>Ga0209415_10014181_pt1 | contig 13037 bp, 12 predicted proteins | sample PeaSoiSIISIP2007_FD_187696 | JGI IMG/M metagenome (GOLD analysis project Ga0209415, IMG submission 187696) | Peat soil microbial communities from Weissenstadt, Germany - SII-SIP-2007 (SPAdes) (version 2) | ecosystem: Environmental > Terrestrial > Soil > Wetlands > Peat | place: Germany...
AGGGTTCCAAGGGCCCTGCCCTTGGCGGGGATCCAAGGGGCAGCGCCCCTTGGTGGGGTCCGGGGCGAAGCCCCGGCTTCGCTTCCTGCAGGCAATTGCCCTCTGGATGTCGGCGCCGGGCGTCCGATGTAGAAGGCCGCGATGGAGTCGGTGCGGAAGGTCGGCGCGGGGATGCATCGGGTGCGCAGGGTGGTTCGATTGCCGCCTGGCTCGCCGGGGCGGTCGCCGATGGCCGTGCCGGCCGGGCGGGCGCGCCCGCTTGGGCCGACGCTGACCGCGTCGCTGGCGCTGCATCTCGGCATTCTGATTCTGCTGCTGGTGACCATCCAGCACCGGCCCTACCGGGCCGAGCAGATACCGCCGGCGGATTTCGCCATGGTGTTCGAGGGGCACTCCCCCGAGGTCAACACCGGCCCCAATCCGGCGCTGAACAAGCCGTTGCAGCCCGGTTCCCCGGCGCCGAGCGTCACCATGCCGCCGGTTCCGCCCACGCCGCCCACGCCCGCCGTGCCGCCGGTTGCGACGGTCCTGCCGCCACCGCCGCCACCACCGCCACGGGCATCGACGGAGGCACGGCCTGCGCCCACGCCACCGACGCCGCCGGAGGCGAAGGTGCCGCCCACCGCCCCGGCCCCGGCGCCGTCTCCGCTGGCGATGGCGATCCCGCGGCCGCCGCCGATTCCCGCCATTCCATCGCCGCCCGAGACGCCGTCCCGGGAGCCGGCGCGGCCAGAGCGCCGGCCCGAGCGCGCGCCCGCCTTCCCGACGCCGCTGGCCTACTCCCTCGGCCTGCCCGGCGCGACGACGCCGAACAACGCCGCGCCGCGCAGTGTGCCGGCGCCGAGCGAGCCTGCCCGGGTCGCGCGGCCGGGCCAGCCGGGCACGATCGACCTGTCCTTCGGTCCGATCGCGGGCGGCTCGCTCTCGCCGTCCGCCTCGGTGCAGATGGAGGGCGTCGCGGTCAGCACCGACTGGCTCAACCTGGTCAGCGCCTGGTGGCTGCGGCACCGCTACTATCCGCCGCAGGCCGGGGCGAATTTCGAGGAGGGTGACGTGACCCTGCACATGCGCGTCGAGCATGACGGCCGCGTGCAGAACCTCGAACTGACGGGAAAATCCGGTTCGGGGTGGCTCGACCTGGGGGCGCTGTCGGTGTTCCGCGGCGCCTACCTGCCGCCGCTGCCGCCGGACATGCCGGAGAAGCAAATCCCGTTCGAGGTGACGGTGCACTACGTCATCGTGCGCTGAGCGCAGGCCACCAGTTGCATCGCGGCCGCACGACATAACGATATCGTCATGGTCGGGTCAGGCCACCCGGCTGGACAGGCGCCGCCCTATCGGCCACACGCGCGCAGCAACGCCCATCGATTGGCATGACCCTCGCGCGTCTCAAGCACCTGCTGCCGCTCGCGCTGTTGATCGCGGGCCTGGCTGCCCTGTGGGCCTTCGGCCTGCGGCGCGATCTGTCCTGGGTCAGCCTGTCGCGCCACCAGGCGGAGTTGCTCGCCGCCGTTGCGGCGCGGCCGATCAAGGCCGGCGGCGCCTATGTCGTGGTCTACGCCATCCTGGTCGCATGCTCGGTGCCGGAAGCGGCGATCGTCACCGTTGCGGGTGGGCTGCTGTTCGGCGCCGCGCTCGGCGGCGCTTTGGCGGTCATCGGCGCCAGCATAGGCGCGGTGGTCTTGTTCCTGGCGGCCCGCTACGCCTTCGCCGACCTGGTGGCCGAGCGCGCGGCGCCGTTCATGGCGCGGATCCGTCCGGGGATCGAGCGCGACGGCTTCCTCTATCTGTTGGCGATCCGCCTGGTGCCGATCTTTCCGTTCTGGCTGGTCAACCTGGCCGCCGCGGCGTGCGACATGCGGCTGCTGCCGTTCACTCTTGCCACGGTGATCGGGATCATTCCTGGCACGCTGGTGTACGCCGCGATCGGCGCCGGCCTCGCCGGCGTGCTGGCCAGTGGCGGGGCGCCCGATTTCTCTGTGGTGTTCTCACCGCGCATCCTGCTGCCGCTGGTCGGTCTCGCCGTCCTGACGCTGCTGCCGGTGGCCTGGCGCGCCTTCCGGGGCCGCGATGCCCAGGGGAATGGTGCCGAGGGACGCGATGCCGAGGGGCGCAATGCCAAGGGGCGCGATGCCTGAGTTCGATCTTGCCGTGATCGGCGCGGGTGCCGCCGGGCTTTCGGTCACGGCGGTCGCGGCGCAGCTCGGCCTGCGGGTGGCGCTGATCGAGCGCGACCGCATGGGCGGCGACTGCCTCAACACCGGCTGTGTGCCGTCGAAGGCGCTGCTGGCCGCGGCGCATGCGGCGCAATCGGCCCGCGCCGCCGGCCGCTTCGGCATCCGCCTGCCGGAGCCGGTGATCGACTGGGAGGCGGTGCGCGCGCATGTCAGCGGGACCATCGCCGCCATCGCCCCGATGGACTCCGAGGCGCGCTTCCGCGCGCTGGGCGCCGAGGTGCTGCGCGGCGAGGCGCGCTTCCTCGATCCCGACACGCTCGGCATCGACGGCCGCCGGCTTACCGCGCGGCGCATCGTCATCGCCGCCGGCAGCCGCGCCGCCATCCCACCCATCCCCGGGCTCGATGCGGTCCCCTATCTGACCAACGAGACCCTGTTCAGCCTCGCCGTCGCGCCGGCGCATCTGCTGGTGCTGGGCGGCGGGCCGGTCGGGCTGGAGATGGCCGCGGCACACGCCGGGCTGGGCTGTCGCGTCACCCTGGTCGAAGCCGGCCGCATTGCCCCGCGCGAGGACCCCGAGCTGGCGGACGGGCTGCGCCGGGCGATCGTGGCGCAAGGTGTTGCGGTGATCGAGGGCGCGTCGGTCACCCTGGTCGAACCGGGGGATGGACGGGATGGCGGCGCGGCTGTCGGCGGCGACGACGATGCGCCGCGCGGTAAGCCGGCGGCCGTCGACGCCGAGCGTGTCGGGGTCGAGGCGGGGCTCCAGGCGGGGGGCGAGCCGGGTCCGGTGCTCGTCCTGGCCGATGGGCGGCGCATCGCCGGCAGCCATCTGCTGATCGCCGCGGGACGCCGGCCGAACCTGGAGCGCCTGGCGCTGGAGGCCGGCAATGTGCGCGCCGGCCCGGGGGGGATCGTCACCGATCGCGGCCTGCGCAGCGTGACCAACCGCCGCGTCTTCGCCATCGGCGACCTTGCCGATCCCATCGGCATCGGGCCGCGCGCCTTCACCCATGTCGGCAGCTACCACGCCGCGATCGTCATCCGCCGCGCGCTGTTCCGCCTGCCGGCGCGGCTGGACTACGCCGCGTTGCCGCGGGTGATCTACACCACGCCCGAGCTCGCCCAGGTCGGCCTGACCGAGGCGGAGGCACGCGCGGCGGGTCATCGCGTCACCGTGCTGCGCGCGCCGCTGGCCGAGAACGACCGCGCCGTCGCCGAGGCTGACATGGCCGGCCTGGTCAAGCTGGTCGTCGCCGGCGGGCGCGTGCTGGGCGCCGGCATCCTGGCGCCGCATGCCGGGGAGATGATCGGCCAGTGGACGCTGGCGATCGCGCGGCGCGTACCACTGGTTGCACTGGCCGGGCTGATCGCACCCTATCCGACCCGCGCGGAGGCGGGAAAACGCGCCCTGGCCGGGTTTTTTGCGCCACGGCTGTTCGCCGCGCGCACGAAATCGCTGGTTCGGCTGTTAATTCGGTTGCCCTGAGCGCGGCAATCGCTCACTTTACCGAGATGACGAAATCGTGCGCCACCCATCAGGGACCGGGGCGCGATCTGGGGCGGGGGGCCGCACTGGCGTTACAAGGCGGAGGCGCACATGGCGCCTTCACCTGGGGTGTGCTGGATCGGCTGCTCGAGGAAGGACTTCAGGTCGATGCGATCTGTGGCGTGTCCTCCGGCGCGCTCATCGCCGTCATGCTGGTCCAGGGCCTCGTCCGCGACGGCCCCGCGGGTGCCCGCGCCGCGATGCGCAATTTGTGGCACCGTTTTGCCCAGGCACATGCGATGAGCCCGCTGCAAAGCGCCCCGTTCGAGCGCTGGCTGTGGGGCTGGGACCTGTCCAACTCGCTGGTCTGGCGCGGGCTGGAGGCGACGATGCGGCTGTTCAGCCCGGCCCAGCTCAATTCCGCCCTCTGGCCCTTCGGCCATCACCCGCTGCGCGCCCTGATCGCCGATCTGATCGAGCCGGCGCTGCTCGCCCATCCGGCGGCGCCGCGGCTGATCGTCTCCGCCACCGACGTCGAGACCGGCGAGGCGGTGCTGTTCGAGAACGCCGCGATCACCGTCGACGTGCTGCTGGCCTCGAGCTGCCTGCCCTTCGTGTTTCCCGCGGTGGAGATCGGCGGGCGGGCCTATTGGGACGGCGGCTATTCGGGCAACCCGCCGCTGCAGCCGCTGCTGGTGCCGGTGCCGCCGCGCGAGCTGCTGCTGGTCCGCGCGCAGCCGGCGCGCCGCCCGGGCGTGCCCCGCACGCCGCTGGAGATCACCAACCGGCTGAACGAGATCGCCTGCCACAACGTGCTGGCCGCCGAACTGGAAGCGCTGCCGCCGACGGTGGCGCTGACCACCTACGACGCCGACGAGGCGCTGCTCGATCTGCCGATCTCATCCAAATTCAACGGCGAGGCGGAATTCCTGGCGCTGCTGTTCGACGCCGGACGGGCGGCGGCCGCCAGGCAGGGTCTGCCGCGATCGGCGACCGGCGGGGCGTGGGCAAGCGCAACGACGGTGCTACCCCAGTGATCCGGTTCACAGCCCGCTTGGCGCGCCGGCGCTATCACGGCAGCACCTCGCACATGGCGGGGGCGTACTGCGCCACGGTCAGGGATTCGCCACCGCCATGCAGATGAACGTTCCAGGGCGTCGCAAGGCTGATCGGCCGGACCGCGCGCCGCGGGGCCCTGTGCAGGCCGACCGCGCACCGCGGGATCCTGCGCAGCCGGAGCGCGAACCGCCGGGTGCCGGGCGGGGGGACCGCGAACCGCGTTGGTGCGCACAGGCGGGCCGCGAACCGCGGCTCGCCAGCCGCGGCAGCCTGTCCATACGGCTGCTGCTGCTCACCATGGGCGTGGTCATCTTGGCCGAGATCCTGGTGCTCATCCCCAACATTGGCCGCGATCGCCAGGTGATCCTGCGGGAGAAGACGCTGGAGGCGTATATCGCGGCCCTGTCCGCCGCCGCGCCGACCGACGCGCCGGCACTCGCACAGCGCGACGAGCTGCTGCGCGCCTCCGGGATCGAAGCCATCCGGATGCGCGATGCGCGCGGAACCACGATGGTGCTGGCGGGGAATCCCGCGGCGCAGCCGGCCAAGACCTTCGATCTGCGCCAGGAGACCCCAACCCAATCGCTGATCCGCGGCCTGGTGGCGGTAACGGCGACGGAGGACACGCTGGTCCAGATCATTGCCGACACGCCGTTCAAGCCAGGCACCGAGATCGAATTCATCATGCACCGGGCGCCGCTCTCCCAGGCATTGCGCGAGCTCGACGGGCCGGACGCCTGGATGACGCTGATGGTGGCCAGCTTCGTCGGCCTGATCCTTTATCTGGCGCTGCTGACCCTGCTGGTCCGGCCGATGCGTCGACTGACCTCCTCGATCGCCGCGTTCCGCGCCGATCCGGAGCACGGCGTGCCGCTCGACCTGCGCGCGATGACGGGGCGGCGCGACGACGAGATTTCGGCGGCCGGACGCGAACTGGCGGCGATGCAGCGGGAGCTGCGCGCGGCGCTCTGGCGCAATACGCGCCTGGCGGCGCTGGGAACGGTGGTGGCGAAAGTCAGCCACGACGTACGCGGCGTGCTGACGCCCGTGCTGTTGCAGGCCGACCGGCTGCGCAAGCACGCCGATCCAGCGGTGCGCCGCGCCGGGGATTCGCTGGTGCAGGCGGTGGAGCGGGCGATCGACCTGGTGCATCGCACGCTGGACTTCGCGCGCGACGGACCGCCGCCGCCGCTGCTCACCCCGATCCGGCTGCGGGGCCTGGTGGCGGAGGCGGCCGACAGCGTGCGCGGCACGGTGGCGCTGTTCGAGCTCGACAACCGCATCCCGCCGGACCTGGAGGTGGAGGCCGACCGGAACCATCTGTTCCGCGTGCTGGCGAACCTGCTGCGCAACGCCGCGGAGGCCGGCGCCGGCCGGGTGCGCGCGCGCGTGCGGGAGGACGGCGACACGCTGGCGATCGAGCTGGCGGACGACGGCCCGGGGCTGCCGGAGGTGGTGCGCGCCAACCTGTTCCGCCCGTTCACCAGTACCCACCGGGCCGGCGGCTCGGGTCTCGGTCTGGCGATCGCGCGCGACCTGATGCTGGCGCATGGCGGCGACATCGGGTTGGTGGCCACGGGCCCGGGCGGCACCACGTTCCGCCTGACCCTCAAGGTGAACGAACCCGCCGACCGCGAGCCGCAGGCGGCCGATTCGGCATAGGGTGAGGGCGGCGGAGGCGCGGAACCGAGCGCGGCGGGCGATTGTGCCGGCGTCGCGGACCTTGCAGGGGCCGCAAGGCAGCAAGATCCACTGCGGAGCGCGCGGAGATCGCGGAGAAGCAACCAAGCGACGCGCGAAGCGCCAAATCTGCTTCCTCCGCGGTCTCCGCGTGCTCCGCGGTGGATCTTGCTCGCGGTGGAGCGAGCGGCCAGAACCCATTACGATAGCGCCCGCACCGAGCCGCCGCCCGGCGCCACCGCGCGACGCTGCGTGAGGACCGGCGGGACCGAAGGAGAGGTTGATGTCGCTGACGCAATGGCTGTTGCTGCTGCTGACCTGCCTGGTCGGCATCCTCGGGCTGTTCCTGGCCGCCGACGCCGGCGAAGGTACGCTCTATGGGATCGGGCTGCTGATGTTCGCCGCCGCGGTCGTCCACGCCTTCGCGCTGGTGAAGCGGCACTTCGATCGCCTCGACGGCGAGCGGCACTGACGTGGCGATGCCTGAGGTGCCGATCCCTGGTGCGACGGTCCCGGGCGCCGCCGACACCCGGCGTCCCACTACCGGGTGGGACCCCGCGCAGTATCTGCGCTTCTCCGACCAGCGCCTGCGCCCGGCCCTCGATCTGCTGGGCCAGGTGCCGCTGACCGCGCCCTGGCTTGTCGTCGATCTGGGCTGCGGTGCGGGCAACGTCACCGCCATCCTCAAGCAACGCTTTCCCCCCGCTGAGGTGACCGGCGTCGACGGCTCCGCGGCGATGCTGGAGAAGGCGCGGGCGGCGGCGCCGGCGTGCCGCTTCGAGCAGGGCGATTTCGTGACATGGCGTCCCTCGGCCGCGCCCGACCTGATCTTCTCCAATGCGGCGCTGCAATGGGTGGGCGGACACGCCGCGCTGTTCCCCCGGCTGATGTCGCTGCTGGCGCCGGGCGGCGTGCTGGCGGTGCAGATGCCGGCGATGCACGACGCACCGCTGCGCCGGCTGCAATACGCGGTGGCGGCGCGGGGGCCGTGGGCCGAGCGCCTCGCCGGCCACACTTCCTCGCCGCCGATCCTGGACGCCGCCGGCTATTGGGACCTGCTGCGCCCGCTGGCGGCCAGCCTGGATATCTGGGAGACGACCTACCTGCATCCGCTGACCGGCGAGGACGCGGTGGTGGAATGGGCCGCCGGATCGAGCCTGCGGCCGTTCCTGGAGCCGCTGGAGCCGGATCAGCAGGTGGCGTTCCGCCGCGCCTATGCAGAGGCACTGCGCCCGCACTATCCGCGCCGCGCGGACGGGGCGACGCTGCTGCCGTTCCGCCGGCTGTTCCTGATCGCCGTCGCGCGATAGGGCCGTCCGGGCAGGACCGGGCGCTGCAACGACGTGCCACGGGCTATGACCGTCCTGGCCCTGACGGTCCGCTGGTGAGGGGCGACGAGCATCGTGCGAATCGCGGATTTCGACTGTGTGGATCTGCGCCCAACGACGTGAGTTTCGCGTCGAAGTTTCAACTCGCCGTTGAGCGGACCGGTCGTACGAGCAATTTGGCGAACGCGCGACGCCAGAGATCTTTCCGACGTTCTGTGACCTCGGCGAGCGCAAATATGGCGAGAAGTGTACCGCCGTAGACCGTGATGCGGGTCAGAACAGCGGACGGAGGCCAGGGAACCTGGGTGATAAGAAACTGGGCGACCGGCAGGTGGAAAAGATAGAGCGAGAAGGTTGCGCCGGCAGTCCATCGGATCGGGCCGGCAAATCGGCCCAGTACGGTCGCAAAAATTGGTGAGATTGCGCGAAAGCCGACAAGGTGCAGAGCGAACAGGATACCTATCATGTAATCCTCGGCGAGACCGGGTTCGCCCAGGAAGGTCACTTGGTTGAGTAGCCCGCCGTAGCGCCACGACCAGACGTGGTAGGCGACCCAGATTGCCATCGATCCAACACACAAGGTTGCCCCGATGCGGCGGCCAAACTGCGCGCGAGCGCAGATGTGATAACAAACGACGCCAAGGAGCCAGATGGGAAACCTGACTGCAATAATTGGGCCGGCCACACCAAGGGCCGCCAGAGTGCCGAGCAATCGCCATCGGTTCGGAGCGAAAAACGCGATCCCAAATGTAATATAGTACCAAACCTCGTTCCCAAGCGTCCAGTAGGGAAGGTCCGATCCTGGCGCAATGTTAAGAAACCACAATCTCTGAACAAAGAACAGGTTGCTGGCAAATTGCAGCAACCGCCCGTCAGCGAAGTACCCCCAAGTAGCGGAGTACAAGTCGGGACGGATCGAACGGCCGGCGCTGTCCAGGAGAAACGTGAGAAGCAACGCAGGAAGCGCCACGGAATAGATGCGCGCTGCCCGAGCCACAGTGAATGCGGATGCCGAGGTTTCGCGCTCCTGGGTCACATACGCGATCACAAAACCGGATAGCACGAAGAAGACGATGACCGGCTCGGAGGCATAGGCGCCGACCTGCCAGAACAAGCCGCCGGTGAAGCGGCGCCCGGACACGTGGCAGACAAACACCATGAGCGCGGCGAGAAATCGCACGACGTCCAAATAGAGAGATTGTTCTCGGTTCAACCCTGTCCGCCGCTTCGATCAGTGGAGCAACTACCATAGCATAGGTTGGTCTGGACAAAAACGTGTCCCACGCCGGTGCACCGTCCCGGGTGCTCATCCAGAAGATTTACGAGCCTTTTGAATAAGTTGGCGGCGGCCGTATTTGAGATCGACAGCCGCATTCCGCCGGACCAGGAGGTCGAGGCCGATCGGAATCATATGTTGTGCGTGATGGCGAACCTGCCGCGCAACGCCGCCGAGGCCAACCTCGAGCTGGGTGACTTCGCCATCTGGTCCGCCGCGGCCGTGCCCGACCTGATCTTCTCCAACACGGCGCTGCAATGGGTGGGCGGACATGCCGCGCTGTTCGCCTGGCTGATGTCGCTGCTGGCGCCGGGCGGTGTGCTGGCGGTGCAGATGCCGGCGATGCACGACGCACCACTGCGCCCGCACTATCCGCGTCGCGCGTACGGGACGACGCTGCTGGCGTTCCGGCGGCTGTTCCTGATGGCGGTGGTTTGAATACGGCCCGTCAGCGCGACACCATTCTCGGCCGCCATGGCATTCGGATCGAATGTGGTGCCATGGCGCCGGGCCAAAATCTGACGTGCCGTCACATCAGCCATGGCCCTCCAGAATTTCCTGCAAGGTCATTGCCCTCGGCAGCGCGTAAAGTCGCCATTCACCAACCTCGCGCAGCAATGTTGCGCCTGGCGGCGGCGCGATGACCGAGGCGTACCCGGTCGGTACCGCATGGCAGATAATGTGCGTGTAGCGGGGTGCCAATCCGACTTGCGGCAGACTGAGCGGTGCTGCGTCGCCCGTTATGAATGAGTAGATCCCATCATGATCGGTCAGCATCGCCGCGGGCTTCACAGGCAGGCGGCGTACCTGCTCAAACAAGGCAACCATATCGCCAAAGTCCGCCATGTATGGGTGCCGCTGATCGCGCCAGACATACACAACGAGGTTAAGCGCGAATGCGATCGCCAGAAGTGTGGCCCCGGCGGCGCGCAGGCGAGGCGTGAGCCGTGCTGCCGCCGGCGAAAGGCGGATCACCAAAAGCACCGCCAGCATGCTGGTAATCGGCACCCAATAGCGTACCGCCCCGCCGAACACATGCAGCGTCATGACGGCGCACCACGGGATGATGACAAGCAGAAACGGCAACCCAACACTGCCTCCCCAGACCGCGATCACACCAATCGCTAGGGTGAAAAGCACCGCGGGGACGGCCGAGGCGGGCCAATGCTGCCAATCCAGCAGGTAGAGACCCGGAAGGATCTGCTCCGGCACATGGTAGATGTCCCGATGAATCACGTTGTCCCAGATGCCTGCCACGATGGCCGAGAGCGTTCGCAGCGGGCTGTGCGGGTCCATCGGCGACGCCGACAACAGCATGCGAAGCTGATTGACCCCGTCGCTACCGAGTTGGCTGGTATCGATGGTACTGTTGCGCGCAGCCCACATGACAAAGGGAACGCAGAACAGGGCGAGATGGGCCAGGCACAACTGGACCTTTCGCGAAATGACCATCGGCGATCGGCAGCTCAGCACGTAGACCACCGGAACAAGCGCCAAGCCGACTACCGTGCCGCGCAGCAGCATCCCAAGGCCACACACCAGGCCGGTCAATGCCGCTTCGCAGGTGCTGACGGCACGGTTGCGCCAGACGTGGTCTATCAGCAGCAGGCAACCCAACACGGAGACGAAACTTGGCACCTCGGTCAGCACCATTCGGCTGAAGTGCCAGTAGAACGGATTCAGGGCGATCAATGCGGCCGCAGCATCGGCGGGCTCGGAGCGTCCGACCACGCGCCGGACATAGAACCACGTAAGCACGATGCCGCACAGCCCGAGCAGGATCATCGCCTCCTTGACGACCAGCCAATTGAGCGGCAGGTGCAGCAAGGCCATCAGCGGCGCCAGCAGCAGCGGCAGACCTGGAGGCCAAGTCGCGTGGGGAAGGTATTGGCCGGCAATCAGACTGCGCGTGTAGCCAAGACCATGGCTCAGGGCGTAGGCCAGCGAGAGGTAGACCTCGCTGTCGTCCGCGTTGAAGCCCGTCATATCCGGCCGGGCGTTCGGCACCCCGACATAGGCAAGCAGGATCGCCAGCGCGGCGGTCGCGCGCAGGATTGTGCGACGCCTTACCGCATCCGGCCGGCTATGTGTCGCCCCGTCCATCGGCTATCTCCGGATGATCTTCCCGCGATCCGCCACACTGGTGTCCCGCGTCACCGATTTTGCGGCGACGTTGTGGCTCGCTTGCGGTGCAATCAGGGACGGTCAGTAGCATGAATTGTGGCAACATCAACGGCTCGGGGTTCTAGGCCACCGATTCTCGCGCCAATTCGCCATCCAGCGCTGACGCCACCGCCTTGTTCGGGAGTCCCGGCCGACCCAGGCGGTTGCAAGAATCCGGAAGATTGGCCAAATTAAGAAGGAAGGTTTGCCAAATGTGAGAAGTCGGCCTGCAGCGCATCCCCAACTTCCAAGGCCGACACCGTGACCGCTGAACATCGCGCCGAGCGTTTCACCCTGGTCGAATGGGCCCTGCTGGCCGCACTGCTGGTCTTGGCCCTGGCATTGCGCCTGCGCGTCGGGATCAACACGACGTATCTGGTGCATCCCGACGAGACGTTCGACTATCTCGACGAAGGGTTTCGCCTGGCGTTCGGCTATGGCGGGCTGGACTGGACCTATCGGCTCGGCCTGCGCAACTACCTGTTCCCCGGCATGATCGCCGGCGTCATGCGTTTCGCGGCGCTGTTCGGCTCCCGACCGGACGTCTATCTCAACGCCGTGGCTGCGGTGATGAGCCTGCTGTCGCTCCCGGTCGTTGCGTGCGCGTTCGTCTGGGGCCGCCGCGCCGGGGGCACGACGGCGGCACTGGTCACCGGTTTCGTCGCCGCGGTCTGGTTCGAGCTGATCTACTTTGCCCCGCACACGCTGTCGGAGACGATGGCGATGGGTGTGCTCCCTCTGGGTGCCTGTCTGTGCGACGACCAGGACGGACCGGTCCCCGATTGGCGGCTGTGGCTAGGCGGGTCCATGCTGGGGCTGGGCTGCGTGTTTCGCATCCAGATTGCCCCTGCGGTCGTGGCCGTCGGTCTGTGGCTGCTATGGCGGCGCGGTGCCCGCACGTTCTGGGTGCTGCTCGCGGGGGGTGCGATCCCGGTGGTCGCCGCAGGCCTGCTCGACTGGGCAACCTACACGTATCCGTTCCAGTCGTTCATATTTAATGTCTGGGCCAACCTGATCGGCGGTGTCAGCACACATTTCGGTACGCAGCCGTTCTACTACTACGCGGACCTCGAAGCGCATTATCTCGGCGGGACCCTTGCCGTACTGGCCTTGCTGGCGTTGCTCGGCGGCCAGCTTCGTCCGCTGCCGCTGCTGCTCGCCGTGGTCATCATCGGCACGCACTCTGCCTTGGGGCACAAGGAGTACCGCTTCCTCGCACCAGCCCTGCCGTTCGTGATTGTATCGGTCGGGCTGGGCGCCAGCCGGATCATCGCAGGGCTGGAACGTCAATCGGGCACGGGTAGACGGGCCGCATTGGTGGCCACGGCACTTGTGCTGTTCGCGTTCGCGTCGTGGGCGCAGGCGCTCGAGGGGCCGTTCCGCCGCGAGTGGTTCCGCGGCAGCGGTGAGATCGCGGCGGCGCGCAGCATCGCCGCCATGTCCGACGTGTGCGGCATCGGCGCTTATGGTATCGACGGGAGCGCGCTGGCCGGCACGGCGCGATACCACCATGATGTGCCCGTCTATGTCGTATCGAAACCGGAGCGCTTTCCGCAGGACGCGGTCAGTTTCAACGTCGTGATCGCACCAGACGATCACCTGCCGCCGCCGGCGGGTTTTTCGTCGGCAGGATGCTGGACGAATGGCTTCAATGACGCGACGTTGAACGCGCGCATGCCGCATATCTGCGTGCTCGTCCGCCCCGGCGCCTGTCGGCCTGGCGCGGTAAGTGACCCCGACTCCGACCATGTGCCAGGTTGGTTCTAGCACATCGATCCCATGAAGCTTCTCAGTCGCGGTAGGGACGCGCATTACTGCGCGCGCCCCGCACAGAACCGTACGTGCGGCATTCCCGCATACGGCTC
>Ga0209415_10014182_pt1 | contig 13036 bp, 11 predicted proteins | sample PeaSoiSIISIP2007_FD_187696 | JGI IMG/M metagenome (GOLD analysis project Ga0209415, IMG submission 187696) | Peat soil microbial communities from Weissenstadt, Germany - SII-SIP-2007 (SPAdes) (version 2) | ecosystem: Environmental > Terrestrial > Soil > Wetlands > Peat | place: Germany...
CTCCCCAGGACGATCGAATCGCCGTAGGCCATCCAGGTCCTGCCCGTGTCCAGCGAATATTGGAATCCGGCACCGGGGGTGGCGCTTCCGAGCTTCAGGGTCAGAAGATCGTTGGATCCCGTCCCGGACGGCACGGAGAAGACGGGAGCCGCGGCGGCGATGGCGTAGGTGGCCTGCGAGATCGCGCTCGCGGTGAGTCCGGATTCCGTGGCGTAGGTCCGGATCGCGGCATCGGATCCCAGGAGCAGGGCCGTGTCGTAGGGATGCCAGGTCAGCCCTCCGTCCAGGCTGTATTGGATCTGCGACCCGACCGTGCTGTCCGAGAGAGCCACATGGATTGTGTCCTGGTAGGTTCCGGACGGCAGGGAAATGGCCACCGCGGACACCCTGTCGCGGCGGATGGCCACCAGCGAATCCAGGGACAAGTTGCCCGTGTTGTCCCGGAACGAGGCGTGGATGGCCAGCGTCCTCCCCGAGGTCCAGGCGTGGTTCCACACGACGGAATCGCCCGCTGGATGGACGGTGTCGGCATTCACCACGGCCGTGAAGGAACTGTCCTCGCGCAGATTCCAGACCAGACGGATCGCGGAATCCGTATTCTGGATGGTGTCCGAGCTTCGGGCCAGGACGACGGGTGCCAGGGTGTCGCCCACGAACACCGGAACCGGCAGGGATTGGGCCGCGAACCGGCGCGTTCCCACGAAGGTGTCCGTGGCGGTTCCCGACCACCACACCGCGTGCGTGCCGTCGCTTTGCGTCTTCAGGCCCGAGATCGAGACCAGCAGGTTCGATTCCCGGAAGATCTGCCGGATCGTGTCCGCGTGCCGGTCCCAGCCGAGGGTCTGGTCGAAGTAGGAAGGACCGGATGGGTCGTCGGCGTTCAGGACCACGATGCGCACCGAATCCACCCGCGGCAGCGCCACTCCGGCGGGTGCGAGGAGTCGAGGAGACAAGGCGAACGTCTCCGATGGCGACGTGGTGTCTCCCGACCTTTCCCGGTCGCAGGAAAAGCACAGGCAGGCCGCCAGAAGCGGAACCAGTCGCCTGGCGGCCCCGGTCACCAACTCACGATCACCTGGTTGGGGGGAGGGTTGGGCGCGACCCCCACGCCCAGATGTTGCAGCACCAGCACGACGGCCGCCGTGGTTTCCAGGGCCACGACGGCCCCACCGGCGATCCATGGCCAGGGGATCGCGCGTCGCACGACGGTGGTGTCCCTCCGGTTTTCCATCCGGGAACTGTCCAAGGCCGGAAGGTCCTTGGCCCGCGCGTTCGAGGTATCGGCAGGAAGGCCCGGAGCGGATACGCCTGCCGAATCGGGAACGGTGGCGCGCGACGCACAGGCCAGGATGAGCACAAGCCCGCAAGCACCTACGGGAAACCCGCCCCGAGCACGACGAGCAATGCCCGCGCCGCGCCGGGCTCTCATGCGCTGGAGGGCAGAATGGCCTTCAGCGCATCCTGGACCGCGGCGAAGGTGGGAGCCACGCGAACCACGCGGTTGGCCAGGCGGGATTCCACTCCGGAAAGCCGACCCTCGTGGTAGCCCGTCTTGAATTCGCTGAACTTGAGTCCGTGCGCGGTGCTCACCACCACCACCCGGGATCCCCTGGCCACCGTTCCCTTCTCCACCAACTGCTCCAAGGCGCCCAGGGCCACGCCGGTGTGTGGACAGTTGTAGAACCCTTCCAGGTCGTTGCGCGCCGCGGCGTCGGACAACCGGTCTTCGCTGACGGATTCCGCCACACCGTCGTAGCGCCGAAGCGCGTCCAGGGCCTTCGGGAAGCTCACGGGATTGCCGATGCGGATCGCGCTGGCCAGGGTGGTGCGGGCGGTCTGGGGCACCAGAGGCGCAAGCCCGGCTTCGAAGGACTTCACCAGAGGGTCGGCGGCGGCGGCTTGGGCGACGGCGATGCGTGGACGCTTGCCCGAAAGCAGGCCCAGCTCGAACAGGAGATCCAATCCCTTGGCCAGTGCCGACACGTTCCCCAGGTTCCCGCCGGGGATGACGAACCAGTCCGGCGCGGTCCAACCCAGTTGCTGCACCGTCTCGATGGCCACGGTCTTCTGCCCTTCGATCCGCAGGCTGTTCTTGGAATTGGCGAGGTAGATGGACCTGTCCCGCGTCAACTCCTGGACGACGTCCATGCAGCCGTCGAAGTCGGTCTCCAGGGCAAGGACATGCGCCCCGTTGGCCACCGGCTGGATGAGTTGGGCCAGGCTCACCTTGTCGGCGGGCAGGAACACGATGGCGGGGATGCCCGCGGCCGCGGCGTAGGCGGCGAGCGCCGCCGAGGTGTCGCCCGTGGAAGCGCAGGCGACGGCGCGGATGTTCGCCCCGGAGCGCCGCAGGTGGTTCACCCAGCTCACCAGAACCGTCATCCCCAGGTCCTTGAAGGAACCGGTGTGGGTGGTGCCGCACAGCTTGAGTCGAAGATCCGCCAAGCCGAGCCGGACGGCGGTCCGCGGCGCGGGCAGGAGCGGATTCCAGCCTTCGGCCAGGCTCACGATGTGCTCGTCCGGAATCTGGGGAAGGACCCATTCCTTCTTGCCCCACACGCCGGACCGGTCCCGCAGGTCCATGGATCCCGAGCGTCCGCCGAACAGTTGCTTCCAGTCGCCCGCCGATCGGGCTTTCAGGGGTTCCAACGGATGGAACACCTCCAGGAGCGAGCCCTGGTGGTCGTAGACGACCTCTTCCAGGTCGTGGATGGCGGCGTGGTCGTCGATGGATCGGAAATGGGCGCGCAACGTCATGGTCGACCGAAAAGTAGGTCAGGCCGCGATCGCCTCGGAATCGGACACCGGAGTCGGCCCTCGATCATTGCAGTTTTAGCGGGACATGACTCGGCATCCAGAACACCATCCATCGGACGCGCCGGATACTCGGGCCAAGGGCGTGCCGCAGACGCGACCGCCGCGAGACCCCATGCCCCAGCCCCCCCTGGTCAACCGTTGCAGCCTGCCCCCGTGGGCTCTGGCTTCCCTGGAGTTCCAGGAAAATCCCTGGCCCATCGAGATCGTGGGCGTGCGGCAGGAGGAAGCCAGGCTCTTCACCCTCCTGGACCGCATCTCCGACGCCGAGGAGCGCGGTGGCATCTTCCACGAATATCTCTCCGAGCGGTTTCTGCTGAGCGACTGGTCCGGCCCGGGCATGTCCGATCGTGAGAAGGCCCGCCACAGCTATCTCCGGTTCCTGCAGGGATGGGGAGCCGACAGCAACGGGCGGGCGGGAGCGGTGCTCAAGGGCTGGGTGGAGAGCCGGTTCGGCCTGCGGGCCACCTACCACCAGGGAAGGCTGGCGGACGACCCCAAGGCGCGCGAACGCTACGGCCGCGATCGCATGCGCGGCGAGGCCGAGACCATGGGCATCACGCTCCAATTGGATCTCCTCTACACCTTCTGCCAATACGAGTTGGAACGCCGCGGCCCGGGAGAACGGTGGAAGCAGCTCTTCCGCGGTACCCACGACCCCCAGGAGTACGCCGTGCGCCGCGACGGAGACGGAGACGGGTCGCTGGTGGAGCTCAACAACCTCAGTTCCTTCACCTCCGACCGCGAGATCGCCTGGGAGTTCGGCTCCTCGGTGTGGGACGTCCGGATCCCCGTGCCCAAGATCGTCTTCTTCAGCGGACTGGTGCCGCGACACCTGCTGGAAGGCGAATGCGAACACCTGGTCCTGGGCGGGGAGTACCGCGTGAAGAAACTTTCCTGGTGAGGTCGTGACCCTCCGCGAGCGCATCGAAGGAGCCGTGTGGGGACTCCTGGTGGGCGACGCGCTGGGCGTCCCCTACGAATTCACGCCCCCGCGGAGGATCCCGCGTGAAGACCGGATCGAGTTCCAACCTCCCCGCGACTTCATGCGCTCCCACGACCACGTTCCGCCCGGCACGTGGAGCGACGACGGCGCCCAGGCCCTGTGCCTGCTTTCGTCCCTGCTGGACGCCGGCCGGTTGGATCCGCAGGACCTCATGGACAGGATTTCCCGCTGGCATCGGAACGGACTCTACGCGGTGGGGGGAGACGTGTTCGACATCGGCCTGCAGACGCGGCAAGCCATCGACAAGTTCCTGGCGGGTGCCCCCGCCGAATCCGCCGGCCGCACCGACGAGTGGGGAAACGGGAACGGCTCGCTGATGCGGGTGCTCCCCCTGGCCCTCTGGCACCGGGGCTCCGATGCCGAGCTCGTCGAGGACAGTTTCCGACAATCCAGGACCACGCACGGCCACCCTCGGGCCCTGGCATGCTGCGCGTTCGCCTGCCTCTGGGCGCGCGCGATCCTCTCCGAAAGCCCCGACCCCTGGTCGGACGCCACCTCCCGGCTGGAAGCGGTGCTGGATCCCCGCTCGCGGGAGCGCACCGAACTGGACCGGACCATCCAGCCTCGCGAAAGGATGGAAGGCAAGGGCAAGGGGTACGTGGTGGACACCCTGTGGTCGGTGCGCCAGTGCATGGAGCGCGACTCCTACGAGCATGTGGTGCGCGCCGCCGTCTCCCTGGGACACGACACAGACACCACGGCCTGCATCGCGGGGGGGCTGGCGGGACTTCGGGACGGGGTGGAGGCCATTCCCAAGCGCTGGATCAGGCAGTTGCGCGACAAGGAGATGGTCGAACCCCTGCTGGCAAGGCTCGCGGGGCGGGAATCGCACCGAGGGGATTGACTCGTTCGGTGGAATACGGGATCATGAATTATTCGGATGGCCGATGGTCGGCCACCCCCGCGATGTCAAAGAGGAATGAATCCATGATCGAGATCGGCTCCAGCGCGACGAAGATGGCGGCATGCGCCCGATTCGAGGAATGTCTCGACGCCGTGCTGGAGAGGAACCGGATCCTCGCCGCCATCGAGGGCGACGACGCGGCGTCCGGCCACCGCATCTCCCAGGCGGAGTATTCCCTCTGGCGGGAGGAGAATTTCCTCCCGGACAACGAGATCGGGAAGATCACGGCGGAAGAGATCGCCGCGATCCACCAGGGCAACTGCTGGATTCCCTCCCATGCGGAGGCCTGCCCCCGTCCATTGGACCTCCTGGTCTTCGAGTGCGCCACCAGGGTCGGTCCCCGACACGCGGTCGAGATCCTCCAGACCATCGTCGGCGTCCGGCGCGACGGGGTCTTCGGGCCGGCAACGAGGGAGGCCGTCCAGTCCTGCGACGGCCGCGCCATGGCCTTGAGGTTCATGGAAGTTTGCCGGATTCCGTCATCGAGCGCGGCCATCGCCTCCCCGACCAGATAGTCCCGGCCCGCACCTCCCCCGCGGGGAATCCGGTGCATCTTCCGACTCCCGGAAAACGCAGGGTGACGAATTTTGGATGTTCTCCCCTGAACGATGCGGCGGGAATACGGTCGAGTCGGCGGCAAGCCGAACCAGATCCCTCCCCGCGTCGATCCCGCGAGATCCTTCGCGGGTCGGCAAGAAACCTCCATTCCACCCGACCGGCCCCTTTGCCGCCGAAGTGGATCCTGTCCGTGCGCCGTTTCCGGAGCGCGGCGATGTCAGCGCATCTCGGCGGATGAAGATCCGTGGAGAAAACCAAGGAAGAGAAAATGAGCAAATCCATGTCCTTCTCGGGACTCGTGTTCATCCTGGTGCTCGCGGTCGGCGCCTGCATCGTGTTCGCCAACCGGGGCCTGACCCCGGACATCGGGACGACTCTGTCCTACGGCCTGGCCTTCCTGGTCGCCTTCGTCGTCTCCCTCTCCGTCAAGGTCGCCGACCAGTGGGAGAAGGCGGTGGTGCTCCGCCTGGGCAAGTTCGAGGCCCTGCGCGGACCGGGTCTGTTCTTCATCATCCCCGTCATCGACGAGATCCCGTACTGGATCGACACACGCGTCATCACCGCGGCGTTCAAGGCGGAGAAGACCCTGACCAAGGACACGGTCCCGGTCGACGTGGACGCGGTGCTCTTCTGGAAGGTCCTGGATCCGAAGAAGGCGGCGCTGGACGTGGCCGACTACCAGAGCGCCATCAGCTGGGCGTCCCAGACGGCGCTTCGCGACGTCATCGGGAAGACCATGCTGTCCGACATGCTGGAAGGGCGCGACGTCATCAGCAAGCAGCTGCAGAAGATCATCGACGAACGCACCGAACCATGGGGAATCAACGTCATCTCCGTGGAAGTCAAGGACGTGCTCATTCCCCAGGCCCTGGAGAACGCGATGTCCATGCAGGCCCAGGCGGAGAGGGAACGCCAGGCGCGCGTGATCCTGGGCGATTCGGAGCGCCAGGTGGCGGAGAAGTTCGGCGAGGCGGCCAAGACCTACATCGACAATCCCGTCGCGCTGCACCTGCGCGCCATGAACATGCTCTACGAAGGATTGAAGGAGAACTCGACCATCGTGATCGTGCCCAGCTCGGCCGTCGAGACCATGCAGCTGGGAGGCATGGCGGGACTGGCGGCCCTGACCATGGGCATCGGACAGGACAAGGCCGACAAGGCCGCGGGCATCGGCCACGAAACGGTCGAAAGGACGATGGCGCCGGAATCCCGGGACCTGGCCTGAGCCTTCGCACCGAACCGAACCAAATAGAAACGAGGAACGACATGCTGGATAAGATCAAGACTCTCAAGGGGTACAAGCTCCGGGCCCTGGACGGGGACATCGGAAGCGTGAAGGAGTTCTACTTCGACGACAAGCACTGGACCGTCCGCTACCTGGTGGTGGACACCGGAAGCTGGCTCGTGGGGAAGCAGGTGCTGATCTCCCCCTTCGCCATCGAGTCCGTCGACGTTGACGGAAAGTCGATTTCCGTCAGACTGACCAAGGCCCAGATCGAAAGCAGTCCTTCCCTGGACACGGACAAGCCCGTTTCCAAGCAGTTCGAGGACTCCTACTACGCCTACTACGGTTGGCCCTCCTACTGGGACGGCCCCTACGCGTGGGGTTCGTTCTCCTACGCGACCGAAGCGCGCGACCACTGGAACCGCGTCCGGCGGGAGCAGGACGAAGGCGACCGCCACCTGCGCTCGAGCGAGGACGTGACCGGCCACACCATCCAGGCCAGCGACGGGGAGATCGGCCACGTGGAGGATTTCGTCGTGGACGACGACGCCTGGACCATCCGCTACATGGTGGTCTCCACCCGCAACTGGTGGCCGGGCGAGAAGGTCCTGATCTCGCCGATGTGGATCGACCGCATCAGCTGGATCGACGCCAAGGTGTTCGTCCTCCTGACCAGGGAGGAGATCCGGAAATCGCCGCCCTACTCGGACTCCTCCCTCCTGGAGCGCGGGTACGAAACCCTGCTGCACGAGCACTACCACCGCAAGGGCTACTGGGACGAGGAACTGGCGGGCGTGAAGCACAGGTACTGACCGCGATGAGGAAGCTCGTCGTGTTCGACCTCGACGGAACCCTCGCGGAAAGCAAGTCCGCCGTCGAGCCCGGCATGGCGGACCTGCTGGGCCGGCTCCTGGACGTGGCGAAGGTCGCGGTGATCTCCGGCGGCGACTGGCCCCAGTTCGAAAAACAGATCCTGTCGAAGCTCCCCCTGGGAGACCGTTTCGCGAACCTCTCGCTTCTGCCCACCTGCGGAACCAAGTTCTACCGGTATGACGGGAATTGGCAGAAGATGTACTCGGAGGATTTCACCGCCGCCGAGAAGGCGAGGATCGTCGACGCGCTGGGCAAGGCGCTCGCGGCGTCCGGATTCCACCCGGACAAGGTCTGGGGTGATGTCGTGGAGGACCGCGGCAGCCAGATCACCTACTCCGCGCTCGGCCAGCAGGCCCCTTTGGAGGCGAAGCGGACCTGGGACCCCGACTTCGCCAAGCGGAAGAGGATGAAGGCGTTCCTGGACACCGCCATCCCGGGATTCTCGGTGCGCTTGGGCGGCGCGACTTCCATCGACGTCACCAAGCCGGGGATCGACAAGGCCTACGGGATCCGGAAGCTGCGCGACATCCTGGGGATCTCCATCGCGGAGATGATCTACGTGGGGGACGCCCTGTTCCCGGGCGGCAACGACCACCCCGCCCTGGAAGCCGGGGTGGCGTGCATCCAGGTTTCCGGGCCTGCGGACACGAAGATGGTCGTGGAAACGATGCTCGTCTGCTTGTCGGACGACGGCCGGACGGACGGATGAACCTGGTCGGCATCGCCGCCGACCACGGCGGATTCGAACTGAAGGTCAAGCTGGTCGCGGCCCTGATCTCCGCGGGCTGCGAGGTGGTCGATTTCGGGGCCGAACGGCTGAACGACGGAGACGACTATCCCGACTTCGTGGTGCCCCTGGCCAGGGCCGTCGCACGGTCCGAGGTGGCCCGGGGCTTGGCCATCTGCGGGAGCGGCGTGGGGGCGTGCATCGCGGCCAACAAGATTCCCGGAATTCGCGCCGCCTTGATCGGCGACTCGTACTCCGCCCACCAGGGTGTGGAGGACGACGACATGAACATCCTCTGCCTGGGCGGCCAGGTGGTGGGACCGGCGCTGGCCTGGGACCTGGTCAAGACCTTCCTGGGGGCGCGCTTCGACGGTGGGGACAGATTCCGTCGCAGGCTGGGCAAGGTGGCCGAGCTGGAGGGGCCCCGGGGCCTCCTGGGTGGGCGTCTGGTGGCGAAGGACGAAGACCCCGCCGCGGCGATCCTCCTCTGAGGGAAGCCCGACGCCGGTGGAGTCCGTCTTTTCTATCTGACCCCGACGATGCCCGACCACTCGGCCTTGGAGCCTTCCGCGACCCCGGAGAAATCCGCGTCGGCAGCCGGGAAGCGTTCCCTTTCCGACCGGGTCGGAGACCTTCTGGCCGAGACGGAGCGGCTGGAAGCGGAGATCCGACGACTGGAGGAGGGCATACCGCCCCTCCTGGCGAGATTCGAGGCGGCCGAGGCCCCGCTGGTGGAGGAAATCGAGGCGCGCCGCACCAGGCTGATCTCTCGCATCGAAGCGAATCTGCCCACCGGAAAGCGCCAGAAGAGGCTTCTGGAGAAGGGGGTGGCGCTCCTGCTGTTCCTGGCCCGGGATCTGGAGGAGAGGTTCGGGGCGGACATGCGGGCCTTGCGCGATCGCTGGGCGGGCGCCGTTCCTTCCGACACCGGAGCTGAAGACCCCGAAGCGGAAGAGCGCCTCCGCTCCACCGGTCCATCTCCGTCCACGGCCCGGATCGCCAGACGCCTCGCCGACCCCGACGCCACCGCCAAGGACATCTACCGGAACCTGGCGCGCGAGCTGCACCCCGACAAGACCCGCGACGACGAGGAGCGGATCCGCCGCACCGGCCTGATGCAGTCCCTCACCCGCGCTTGGCAGGAACGCGACCTCGGGGCCCTGTTGCGCCTGCTGCACGCCCACGGCAGCCGGGAAACCAAGGCGAACTCGGTGGACGAGGCCTCGCTGGAGGCCTGCGTCGGGGAACTGGAATCCGCCCGGAAACGGCTGCAGGAGCGCCGACGGACACTGCGTCACGGCGGACTGCCGCAGGGAGCCGCGGATTGGATGGAGCTCGTCGGGAACGACGTCCTGGTGGAGCGGCTCCTTCGCCAGGCCAAGGACATCGCCCGACGGGAACTGGCAGCCGTCCGGGAATTGGAAAAGCTGTTGTCTTCGCCGGAGGACCTTCTCGCCTTCCTCCGGGAGACCGACCCCGAGGATTGGGAGGAGATGGCCTAGCGTCGGCCCCGAAACGGTTCGCTCGATGGGAACGGGATCAGGACTCGTTTTCATCCACGCCGTGTCACGCGAATCTTCGGTTCGAGCGGACCATGGATCGGCAATTTTCGACATACCTTTCCCGGCTCGCGCACCACTTTCCAATGGAGATCCCACCCATGTTCCCCACACGTCGACTGCTCGCCTTGGCCGCGTTCTGTCTGGCTGCCGTTCCCACGCATGCCGACAACATCTTGGCTTGTCCAGGGTTCGAAACCACTGCCGATTCTGGTTGGTGGTATCACGCCAGCATCGCGGATTCGGTCGGAGTCATCTCCATCCAGGACTCATCCGCAGCTCATACCGGAACCTACGGCGCGAAGGCGGTCATCAAGCAGACCAGCGCGAACTACTACAGCGTCCAACTCGGGATTCCCCGAAACTGGACGGCCAACCTGGGGTCCAGCTACTCATTGACCTTCTGGGCAAAAGCCGATTCCGCACGTTCTCTGCTGGTCAACACCCAAAAGAAGCATGGTTACGGCGAGTTGAACAGGCTGACTGCCGATCTGGACACGATGTGGCAGCAATTCACGGTTCCGAGCTTTGTCATCGCCGACACGTCCGACACGGGGAACGGCACGAACGGCGTGCAAGTCAGCATCAATTTCGGGGATGTGGTCGGAACGTTCTACTTCGACGACTTCGATCTCGAGGAAACTCCGGATTCCTCGTCCGGCGACGCGATCAAGTCGATCTCCCTCGCATCTCCCATGCAGGCAACGCTGCGAGGCCGCGAGCTTTCGCTCTCAAGCGTGGAAGGACCTTACATCCGTCTGCTGGACCTCGATGGACACACGGCGGCCACAGCCCCCGTCGCCGGTCGAAGCGCAAGTCTGACAGTGCCCGCACACGGCGTCTGGATCGTCGACGCCGGCATCTCGGGCCGCAAGACCATAGCGATTCCCTAGGTTCCGCTCTCCGGCCCCAACCCCCGGCCGTGAATCCCCGCCGATGCCCGGCCACCTTCCGAAAACCTCGGGGGGTGGCCTTTTCCATTCCTTCCGCCGATGCATTCCCGCCAACCGCGGCGCGCGACGCCTCAGGTCGCGGACTTCCCCCCGTCCACGGACAGAACCTGGCCGGTGATGTAGGATGCCATGTCCGAGGCGAGGAAGACGATGGTTTGGGCGATGTCCACTTTCCGGAGTCAGTTCGAGAGGCACCTCACGCTGAACGCGTTCTTCTTCCCGGACGCCGAGGTGGTCGCCTGGGCGGAGTTGTAGACGAGTCCCGCGACGTCGGCCTGTGTCGCCGATGTCTCCGTGGAGGTCCAGAACACGCCTTCCAAACCGACGGCGGAGAACGCTCCCGCGGTGTCGCGGGAGGCCGCGGGAAGTCCCCGGAATCCCCAGGAATCGCCGCTGTTGCCGTTCTTGGCCCAGCCCAGCCGGGACTTCAGGCTGGAATCGGAGGCCGTCATCAGGAGGGTGGACCATTCCGCCTGGCTCGGCAGATGCCAGCCGGAGGGGCAGACTCCGGTCAGCTGCACGGCGGTTCCAATGGGGGTGTGCTGGCTGTCCGCGAAGGTCGTCGGCAGCGCCGCCGCCCCGGTCCAGTCGTAGAGCCTTCCGTAGGTCGCGCAGGAATCCGGGGAGTTCGCGGGGCACCAGGAACTGTCCGCCGCGTAGTCCAGGTTCTCGGCCATCCAGACCTGCTTCCCGATGGTGTCCGTCCGGTAGACCTTCCCGTCGCGTGCGTCGTTCAGCGTTCCGTAGGTGGCGATCTGGCTGTTCCAGGGGATGGAATAGGGACTGCGCACAAGGACCAAGGTGTCGATGGTGGTCTTCCCCGGAGCGTTCTTCACCCGCAACCGGACGGTGTCGGCACCGACGAACAGCGTGTCCGCCCTGGAAACGAGCCCTCGCAGGAGGGTGACGAGGGTGTCGTTCCACCACACCGAATCCGGAGCCCCCGCGGAATCCACCGCCCACCGCAAGACCAACGCCGAATCGGCCCACTGGTAGGTGGTGTCCCGGGAGGGAGAACGCGCCACCACGGTCGGGCCTGTGGTGTCGCGCCGCGTCAGGACCAGGCTGTCGACGCTGGTGTTCCCGGCCGTGTCGGTGGCCACCAGGCGTTCGACGTTCCGGCCGACGGAAAGCTTCGCGTTCCACGAGTAGGTGGTGCCCTTGGCGACCGCGGCATTCGCGCCGTCCACGAGGACGGAGGAGATCTTCAGGTTCGGGGTCACCGTCCAGGAGACGGCGATGGAGGAATCCATGAAGGGCACGGAGGTGTCCGAAAGGGGCGACTGGCGGGCGATGGCCGCCGGCCTGGCCGCGCGGGTCAGGACCACGCTGTCGATGCTGACGTTTCCCGACGTGTCGCGGGCGTACAGGCGCACCACCAGCGGCGCGGACACGGACAGCGTCTCCGCTCTCGACACCACCCCGTTCGCGCCGGGCGTGGCCGGGAATCCGCCCAGGGCCACGCTGTCCAGACCACCGGCGTCCGTCACCGTCCACCGCACCGTCTGGATGGAATCCGCCCAGAGACAGGTCGTGTCCCGCGACGGCGACCGACCTTGGATCGCGGGCGGGATCGTATCCGGCGGAGGGAGCACCTTCACGGTGATGATGCCGGGGGCGGATGCCTTCAGGACCCCGTGCGCCGAATCCACGAAGAGCGCCCACGCCTTCACCTGGAAGGGGGCGCCCGATGTCCACTGCGCGTTGAACATCGGGTTGGACTTGGAGAGGTTCGCCCTGCCCACCGGCGTGGTGTCCCCGCCGCTGGAAAGGTTCCAAGCCCATCTCGCGACGTGCAGGCCGGTGTCGTTTCCCGTCCATGCCAGCAGGTTCACCGCCGTATCGTTCCATCGGGCGAGGGCGATGTGGGAACGGACGGTGGAGTCGGAGAGTCCCGCGGTGGAATTCAACCAGAGGTTCCCGACGTCCAGGACCCGTCCCTCCCGGGACACCACGCCCGTCACGGTCTGTGTCCGGGTGCCGCTCGGATCCGAGATGTGGAGCACCACCGGGCCGGTTCCGGGAATGTTCGGCAGCGAGAATCCGCCATTGGCGTCGGTGATGGAGTTGAGCAGGCCGCCGAAGGCCGAGACCGACACCCCGGACACGCCGACGCTGTCCGATGCCACCGACCGCCGCGCCGCGCTCCCGAGCCCTCGGGCCGCGCCGCCGTTCACCACCACCACCTGCCCTTGGACGGTCCCGCCCTGGTGGGAGATCCGGAGCTTGACCCCCTTGAGGGTGTCCGACGGTTGGAGGGACGTGTCGAAGCCCGCGTAACCTTGCCCGGGAACCACGGCGAAGACCTGGACGGATCCCGGTTGGATCCGACCCAGGCTGAAGGAGCCCGTGGGGAGGGCCGTGGCGGAAACCGTCTGGTCCTGCACAACGATGCCCGCTCCCCCTTGGGGGATCGC
>Ga0209415_10014183_pt1 | contig 13036 bp, 14 predicted proteins | sample PeaSoiSIISIP2007_FD_187696 | JGI IMG/M metagenome (GOLD analysis project Ga0209415, IMG submission 187696) | Peat soil microbial communities from Weissenstadt, Germany - SII-SIP-2007 (SPAdes) (version 2) | ecosystem: Environmental > Terrestrial > Soil > Wetlands > Peat | place: Germany...
GAGGCTCGCCTGGGTCCATCCGTTGCGCACCTGGTCGAGCAGGCGCAGCAGGTAGATGCTCTCGTTGTCGCCGTGCTCGTTGAGCGCGCGCTGGCGCTCCAGCCCGACGGTCGCGATCATCAACGCCTCGAGCGCGAGTTCGCGCATGCTGACGCGGCCGGCGCGGGCCTCGAGGCCGAGCTTTTGCGCGCCGTCGGTGAGCTCGAGTCGCTCCTCGAAGCTCCAGCGCTTGACCAGGTCCCAGGCCCCCGTCATGCAATCGGAATCGTACAGCAGGCCCTTGTATAGTGCGGGCAGCGCCAGCATTAGCGCCGGCGGCTGACTGTCGGCGGTGCGCACCTCGACGTATTTCTTGAGCCGCACCTCGGTGAAAATAGTGGTGAGATGGGTCGCCCAGTCGTCGAGCGTCGCACGCTCGCCGCGCCATCCGCGATCCATGAACTGGCGAAAGGTGATGCCCGGTGGCTTGGTCAGGTCGTGAGGCTCGTGATTGCGATAGATGAAATACATCGGAACGTCGAGCGCGTAGTCGACGTAGTCCTCGAAGCCGGCGTCGTCGCGGAAAACGAACTCGAGCGTCCCGCAGCGGTCGCGGTCGGTGTCGCTCCAGATATGGCCGCGATAGCTCTGGTAGCCATTGAGACGGCCGTCGCATAGCGGCGAGTTGGCGAACATCGCGTACACCAGAGGCACCAGCCCCATGCTCAGGCGCAGCTTGCGCATCGCATCGGCTTCATCGCCATAATCGAGGTTGGCCTGCACGCCGGCGGTCTGCTTCATCATCCGCTGGCCCAGCCGTCCCTTGCGCGCCATGTAGGGATACATGATCCGGTAGCGCCTTTTGGGTATCAGCTCGATCTCGTCGATGGTGCTGATGGGCTGCATCCCCAGGCCCAGCACCACCGCGCCGTATTCGTGGCCGACCTCGATGAGCTGTTCGATGTGGCGGCTGAACTCGGCGTGCGCGCAGTGAATCGTTTCGCACTGCTCGCCCGAAAGCTCGATCTGACTGCCCGGCTCGATGGTGATCGCGGCGCGTTCGCCTGTAAGTCCGATGACGCGGCCGTGCTCCTCGACCGGCTTGTAGCCGTAGCGCTCGGCCAGCCGGCGCAGGATCTGCTCGACCCCGCGCGGTCCCGAATAGGGCAACGCGCGCCCGTCGTGAGCCGAGACCGTGACCTTTTCGTATTCGGTCCCGACCCGCCATTGTTCACGCGGCTTCGCTCCGCTCTCGAAGTGGCGGATCAATTGCTCGCGGGTTTCGACCAGATCGGCGCTCGTTGACATACGCACACGTTTCCTTGGAGGCGCTTCAACCGCGACCCTATCATGGCTTCGGTGAAAATCGGAGGCAAGCCGGGCGAAGACCCTTGTCGGGGGGCGCCGCCCTTGCCTAACTTAAGGCGCGATTCGGCGCGCCATTTTACGCGTAGGCGGCCGGCGCACATGGTAACGATGAGAGTAAGATCAGATGGCTGAGGCGGTGCTCGCAATCGACCAGGGAACGACCGGGACCACGGCGATGGTGCTGGACGCGCGCGGTCGCATCCTGGGCCGCGCGTACGGCGAGATACGCCAGTTCTATCCGCGTCCCGGATGGGTCGAGCACGACCCGGAGCAGATCTATCGATCGGTGGTGCGGCTCGGGCGCGAGGCGATTGCGGCCTCGCGCATCCGGCCCGCCGGCATCAGCGCAGTCGGAATCACCAATCAGCGCGAGACGTTCGTGGTATGGGAACGGCGGAGCGGCCGTCCGGTGCATCGCGCCATCGTATGGCAGTGCCGCCGCAGCGCCGCGATTTGCGCGGCGCTCGCCCGGCGCGAGACCGAGGTCCGCCGGCGCACCGGACTGCTGATCGATCCGTACTTCTCCGGCACCAAGCTCAAGTGGCTGCTCGACAGCGACCGCACGCTGCGCCGGCGCGCCGCGCGCGGTGAACTATGCTTCGGCACGATCGATTCATGGCTGATATTCCGGCTCTCGCGCGGCGCGGCATTCGTTACCGACTTTACCAACGCGTCGCGCACCATGATGCTCAATCTCAAGCAGCGCACGTGGGACGTCGCGATGCTGCGGATGCTCGGCGTGCCGCCCGCGATGCTGCCCCAGCCGGTCAGCTCGCGCGGCCCGTTGGCCGAGGCGGCGAGCGGCACGTTCGGCCCGCGCGCCATCCCGATCGGCGCCGTTATCGGTGATCAACAGTCGGCGCTCTACGGACAGCGCGCGGTCAGCCCCGGCGCGGCCAAGGCGACGTATGGCACCGGCGCTTTCCTGCTGATGCACACCGGCCAGCGCGCAGTCGCCTCGCGCAATCGATTGCTGACGACGGCCGCGCTGGGACCGGCGGGCGAGCCTGCCTACGCGCTGGAGGGCTCGGTGTTTATCGCGGGCGCGGCGATTCAGTGGCTCCGCGACGAAATGCGCATGATCGCGGCGTCGGCTGAGAGCGAGAAGATCGCGCGCTTAAGCCGCGATCGCTCGCAGCCCTACCTGGTGCCGGCCTTCGTCGGCCTCGGCGCGCCATACTGGGACGCCGGCGCGCGCGGCGCGATCGTCGGGATAACCCGCGGCACCAATCGCGCGGACGTGGTGCGCGCGGCGCTCGACTCGATCGCCTACCAGGTGCGCGACGCCTTGGCCGCGATGGAGAAAGACAGTGGACGGCGCGTGAGCGAGCTGCGCGTCGATGGCGGCGCCACGGCCAACGGCTACCTGATGCAGTTTCAGGCCGATGTGCTTGGACGGCCGGTGCGGCGGTCGAAGATGGCCGAGACCACGGCGTTGGGCGCGGCGATGCTGGCCGGACTGACGGCCGGCTTGTGGCGATCGCCGGGCGACCTGGCCGCGCTCGGCGGGAATGGGCGACTGTTCCGCCCGTCGATGCGTCCCGCCGAGCGTGAACGGCTGGTCAGGGGATGGCATGCGGCGGTGGCGCGCGTGCGAAGCTAGCGTCCCTGGCGGCCGCAACGCGGACGTAACGCGAGACCGAGGAGCCGGTCGCCGAGCTGCGACGGCAATGCGATAGTGAAAAATCGATGGCGCTGAAATCGCAAGATAAAAAACCGACAGATCAATCGTCGTGGCCGCGCGTCGGGTTGGTCTTCCCCGAGCACTATTCCGACGCCGCCGGCGTCCTGAGCCGCGCCTTCGTCGACGACCCGCTCATCAACGCTCTCGCGCCCGAGCCGCGCGAGCCGGGTGAACGCGCACTCCGGTTGGCCGGACTGTTCACGGTGGTGCTCAAGCTCCAGCGCAGCGGTGGCCAGCCGGTGTTCGGCGTGTTCGAGGATGGCCGCCTGATTGCCGCTGCGGTGGTCGAGGGAACGATGCATTCCTCGGTCGGCGCGACCGTCGCGGGAGGACTGCTCACTTTGCCGAGGCTGGTGCGTTCGGTGGGGTGGGGCGGCGTGCGGCGGTCGATTCGGCTGGTCGATGCGCTGACGCGCAATCATCCGCCGCGGCCGCATCTCTATCTCAACATCCTCGGCGTCGAGCCGTCATTCCAGGGACGGCATTGCGGTATCGCGATCCTGAATCATCTGCGCGAGCTGGTCGAGACGCGCTCCGATCTTGACGGCGTGTACTTGGAAACCGCGACCGAGGCCAACGTGGCCTACTACACGCGCAATGGCTACGAAGTGATCGGCGAGTTCTATCCGCTGGGGGTGAGGATGTGGCGGATGTTCCAGGCGCGTCGCGACCGTGGCGTAACGCCTGATCAATAAATTGCGGACAAAACCTTGTCATCCTGAGCGAGCGTTGCGCGAGACGAAGGATCTCGCGGCAGCATCTGCGCGGCCGTGATGGATTTTTGCCGGCAAACCGCGGCACATCGCGCGCGATAAGAATGCCGCGCGGGATCCTTCGCCTCCGCTCGCTGACTCGCTTCGCTCGGGATGGCAAGCTTTCGTAGTGTTGAAAGTATTTGCCGGACAACATACTAGTCCGGCGCCGCGTCGCGCGGACGGCGTGCCGGCTTGATCGTCGTGACACGCAATCCGCTGGAGGTCCATCCGACATCGAAGCCGACGCTGTCGCCTTCGCTTAGGAGATCGATGCCGGGGAAGCGGCCGCCTAGCGGCGCACCGGCCACCTCGACGAAAGGGAACTCGAACAGCACTTCGCGTCCCTGATGCGAGCGCACGGCGCCGCGGCCACGGGCGCGGTCCAGGCGCATGATCATCCCGCGGTAGAAATTGCCGGGAAAGCGCTCGGCGTCGAATTCGTCGCTCATTGTTTTTTCCAGAACTTAGCCGGTTGCCAGGCCCGCTCAGCCGGGCTCGCTTAGCAGCGGGTCGAGCTCGCCCTCGTCCTCCAGCGCGCGCAATTCGTCGTAACCGCCGATTATTTTGCCGTTGATGAAAATCTCCGGCACCGTGCGGCGGCCGCCGGACATATCGATCATCTTCTCGCGCAGGGCGGAATCGCTGGAGACGTCAATCTCCTCGAACGCCACGCCTTTGCTCCTGAGCAGGGATTTGGCGCGCACGCAGTAGGGACAATATGACGTTGTGTAGACTTCGACCTTAGCCACTGACAGACCTCTGGCTCTTATTTTCGACTGGCCCGCCACGGTTGTAAAGGTGGGCCAGACGAGCCGGCGGGACGCCGAGCAGAAACGCGATCCGGATGAACCACATCCGCACCGTCGTTGCCAGCACACCGCGTTCGCGCCATCGCCGCGCCGAGGTCGTGACCCGCGAGCGCAGACAGGCGACGCGGCCGACGCGTTTGAGCCGGCGCGCCAGGTCCAGGTCCTCGAACAGCTCGATGTCGCGGTAGCCGCCGAGCCGTTCGAAAACCTCGCGCCGAACGAAGATCGCTTGGTCGCCAGTGCCGGTGCGGCTGAGACGCGAGCGCGCACTGATGAGCCATCCGATAAGCCGCAACAGCGGCGCGCTGTCGTCCAGCCGTAGATCGAAGCGTCCGCCCACGACGCCGCGATCTGCGAGCGCCGCGGCGATATCGCCGGCGAAACTCCGCGGCACGATCGTGTCGGCGTGCACGAAGACCAGCGCGTCGCCCTTTGCGGCGGCGGCGCCGGCGTTCATCTGGCGAGCGAGGCCGCGCGCTGCGACCAAGAGCAGCGCGCATCGCGGACGTGCCTCGTCGCAGGAACGATCGGAGCTGCCGCCGTCGACTACGATCACTTCTACGACCACTTCGGCGCTGGGCGCGGCCGCGGCGATCGCCTCGAGCGTGCGCGCGATATCCCGCTCTTCGTTGAGCATCGGGACGATCACGGAGAGCTTGTTCATTCTTTACCGCTTCGCCGGAGCGGGTACACGGCCCGGCCAAGCTGACGATTCAGTGCGGACGTTTCATCCGCGGCGAATGCGGCGAGCGGGGATTCACCAGCGCGAGTGATTCATCGCCGGCCGGAAAATCCGCGATCCGCACGGTACGGCCCTCAATCGTGAGGCGGCCTTCCCCGAAGAGCTGGATCGCCCAGGGAAAGATGCGATGCTCCTGCGCGCGGATGCGTTCGCTCAGGCTTTCCTCGTCGTCGTCGGGCATCACAGGCACTACTGCCTGCACGATAATCGGTCCGTCGTCGACGCCCTCGCGCACGAAAAATACGGTGCATCCGGTGAAGCGGACCCCGTGCTCCAGCGCCGCCTTTTGCGCATGCACGCCCGGAAAGGCCGGCAGCAACGCGGGATGGATATTCATCACCCGGTCAGGAAACGCGGCCAGCATCACCGGCGAAAGCAGCCGCATGAAACCGGCACATACCACGAGCTCGACGCCGTGCTCGCCCAGCGCCTCGCCCAGCGCGCGGTCGAAGTCTTCGCGCGAGGCGAAGCGGCGATGCTCGATGACGCGGGTCGCGATACCGTGGCGGCGCGCGCGCTCCAGCCCCTGCACGCCGGGCCGGTTTGAAATTACGACGCGGATTTCGGCGCGCAGCTCACCGCGCTCGAGCGCGTCGATAATCGCCTGCAGGTTGGTGCCGGTGCCGGAAATCAGCACTCCCAGTTTGAGCGGCGCCCGCTCCGCCATCGCGTCCTTATTCCTCGTGTCGCTCGCCCGCGCCGCCGCCTAGAGCAGGATTGCTCCGCCCTTGCCGCGACGAAGCTCGCCGACAAGATAGGCCGGCGTGCGCAGCCGGCGCAAATGAGCGACTACGGCGTCCGCCTGGCCGGGCGGCACGACCGCGATCATCCCCAGGCCGTTGTTGAACGTGCGATCCATCTCGGCCTGGCCGATTCGTCCCAGCCGCGCTATCAGATCGAAAATCGGCGGCACCGGCCAGCTCCCGCGGCGCACGACCGCCTCGATCCCCTTTGGCAGCACGCGAGGCAGGTTCTCGACTATGCCGCCGCCGGTGATATTGGCGAGCCCGCGAATCGGAAAGCGCTCGAACAACGTGATCGCGACCTGGGCATAGATTTTAGTCGGCCGCAGGAGTTCGTCGGCCAGTGTGCCTCCCAGCTCCGCGACGCGCGAGTTGAGTTTCAGCCGTGCGCGCTCGAGCAGTACGCGGCGGACCAGCGAAAAACCGTTGGAATGAAGTCCGCTGGAAGCGAGGCCGACCAGCACGTCGCCCGGCCGGATGCGCTCGGGGCGGGGAATCGTGGCGCGCTCGGCCAGGCCGACGGCGAAGCCTGCGATGTCATATTCGCCGGGCCGGTAGAAACCCGGCATCTGCGCCGTTTCGCCGCCCACTAGGCTCATCCCCGCGAGCTTGCATCCGCGCGCGACGCCTTTCACCAGCGCCAGCGCGACGGCGCTCTTGAGCTTGCCGGTCGCGATGTAATCGAGGAAGAACAGCGGCCGCGCGGCGTGGCACACGATGTCGTTAACGCACATCGCGACGCAATCGATGCCGACCGTGTCGTGGCGACCGGTCATAAACGCGATCTTGAGCTTGGTCCCAACGCCGTCGGTTCCGGCCACCAGCACCGGCGAGCGCATCGCGCGCGCGCCGTCGAGCCCGACCATCGCGCCGAAGCCGCCGATCCCGCCCAGCACGTGCGGCCCCAGCGTCGGCCGCGCGAGCCGGCGCAGCATCGGTACCAGCCGTTCCTTGAGATCGATATCGACGCCGGCCGATTTGTAGCTGAGCGCGCGCGCCATGGGTCAGGCGTCTCGGCTGATGCCGGCGCCTCGCCGGATGGCGAGCGCCCCCGCACGCCAGGCGCTTTTGCCGTCGGGGTAGGTGACGATGCCCTCGCGATATCGCACCAGGTCCATCTCGATCAGCATTTCGCGCAACTCGTAGTGTTGCAGCATGAAGTCGGGATTGCGCGGATGGCCGGTCGCCGCCTGGTCGATGAGAAAAGTGTCGAAGAGCAGCGCGCCGCCGGGCCGCAAGGCTTCGATCAGGCGTGGGACCAATGCACGGTCGAGAAAGTTAGTGTTGAGAATCGCGTCGAAGCGGGCGCGCGGCAATTGAAAGTCCGAAAGGTCGGCCGCGAGTGGCCATACGGAGAGTTGCTCGGCACGCGCGACCGATTGCAGACTGCGCAGCGCCGCCTCGGCGTAGTCGATCGCGACGACGGTGAATCCCGCGCGCGCCAGCGCCACGCTGTGGCGGCCGGTGCCAGCGGCGACGTCGAGTGCGAGGCCGCGCGGCAGCAGCTCGAGCCATTCGATTACCGACGGCTCGGGCGCGCGGGGCGGCCCGCTGGCGCGTTGACGGGCTTCCCAGTCGCTGCGCTTCTCGCGGGCGGCGCGCCGTTGCAAATCGCTCCGATTCGCGTCGCTCATAGCACGCGAGCCAGGGTCAGCACGTCGATCCGCCGCGCGCCCGCCGCGCGCAGCACGCGCGCGCATTCGTCGGCGGTGGCGCCGGTGGTCATTACGTCGTCGACCAGCAACACGCGCCGGCCGGCGACCCGGGAGGGGCGGCGCACCGCGAAAGCGTCGCGCACGTTGCGTGTGCGTTGTGCGCGGTCGCGCGCGGTCTGCGGCGGGGTAGAGCGGACACGCGCGAGGCTGGCGACATCGAGCGAGCAGTTGAGCCGCCGCGCGAGCGCCGCCCCCAGCAGCGCAGCCTGGTTGAAGCCGCGCCATCTGAGGCGCGAGCGATGAAGCGGCACCGGGATGACGACGTCGTAGGCCTCGGCGTCCAGCGCGGGCGCGGCGTCAAGGTACTCCGCGAGGGCGCGTCCCAGAGACTGGTCGAGGCCGTACTTGTGACGGCGGAGCAGCGTCGCGACCGTGCTCGATCCGTCGGCGCCCGAGCGGTAGCGCGTGATCGCGCGAGCCGAGTCGAATGCCGGCGGAGCGGCGTGGCAGTGACCGCATCGCTCGTCCTCGTCGGCCGCGCCGAGCGGCGCTCCGCATACGAGGCACAGCGGCGGGCGCAGGGGTTCAATCGCGCCCAGGCACGGCGCGCATACGCGGCGCCTGGCGTCTATCGGCAGGCCGGCGCCGCACACCGCGCATCGCGGCGGATAGAGAAAGTTGAGCAGGTAGTGCAGCATCGCTCCGACTCTATTGATGAAGCCTCCGGCATGGTAACTCAAGCGCCGGCTGGTCAATTTGAGCCGTCGATTATTGAGCCGCCAACTGTCGAGCCGCCGATTGCGCTCGTTCGAAGGCCGTATCCGGACGGCTCCTGTACAGAGACCATTGGCGCGCGCGCGGTCGGCGTTGTGGACAGGGGCTCCGATTGCGGCCTGGCGCGGGCGATCCGTCGCGGCTCATCTTATGGTATAGGAAAAACATGAAGACGCCGCTTGACGGAATAAGAGTCATCGACTGGACGATTTGGCAGCAAGGGCCGTTTGCGACCGCGTTGCTGGCCGACCTTGGCGCCGAGGTCATCAAGCTCGAAACGCTCGACGGCGATCCGGGACGCGCGATCTTCGCGGTCTCTGGCGCCACCACCGCGCGCAACGGAAAAAACTTTTACTTCGAGTCCAACAACCGCCACAAGAAAAGCATCACGCTGGACATGAAGAAGCCCGAGGCGCGCGAGATCGTCTACCAACTCGTCGCCAAGAGCGACGTCTTCGTCCAGAACTACCGCAAGGGCGTAGCCCAGCGCCTTGGGCTGGACTACCAGACGCTGCGCGAGATCAACCCCAAGCTGGTCTACGCGACCGCGTCGGGATATGGCCCGGAGGGGCCCGACAGTGGCGAGCCCTCCTTCGACTACCTGGCGCAGTCGCGCTCCGGCGTGATGCATATCGCGGGAATCGAGAGTGACGAGCCGGTCTACCTGTTCGGCGGCGTAGCCGACCAGATGGGCGCTATCATGCTGTCGTACGGCGTGATCACGGCGCTGCTCGCGCGCGAGCGCTATGGCGTCGGGCAGGAGGTTAACGCCTCGCACCTGGGCTCGATGATCGCGCTGCAGGGCCTGAACCTGGCCTGCCGCAACATCATGGGCACCGAGTTCCGCCGCAATACGCGCGACAACGCCTTCAACCCGTTGTGGAACCATTACCGATGCGCCGACGGCAAATGGCTGACGCTCGGGATGCTGCAGGCGGACCGCTACTGGAAAGACCTGTGCAACACGCTCGGCCTGCCGGAGCTGATCGACGATCCCCGCTTCAAGGACATCAGCGTGCGCGGCAAGAACTGCAGGGCGCTGGTCGCGATGTTCGACCAGGTTTTCATCACCAAGCCGCGCGAGGAATGGATGAGGCTGCTCAAGGCCGGCGGCGATTTCATTTACACCGTCGTCAACCGCGTCTCCGACCTGCCCGACGACGCGCAAGTGCTGGCCAACGACTACGTGGTCGACTATGAGCATCCCGGGCTGGGCGCGATGAAGCTGGTCGGCTTTCCGGTCAAGCTTAGCGAGACGCCGGCCGAGCCGCGCGGTCATGCGCCCGAGCTGGGCGAGCACACCGAGACGGTTCTGACCGAGATGCTCGGTTACAGTTGGGAAGACGTGGCTCGGCTCAAGGAGTCGGGTGTAATTTGACGCAACGCGGCGCGCCGCCCGGCGCGCCCGAGGAGGAAAAGCCAATGCCGGCGATTACGGGAAGCGGCGAGGATCGCGAGCAAATTCGCGAGCTCTACGCCCGCTACGCGCTCTATATCGACGCGGGCAAGTTCGAGGAGTGGGTCAATTGCTTCACCGAAGACGGCATTTTCGAAAGCCCGTCGCTCGGCAAGCACGCCGGCCACGCGGCGCTGCGCAAGTTCTGCGCTTCGTACAAGGAATCATGGGCCGGCGCGCAGGTGCGTCACATGATGGTGAACGTAAGCTTCGACGTCCACGGCGATCACGCTCACGGCACCTGCAACCTGATCTATTTCCACATCAAAGGTGGCAAGACCGAGTTGACCGCGGTGGGCGGCTATCGCGACGAGCTGCGCAAGGTCAACGGCGACTGGCAGTTCGCGCATCGCCAGGTTTACGTCGACAAGTAGGTTTACGTCGGGGCGATTGGACTAATCCTGGGCTGGCGCTAAGCGCGGCGGCTCGCTTCCTTGAGCGCGGCTTCCAGGTCGCGCGGCAGCGGCGAGTGTGCTCGCACCGGGCCTGAGGCCGGCGAGCGAAATTCGATTTCCGCAAGATGGAGCCAGAAGCGGCCGTCGGCGAGCGCGTCGAGCGGCGGCCCTCCATAGAGCGTATCGCCGGCAATCGGATGGCCCGCCTGCGCCAGGTGTACGCGAATCTGATGGCGCATTCCGGTGCGCGGCCTTGCCGCGACTAGGGTGAAATCCCCAAAGCGGCGGATCGGCTCGACCGCCGTCGCAGCGGCGCGCGCGCCCGCCGCATTTGATGCGACGGCGATCATCCGGCGCGAATTGCGCGGGTTGTGCGCGAGCGATTTATCAATTTGAAGTGATTCTTTAAGATTGCCAGCGACCAGTGCCTGGTAGTCCCGTCGGATCCTGCCGGCGCGAATCGCCTCGCGCAGACCAGCGAAGGCGGGCGGGCTAAGGGCCACCAGCAGCGCGCCCGAGGTTCCGTTGTCGAGCCGATGGACCAGGCCGCCCTCGCGTGGATTGTCGCCGGCCGTGGCCGCCTCGGGAAACGCGGCAGCGACGCCGTTCATCACCGTTCCGCGCTCGCCGGGGCGTAACGGATGACACGCCATCGGGGCAGGCTTGTTGACCACCAGCACCGCGGGGTCGCGGAACAGGACTTCAATTTTTACTTCAGGGTCAGGTGCGAGTGCGGCTAGCGCAGAGGCCTCCGCGATCTTTACGGCGTCGCCGCCGCCGATCAACTCGCCCTTGCGCAAGATGCGGCCGTTGACGCGGACCATCCCGCTGGCGAGCATCTCGCGCGCGGCGCGCCGCGACCGCGCCCATCCCAGGCGCACCAGGCAATGGTCCAGGCGCTCGGGCGCGTCAATCGACATCAGGTGGCGGCATTGACCGGCGGCATCAATTGGGGGTCAGCCGCAGCCGGACCCAGCCCTCGATTTTCTCGGCGAAGCCCGCGAACGGGTCCTGGTTGGGCGCGGGCTTGAAGAAGCACTTGCGCATGTAGTCGAGCGCACCCGAATAGTTCTCGAAGCTACGGCTCAGCTCTTCGAACATCAGAAAGCCCGGCCGGTACAGTGCGACGTCGAGCTTCGAGACGGTCTGGTAGGAGCGCTTGCCCTCCTCGAGATAGTAGTCCAGGTAACCGCCGCGCTCGACGAAGGTGCGGAACAGGCCCGACATGAAAAGCGTGTAGTCGCCGACGTACTTGCGCAACTCGCGCTCGCCGAGCACGCGCCCGCGGGTTTGCGGCGCGCCCATCTGCGACTCCAGCATCTCGACCACGCTGGTGAGCTTGCGGCCCTCGGCGTCGCGCAGCGCCAGCCATCCGTCGGCGGCGCTGAAGTCGGTCAGCACCGAAGCGACGTAGTCGACAACCTGCCGGTCAGCGAGTCCGAGCTGGCCGAAGCTGGTGCGGGTCATCGCGAGAAAGAAGTCTTTGAGGCGCTTGGCGGAAGGATGTTCAGGGTTCATGCTCCGCTCCCGGGTTAGGGCCCGGGGGGCCTTTCGCCCCCGCCGGGACGATTTTGACGCACACCTTACCAAAACGCGTTCAGGGTTGCGATGCGGTCTGAGGAGCTGGAGTGCGGATGGCTTCTGGCGCCGGCAAGCGCGGAGCACGGGTGAGAATCGCACGCGGCGTGAACGGACGGTTGTAGGCAGGGAACTGCTTCCACGCTGCGAACAGCAGGATCGCCATTACGATTGCGATGACGACTACGTCGGTGAACCCGAGCCGCGTCGCGCCGCGATGCAATCCGCGCGGCCGATACGTCATCCGGCGCTCGCGCGCAGCTTGGCCGAGCGCGCCGCGGCGCGCGGCGCGCTGGCCGGCAATCCGAACAGCACGCGCAACTCGCGCCCGGTCAGCGAACGCGCGGCCGCGGCGACCTTCAGCGGCGGACCCGCCGCCACCACGCGCCCGCCGCCGTCGCCGCCGCCCGGACCGAGGTCGATGACGTAGTCCGCGTGCGCGATGAACTCGAGATGATGCTCGATTACCACCAGCGTGTTGCCCTCCGCCACCAGCCGTCCGAGCACGCGCAGGAGTTGGCGGATGTCGGCGGAGCTCAGTCCCGTGGTCGGCTCGTCGAGCAGAAAAACGCGCCCCAGCGGCTTGCCGTCCGGTCCCGCCGGCAACGGTTCGAGATCGGCGAGCAGGAAACGCGCGAGCTTGAGGCGCTGCGCCTCGCCTCCGGAAAGCGTCGAAGTCGCCTGGCCCAGGCACAGGTAGCCCAGGCCGACCGCGCTCAGCGCTTCGAGCCGGCGCGTGACCGCCGAGGATTTGGCGAAGAAGCCGCGCGCTTCGTCGACCGTCAGCCCGAGCACCTGGTTGACGTTGCGGCCCTGGTAGCGGATAGCCAGGATGTGGCTCTGGAAGCGCCGGCCGTCGCATGCGTCGCACTGCACTTCGAGATCGGCCATGAAGTGCATCTCGATCGTCACGGTGCCGGTGCCGTGGCATTTCTCGCAGCGGCCGCCGTCGACGTTGAAAGAAAAGTGGCGAGGCTGGATGCCCAGGCGGCGCGCCTCGTTGCTCTGCGCGAAGAGGCGGCGGATGTCGTCGTAGATTTTCAGATAGGTCGCGGGATTCGAGCGCAGCGAGCGCGCCGGCAATTCCTGGCCCATGTG
>Ga0209415_10014185_pt1 | contig 13035 bp, 10 predicted proteins | sample PeaSoiSIISIP2007_FD_187696 | JGI IMG/M metagenome (GOLD analysis project Ga0209415, IMG submission 187696) | Peat soil microbial communities from Weissenstadt, Germany - SII-SIP-2007 (SPAdes) (version 2) | ecosystem: Environmental > Terrestrial > Soil > Wetlands > Peat | place: Germany...
GGACCGCGATCGACGCCAGTCTGACGCTCAACCAGCCATTCGATAGCGAATTTCGCATCCTGCGCCCGGACCGGACCGAGCGCATCATCCAATCGCAGGGCGAAATCGTCCGCGACGACGCCGGCCAACCACTCCGCATCACCGGCACCAGCCACGACATCACCGAGCGCAAGCGGGCCGAGGCGCAGATCCGTGAGGACGAGGCGAAATTCCGCTGCCTCGTCGAGCAGAACGTCGCCGGCGTGATGATGATCCGACGCGACGGGACGATCGCCTACATCAACCCTTATTGGGCCAGATTGAACGGCTATACGGCGGCGGAAACGATCGGCCGCTCGATTTTAGAATACACACCGGCCGCGGACAAAGGGCGGGTCGGCGAGCAGCTCGAGAAACAGTTTTCCGGCACCGGGGGCTTCGTTCGCCTTGAGGCGACCATGCTGGCCAAGGACGGCCATACGATTGAGCTTTTGGTCAACGCCTCGCCGGGAATCTACGAAGGGCAGCCGGTGTCGATTGCCGTCCTGCTCGACGTCACCGAAACCAACAAGTCCCACCGCCAGCTGGCCTCGACCGCCGCGATTCTCGCGACCGAGCATGAGGTGTCGCCCGACGGGATCGTCGTGGTCGACCCGCAGCGCTCGATCATTTCCGCCAACCGGCGCTTCGTCAACATGTGGGGCATCCCGCCCGAAATCATGGCGGCGAACTCGGAGGAGCAAGCCTTCGCCTGGGCTTTGCAGAACAAGATCGCCAATCCCGAGGTGATTGCCCCACAGATGACCGACGCCCTTCTCCACCCCGATGAGAGCAGCCGTCAGGAGGTGACGCTCAAAGACGGCCGGGTTTACGAGGTTCACCGCTCGCCGATGTCGCAGCCGGACGGTTTGGGGCGGGTCTGGTTCTTTCGCGACATCACCGAGCGTCGGCAGGCCGAGGCGGAGCTGCGCCAAAGCGAGGAGCGCTTGCGGCTGCTGATCGAGCAGGCGCCCGACGCGATCCTGCTCTTCGATGTCAACCAGGATCGCTTTATCGATGCGAACCCGGCGGCCGAGCGCCTCTTCGGGTGCGATCGGGACGAAATCATCAAGCACGGGCCAAAGCATTTCTATATGCCCGAGCAACCCGATGCGCAGCCGGTCGCTCGGACCTATGAGGAGCATAACAACCTCGCTTTGGCCGGCCAGGAGTTGACCTACGAGCGCCGCATCCTGACCGCCGCCGGCGCCGAACGGTTGTGCCAGGTAACGCTGGTTCGGCTGCCCTCGGGGGGACCGCCGCTGTTGCGCGCCAGCATGGTCGATGTCACCGAGCGGCATGAGGCCAGACGCGCGCTGCAGCGGCTCAACCGCACGCTGACGACATTGAGCCGCGGCAACGAGGTGCTGGTGCGGGCCGCAAGCGAGCCCGAGCTGCTGCGCGAGATGTGCCAGGTCATCGTCGAGACCGGCGGCTACCGCATGGCGTGGATCGGCATCGCGGAGCACGACGCCGCCAAATCGGTGACCCTCGCCGCCTCGGCCGGCGAGGTCGGGAACTACCTCGACAAAGCACAGATCACCTGGGCGGATCAGCCCCGCGGCCGCGGCATGGTGGGACGCGCGATCCGCAGCGGCGAACCCCAGACCAGCCAGGACATCATAGCGGACCCCGCCATGACGCCGTGGCGGGACGACGCGAGGAAACACGGCTTTGCGTCCTCCGTCGCGCTGCCGCTCAAGGATCAATCGGGCGTTTTTGGCGTGCTGACGATGTATTCGCCGGACGCCAATGCCTTCGATACCGATGAGCTGAAGCTGCTCCGGGAACTCGCCGAGGACCTCGCCTTCGGCATCCGCTCGCTGCGCGAGCACGTCGCGCACGAGGCGTTAGACAAGCGCTGGCGCGCCAGCCTCGAAGCCACGGTTGGCGCCATCGCCAGCACCGTGGAGACGCGCGATCCCTACACCGCCGGCCATCAGCAGCGCACCGCCAGGCTCGCCGTCGCGATCGCCAGCCAGCTGGGGCTGCCGGAGCGGCAAATTCACGGGCTTTATCTCGCCGGCATCATTCACGATGTCGGCAAGATCGACGTGCCGGCCGAGATCCTCAGCAAACCGGGGAAGCTCACCGATCTCCAGTACCAGCTGATCCAGGCGCATGCCGAGGCCGGTTACGCCATCATCAAGGGTGTCGATTTTCCGTGGCCGATCGCCGAGATGGTGCGCCAGCACCATGAGCGGCTCGACGGCTCGGGCTATCCGCACGGGCTCAAGGCGGACGCAATCCTGACTGAGGCCAAGATCCTCGCTGTCGCCGACGTCGTCGAAGCGATGATGTCGCACCGGCCGTACCGGGCCTCGCTCGGCATTGATGCGGCTCTGGCGGAAATCGAAGAAGGCAAAGGCAGGCTCTACGATCCTGCGGCGGTCGAGGCCTGCGTCACGCTGTTCCGGGAGCAGAAGTTCGATTTCGAATAAGGAGAACACCATGTTAGCGAAAGATGCCGAGGGCGAGATCGAGCGCAACTCAGACCCGCTGGTCCTACCGGCGCACACGTCGGTCGGGGAGGCGGCACGGCATATGGAGAGGCAAAAGATCAGCGCGGTTCTGGTGATCGATGGCGATGCCGAACTTGTCGGCATTTTCACCGGACGCGATGCCGTCGCCCGCGTTCTGGCGAGAGGACGGGACCCGGTCATGACGCCGCTCTGCGACGTCATGACCTACAACCCGATCGTGATGTCCTCCCGCCACAGCGCCATGCAGGCGCTGCGCCTGATGCAGGCGACACATTGTCGACACCTGCCGATCGTCGATGAGGGCAGGATCGTCGGGCTGGTGTCGCGCGGCGATTTTCGCGGGGCCGACCGGGAACGCCTCGTTGGCTAAGGCCGAGGCGGTTGAGTCAGTTCCGCCGCAACGAGTTCGGCATCGAATGGATCGGCCGCGTTTGACGCGTTCTCGCCTTTGGTCGGGCGATGACGGCCGGCGCGGCGCGGTTGCCGTGCTGTTTGGGTTGATGCTGGTTGGGATCATCGGCTTTGTCGCGCTTGGCACCGAGGTCGTGGTGCTGCTCTTCATTGCGCGGCATATGCAGTCGGCCGCCGATGCCGGGGCGCTCGCCGCGATGACCGCGCGCGTCAGCGGATACCCGGCCAACTATGCCGAAGAGGCCTTCGCGTTGGCCGCCGCCGCAGGCTTTCCCAATGGCCAGAATGGCACCACTGTCGCGGTCAACAGCCCGCCGACGATCGGCAACTACACTCAATCCAGCGATATCGAAGTGCTGATCGCTCAGCCGCAGACCCTGGCGCTGGCGAATGTCGTATATCCCGGCCCGCTTACCGTGCGGGCGCGCGCGGTGGCGACCCCGGGCAATTCCGCTTATTGCGTCGTAGCTCTAGATCCCTCGGCCTGCGACGCCGTTGCAATCTCGAACAACGTTACGATACAGCCCTCGCCGTGCGATCATCACTGCGGCGTCGCCGCCAATTCGAGCTGCAGTACGGCGATCACTCTACAAAATAACGCCGCGATCAATGGGCCAGTTTCGACGGTTGGGAACTGGTCGCTGGCAAACAACGCAGCTCTCAACTGCCCACCCAACACGAGCCTTGCCCCGGCCCAGGCGGACCCCTACCTGACCGTCCCTCTTCCGCCTTCGCCGGTTCCCGCCTGCTTGCCGGTGGCCGGCTGTCCCAACATGTGCACGACGGCATGTACCGGTAAAAACACCACTGTGAGCCTTAGCCCAGGTCATTACTTATTTGGCTGGAATTACAATAATGGCGTAACGCTCAATCTCGCTCCCGGCGTCTATTACATCGACCAACAACTAACCCTAAAAAACAACGTGACGGTGAACGCAACCGGAGGGGTCACGCTGATTATCAATGGAAATTACCAGATTGGCCTCGGAAACAACGCGACGTTCAACATCACGGCCCCTACAAGCGGTCCGACCGCCGGCTTGGCCATGGCAAGCATCCGGACCGCGACAGCGTCAGTGACGCAAGAATTCGGCAACAACGCGATTTTGAACATCACCGGTGCCCTTTATTTTCCGAATCAGATTGTCGAATTCGACAATAACGGGGCGATTAATGGCCCCATCTGCGCTCAGGTGATCGCTCGCATAGTCCAAATGCAGAATAACGCCACTCTCAACGATAATTGCCTTGGCACGGGCGTGCTGCCGATCAGCGGCCCAAACTCGGTACTGGTCGAGTAGGATATGTTGCGAGCTCTTCTGACAGCGCTTCGGGCGCTCTGGCGTTCATCGCCGCGCGGCGGAGCGGTGATCGAGTTTGCCCTGATCATGCCGCTCCTGGTCTTGTTTCTGGTCGGGCTCAGCGATCTGGGATTGGCTGCCTACGACGCGATGGAGGTCCAGGCGGCGGCCGAAGCGGGCGCTCAATACGCCGCTCTCAACGGGTGGAACGCGACCTCGATCGCGGCGGCGGTGACCGGCGCCACCGGAGCCAGCGGCATCGCGGCGACCCCGGCGCCAAGCCAGCTGTACGGCTGCCCGGACGGCGGCACCTTCACGATCGTGGCGAGCACCGTTACCTGTCCGAGTGGGAGCCCTCCCGGCGTCTACGCCTCGGTCAGCGCCCAGCTGCAGTATCAGACCGTGCTGCCCTATCCGGGGTTGCCCAGCCCGCTGACGCTGACCGGCCAAGCCTACCGGCGGATCAAGTGAAGCCCGCCGCGCCGCGCCGCCCCTTTTGGGGATGTGCCCACGAGCGCGGTGCCGCAGCCGTCGAATTCGCCATCATCCTACCCATTCTGTTGCTGTGCGTGCTCGGCCTCATTGAATTCGCGTGCGCGATCTGGACGCAGGCGACGCTCAACTATGCCGTGCAAGCAGCCGCCCGCTGCGCCGCGGTCGATCTGCTGACCTGCGGAACCGCCGCTCTGACCCAGCAATACGCGGTCAGCAAAGCCCCTGGGCTGTCCTTGCCGGCATCCGACTTCACGGTCACAACGCAAGCCTGCGGCATCCAGGTAGCCGCAAGCCTGACGTTCGACTTCCTCGTTCCCGCGCTGCTGCCCTACTCACAGACGCTGCGCGCGAGCGCCTGCTTTCCCACTTGAGCCACCTGAATCATTCTAAATTCCCGTATACAGGGTATTAAGTTTGATTTATCGATGTTTTAGATTATTATTGATCTAAATCAGAGAGCGGCGTGCGCATCCCGGGTGTTATCGGTCGGCCACATCGGGCGCCTTTTCCGGTTGCTGACCACGCAATTCTCCTTATGAGGCCATCACATCGTGGATGCTCAAGATGCATTGGTCGGTCTCGCCGCCCCCGACCTCGATACCCCGATCAAACGCACCTCGTCGGCGGCCGACTCGGCGTCGGCGGCAACGGCCTATCTGCTCGATGCCGATTCCGAGGGTGTCGTGCGCCACTCCTTCGCCGATCTGGGATTTAGCGAAGCGCGCGTCAGACACGGCAGCATTGACAATGCCATCGACGAACTCGTGCACCGCGGCTGGCCGCGCTTCCTGATCGTCGACATCAGCGGGATCGAGGATCCGCTGCCGCATATCAACCGGCTTGCCGAAATCTCCGATCCGGAAACCGAAGTCGTCGTCATCGGCGAGCGCAACGACATCGTATTGTACCGGGACCTCAAGGCAGCCGGCGTCGCCGAATATTTCTACAAGCCGCTGATCGCAAACCTGCTCAATCGCGCCTTGGCCGGGATCGGCGGCGGCGAATCTGCCCGGCCGTCGCGCGGCGGCAAGCTGGTGTTTGTCGTCGGCGTTCGCGGCGGGGTCGGCGCAACCACGATCGCGACCAACCTCGCCTGGTATTTCGCCGAGGTGCGGCAACGCCGGGTGCTGCTGCTCGATCTCGATTTGCATACCGGCGACGCCGCCCTGCAGCTCGACGTACAGCCCGGTTACGGCTTGCGCGAGGCGCTCGACGACCCGCGGCGGATCGACGAGCTGTTTCTCGAGCGCGGCGTTGTTTCGGTGACCAGCCGCCTTGGTCTGCTCGCCGGGCTGGAGCCGCTGTCAGCCCACGTCGGCTCGAGCGAGGAAGCCCTCTTGCAACTGCTGCAAAAGGTCCTTGTGCACTTTCGCTTTGTTCTGATCGACTTGCCGGGGGATATCGCGCTGTCGTTTCCCACCGTCTTGCACCTGCCCTCCACCTTGCTGCTCGTCAGTGACGGCAGCCTTTCCGCCACCCGCGAGGTTGCGCGCTGGCAAGAGTTCATCGGGCCCAACACGCCGGACCGCGCGGTACTGCATGTGCTGAACAAGAAGGGTGCCGAGGGTGCGCTGCCGGCGCCGGAGATGTTGCGTGTGATCCCTGCGCCTTCCGCCGCGATCCGCTGGGATCGCGAGATCATGAGCGCGGCGGCCCTGGGTACGAAGGCGGTCCATAAGTGCGGCGCGATGCGCCATGGGATGGCAGAATTGTCGCGGCAGTTGTCGGGCAACGTCGCCGAGAAGGACGACCGGCCCTTCTGGAAACGGATCTTCGCCTGATGGGCCTGCGACCTTTGCCACTGGCGGGCGCGACCTCAGCCGGCGTCGACATGGCTTCGCCGCTGATGGCCGGTGCGGCGGCAACCGCGACGCAGCAATCTATGCTGAAATCGGCCGACCTCCTTTACGATCAGATCCTCGCCCAGGTCGAGCCGGCCTTGGCGGTGCGCATGGGCCGCCCGGAGCTGACCGCCCGGGTGGAGGAACTGGTCGGCGAGATTGCCAATCAGCGCCGCCTTCTCTTGAACCACCAGGAGCAGCAGGCGCTCGCCGCGGCGATGGTCGACGACATGATCGCGCTCGGCCCGCTCGAGGCGCTGCTGCGCGACGACACCATCTCGGACATTCTGGTGAACGGTCCGCGCCAGATTTACATTGAACGTCGCGGCAAGCTGGTCCTGACCGGGGTCAAATTTCGTAACGACCTGCATGTCCTCCATGTGGCGCAGCGGATCGCCTCCTCGATCGGCCGCCGGGTCGATGAATCGAGCCCGATGCTCGATGCGCGCCTGCTCGACGGCAGCCGGGTCAATGTCATCATCCCGCCCCTCAGCCTCAAGGGACCGTGCATCTCGATTCGCAAGTTCACCGCCAGCTTTCTCGATTTTTCCAAGCTCGTCGCGTACGGCAGCGTGTCGCCGGAACTCGCCCGGGCACTGGAGATAGCCGCGCAGTGCCGGCTCAACATCCTGATCTCCGGCGGCACCGGGTCGGGCAAGACGACGCTCCTCAATGCGATGTCGGGCCTCATTGAGACGGACGAGCGCGTCGTCACGATCGAGGACACCGCCGAACTGCAACTTCGTCAGCCCCACGTCATCTCGCTCGAAACGCGGCCGGCCAATATCGAGGGCCAGGGCCGGGTCACGCAGCGCGATCTGGTGCGCAATGCGCTGCGGATGCGGCCTGATCGGATCATCGTCGGCGAAGTCCGCGGCGACGAGGCCTTCGACATGATGCAGGCGATGAACACAGGCCACAACGGCTCGATGTCCACGATCCACGCCAACTCGGCCCGCGATGCGCTGGCGCGGGTCGAGAACATGGTGATGATGGCCAACGTCAATCTGCCCAGTCAGGCGATCCGCGGCCAGATGGTCAGCGCGCTCGACCTGGTCGTACAGGTCGAGCGGATGCGCGACGGGACACGCCGCGTCACCGAACTCAGCGAGGTCGTCGCCCTGGAACGAGAAACCGTCATCCTGAGCAATTTGTTCACATTCCAATACACCGGCCTCACCCCTGACGGGATCTTGACCGGGACGTTTGCAGCTTCCGGCATCCCGCCGCGGTTTCTGCCGCGGCTCGAAAATTACGGCCTCGGATCGGCTTTCCTGGAGGCGATCGGCGCCAAGGGAGCAGGGGGCTGATGGATATCGTTGTCGCTGCCGTGCTTATGCTCGCGGGTACCGGTGGCCTCTTGGTCCTCGCGCTGGGGGGTCGCTCGGACCGGCGCGCCCTCGGGCGCCGCGTCGAGGCAGTTACGTCCGCGTCCTGGCCAAAGTCGGGTGAGAGCCGACTGGATTCACTGCGGCGGCTGCGCATCGTTGTCGGGCTGCGTTCGCTGTTCGCGTTTCGCATGCGGCGCAGCTGGGGAGCGCGCGTCAACCCTGTCTATCTCCTCGCGGCAGGTGTTGTCGGGGCTGCGGTGACCTGGCTGCTCGGCCGCTTTGCCGGGTATCTGCCAAATTATCTCCTGGCGGTCGCCGCCGCCGGCGGATTTTTTCTGGTTCCCCGGATCGTCCTCGTGTGGCAGCAGCGCCGCTCGGACGCCCAGTTCGCCGAGCTCTTACCCGATGCGATCGACATGGTGGTACGGATCGTGCGGGCGGGTTTGCCGGTTGGCGTCGCGATACGAACCGTTGGTCAGGAGGCCAGTGCGCCGCTCAGCGCCATGTTCGGCAAGGTCGCCGACCAGAGCGAGATCGGCGTGCCGCTCGATGAGGCCGTGGCGCGGACCAGCGAAGTGGTCGGCAATCCCGATTTCCGCTTTTTTGCCGTCGCCGTGGCCCTTCAGCAATCGACCGGCGGCAATTTGGCGGCGACCTTGGAGGCGCTCAGCCAGATCATCCGCCGCCGCAGGGCGGTTCGACTGAAAGCCAGGGCGGCAACCGCTGAAGTCCGCATGTCCGGGATCGTGCTCGGCTCGATCCCGTTCTTCGTGACCGGGGCGCTGCTGATGGTGGCGCCCAATTATCTGCGCCCGCTCTTCGCCGACCCGCGCGGCAGGATCATTCTCGGCGTGGCGCTCCTGGGCGTGGTGCTCGCCGGGACCACGATGCGAATGATGGTCCGCAACAGCCTGCGCCTGTGACGTTTGCGAGGGCCGAATCATGTGGGAATCGCCAGCATTGTTGATTGCAATAGTCACGACGACGGTCGGCTTCGCCGGACTGTGCTTCTTTGGCTATGCGGCCGCCGCAGCCAGAGGGCGGTTGCGGCATCGTGTCGAAATTATCGCTCCGGACCGCCGGCCGCCGGCTCGGGCGCCCGGTGGGCGCGGCATTGTCGGACTGAACCGGTTCTCCGCCACCGCGCTGAGCGGTGATGAACTCGAGTTCGCCCGGCGGCTTCGGCCGTTGCACATTCCCTCGGTGCTCGCACCGCGGCTGTTCCTCGTGCTGCGCGTGACGGTTGGTCTTATCCTGGCAACGGCCCTGCCGCTGCTCGAATATTTCTATCACCAGGCGCGATCGGACGCGTATCTGGTCGGCTTGGGTTCGCTCGGCGCGATATTCGGCTGGTTTCTGCCTCACCTCGTTGTCGACCGGCTTGCGCTCAACCGCAGACGCTCAGTTGCGCGCGGCCTTGCCGACGCAATCGAGCTCCTGGTGATCGCGGTCGAAGCAGGGCTGTCGCTGGACGAAGCGATCGATCGCATCGTCCGCGAGCTCCGGTCAGCGCAGCCGGCAATGGCGGAAGAGCTAGCATTGACCGGTGCGGATCTGAAGATCCTGCCGAGCCGCGACGAGGCGCTCCGTAGATTGGCGGCTCGGGTCAATCTGCCGAGTGTCCAGTCGGTGGTTACCACCCTGTCGCAAACCATGCGATACGGGACGCCGCTGGCCCAGGCGCTGCGCGTCGTCGCCGCCGAGCGGCGCAATGACGACTTGATCAGGCTTGAGGAACAGGCCAATCGGATCCCGGTTCTGCTGACCATACCGATGATCGTGTTCATTCTGCCCAGCATCTTTCTGGTCATCGGCGGGCCCGCGGCTCTGGAGATCTTCGACCAGTTTGTCCGATGAACTGGGGTATGCCGGGGCTGCCGCGCGGCGCTAGACGGTCGGCTCCGCGAAAAAGCGGTTTTCCGGACGCGGCAATCCGAGGTTTTCGCGCAACGTCTTGCCCTCGTATTCCCGGCGGAAGAGGCCACGGCGCTGCAGTTCGGGCACCACCCGCTCGACGAAATCGTCAAGGCCCCCGGGCACGTACGGGAACATGATGTTGAACCCGTCGCAGGCCCCGCCGAAAAAGAACGCCTCCATCTGATCGACGATGGTCTTCGGCGTCCCGACCATTGCGAGGCCGCCATAGCCGCCCGAGATCTGCGCCAGCTGGCGGACCGTCAAATTGTCGCGCCGCGCCCGCGCAATCACCCGCTCCCGGCCGCTTTTCGACGCATTGCTTTCGGGAATGTCCGGCAACGGCGCGTCGAGGTCGAATTTTGACGCGTCGGTTCCGAGCGCGATCGACAATGACGCGATGCCGCTGTCGGGGTGCACCCGGCTGTCGAGGAGGGCCCGCTTCTGGGTCGCCTCCTCGACCGTATCGCCGACGACGACGAGGCAGCCGGGCAGGATCTTGATGTGATCGGGGTTGCGCCCGAGCCGCTCGGCGCGGCCCTTGACGTCGGCGTAATAGGCCCGGGAGTCGGCGAGCCTGCCGCCGCCCGCAAACACCATCTCGGCGGTTTCCGCGGCAAGCTGGCGGCCCGCGTCCGAGGCGCCGGCCTGGACGATGACCGGCCAGCCCTGGATCGGCCGCGCGATGTTAAGGGGCCCGCGCACCGAAAGGAATTCGCCCTTGTGGTCGAGGACATGGAGGCGCTCGGGGTCGAAATAGAGACCCTCCTCGACATCTCGGATAAAGGCGTCATCGGCCCAGCTGTCCCACAACCCGGTGACGACATCGAAAAACTCGCGGGCGCGGCGGTACCGCTCGCCGTGCTCCATATGCTCGGTCATACCGAAATTGAGCGCGGTATCGGGGTTGGAGGTGGTGACCAGATTCCACGCCGCGCGCCCGCCGCTGATGTGGTCGAGCGAGGCAAAGCGGCGGGCGATCGTATAAGCGGGCTCGAAGGTGGTGGACGCTGTCGCGATCAGCCCGAGATGCTCGGTGAACATCGCCAGCACCGGCAGCAAGGTCAGCGGATCGAACGAGGTCACCGTCGCGCTGCGCTTCAAGGCGGCCATCGGCATGTTGAGCACACCGAGGTGGTCGGCCATGAACCATGCATCGAACCGGCCTTCTTCGAGCTTCTGCGCAAAGCTTATCAGGTGCTTCAAGTTGAAGTTCGCGTCGGGCCAGGCGCCGGGATAGCGCCACCACGCGGTATGGATGCCCACCGGGCGCATAAACGCGCCCAGCCGCATTTGTCGTGATGCCGTCATCCCCGTCGCTCCCTGGCCATCTTCCTCATCATATTAGCCGCCCGCGCGGTGCATGCTAGAATTCAGGGCAGCGATAAGGAGGGTGAGCGGCATGTCTGCGGCCAAGCGTCAGATGCATCTCGGAGTCTTTGTCCTCGGCGCCGGCAACCATTCGGCCGGCTGGCGCTATGAGGGTGCCGCGACCAGCAACAACGATCTCGGGGTCATCCAGGAGATCGCCCGCATCGCCGAGCGCGGCAAGTTCGACCTGCTGTTCATCTCCGACGGGCTCGACATGGAGCCGGGCGACCTGCCGTCCTTCCTCTGTCGCTTCGAGCCGACCACCCTCATATCGGTGTTGAGCGCCGCCACCAGCCATATCGGGCTCGGCGCCACGGTCTCGACCAGCTTCACCGAGCCCTACAACGTCGCCCGCATCTTTGCCTCGATCGACCATTTGAGCCGGGGCCGCGCCGCCTGGAACGTCGTGACCAGCTCGCGGGCCACGGCGGCGCTCAATTTCAGCCTCGAGCGCCAGATGGACCACGAATTGCGCTACGAGCGCGCCAACGAGTTTGTCGATGTCGTCCGCGGGTTGTGGGATTGCTGGGAGGACGGTGCGATCGTCGCCGACAAGGCGACGGGGCTTTATCTCGACGCCACCAAGGTGCAGCCGCTCGACCACAAGGGCCGGTTCTTCCAGGTGAAGGGGCCGATCAACACTGCGCGCTCCCCGCAGGGCCACCCGGTCATCATCCAGGCCGGCGGTTCGCCCTCCGGCCTCGACCTGGCGGCGCGCACGGCCGATGTCGTTTTTTCGGTCGTGCAGGAGTTGGGCAGCGCGCAAAAGGCCTATGCCGATCTGAAGGGCCGCATGGCCAAATACGGCCGCTCGCCGGACCGGCTGGCGGTATTGCCCGGGGTCATGCCGATTATCGGTGCCACCGAAGCCGAGGCAAAGGAGAAGCTGGCGCTGTTGCAGAGCTGGCTGACCCCGACCAACGCGCTGACCCTGGTTTCGGGTCGGATCGGCTATGACGTCTCCGGGTACCCGCTCGACGGCCCGGTGCCGGCGCCGCCGCCGAGCGAAGGCGGCCAGACCTTCCACCGGGTGCTCTACGAAATGGCGCAGCGCCAGAATATGACGTTGCGCGATCTCTACAACCTGACCGCGGCGGCGCGCGGCCACTGGGTTGTGTGCGGCACGCCCACGCAGATTGCCGATACGCTCGAACAATGGTTCAGCGAGGGGGCGGCCGACGGGTTCAACATCCTTCCTCCGTACTTTCCCGGAGCCTTTGCCGATTTCGTCGATCTCGTCGTTCCCGAATTGCAGCGCCGGGGCCTCTTCCGCCGCGACTACGAGGGCACCACCCTGCGCGACCATTTCGGCCTCCCGCGGGTGCCGGCGCCGGGAGCGCGGCCGGAGGCGGTCGGCGCAGAGTGAGGAGTTTGCCGAATGGCCGAGACTTCGACCCTGATGATGCTGGTTGGCGCCGCAACGCCGCCGGGCCGGCTCGCTGCCGCAATCGCCGTGGCGGCGGAGGTGGCGCGGTCCAGCGGCGGCATTGCCGTCGACACCCTCAACCTCGCAGAGGTGCCGGTCGAGATCTGTGACGGCCGCCCGCTCGAGGCCTATGGCGAAGAGACGCGTGAAGCGGTCCGGCGGATCACCGCGGCGTCGGCCGTGCTGATCGGCGCGCCGGTCTACCGCGCAAGCTTCCCGGGCGTCTTGAAAAACCTCTTCGACATCACCCCGGTCGAGGCGCTGCAAAATAAGCCGGTCGGCATCATCGCGATGGGCGGGTCGCCGCATCACTACCTCGCGGTCGACGGCCAGCTGCGCCAGGTGCTGGCCTGGTTCGGTGCGCTTGTGGCCCCGACCAGCGTCTATCTGACCGGCGGCGATTTTCGCGACGGCCAGCTGACAGCGGAAGCCGCCCGCAACGAT
>Ga0209415_10014186_pt1 | contig 13034 bp, 10 predicted proteins | sample PeaSoiSIISIP2007_FD_187696 | JGI IMG/M metagenome (GOLD analysis project Ga0209415, IMG submission 187696) | Peat soil microbial communities from Weissenstadt, Germany - SII-SIP-2007 (SPAdes) (version 2) | ecosystem: Environmental > Terrestrial > Soil > Wetlands > Peat | place: Germany...
GTGACCGCGCCTTCCCCTTTTTTGGCGCGCAGCTTCATGCGGGTGACCAGGCGGCAGAGGTTCTGATAGCCCTCTCGAGTTTCCACCAGCAGGGGGTAGCACACGCCGTTGGTGCAGGTGATCTCCGAGCCAATGTGCGCGCGGATGCCGGCCTTCTTGGCGGCCATGTGGAAGCGCGGCGCGCCGTAGACGCCGTTGCGGTCCATGATGGCCATGGCGGGCATGCCGAATTCCGCGCAGGCGCCCGCCAGTTCCTCGGGGACCGAAGCGCCTTCGAGGAAGCTGAATCCGGAGCGGGCGTGGAGCTCGACGTACATGCTGTTTTCGCTATTTCTTCGCCTTAACTTTATTTTGGCAGTACGGGCCTGAAGTGTCAAATGGGCGGTAGGGCTGGCCTCGGGCTGTTGGATACATGTGGTTGTGAATTTGATACCAACCAGCGAGGCCGGAAGTGAGCCAGCACAACTAGGCTTCAACTAGGCTAGGACCTTTGGTCGCGGTTTCGGATCGGCGGGTCGCAGCCGCCGAGAATTTCAAGCCCGACAACCTCGACATCTCGGGTGTGTTCGACAAGTGGATCCAGGCCAGCGATGCCTACCCCATATGGAGCGGCCAGACGGGGTTCTTCCGTTACAACGACTATTACTCCAGCTTCCCGTCATAGCGGCTGCCTCTCCGGTTTCAACCAGAGTCGTCTCCACACCTTCGGACGGCTTGAGGCAACCGGCGAAGCTGGACCGCCCAGAAGGTGAATCCGCGACGGGCTTGCTCCGATGGTAAGATCGCTGTGTCCAGGGCAGGAGAAGCGTATGATGCGCGAGCCAGAGGTCCAAATCGGAAATTCCGGCTAATTCCTGGCAAGTGATACCTGATGAGCCGCGCGCGCCGCCTTCGTAGACAACAGAGGCAGACTGCTGCTGCCGAAGCCAACGTAACCAGGCGCCCTCTGGGCCCGGCCGCCTTTGCGCTGCAGGCGCCGGTTCTTCACGCTCCGCAGTGGCTGGCAGCAGCATTCCTGGTCCCGAATCTTGGTGCGCTGGCATGCGGCTTCGTGTTCGATGACCGTGTTCTTATCGTCCAAAACGAGTCCTTACACGTTCAGTCGCTTCGCCAACTCGCCCATATCTGGAGCTCCGGCTACTGGCCTGACAACCGAGGGCTGGAGCTTTATCGCCCGGTCTCGCAGACGGTCTGGGCCCTGACTTGGGCGGCAGGGGGCGACTCCCACCCGGCACTGTTTCATGCCATCGGCCTGGCGCTGGGTTTGGCGGTTGTGCTCCTCCTCTACCACTTCTTGCTCGGCGTCGAAACGCCGCCGCGCACCGCGTTCATTGCCGCGTTGCTGTTCGCGCTTTTCCCGATCCACACCGACGCCACTACGTCGGTGGTCGGGTCGGCGGAGCTAATGGCCGCCGCCCTCAGTCTGAGCGCGCTGATTTTCTACTATCGCGCTCAGCCGATTCCGGCGCTGATTTTCTTTGCCCTTGCCGTTTTCTCCAAGGAGAGCGCTGCCGCCTTCGCCGCGCTTCCGCTGGTTTTCCCGCGCAAGGACGCTCGCTCGCGTGATTCCCGGCTAAGCGCCGGCGGCGCCGTCGTCATTATCGCCGCTGCGCTCGCGGCGCACCACGCGCTCTCGCGCGGCTCTCAAATCCCTCCGATCGATAATCCGATGGCGCTTCTCAACACTGGCCGGCGCATACTCACGGCCCTCTGGGTGCAGTGTTTATATTTGTTCAAGACCTTGCTGCCGATCACTCTCTCGGCCGACTACTCGTACAAGCAAATCCGCCTGGTGATGGGACTCGGGGATTGGCGTGCGTGGGTGGGACTGGCGCTCGCGGGAGGCGCGCTCTTTCTGGCCTTGCGCCGCCCCGAGTTTCGACGGCCCGTGCTCGCCTATGCCATTTTGTTTTCGCCGGCCGCGAACATTCTGTTTCCGATCGGGACGATCATGGGCGAGCGGCTCGTCTACGCACCCAGTCTGGGGCTGGCGCTGCTGCTGTCGCTTCTGCTGGCTCGAAGCCGCCACGGGAAAATGGTGCTGGTTGCCGTGGCGCTCGTTTTTGCCGCGCGCACGGCCGTCCGCAACCTGGATTGGCTCAACTCCGAACGTTTCTACACCAAGCTGGTGGAAACCTCCCCCAACAGCGCGAAGTCCCATTATTCCATCGGCGTTCTGCGCGCGGCGAACGGCGACGATGTTGGCGCCATCGAGGCCTATGACCGCGGCATCGCCATTTTTCCTGCCTATGCCGAGGCTTATCGCAATCGCGGTAATGCTCTTGCGCGGCTCGGCAGGCGCGATGAAGCCATGGCTAGCTACCGCGAATGCTTGCGCTTCGATCCCGGAGACTTCGCCGCTGCCTCCAATCTGAGGAAGCTTCAGGCTGGCCTCCTCGTCAACCCTCCCCGCGCGAATCCCTGATGTCATTCGGAAACTGCCGAGCCATAATCTGCTTCAGCGCGGCGTAAGGCTGAGCAAATGTGGCATTTAGCAACATTAACAAGAGTGTGATGATTTTGCCAGGATCCTTACCCCTGCCCACAAAGGTCGGAGCACGGCGTTCCGGAGCCGCAAAGGGTCGCCAACCGCGCCGGCGTATCGCCCGCCATGCGCTCGACCAGCCGCACGTCCTCGTCCGATAGAAACAGTTTCCACCGTGCCACGGAATCGCGGTGAATTGGTTTCCGCGGATCGGTGTTGCCCACCGTGGTCCCATCCTCGAACAACTCGCTATGCGCTCCTTCGCGGTGGCGTAGCAGGTTGTCGTGGAAGACGATGCCGAGATGATTGCAGACCGCCTCCAGCACCGGTCGTGGCCGGTTTACCAGCCGCTCGTAACAGATGTCAAGGACCGGGAAACCCATCTCGCGGTAGGTGAAGAAGGCGTCGGTTTTGTATTTCCAATACAGCGTCGCCACCCCCACCAACCGGTTGTGGCAGCTCTCCACGATTCCAATCTCGGCGGCATAGCGCGAGCGGAACGTTGCGTCGCAGGCGAGTTTCGCCGCGACGATGCGCTCTGGCCACATTTCGCACCAGCTCACTTCTCCTACGCGCAGATTCAGCATCGAGGCGACGGTATCCCGTACGTCGCGATACAGAAAAAGGATCTTCTCCCCTCGGTAGAAATTCTCGCAGGCCCCCTCCAGACCCTCGTCGAGCAGCAGCGGCGCGGTCAATTGCTCAGTCCAGCGCGGAATTTTGAAGCCGACCAGGCGCACAGGCGGCAGGGGTTCGAAAACCGCCTGCTGTAGGATGGCGTAGGCCTTCAGTTCGTCGTAACACAATACGTCCGGGTGAGTCTCCAGAATTAGCCGGACCAATGTTGTGCCCGAGCGCTGGCATCCCAGTATGAAGAATCGTTCCGGCTTGACGCCCGGCACGCGTTCCCGATTCAGTTCGTCGATCATGTTTCTTACAAAGACGAACACCGGCTCCGTGAACAAGTCTCACAGACCAAACGCGGAGACCTCGCCCTTTTCGTGTCTCCCATTTGCACGGTTTCGCGAAAACTGGGAAGGGGCCCGTGTCTCGCTTTTCTCTCGCTCAGGAATGGTGCGCTTCGTGGCCACGATCTCGAGCGTGACGAGCGTCTCGCCGGCGGCGTCGGTGTTCCTGGCGTCCGAACGCGAGCATGCCTATCCGCGCCCGCGCGCACGGGGCATCGCACGAAGTCCCGAGCCACGAGCCTATGACACGCCCGCGGGCCAATCGCGCAATCGCGCGGCGGAAGGCGGGGGATCGACCGCGCACCGGCAGCGCCGCCGGCAATCGACATTTCGGTTCGGCGCGTCCCAGCCGCGGGCGCTTCCTGGTGCCGCGCGCGCGCTTGACGTCGGCGAGGGGCGGCGTGCGTCGCGTCCCCGCCGCGGGCGCCTGCCGGCCTCGGAATTCCTCGGCAAGGGAGAAGCCCGGCCGCGTCGCCCGATGTTGCGGCTCACGAGCCTACAGCGCGCCCGCGGGCCAATCCTACAAACGCGGCGGAAATCGACCGCCACGCCGGCCGCGGGGCCAATCACCGCGTCCAGCGGGCGGGCGCGGTTTCGGTTCGGCGCGTCCCAGCGGCGCGCGGGTAAGGAACTTTCACTGCTTGTCGAAGACCATCACGCCGCTGGCTGCCTGGCCGTTCGCATTTTCCCTTTCGCCGCGATCGTCCTGACCTTCCCATCCTTGGAGACCGCGTCTCGCGACGTCCGAACTACTTTTCCGGCGTTTCTTCCATGTCGATTCGATTGTGTTCGGGTTGATACGCTTAAAGGCAACGGTATCATCCCAACCCGCTACTCCCGTCCCTGAAACCGATTGTCCTTGCCGCCGTAGTTTGCCGTGAATCTGAACGTGACGTGGCTTCCATCCCCGGCAGTCATTTCGGCGCTAGCTTTTACGCCACCGCCTTGAGCTTCAAATGTCAGCGTCCTACTCTGTGGCGCCGGCCCAAGACTGTATTTCGACTTTGCGGTGTTCTGTTCCCATTGTGCCGATGAAGGGGTTGCTTTGGGCCAGCAGGACACCCGACCACCGCAGATCCCCATTATCCCGAAGCGCATTCCGTTTCCGCCCGGCTATGCTCTTGGTAACCTGCTGCCAAGGTACAGTGGCCCTCGGTCCTCTGCAGCCTGCCAGCCTTTCACTTCCGTCGAATCGGCCTGGCCACCGTGGCAGTTGCGATATCATTAGAGACCGCGGCGGCATCATGAAGAAAGAGAACGCGTTCGAAATGGCGACGTCCCAAGTGCGGTTCGGCCCCGGCGTCACCCACGAATTGGGGATGGATCTGGCCGACCTCGGGGCTCGTAGCGCGCTGGTCCTGACCGACCGACGTCTGTCCCGCATGCGCCCGGTCGTTACCGTCCTCGAATCTCTGGCGGATCACGGCATTCCATTCACTCTCTATGATCGCGTTCGCATCGAGCCCACCGACGAGTCATTTCAGGACGCCATCGCCTTCGCGCGCCGGGGATCCTACGACGCGTTTGTCGCCGTCGGCGGCGGCTCGACCATCGACACGGCCAAGGCCGTGAACCTCTACACTACTTATCCGCCGGCCAACTTTTTGGATTACGTGAACCCGCCTATCGGCAAAGGGCTGCCGGTACCCGGCCCGCTGAAGCCCCTGATCGCCGTTCCCACCACGGCCGGCACGGGCAGTGAAACCACGGGGGTCGCGATCTTCGATCTGAGCCGCATGCACGCCAAGACTGGCATCGCGAGCCGGCGCCTGAAGCCGGTGCTCGGGCTGCTCGACCCGGAGAACACCCGCAGCCTGCCGCCCCAGGTGGCCGCCTCGACCGGGCTCGACGTGCTCAGCCATGCTCTCGAGTCCTACACCGCGTTGCGGTTCGATGAGCGTCCTCACCCGGAGCGGCCCGCTTTGCGTCCGACCTACCAGGGCTCCAACCCTATCAGCGACGTTTGGTCGATGGAGGCCCTGCGCATGGTCTCACGGTACCTGGTCCGGGCGGTCGAGGATCCGGCGGATGAGGAAGCGCGCGCCCACATGCTGCTGGCGGCATCCTACGCTGGAATCGGCTTCGGCAACGCCGGCGTCCACCTGCCGCATGGCATGTCCTATCCGGTCTCGGGAATGGTCCGGGAGTATTCTGCCGAAGGCTATCCCGGCGATCATGCGCTCCTTCCCCACGGCTTCTCGGTCATTCTGAATGCGCCGGCGGTATTCCGCTTCACCTCCCCGGCCTGCCCACAGCGTCACCTGGAGGCCGCCGCGGCGCTCGGGGCGGACGTCTCGCGCTGCCAGCCGGAGGACGCTGGGAAGGTCTTGGCGGACCGCATCCTGTGGTTCATGCGGAGGCTGAAAACTCCGAACGGATTGCAGGAGATCGGCTACACCGCCTCCGACATTCCCCGACTGGTGGAAGGAACCCTGCCGCAGCACCGGGTGACCAAACTGTCTCCCCGCCCGGCCGGAAGGCAGGAATTGAGCTCCCTGTTCGAAGCCGCGCTTAAGGGCTGGTGAAGCGGCGCGGGCGGTCGTATGTCGCGAGCGCACACGATCGGGGCTAGAATGAGGGCCATGCTCACAGTTCAACGCAGGCACTCCCCAAAGTGCCCTGATCGGAATAAGGGACCGAACACCTGAGGTGCTGCGGCCACTGCTCGATACGAATCTGCGGAATGGCGGACGGAAAGCGGACCAGAGTTTCCCTCAGGACTCGTGATCCTCAAGGCGCCGCACGTTGCCTGGCTGAAATGGAAGATCGTCTATCGGGCCTCCCGAGAAAAACAGTGGCCGAGGCTTGAGGTTCTGGAAAGTACGCCACGTCTACTCCTCGTGAATGACGTCCATCGGGTTGAGGCGCGAGGCGACGCGCGCGGGGTAGAGGCCCGCCAAAACGGTGACGGACCAGACCAGCAGGAGAGCTCCGGCCAGCAGTTCGCCCGGGGGGTGAAACTGAATGGTCCAGCCGAAACTCTGCTTGTTGACTACGAAGACCAGGAGCAAGGAGAGTGCGAAGCCCAGCGCCAATCCGAGGAGCGCGGCGAGCACGCCGAGGAAGGCGGCTTCCGTCAGGATCATGCCGCGGACCTGCCCGGCCGATGCGCCGAGGTAGCGCAACAGGCCCAGTTCGCGGCGGCGGTCGAGCACCAGGGCCAGCAGCGAATTGGCCGCGCCCAGCATGGCGACCACAATGGCCACGGCCTCCAGCGCCCAGGTGATGGCGAAGGTGCGGTCGAACACGGCGATGGCGTTGCGCCGCAGCTCGCTGTTGGGCGCCACCGCGACACCGTAGCCCGATGTGCGCAACTGGATCTGCCGTTGGACGCCCGCGGCATCGGCTCCGGGAGCGAGATAGACGGCGGCATTGGTCGCGGGTTGGCCGGGGAGATAGCGCAACAGCGTGGAGCGGTCCACGATCACGTAGCCCTGGCTGCTGGAGTATTCGTAATAGATGCCGGCCACCGCGAGGGTCACGTTGCGGCCGCCGAGCGGGATAGTGAGGCGGTCGCCGGTGCGAATGCCGTGCCGGTTGGCGAAGGGCTCGCTGACAATGGCGCGGTCGCGGCCGGGTAGCGAGCGGAGCACCGCGTCGCGGTCCGTGCCGGGGAGAAATCGCAAGCGGCCGTAGCGGCGCACGATATCGAGGTCTCCCGCGCCGAGGGTGGCGCGCTCGCCGCGATAGTGGAACTCGAGACCGTGGAACACATCCACGGCGGCGACCCCGGGGATAGAGGCAAGGATTGCGGGGACCTGGGCGGCCAGCGGCGGGTATGCGCCGGCGCTTGCCGGCATGGAGGGGCGCACGTAGAGATCGGCGCGCAGTTGCACGTCGAGCCACTGCGTGACGGTTTCGCGGAAGCTGCCGACCATGATGCCCACGCTGGCCATCATGGCGATGGCGGTGGAGAGCGCGCCCACGACCACCGAGGTGCGGGAAAGCGAGGCGGTGAGGCTGCGGCCGGCGAGCAGTCCAACCACGCGGCGGCGGACGATGGCGCGGGTGGCGCGATTGACGGCCAGCACCACGGCGGGAGCGGCCATGGCGGTTGCGGCGATGGAGAGAAGCGCGGCGGCATAACCGCCGAGCGGGTATCCGTCGAGCGGCGCGGCTTGGGAGGCGGCCAAGGCCAGGACGGCGATGACGGCGGACCAAGCCAATCCGCGGCGCCAGCGGAGGCGTGCGTGGTGCTCATGGGCGCCGCGGCTCATGGCTTCCGTGGGCGCGACGCTCATGGCTTCGCGGGCGGGGGCGAGGGCCGATGCGAAGGCCACCAACGCGCCGGTCACGACCCCGATCGAGGCTTCGCTCCAGGTGAGTGTGATGGGCGCCGGGCGGCTGGTGGTGTAAAGGGCATTCACGGTTTCGGCGATCAGCCGGACGGTGGCGCCGGCCAGCAGGCGGCCCAGCGCCACTCCGATGGCCGCCCCCACGATGCCGAACAGCAGAGCTTCGGCCAGGAACAGCGCAAGCACGGTGGCGCGGCCGGCGCCGAGGGCGCGCAGAATGCCGATTTCGGCGCGGCGCCGGACCACGCTGACGGAAATGGTGTTGTAGATCAGGAACGCGCCGACCACCAGCGAGATGTAGCTGAGCACGCGCAGGTTCCAGCGGAAGGCGCGGAGCATGCGCTGGTTCTCATCGCTGCGCGCGCCGGGCTTCTCGACCAGGTAAGCAGGCGGCAGGGTGGCGCGTACCGCCTGTTCCACGCGTGCGAAGTCCTCGCCGGGCGAGACCGTCACATCGATGCGGTCGAGCTTGCCGTAGCGCCCGAGGGCCTGCTGCGCGGCCGCGATATCGATGGCCAGGAATTCGGCGGATCCGGCCTCGGCGAGGCGGCCCACCTGGAAATTCCAGGGACGGCCGTCGATCAGGGCCGTGAGCGGTGCGCCGGGCGCAAGGTGCAGGCGCTCGGCGAGGGTTCGCGACGGGACGATGGCATTTTCTGGAGCGCCGGCGAGGTCCACGCCATAAAGCGGCACCGCGCCGACGCCCTCCAGCACGGCCTGAGTTTCGACAATGGGAGAGAAGCGCGCGTCGAAGGGGAGCGCGGTGAGGCGGCCGATCACGCGCTCGTCGATGCCGCCGTTGGCGAGAATCTCGAGGTCGATCTTGCCGGCGAGCGTCTCCATGGAGGAGCGGAAGGAGCCGGTGGCGGCGTCGCCCGAAAGATCGATGGCCACCACTACGGCCACCCCCAGGGCCACGGAGAGGATGGTGAGCGCGGTCCGGAGCAGGTCGCGGCGAAGGGGTCTCAGGATGAGGGTGCGGAGGAGCTTCATGGGCCGACGATGGATTGGATGCGGCCATCGCGCAGGCTCACGCGGACGTCGGCGATGGCAGCGGCTTCGGCACTGTGGGTGGCCATCAGGACGGTGGCGCCGAAGCGCGTGGCGCTTTCGCGGAGGAGCGAGAGGACCTGGTCGCCGCTGGCGGTATCGAGGTTGCCGGTAGGCTCGTCGGCGATGAGCAGGCCGGGAGAGTGCACCAGGGCGCGGGCGATGGCCACGCGCTGCATCTGGCCGCCGGAGAGTTGGTAGGGAAGGCTCGATCGCTTGTCTTCAAGGTCCACCCACCGCAGGCGGTCGCGAGCGGTTTCGGCGGCTTGGGGCGCGTGGGCGAGCAGCAGCGGGAGCTCGACGTTTTCCAGAACGGTCAGTGTGGGGAGCAACTGGAAGAACTGGAAGACAAAGCCCACGCGGCGGCGGCGGAGGGTCGTAAGGTCGGATTCGGAGAGCGTTCGTGTGGAGCGTCCATCGATCAGGACGTCGCCCGAAGTCGGAAAATCCATGGCGCCGGCGAGGTTGAGGAGGGTGGTCTTTCCGCAGCCGCTGCGGCCGAGGAATGCGGTGACCGTGCCGGGCGTGGCGGTGAGGGAAATGCCGTGCAGGACTTCGACCGGCTGCCCTCCGTTGCGATAGGTCTTGGAAACTCCGCGAAGCTCCAGCATGGTGGCACAGGCGTCTCGGCCTGTGTCCTACTCATACCGCAAAGTCTCCACCGGGTCCAGTGAGGGCTTTACTTTAAGCGCGCGTATCTTCGGCTGGTTCGATGCGGCGCTGGATCGTCTTCGGCGATACCGGATAGAACCACCGGCCCGCGGTCGGGGAACTCGGCTACAAGGGACAGATTCCCGCCCATGGCCTGGACGGTCTTGCGGAGTGTGGACAGCAGGAGATCGCTCCGCTTTTCGAGGCGCGAAACACTGTCCTGAGTGATTCCAAGCTTCTTGGCCATCTTGACCTGCGTGAGCTTGCGCGCGTGCCGCAGTTCGCGCAGGGTCATCTCCTCGGCGATCAGCGCGGCAGCGCGAGCCTCCACCTTATGGCGTTGGGCGGGGCTCAGCTTCTTGATCAGGTTGTCCACGTTCGTGGGCATGATTATCTCCTTTCCTCGCTCAGCGGGCCAGGTGGGCGTCGAAACGCTCGTCTGCCTTGCGGATCGGCTCGCGGTAGAACCGCTTTTCGCCGACGCCCGATTTATCCCCTGCGACGAGCAGGATCGCCTTCCGCATCGTATCGAAAGCAAAGGCCACTCTCCACTCGCCATCTGCCGCGGTGAACCGTAGCTCCTTCATATTCGCGTGGCGGGAACCCTTTCAGCGTGTCGACGCGCGGGCGCCCCAATTGCGGCCCGAATTGCTGAAGGAGGCGTGCCAACGCCAGAATCTCCGTCCGCGCCTCTTCGTGCAGATCGTCGAGCTCCGGCTCAAACTCTTCGCCAATCTCAACAATCCAACCCAGGTTTACATTATGATATACAGTGCATATGATGTCAAATCCATATGTATGGCATGGCCGCGGCTGGAAGAACTGGGATACGAAGCCACGCCGCGGCCCAACAGCCCGGTGACCGTGCGGGGTGCGGGTGTGAGCGAAATGTCGTGCAGGATTTCGAGCGGCTGGCTTCCGCTTACTCGACGGCGTCACCGCCGTGGCATATCTACCCGTCGAGCTCGATCTCCTGATGCTGCATGCCCGCGTATGGGTAGACCGCGACCTTCGGATCGCCGGGATGCAACTCCTTCAGCTTGGCGATGACGTCCTCCCACTTATCGTAGAAGAACGTGCCCGTGCGGTAGCTGTTCCGCATGTTGCGGGTCAGGTACTGCGAGTAGACGATCATGTTCACCTGCTTCGCGGGGCCACGGCCGCCCCGGCCCGCGCCGCCCGAAACGCGGCGAGCGGTGAGATCGAATTGCGTAGCGCCGCCGCGTCCGGCGAGGCGATTGTTGAGGTAGTGCACCGGGTCGAGGCCGAGCGGATGCTGGACGATCATGACTCCCGTGCCGCCGTCGCGCACCGAGTAGTTGATCCACAATCCTCCGTGAAAGGCCTGGGCGTTTTGCGGATAGGCGTTGGCCACCACAATGTCGGCGTCCTTGAAGGTGGGTGTGCAGTACGTCTTGGCCGCCACGCGCACGCCGGCATGATGCGACTCCACGATATCGCCCGCCCAGATGCGGGTGGGACGCAGGCGATCGTTGTAGAGGATCTGGATGGTGTAATCGACGTTGGCCATGCGGGCCGCTTCGATCATGTCGAGCCGCATGTCGTTCTTGAAAATCTTGACCGGACCGGTGGTCCGCACCTTGGTCAGGATTTGCGTGTGGTTGTATTCAACCGTGGGCAGCGCAGCCAGACCGGGGAGGATGGCTTTGGCGCCACCGCCGTAGCCGGCGTCCTGATGGACTTTCACGCCGCTGATGCAGATTTTCAGGTCCGCCCCGAGGAAGGTCTGGTTCAGCAAAATTTTGTTCCCGCGCGTAGTGGTGCCGACTTCCTTGACGTTGTCGAAGACGTCGTGATTCAGCCACGCATACTTCCTGGCGACGTCCGGGCCGAGCTTCCTTCCTACTTCCTCCTGGGTCATGGCGCGGTGTGTGCCGAACGAACCGATGAAGAGGACATTCTCGTCTTTGATGCCGGCCTTCGCGAGCTCCGACATCAGCCACGGAGTCACGGCGTAGGCCGGGGTGGTGCGGGTGAGGTCGTCGAAACTGATGGCGACCGTCTTTTTCCCTTCGGCGAGCTCGCGCAGCGACTTCGAGCCGATGGGCTGGCTGGACTGCTCGGCGATCTGCTGCGGCGTGAGCACCGGCAGATTGTGCCCGGCCATGTCCATCACGTGGAGATCCCAGCTTGCCGGAAAATCGATACGTTCTTCAATCCAGGGCGCGCCGTTGGGGCCCGCAAACTCGTGCGTCGGGATGATGACCGATTTGGCGGCTCCTTTGAGCTTAGATACTGCCTTGACCTGAAATGGCGGGTGGGCCATCGCGGTGCCGATCAGGGGGGTAGCGGCCATGTAGCGCGCACCCATGAGAATGTCTCTGCGGCTGATTTCGGAGTTTGCCACGGGAGAAACCTCCACGCACATGATATATCAGATCTCACCGCGAAGTTGGCAGGCCGAGGGCCTGCCCCCACGTGGATCCTAGAGTCCGAGGTTCTCGCGGGCGTACCGAAGGCACGCCAGATTGTACTCGTCTTCGAGCTTGAGCTGCTCGGCCGGGCTCAGCCCGCTGGTCTTGGGCAGCGGCTTCCGGGAAGGATTCTTCTCGAGGATCTCCATGATCCTGGCGAGCTGCCGCGCCGGCATGTCCTGGAAGGTCACCCAATACTTGTCGGTATAAATCGGGATCTTCAGCGGATCGCGCGTGATCATCTCCAGATCGAAGACCATGTTGGGGTCTTTCTGGCGGAGGGTCTGGACCATCTTTTTCAGATCCAGGAAGCCTTCGCCACAGGGCACTTCGGACAGCAGGAAGCCGTCCTGATACGGCGCCACGGCCATATCTTTGAGGTGGCAGGCGAAAATCCACGGCTGTAGCGTTTCCAGCGTAAACATGGGGTCTTCGCAAAACGAGACGTTGTTGCCGAAATCGAGAGTCACGCCCACGTATTCGCTGCTCAGGCGTTTCATCCACGCGGCTTGTTCCACCGCGCTCCATCCCTTGTGGTTCTCGATCCCCAGCCGCACCTTGTGCTTGCGCAGCACGGGTTCGGCGAGCGCCACCTGTCTCTGGTTCTGTTGGAAACTCTTCTGGTAGTCTTCCAGGGTGTTGAAGGTCTCGTAACGGCGGCCGGTCATGGCGGCGTGCAGACCGTAGGCGCCGACCTCGACGGCGGCGCGCACCGCCGCTTCGTACGCCGGAAGGTCGCTCTCCTGGTTGGGCAGGCGAACGTTGTAGATGACGTGCATGTCGTAGGATTGCAGCTTGTCGCGCAGCTTGCGGACGGCTTCCGGGTCGGTGGGCGGCCCGCCCATCAGCTCGGCGCCTCCCAAGCCGAGGCTGTGATAGTAATCGATGAAATCGACCGGCGGTGTGGCCTGGGCATTGGCCCGGTTGCGCGCCCCAAAAGCGGTCGGCGTAGCGCCGAGGCCTCTCTTGCCCTGCGGGTTGGGTACGACGGCGGCAGCGGCCGTGGACGACAACGGCCACGACACGGCCGAGGCGGAACCGACAGCGAACAGCATTTCTCTTCTGGTCATACGATTCGGCGATCATTCTAGCGAAAAGCGGGAATGGACGCCACGGGTTGGGGGTTGGGTTGGGTTGGGGTTGGGGGATT
>Ga0209415_10014187_pt1 | contig 13034 bp, 6 predicted proteins | sample PeaSoiSIISIP2007_FD_187696 | JGI IMG/M metagenome (GOLD analysis project Ga0209415, IMG submission 187696) | Peat soil microbial communities from Weissenstadt, Germany - SII-SIP-2007 (SPAdes) (version 2) | ecosystem: Environmental > Terrestrial > Soil > Wetlands > Peat | place: Germany...
CCGCGCGGGAACTAGCAGCCTGTCGGACTTGGCAGCCCGTAGCGACCCATCGGGGAGCGGACCTGCCGAATGGACGCCGGCCGCAGGCCCTAGCTGCAGCAGGGTCGCGGCAGACGAGGGGTCACGCCGTGCGGCCGGCACCGACGCCGCGCTGATGGGCGGTTTCCAGGCCTTCGTTGAGCAGCGCAACGATCGCAGCGGTCTTGGTGACGCCGAGTCTGCGGGCGAGCTGATGCACCCGCACAAGAATGTCTGCCGGGACCTTGAGGTTCACCATCCGGCGGTTGGCGGGGTTGGCGGGCGCACGCACAAGATCGGACAGACGCAACTGGGTCAAAGGGATGTCGGGTGCCTTTCGTGCTCGCTTCATTGGTCGTCACCGCCTCCTGATGCGCTGGTGCGTCGGATACATCGGATACACAGGACCGCTGTGCGAACGCTGTGCCCGTGGCGATTTTCGCTACACTGAACGGTGGCGTTCCGCAAGCGTGTGATGCGGTGCGGGCGGCGCCGCCGATCGGTGTCCGGCCCCTTCCAGTGATGCTTCGTCTGCGGTATCGTCGCAGTGCAAGTGCGTTCAATGCGGCGTTGCTGGTACCGCCGCGACGCGCGAAGAGCAAGCAGCCCGTGCCCAATCCTTTGCGACAAGGCCAACGCCTGGAGACGCCGGTCGACGGCTGCGCGATAGTGATCTTCGGCGCCTCCGGCGACCTGACTAGGCGCAAGCTCATCCCGGCATTGTTCAATCTGGCGCGGATGGCCGGCTTCCTGACCGGATGACGGTGATGGCGCTGCTCGGTGCGGACATCGGCGGGACAAAGGTCAACTTGGCGCTCTTCGATTGGGAGCGCGGCCGACTCGTCTGCGGGCGCAAGCACACCTACCACAGTCACGAGTACGATGATCTCAGCGGTATCCTGACTGTCTTTCTGAAAGAGGCTCCCGCCGCGTTGGACGCCGCGGCGTTCGGCGTCGCCGGCCCCGTCGAGCAGGGCTGTGCGCAAGTGACCAACCTCCCGTGGCACGTGGACACGGAGCAGTTGCGCCGGCACCTGGGCATCGAGCGGATCAAGGTGGTGAATGATCTCGAGGCGACGGCGTACGGTGTCATGACCCTGAATGAGCACGATGTCTTCGTGCTGAATCACGGGCAGGCGGTCCAGGGCACCATCGCCGTGATCGCCGCCGGAACCGGGCTTGGAGAGGGTTATCTGTTCTGGGACGGCCGCAGGCACCACCCGGCGCCGTCCGAGGGGGGGCACGCCGAGTTTGCACCGCGCAACGATCTGCAAGCGCAGTTGCTGGCGTATCTCCGCCGGCGCTTCGGCCATGTCAGTTACGAGCGCGTGCTGTCGGGTCCGGGGTTGGTGAACATTTACGAATTTCTGCGTGACGCGGGCCATGCCGAGGAGCCGGCGCAGCTGGCGGAGCAGATTCGCAGCGGCGATCCCGCCGCCGCGATCACGGCGGCGGGGCTTGCGGGGATCCCGGCGTTGTGCGTCCAGGCTCTCGATCTGTTCGCCGCCATCTACGGGGGCGAGGCCGGCAACCTGGCGCTCAAAGTGCTGGCCATCGGCGGCGTGTACGTCGGCGGCGGCATCGCGCCCAAGATTCGCGCCAAGCTCGCGGACGGGACGTTTCTGGCGGCCTTTCGCGACAAGGGTCGCATGGCTTTTCTGTTGGACAAGATGCCCGTTCGTGTCGTACTCAATGAAGAGACCGCCCTCTATGGGGCCGGGTACTGCGCCGCACGGTTGGCGCAAAAGGAGGAGCAGCAGTGACCGAAAGAGTGCAAGAGATCCTGAGTTGGTACAGCAGCGACACCCCTGGAACGCGGACCAACATCGCGCGCCTGCTGAACCACGGACGGCTCGGCGGCAGCGGACGGCTGGTCATCCTGCCGGTGGATCAAGGGTTCGAGCACGGCCCGGCACGCAGCTTCGCACCCAACCCGCCGGCGTACGATCCGCGTTATCACTTCGAGCTGGCGCTCGGTGCGGGGTGTAACGCCTACGCGGCGCCGCTCGGCTTTCTGGAGGCTGGTGCGGCGGAATTCGCGGGGGAGATTCCTCTCATCCTCAAGCTCAACAACTCTGACAGCTTGTACGGCGGGAGCGATCCGTGTCCGGCCATCACCGGCAGTGTCGACGATGCACTCCGTCTCGGCTGCGTCGCGATCGGTTTTACCATCTATCCGGCTTCGTCGGCACGCAACGAAATGTACGGCCAAATTCGCGCCCTCGGCGAAGAGGCGAAGCGCAAGGGGCTCGCGGTGGTCGTCTGGTCATATCCGCGCGGCTCGGCAATTTCGAAGGAAGGTGAGACGGCGATCGACGTGATCGCGTACGCGGCGCAGATCGCCGCGCAGCTCGGCGCACACGTGATCAAAGTGAAGCCGCCGACGGCACACATCGAACAGGGGGCGGCGAAGAAGGTCTACGAGAAGGAACGCATCCCGATCGGCAGCCTCGCCGAGCGCGTGCGCCACGTGGTGCAGAGCGCGTTCAACGGGCGGCGCATCGTGATTTTCTCGGGTGGCGAGGCGAAGGAGACCTCGGCAATTCTCGACGAGGTGCGCGCCATCCGTGACGGCGGCGGGTTCGGTTCGATCATCGGCCGCAATTCGTTCCAGCGCCCACGCGATGAAGCCATCAAGTTCCTGCACACCGTGATGGACATCTACGCGGGCAAGACCAAATAGCCGCGGGCGTCACTGTGGCGTTTGGGGCAGCATGTCCCGGAACCGGCGTCCCCTCCTGGCCGTCATGCTCTCGGGCCTCTTTCCGGGGCTCGGGCAACTGTACAACCGTGAGCGGCTGAAGGCGGCGCTCTTTCTGATCGGCGGCGTGCTCACGGGATTCGGGCCGTTCAGCGCGCTCGACGTCGACATCTCTCCCGACGATCTGGGCGCCGGCCTGCTTGCAATCCTGCGCGCGTCGCTGCCGTTTCTGGTGCTGGCGCTGTGGTCGGTGATCGATGCGTACCGGGTCGCCCGCCGCGCGACAACCGACCGGCCACAGTCGGGAGCGTGATCGCCGGTTTTGCGTCGCAAATGCACCGCTTGCCGAATCTTCGCCGTTGAGTGATGAAATCCACTGCAGCGGACTGCGGCGTGAGGGCGTCGGCGCCCGACAACATGGGCGCCTTGTGCGCTGCAAGATATTGAAACAGTTGAAATTTCGAGTGCAGTATTGACTCACTCGTCCCTCTGATCCTGCGCCCCGAGTCGGTGCCTGAGCGGCTGACTGCGCGGGCTTCACTGGTACACCTCTTGCGACTTGCAGCGTCAATTCCCGCAGCGAAGTGCAGGAAGGAACCGGAAGAGGACTGCGTTGACGAACCTGAACCGCCATGGGGACGGCCGAGGAATGATCGATTCGGTGTCCCCACGCACTGAGCAGGCGAGACCCAGCGCGCCGTGGAGCTGGCGTCACGCCCCAGCCCGCGTTGCGCAGGAGCTCTGACGGCAGTGGCCACGCCAGCGCAGACCCGTCGCGGCGCTGACGGCGCGTTGAACCTTGCGAGTGCCCGACTCGCCGGTTTGGGCAACCGCATCGTCGAGCTGTTCGGCCGCCGACTGTCGCGGCAGGAGTTTGCGGCGCAGTTCGCCGCGCTGATTGCCGACGCCGTCAAAACGCAGGCGGTGGTCGTCCTCGGCTACGATCGCCGTCGCGAACGCCTGGCCTTGCTCGCCGATCATGGCTTGAACGACGATGCCCGGGCGGCGCTGGGCGCCGGCGGCGACTGCCCGTGGGACATTCCACTGCGCGGTTTGCGGAACCGGAGAATCAGTGTCATCGAGGCGGCGCATCAAAACCCGTTCGTGCCGCGTGCGTTGCTCAGCCTGTCGGCGGGCGGCTTGTCGATCGCGTCACTGCCGATCTATTACGATCATGAGCCGGCCGGAGTGCTGCTCCTCTTCGCCGCGGGGAGCCGCGCCTTCCCCGACACACAACTCCAAACCCTGAGCCAGGCATTGCGCGTGTGTGCCCGGGGGCTGCGCGAACCGGAGGGGTCGAGCCCGCGCGCGGCGCGCACCACGGCGGAGGGGATCAGCGCCGACCCGCTCATCCCCGAAATGCCGGAGCCAGTGCCCATTACTGCACCGCCGGCGGCTGCGGAGCAGACGGGGGAACCGCCGCCCGCGCTGCACTTGGTGGACACGCACGAGCCGCGCCCGGAAGTGTCCACCGAGCCGACCGGCAGCGTCGCAGCTCCCGTCGAGGCGGAGGTGGCGCGGCTGCGCGCGGAGCTGGAGTTTAGCGCGCAAAACCTGCGCAACCTCACGAGCGTAGGCAACGCGCGCGCGCGCGAGCGCGACGGGCTGGCGCAGCAGCTCGACGACATCGAGAGCATCCACGCGGCCGAGATCACCGAGTTGCGCGCCGAGGTCAGCGCCTTGCAGGAACGCGCCCTGGCCGTCGACTCCGAGCGCGCGCGCTATCAACGCCTGGCCGAGGAACGCCACACGGTATCGCAGCGGTCGATCACCGCGTTGGCGGCTGAACGCGACGCAGCGCTCGAGCGGTCGCGTGTGGCCGACGCCGCGGCTGCCGAGCTGCGCGGCACCCTCACGATGGTGCAGACCGAGCGCCAACGGCTGGCAGCGCAGGCCGAGATGCTGACGCGCCAGCTGCGTGCCAGCCAGGAAGCGCAGGAGCGTGCCCAGGCTTGGCACCTGCAAGAGCGCGCCGCGATTGAGGCGGATCGCGACGGATGGAAGGAGGACGCAGCGTCGGTCCGTACCCAACTGGCGCAGCGCGCCGAGAGCGTCGCGACACTCGATCGCGACCTGCGCAACGTCACCGTTGCCCGCGACGCCGCGACGGCCCAGCTGCAGACGGCGCAGGCGGAGATCGAGCGGTTCGCAGCGCTCACCGAAGACCTGCAGCACAGTGCCGCCCAACTGGAAGTGGCCCGCGCCGCCGCGGTGGCGGAGACGACTTCCCTGCGGCATGCGTTGGCGGACGAGCGGAGCCGCGACCGCAACCTAGAGCAGGAACTACACCACGATCTCGAAGCGCTGCGTGCCGAGGTGGGCCAACTGTCGGCGGAAGCATTGGCGCTGCGTGCCGAGCTGAGCGATCGTGACGAGAGGTTGGCGGAGCGCGACAACGCGCTCGCCGTCCTGCGCCAGGAGCATGCGGCCGCGCAGCAGGCGGATGCCAACGCGCAACAGACCACCGCAGCATTGCGTGGTGAGGTGACGACACTCACCGCACGGATCGAGCAACATACCGCGGAACGCCGGCAGCTGCTCGACGAACGCGCCGCGGTAGAGGCGGCGCTCGCCGAAGAACGCCAACGTGCCAACGACTCCGCCGTCACCTCCGCCACCGCGCTGGCACAGACGCAGACGGAAGCTGCGGAGCTGCGCCGGCGAGTGGAGAGCTTGACGGCGGAAAGTGCCGGGTCGAGCGCTCGCCTGCAACGCGCCGGGGAGGAGGGCCGCCGTCTGTCGCACGAGCTTGATGCGGCCAACCGGCGCGCCCATGAGCTCAGCGAGCGGCTCCGGCAACGGGACGCCGCGATCGAGACCGCAACCACTGAGCACGGCCAGTCGACCGCGCAAATCGCCGCCCTCACGGCCCAGCTGCAGGCAGCTCAAGAGGCCGTGGCCCAAGCCCAGGCGCGCCACGAACAGGAACGTGCGACCGTCTCCGCCGAGCGCGACGAGTGGAAGGAACAGGCGGCGGCCGCCCAGGCCGAGCTGGGGCGCGGCACCGAGGCCGCGGCGCTGCGCGAGCGCGACCTCGACAGCGCACGCGCTTTGCGCGACACCTCTGCCGCGGAGCTGCAGGCCGCCCAGAGTGAGGTGGAGCGCCTCACGGCGTGGGCAGGGGAGCTGCGGCAGGTGGCGGCCGCGGCCGAGAGTGCCCGCAGCGGTGCCGTCGCCGAGAACGCCGCGTTGCAGGGCGCGCTCGGCGAGGAACGCAACGCCCGGTCGGAAACCGAGCAAGCGTTCCGCGCGCAACTGGCGGCGGCGCAAATTCAGGTACAGCAGCTTGCGGGGACCGGCGACCGGTGGCGCGACGAGGCAGCCGCGCGCACCCGCGAGTTGACCGAGCGCGACGAGCGGCTGGCGGCGGTGCGCAGCGAGATCGAGGCACTGCGGCGGCACAGCTCGGACCGCGGCGTGCTTGCGGGGCAGGCCACGGCGCTGGGCCAGAAGGTCGTGGAGCTCGAGCAGCTCCTGGCCGCGGCGCGGGGCGAGGCGGGGGAAGCGGAACGCCGGCGCGCGGCGCTCGCCGAGCAGTTGGACGCGGTGCTGCAGCGCGAGGCGCAGGCGGCTGCGGCCGCCGCGCGCAAACAGACTGCATTGCAGGAATCCGTGCAGCGGTTGCGCGAGGAGCGTAGGCGGCGGGACGTCGAGACGGCCTCCCAGGGTGCGGAGATCGACGCGCTGCGCTCGACCCTCACCGAGACGCAGGCGGCGTTCGCGCAGCTGCGCACGGAGCGCGATGCCGCCGCGAACGAAGGGCAGGACACCCTCCGGCGGCTGTCCGATGCGCAGCGCCGGCTGGACGAGCTGACGGCGCTACTGCACGAACGCGAGGCGGTGGTCGGCGCGGCTCTTAGCGACCGTGCACAGATGGCCGCGCAGGTCGAAACACTACGAGACGCGCTGCGCGCCGGGCAAGCGGCAGTGACATCGGCGACGGCACGCTTCGCCGACGAGGGCGCAGCGCTCCAGGCTGAGCGTGACCGCTGGAAGGAACAAGCCGCAGCGGTTGGTGACGAGCGCGACGCGCTGGCGGCGCAGATCGGTGAACTGCAACGCGCCGCCGCCCAGCTGGAAGCTGCCCGTGCCACGGCGCTGTCGGAATGCGCTGCGCTGCGGCAAGCGTTGAAACAGGAGAGCGGGAGCAAGCGCAAGAACGAGCAGACGTTGCAGACCGATCTGGCCAGGGCGAACGCCCAGCTGCAGCAGGCGCAAAATGAAATCGCCGGACTGAGCGAACAGGTCGCCGCCGGGGCCGCACACGCCGACCACCTGCGCGACGAGCGCGCGACCATGGAACGGGAACTCGCCGCGCTCGTCGCGTCGACGCACGCCGACGAACAAGCCCTCCACGCAGCGCGCGACCAGCTGGCGCACACCGAGCAGGAACGTGCCCGGCTGGATACCGCGCTCGCCGCGACCGAGCAACGGCTGCACGACGCTGAGACGAGGCACGCCGCCGCGTTCGAACAGACGTCCCGTGAGGCCGCCGTCCTGGGCAAGCAGGTGAAAGCGTTGACCGCGGCGCGCGCCAACTTGACCGAAGGGCTGGAACGCGCCGAGCAGGCCCAGGCCGCGCACGCCGCACGCGTCGACAGCGAAAGTCACCGCGCCGAAACGCTGGCCAAGCACTGCGCGGACCTGGAAGAATCCGGGGCGGCGCTCGAAGCGCGTCGCGCCGGCCTCGACACCCAGCTCGGGCAGGCGCGCGCCGAGATCGAGGCGCTCCGCCAGCAAAGCGCCGACCGTGGCGTCCTGGCGCGCCAGGCCACCGAGTTGGGTCGCACCGTGGTGGCGCTGGAGCAACAGCTGGCGGCGTTGCGTGGCGCGACCGCTGAGGCGGAGCGCGGACGCGCGGCACTTGCCGAAGAGTTGGACGCCGCGCAGCGCCAGCAGGCCGCTGCGGCCGCCACCGCCGCCGGCGAACACTCGACACTCCAGCAGGCACTGGAGCGGCTTGGCGCGGAACGCCAGCAGCTGGAAACGCAGCACGCCGCGCGCTCCGCCGAGATCGAGGCCCAACGTGCCGCGCTGACCGAGCTGCAAGCGGCCCTGGAGCAGGAGCGCGCCGCGCGTGCGCAAGCCGAAGCGACGGCGCACACCGCGACGCAGCGCACGGCGGAGGCGCAGCGCCGCAACCAGGAGCTGAGCGCGCAGGTCCTTCAACACGAGGCGGCCCTCGAGACGAACACGGCCGAACGCCAACGCCTGGCGGCGCTGACGGCGAAGCTGACCACTCAGCTACGCGCCGGCCAGGAGACGCTCGAGGCAACGCAGGGACGTGCCGCGCTCGAGCAGGCGAACATCGAGGCCGAGCGCGAGCGCTGGCAGAGCGAGCTCGCCGCCGCGCGCACGGAGGCGGCACGCCTGACGGCGGCCGTAACCGATTTGCACGACGCGACCGCGCACGCCGAGGCCGCACGCGCCCAGGCCGCGGCCGACAGTGCCGCCCTCGAGCGCGACCTCGAAGCGGAACGTGCCCGCCGCGCCCAGGTCGAAGAGGAGTTGCAGAACGCCGTAACATCGCTGCGGGCGCACGGCGAACGGCTGTCAGGAGAGGCGTCAACTGCGCGCGCACAGCTGGCCGAACGCGACGCGCAGCTCGCGCAGCTGCAGCAGGAGCAGGACGCGGCACGACTCGCGGACGCCAACTGGCAGCACACTGCCGCCGGGCTGCGTGCCGAGATCACCGCGCTCGCGGCGCGCCTGGAAGACAGCACGACTGACCAGCAGCGCCTGCGGGACGAACGCGACGGTGACGCACGGCAGCACGCCCTGATCATGGCGGCGCACGGCGAGGAGGCGCAGACTCTCACCCAGGGCTTGCAGGCGGCGCGCGAACAGGTTGCCCAGCTCGAGGAAGAACGCGGCACGCTGCGCGCGACACTCACGGCGGCAGCGGAGCGGGCCAGCGAGCTCGATGCCGCCCACACCGCAGCACGTGCACAGCTGCAAGCGGAAGCGGCCGCGCGGCGCGCGCAGGTCAGGAGCTTGACGGCGGCGCAGGCAGAGGCGGACACCCGCGCGCAGCGCAACGAGCAAGCGCTGGCGGTGCAGCTGCAGCGCGTCGACGAGGAAGCCGCACACGCTGCGGCGCTGGCCGAACAATGCGCCCAGCTGCAGCAATCGCTCGGCACGGCGCAGGCGCAGCGCAGTGCGGTGAGCGCCGACCTGGCGCAGGCGCGTATCGAGCTGGAAGCGTTGCGCGAGCAGAGCGCGGACCGCGGCGCCCTGGCGCGTCAGACGAGCGTCCTAAATAACCGCGTGCTGGAACTCGAACAGCAGCTGACGGCCGGTCGGGCCGAAGGGCACGCGGCGGAGCGCCAGCGCGCTGCACTGGCCGAAGAACTTGACGCCGCACGGCGCCTCCATGCCGAGGCACAGGCCGCGTCCGAGGGCGAACGCGCGACCCTGCGCGCGGCGCTGGAACGGTTGACCGGTGAGTACGGGCGTCTGGAGACGGAGAAGGCGGCGCTGACCGGCGAAATGCAGGAACAGCGCGCGGCGCGGTTGCAGCTGCAAGGCGCCCTCGAGCAAACTCAGCTCGAACAGGCGGCGACGGGTGAGGAGACCGACCGGCTGCGGAAGCACTTGGGTGACCAGCAGCGACGCCTCGATGAGTCGATCGACACGCTCCGTAAACAGGAAGCCGCCGCCGCTGAGCTGGCGAAGGAGCGCGACGCGCTGCGCGGAAAGGTCGAAGAAGCATTTGCCCGACTCACGGCGATCCAGCGCCTGGCTCCGGTTTCCGAGGCCGCGGATGCGTCAACCCTACCTCCTTCTGTCCCCGCTCCCGCAAGCGGCAAGGACAGGCGTGGCGCCCGCAAGCGGGACGACAGGAAGGAGGAAAAGACGGAAGAACCGGGAGCGCCGCTGATCATTGAAAGGTCAGGCCCCCTCGACACCGTTGTGGAGAGCGAACCCTCTCCCACCGACACGGCCGCTGCCGCCTCATCCGTCGAGGCGCACTACCAGGGCCCGGCGACCAGCGAGCTTGTCCTGCTCGATGGCGGACCGCTACGCGACCAGGCTGGTGACGTCCTCAAGGGCGCCGGATTCGAGGTCACTCTGGCGGCGCCGACGGAAGGTGTGGTGGACGAGCTTGCCCGCCGCAAGGTCAAGTGCGTAATGCTCAATTTGGGCAATGGGGCGCCGGCATGGCGCCTGCTGAAGGGTCTGCGAGAGCGTGTGGGGACGCGCAACATCCCCATCCTGGCCTACGTGATGACCCCGGAGGCACCGATCGGATTTTGTTTCGGGCGTGCCGATTTTGCGGTGTGGCCGATCGAACCGCCGCGTCTCATCGAACGGCTGGAACGCCTTTACCCCAAGATCAAACGGCTCCTTGCGGTGAGCGCCGACGTCGACGGGATGAACCGTCTCCGCGAACCACTGACACAAAGCGGCGTCTCCACATCGATCGTGCTGGACGGCAAGCAAGCGGTAGAGTTTGCATCCATGGTGGACCCCGAGGCCGCCGTCTTGCATCTCTCCCCGACCTGCGGCTCTGTCGCCCGCGCCATCAGCAGCTTTCGTTCGACTGAGTCGACACGCACCCTCCCGTTGCTGATTCTGCTGGACAAGACCGGCCTTCCGGCCGAAGAGGCCTTCTTCAATGCCACCAACCGTCAACTTCTCAACAAGGCCACCTTCAAATTTACCAACCTTCCTGAAGAAATCGGGCTCGTGGTCGGTTAGAGTCATGCGCCGCCCTGGGACTATGGCCAAGAACCGCTTCCCAGCGGCGTGTCGCGCGCGCCAACACGGTCCCTGCCTCGTCGGAGTGCCTGAATATACCGCTGAAGCACAGGCGTTTTACGCGCCATGTTGTTGAGAATCTGTTGACTTTTCCCATTTATGTGGCACCCTGCTGAGTCGCTGTCGCAGCTGTGACGAGGGGGATGATGAATGGGGTCTGAACTGAGAAGACACATGGTGGAAGCCGTGGCTGACCACCGGGTGTCCGGGAGTATCCGCTCGACCTTCGATGGTCGAGATCGCGGCCTCGTTGAGAACAATCGGGTGATGGATCGGATGACTCGCAGCGGAGCCATTGCTGGCACAAGCGCCTTCAAGCCCCGCGCATTTCAGCTCCACGGTCCCTTTCTGGGCTGCGTTTGATTCAGCGGGTTGCGACCGAACCGTGCACAGAGGAGGCGCGCATATGCGTAGGGCAGAAATCGTGACAAACCGCGTTACAGGAGACTTTCTGCAGCGCGTCCGCCGCCGCAGCCTCCAACACACGGTGCAAGCCGGCTTGGTGCTCCTCATGGTGTGCGGGCTGACCCGCGGTGTGTTGGTGAGCGCAGCAACCGCGGCCGAACTGGCGAGCATCAGCGTCAACGGAACCTCCGGGAACGGGGCCAGTACCGGTGTCGCGGTCAGCTCCACCGGGGGCGTCGTGGCGTTTGCTTCCGACGCGACAAACTTGGTCACGGGTGATACCAACGCCGTGCGCGATGTGTTCGTGCGCGATCTGGTCGCAGGGACAACGGAACGGGTCAGCGTCAGCAGTTCCGGGGCCCAGGCGAACCGTGCAAGCCAGGCCAGCGGTGGCGCGCCGGTGCTCGATAGCGACGGGCAGATCGTTGCCTTCTATTCGGATGCGACCAATCTGGTGGACAACGATTCCAACGGCCAGACGGACGTGTTTGTCCGCGACCGTGGGGCGAACACCACGGAGTTGATCAGCCAAGCGACCGACGGCACCCAGGGAAACGGTCCCAGCTTCAACCCGAGCATCAGTGCCGACGGCCGTTTCGTTGCCTTTCAGTCGCAAGCGTCCAATCTGGTTCCCAACGATACCAACAACGCGTCCGATATCTTTGTCCGCGACCGTGTCAACGGCACCACCGAACGGGTGTGCGACGCGGCCGTCCAGCCCAACCAGGGCAGCTCTGCGCCCAGTATCAGCGCCGATGGGACCCTGGTGGCTTTCGCATCCGGAGCCACCAATCTCGTGTCGGGCGACACCAACGCTCATTTGGATATCTTTGTATGCAATCGCAGTACGGGGACGCTTGAGCGGGTGAGCATCGCGAACGGTGGTGGCCAAGGCAACGGCGATAGCATTCTGCCCGCCATCAGCGGCGACGGCAGTGTCGTCGGATTCAAATCACTCGCCAACAATCTTGTTCCAGGCGACACCAACAACGTCGTGGACGTGTTCGTTCGCGACCGCAACGCGGGAACCACGGAGCGGATCAGCGTCGACCCGAACGGGAATGGCGGGAACGATTTTTCCTTCCCGCCGAGTCTCAGCACCGATGGCCGATTCGTGGCATTTGGGTCGGCGGCGACGAATCTCGTGCCGAATGACGTGAACTCCGTGGCCCACGTGTTCGTGCGTGACCGGCAGATCGGCGTGACGGTCGAGGTCGACGTGACCGCCCAGGGTCAACAAGCCAACGGCGGTACGCCGGACATTCCGCCGGCGATCACTGGCGACGGCACGCAGGTGGGCTTCGTATCCTTTGCGGCGAACCTCGCGCCGAACGACAACAATAACCTCTCCGACGTGTTTGTCAGCGGAAACCCCTTCTTTGGTCCGGGAAGCTGCCCGAACGGCATGTGCCCCGGTTCGCAGGTCTGCGTGAAGGGATTCTGCAGCATTCCAACCCCGACTGGCACGGCCACGAAGACGCCGACGCCGACGCCGACGCCGACGGTCACGTCTACGCCGACGGTGACGCCGACGTTCCAGGCTTGCATGGACGATAGCCAGTGCCCGCCCGACGAGCACTGCCGTGCGGGCTTCTGCAAGATCGAGCGGGCGTGCACGGATCCAAACCGGCAGGCATGTCTGGACCGCGAAGCGTGCGTCGACGACCTGTGCGAATGCGGCGGCGACTGCAACCTGGATGGTTTCGTGTTCGGCAACGAAATCAACGAGGCGATCAAGATTCTGCACAACTCGATTCCCTTGGCTCAGTGCAGTGCCGCAGATATCGACGGCGACGGTCAAGTGATGGGCAATGAGATCACGCAGATCGTCCTCAATGCGGCCGAAGGCTGCCAGCAAGAGGTGGAACCGTTGACGTTTGCGCACAACCGCGGCGGTATGGTCACGTTGACGGTTGGCGCGACGGTGTCGGCGCCTGGCGACACGGCAACCGTGTCCGTAGATCTGAGCGGCGGCAACGGCGCGGTGGCGACCGCGCAGCTCGACTTGCTGTTCGACCCCACTCTCCTGCAGATTGGCGATCCAACCACTGCCTGCGTCAAGGACCCGCGGTTGACGGAGCACGTCCTCTCGACGTCGCTGCCCGGCGTGCCTCCGGCACCTTCTGGGCTGCAGCGCTTGCGTATCTTC
>Ga0209415_10014188_pt1 | contig 13033 bp, 9 predicted proteins | sample PeaSoiSIISIP2007_FD_187696 | JGI IMG/M metagenome (GOLD analysis project Ga0209415, IMG submission 187696) | Peat soil microbial communities from Weissenstadt, Germany - SII-SIP-2007 (SPAdes) (version 2) | ecosystem: Environmental > Terrestrial > Soil > Wetlands > Peat | place: Germany...
CTGAGATGTGCCCATTCGTGCTCCGGGATCAATGTGGCGAGTTACGCACCGACTTGCCACCTCATGGGAAGCGGTTGGAGGATGACCGGCGTCATCCATCGCTGAAAGCCCTTCGACCGGGCACGAGCGGCCTCCGCCCTTTGATCGTACCGTGCCGTCTTGTGGAGCAGCACGCCGCCGCCCCCGCCGCCGTGCTCCGGTCGCGCGCTACGAGAGCTACGCGCGCTCGATGGGCGCTTTTGCGCGCACGGATGCCGCCGTGGACGCCGGAGCGCTCCCCGCGCACTTCGCCACCATGTTCGGGTGGCCGGAGCTCGTGCGCGCCGTGACGACCGTCGTCGGGACCCTCGCGCCAGAGGAACGCGAAGAAGTCGTCGTCCTCGCGGGCGACGTCGGCGAAGCGGGCGCTCTCGACTTCCTGGGCGCCGTCGTCAGGCTCCCGCCCGTCATCAGCGGCCACGGCGACTTCTGGGCCTGGGGGCCCGCGGGTGCCTCCGGGAAGGTGCTGATTGCGGTCGGAGGCGATGACGCCTTCCTTCGTGCGCACTTCCGCTCGGTCGAGGTCGTGACCGTCTTCGGTCACTCGCTCGCGCTCCCCGCCGAACGTCACCTTCGCATCTATCTCTGCCGCGACGCCGTGGCCCCGCTCGACGTGATGTGGGCCGAGTTCAAGGCCGCAGGCTAGCGGGAGGCGTCGCGAACTTGGCCCAGCGCGCCGTTGCCTGGTGGGTTTGGGGCGATGAGACGCTGGCGAGTGAAGTTCGGCAGGGCGATCACTGCGTTCGCGGTCGTGGTCGGCTCGATCGCCCCGGCGTGGGCCGCGGTCCGTCCCCGGCCGACCGCCGCGCTCGCCGCGCCGCTCCGCTTCCGCCTCGGGCAGAGCGTGGGCTCACCGACCGACGGACGCCTGCTCGGCGGCAGTCGCCTCGACGAGGCGCCCTACCTCCGCCTGCTCCCCGTATACGCGAACGACGACGCCCGCTGGGGCCTGGGCTCGCTCGTCGCGCTCGTCGACCGCGCCGCGCGTGCCGTCCGCCGCCAGTTCCCGGACGCCGTTCTCTCGGTCGGTCAGCTGTCGCGTCGCGGGGGCGGAGACATCGACCGGCATGCCTCGCACGAGAGCGGCCGTGACGCCGACCTCAGCTTCTACATCCGCGGCCAGACGAACCACCCGCTCTTCTCCGACCACATGGTCTCCTTCCGCGGCGACGGCACCGCGCCCTCGTGGCCCGGCGCGTTCTTCGACGACGCGAAGAACTGGGCCCTCGTCGCGTCGATCGCGGGTGAGACCCGCACTCGCGTCACGTATATCTTCGTCGCCGCTCCGCTCCGCGCTCGCCTCCTCGCCTATGCCGCGCACATCGGGGCGCCCATCGCGGTCAGGAACCGCGCGGCGGAGCTGATGGTCCAACCCCGTGGCTCGCTGCCGCACGACGACCACTTCCACGTCCGCATCGGCTGCCCGTCGGGCATGACCGGCTGCATCGAGCTCCCCACGCGACCCAAGGCGTCTCGCAACGCGTTGGCGTCGAACGCGCGGCCCAGCCACGGGCGCGCGGCCGCGGCGCCCCCCACCAAGTCCTCCGCGCCGCCGAAGGCGCTTGCCGTCCATCCGGTCGCCCCCTCCGCGCCCCCCGAGCCATCGCCGATCCCGCCGCCGCCCGACGACGACCTCGCGCCGAAGGTGACGTCCGCCGTTCTCGCGACCCCGTTCGACGACGTAGACGGTCCGGCCGAGCCGGCACCCAGCCCCGAGCACGGCGAGATCCGGTAGACTCTCGCCGCATGTCGACCGTCCTGGACGAGCTGGTCAAGCTGCTCGCGCTCGAGCGCATCGAAGAGAACCTCTTTCGCGGCCAGAGCCAGGACCTCGGGTGGGGGACGGTCTTCGGCGGGCAGGTTCTCGGTCAGGCGCTCTCGGCGGCGGTCCGCACGGTGCCGGCGGAGCGCCAGGTCCACTCCCTCCACGCCTACTTCCTGCGCCCGGGGGACGTCTCGAGGCCGATCGTCTACGATGTCGATCGCATCCGCGACGGCGGGTCGTTCACGACGCGGAGGGTGGTCGCCATCCAGGGCGGCCGGCCGATCTTCAACATGTCCGCTTCGTTCCAGGTCGACGAGGAGGGGTTCGAGCATCAGGACTCGATCCCCATCGCGCCCGACCCGGATTCGCTCCGTCCTGACCGAGAGGTCCTCATCGAGCTCGCCGCGCGGCTGCCCGAGCACGTCCGCGAGCGAGCGCTCGCGGAGCAGCCGTTCGACGTCCGTACGGTGAACGGCCTCGACGACATGATCACCGCCCCCGCGCGCCCCCCCCAGCGCGCCATCTGGTTTCGCACGGCGGCGAAGCTTGCCGACGATCCCGCGCTCCACCGCTACCTCCTCGCGTACGCGTCGGACCACGGCTTCATCGCGACCGCGCTCCAGCCCCACGGCGTCACCTGGCTCAGCCCCGGGATGCATGTCGCGAGTCTCGATCACGTCATGTGGTTCCATCAGCCATTCCGGGTCGACGAGTGGCTCCTCTACGTGATGGACAGCCCCGCGGCCCACGGCGCGCGCGGGCTCGTGCGGGGGCGCATCTTCACGAAGGACGGACGCCTGGTCGCCTCCACGGCGCAGGAGGGCCTGATCCGTCAACGGGTGGTGTGACCATGCGGGGACGGGGGGGGCGAACGAGGGCGAGCGTGGGGGCGAATCTTCGGTTCTCGGCGTTTGCCGCGTGGTACTTTTGCGCCGCCTCGCGCCACGCGCGCTGCCTGACCCGACGACGTACATGACGACCGAGCGCAGCAGCTTCTCCCCCTCGACGGGCTTCTCGGTCAGCGAACGGCGGACCATGCTGATGGGCCGTGCGTCCGAGATGCGAGCCCTCGAGGACGCCTTCGCGGTGGCGCAGAAGACTCGCACGTGCCGCACGGTGACCGTCCTCGGCGCGTACGGCGTCGGCAAGACGCGGCTCGTGCGTGAGTTCCTCGTCAAGGTGGGCGCGAGCCCGACCGCGGGTCGGACGACCCGGATCTTCCGCGCGTCGGCGAAGGACGAGCGCAGCGCGAGCGGCGTATTCGCGCGCCTCTTCCGCGCCCGGCTCGGGATCGTGGAGGGGATGGACCCCGAGGCGGCGAAGGCGCAGGTCCGTTCGGAGCTCTCGCTCGTCCTCGACGACCGGAAGGTCGGCGACTTCGCGTACTGCTTCGGGCAGATCCTCGACCTCGACTTCCAGGACTCCCCGCTCATCCGCGCCGTGGCCGACGACGCGCAGCAGATGCATCTCTTGCGGCGAGCCGTCATCAAGCGCTTCTGGGAGAACGACGCGGGCTCGTCTCGCACCCCTCCTCCCGTCCCCGACGTGCCCCGCCCCGCCTCCGACGCCGCGAAGGCGAACCGGCCGATCATCCTCGTCTTCGAAGACTTGCAGGGGGCGCTCGACGAGTCGCTCGACCTCCTCGCGATGCTGATCGACAGCCTGCGCGCGCCGATCCTCATCATCTGCGTCGCGCGCCCCGATCTCATCGTCCGCCGCGACGGCTGGCTCGCGCACGGCGAGGGCCGTCACACGCTGCTCGACCTCTCTCCGCTCGGCGAGTCCGACGCGGCCGCGCTCATGCACGGTCTGCTCACGCCCTGCGGCGACGACCCCGCGAAGGAAGACCTCGCGGACGCCGCGGTCAACCTCGCAGGCGGAAACCCCGCGCTCCTCGAGCAGATGGTGCGGATCTTCCAGGAGTCAGGCGTCCTCGAACAGGCGTCGTCGACGGGGAGCGGCACCGAGGAGCAGTTCCAGGAGCGGTGGACCATCCACGCCGAGCGCCTCGACTCCGTGCGGCTCCCGCTGACCGTCGAAGACGCCGTGCAGGCGCGCATCGCCGGGCTCACACCGAAGGAACGCGCGCTCCTCGAGCGTGCGGCGACGATGGGTGGGCTGTTCTGGTTCGGCGGACTTCTCGCGATCCACAGGCAGGACGACGCCGCGCCCGACGTCTGGGACGTCGCGAAGTCGAAGGACGCGGAGGGGATCCGCGAAGTTCTCGCGGGGCTCGTCGAGAAGGACTACCTCCTGAAGCTCCCCGACAGCACGTTCCCGGGCGACGAGGAGTTCGTCTTCAAGCACAACCTCGAGCGCGAGACGCTGGTGAAGATGACCTCCGCCGGCGCGCGCCAGCGCTTCCACGCGATCATCTCCGACTGGCTCGCGTTCAAGGAGAACGTCGCGTCGCACGAGGAGTCGCTCGCGATGCTCGCGCTCCACCGCGACAAGGCGGGCGCACGCGCCCCTGCCGCGAGGACGTACCTCCTGGCCGCCGACGTGGCCCGTGCCCACTACGCCAACACCAAGGCGAGCGAGTACTACGCACGCGGCCTCGCGCTCGTCCGCGAAGGGGCTCAGGTCGAGCCCGACCTGCGGCTCGCCGCGCTGCACCATCAAGGCGACGTGCTCCAGTCGCTCGGGCGGCACGAGGAGGCCCGGGCGTCGTTCCGCGAGATGCTCGAGCGCGCCTACCGTCTCGATCTGCGAGCGAAGGGGGGGGCCGCGCACGCGCGTCTCGGGCGCCTCCACCGCGAGACCGGTCGGCTCGAGGAGGCCGAGCGGCACCTCAAGGCGGCTCTCTCGCTCTTCGAGCAGGTGGCCGACGACCGCGGAATCGCGAGCACGGTCGACGACCTCGGCAAGCTCCACTGGCTCCGTGGCGACTACGCGAAAGCCCTCGAGTTCGGGCAGCGCGGCCTCGCGATGCGCAAGGCCATCGGCGACCGCAGGTCGATCGCCCTCTCCCTCAACAACCTCGGGCTCGTGTACCAAGACTCCGGGCAGTTCAAGAAGGCGCTGGCGAGCTTCGAGCAGGCGCTCGAGATCCGGCGCGACATCGGCGATCTGGTCGGCGTGAGCCAGACGCTCAACAACCTGGGAACCGTCGCGCAGGACTGCCGCGAGGACGCCCGCGCGCTCGAGCTCTTCACCGAGGCCTACGAGACGGCCAAGGAGACCGGGGACCGGAACCGCATCGCGATCATCGTGACGAACATCGGCGAGACGCACAACCGCCTCGGCGCCGCCGACAAGGCGGTCGCCTTTCTCAAGCAGGCGGAGGAGATCGCCGACGAGCTCGGCGACAAGATCGGTCTCGCGGAGGCGCTGCGCGGGCTCGGCAAGGCGTACCTCACGCTCCGCGAGTTCACACGGGCGCGCGAATGCACGTCGCGGGCGGTCGATCTCTTCCGCGAGGTCGAGAGCAAGGTTCAGGTCGGCGTGGCGCTTCGCTCGCTCGGAGAGGTCATGGCGGCGGCGAGCGCGGGAGGCGGGACCCTCGCGCAGGCCCGCGAGCATATCCTGCAGTCGATCGCGACCTTCGAGCAGATCGGCAACGACATCGAGCTCGCCCGGAGCTGCCGCGCGTATGCCCAGATCCTGCGCGTCAGCCCAGACCACGCGCGCGATCCGAAGGTTGCCGCCGACGCGGCCGCGTACATGAAGCGCGCGGAGGATACGCTCGCGAAGCTGACGATCACGGTCCGCGGCCTCGAGCCCGACGCTTTCTTCTCGCCGGCCTGAGCCGGCCCGAACGGACGACCGCTCGCATGGGAGGCCCCCCGTTCGTCGTGCTCGGCGGCGGGCCGTGCGGGCTGTCCGCCGCGTGGCACCTGGCGAGCCACGGCGAGAAGGTCGTCGTGCTCGAGCGTGAGCCGATCGTCGGCGGGCTCTGCGCGACGCACGCGAAGGACGGATACCGGTTCGACCTGGGCGGTCATCGCTTCGTGTCCTCCGATCTCGCCCTCACGCGCTGGCTCGAGCGGCTCCTCGGCGACGACCTCCTCACGGCCCGCCGCAAGAGCGTCGTGCTCCACGACGGGCGCGCGTTCGAGTACCCCCTCGACGCGAAGGACCTCGTCCTCCACCTCGGCGTTCGTGAGAATGCGCGCGCCCTCGCCGGCTTCATCCGGGCTCGGGCGGAGCGGTGGTTTTCGCCCTCGCCCGACGTCACGTTCGAAGACTGGGTCACCTCGCGCTTCGGCCGCCCCCTCTACGAGACGTTCTTCGGCCCCTACACCGAGAAGCTCTGGGGGATATCGCCGCGACTCATCTCGGCCGACTGGGCCGCCGAGCGCATCTCGCTCCTCCACCTCGGCGACGCCGCCGCGCGCCTCGTGCACCTCAGGCGCTCGCCGATCCGCACGTACGCGCGCGAGTACCGCTATCCGCGGCTCGGCATGGGGCAGCTCTACGACGCCGTCGCGCGCGAGATCAGCGCCTCCGGCGGCGAGGTCCGCACCGGCGCGCACGTCACGGGCCTCGAGACCGTGGCCGACCGCGTCGTCGCCGTGTGGCTCCGTTCGAGTCGTGGTGAGGAGCGCATCCCCGCGCGCGCGGTGATCTCCACGATCCCGCTCCCGGAGCTGGCCTCGCACCTCGGCGGCGCCAAGCCGTCGCTCTACCGCGACGTCGCGGCGCGTCTCCGCTTCCGCTCGCTCGTCTTCCTCAACCTGATGCTGTCGCGCGAGACGCTCGGGGAGCACACGTGGATGTACGTGGCCTCCGGCAAGCTCCGGACATCCCGCATCCAGCAGCCGAACCGGCGGAGCCCCGCGATGGCGCCTCCACGGAAGACGTCCGTGATGCTCGAGATCCCCTGCGATCGGGGAGACGCCATCTGGAACGCTTCGGTCGCGGAGCTCCGCGCGCTCGCGGACCGCGAGCTCGGTGAGCTGGGCGTCGACATCGGGGAGGTGGTGGGCGCCTTCTCCGTGAAGGTCGAGCACGGCTACCCCGTCTACCACCTTGGGTACGACGCCGACCGACGAGCGCTCCTCCGCTTCGTGGATCGCTTCGTGAACGTCCGCACCGCGGGGCGCCAGGGGCTCTTCCGCTACGTCTTCATGGATGCGGCCATGCAGATGGGAACCCTCGCGGCAGAGCAGCTCCGGGCGGGGGAGGGGAGCACGGCGCGGATCGACGCGATCGGGAGGAGCACGAGGGTCGTCGAGACGACGGCGCTCACCGCGTGACGGAGCCCCGGCGCGGGCTCGTGTACGTCTCTGCCGTCGGCCTCGCGGTCGTGTGTGCGCTCGCATGCCCCGCCTGGCCGGACGACTGGGACGGCCTCGGGTTCCTCGCGTCGGTCAGGGGCTTCGACATGGCGGCGTTCGCGCCGCACCCGCCGGGCTATCCCGTCTACGTCGCGCTCCTCAAGGCGGTGGCCGCGCTCGGGGCGCCCCCCTCGCAGGCGGCGTCGATCGTCGCCGCGGCGTCCGGGAGCGTGACCTTCCTCGCGCTCTGTCACGCGATGCCAGCCGACGGGGACCTCGCTCCGTCCACACTCGAACGCGCGCTGATCGCGCTCGCCGTCTGCCTGACGCCGCTGTCGTTCCACGCGTTCTCGGGCGTGGGCAGCGAAGGCCCCGCGCTGGCGTTCGCCGCCGTCGCGTTCGCGGGCATGGTGCAGCGATCGCCCCCTCGGGCGAATCGCGCCGTCCTCGTCGGCCTCGCGGTCGGGCTCGGGCTCGGCGTGCGGCTCTCGTGGGCGCCGTTCTACGTCTCGCTCCTCGTCCTCATGCCCAGGGGCACGCGCGGGACGTCCTTCGCGGCCGGCGCCCTCGCCTGTCTCGGGTGGGCGATTCCTCTCGCGGCCGTCACGGGCCCGGCGAGGCTCGTGTCGCTCTACCGGACGCACCTCGGCGGCCACCTGGTGCGCTGGGGCGGGACGGCGCTCACGGAGCCCGCGCGGGTGCGCTCGCTCGCACGAGACGTCCTCGCGGACGGCTTCGGGGCGGGGCGCGACGCGATCGGAGTCGTCGTGCTCGTGTGTCTCGCGGCCACCGCCGTCGCCGCGGGCTCGCTCTGGGTTCTCCGGACCCCGCGCGAAGCACGCGCGCGGAGCATCGGACGAGCGTTCGTCCTCGCGGGTCCGTACCTGGCCTGGGTCGTTCTCGGGCAGAACCTCCGCCAGCAACCGCGGCACGCGTTGCCGCTCGTGTTCCTGCTCTCCTGCGCCATCGGCTGGACCGCGCTCGTGTCGCAGAAGCGGCCCGCCATCCGTATGCTGCTCGCCGTGCTCGCGGTGGCCACGCTGGACCGTGCGGTGCTCGACGCGGTGGCGCGCAGGACGATCCCGCCGCCGGGCGTCCAGCTGCTCGCCTACGTCCGCGGCCACGCGCGCCCCGAGACGAGCGCGCTCTTCACGGGCGCCAGCGGGCGCTTCCTCGACGGCAGCGAGTGGCAACCGCGGACGCACACCGCGGGGACGCTCGGCGACATGCTCCTCGCGGTCGCGCGGCTCGACACGCTCCCCGAGAAGCTCTTCGTCACGAGCGAGATCGACCGCCTCGACGAATCGCCCGCGCCACTGACGCTCGTCGACACGTTCTGCCGCCCGCCGCGCCTCGACCGTCGTGCGCCCTGCCTGCAACTTTACGCGCTCGACCCGAAAGCTGCGCTCCAGCGCTGAACGCTCCTCGCGAGCGCCGGAGGTGCGTGTCATCCTCTCGCGGCATGGGAACGCGAAGACTCTGGGCGTCTGGTTGGCTCGGTCTCGCGACGGCGCTCGCTCTGGCGACCTCCGCGCCCGATGCGAGCGCGGGGCAGACGTGCACGTCGGGCCCGTTCGTCGATGGGGTCGACGTCGCGGACGGACAGGGCCCGATCAACTGGGTCTCCGCCGCGGGGGCCGGGATCAAGTTCGCGTACATCAAGGCGTCGCAAGGCACGTACGACACGGACACCGAGTTCGCGTCGAGCTGGTCGGGGACGAAGGCGGCCGGCGTCCTGCGTGGCGCGTACCACTTCCTCGATCCGACGATCAGCGGGGTCGACCAGGCCACCTTCTACCTCGGCATCGTCGGGACGCTCGGCTCGGGCGACCTCCCGCCCATGCTCGACATCGAGTGCCCTAGCGGCAACAACGAGCCCAACAGCGACAACTGCCTCGGCATCGGCAGCTCCGGCGACGCGACCGGCGCGGCGATCACGACCGTGATGAACGACTGGCTCACCACGGTGAAAGCGAAGACCGGGCGCACGCCCATCGTGTACTCGTTCGGTTCCTACTTCGCCGACGACGCCATCGACACCACCGGGCTCCAGGATTACCCGCTCTACATCGCGTACCCGACGACGACCGACTGCTTCGACTTCCCGGCACCTTGGACCGCCGCGGTGCTCTGGCAATGGAGCTGGACGGGCACCGTCGCCGGGATTACCGGGCAGGTCGACCTCGACCGCTTCCTCGGCACCTCGGCCGACCTCACGGCGTTCATCGGCGGGAGCACGGGCTTCCTGGACGCGGGCGCGTCCATGGACGCGGGGACGCCGTGTCTCGTGACGGCGACGGGTGAGATGGGCCAGTGCCTCTTGACGTCGCAGTGCGCCGCGATGCCGGGGTACATGGCGACCCCCGACTATTGCCCGGGGCCGAGTGACGTGCAGTGCTGCACGACGATGGGCAAGCCGGACGCAGGCGTCGCGGATGCCGGCGCGACGAGCAGCGGCGACGCAGGAGCCGGCCAGCAAGGTGAGCGGGACGCGAGCTCGACGGCGACGCGCGACGCCAGCTCGGGAGGCTCGCCATCGCCCCGCGACGCGACGGCCGGCGATGGCTCGGTGGGTGACTCGCCGGGAGGCTTCCCCACCGATGGATCGAATGGCTGCGCGTGCAAGAGCGCCCGAGGGAACGCCCCTCGCGGCACGCACGGCGCGGTCGCCGCGTTGTTCATCGCCGCGGTGCTCGTCCTTCGTCGAAGGTCGCTCCCCTCCGCGCGCGGAGCTTGAAGTATGCTGCGCGGCCATGGAACCCGAAGCGACGCCGTCTGCCTCGTCCTCGTCCCCTGAGGCGCCCCCCGACACCCACGCCCCCGTGGTCCTCGGAGCCGACGGTTCCGCGCCGTCCGTCGCCGTGAACGCGTCGTCCACGCCGGTCCCGGATCCCGCGCCCACCGCGACGCCCCCCGAGTTCACGCTGCCGGCCGACGTGCCCGCGATGGTCGCGCGCGCGCGCGCCGCGCAGGCGAGCTGGGCGGCTCGCCCCGTCGAGGAGCGCGTCCGCGTGCTCCTGACGGTGAAGGATCGGGTGCTCGACCGCGCCGAGGTCATCGCGCGCGAGGTGCACCGCGAGACGGGGAAGCCCGAGGTCGAAGCGCTGCTGAGCGAGGTGCTGCCGTCCGCGGACGTCGTCGACTACTGGGCGCGCTCGATCGAAGAGCTCCTCGCCGCCACGGAGATCGAGCTCGATCGCATGTCGTACCCCGGCAAGACCGGGTGGACCTACCGCGATCCGCGAGGGACGGTCGGCCTCATCACGCCGTGGAACTATCCCGTCGCGCTCCCGCTCCGCACTCTCCTGCCCGCCCTCCTCGCGGGCAACGCGGTCGTCTGGAAGCCCAGCGAGGTGACGCCGGGCTCGGGCGCGCTCGTCGCGGCGCTCTTCGAGGGGCTCTTGCCCGAAGGGGTGCTCTGCGTCGCGCACGGCGCCGGCGACGTCGGGCAGGCGCTCGCCGAGGCGGACGTCGACCTCGTCGTCTTCGTCGGCGGCGTGGCCACCGGACGCAAGGTCGCGCGGGCGTGCGCGGAGCGCGTGTCGCCGTGCTCGCTCGAGCTCGGCGGGAAGGATGCGGCGATCGTGCTCGCCGACGCGAACCTGGCGCGAGCCGCGAACGGGGTCGTCTGGGGCGCGCTCACGAACGCCGGACAGAACTGCGGCGCGGTCGAGCGCGTCTACGTCGAGAAGAGCGTGGCCGACGCATTCATCGAGAAGGTGAAGGCGGAGGTCGCGTCGCTCCGTCCGGGCATCGAGATGGGGCCGATGACGACGGAGAGGCAGCGCGCGGTCGTCGCCGACCAGGTCGCGTCCGCGACGGCCGCGGGAGGGACGATCGTGGAGGGGCGCGCGCCGTCGAGCGCGCGCTTCGTCGCCCCCGTCGTGATGCGGGTCGACTCGGACGCGTCGTCTCTCATGCAGGAGGAGACGTTCGGCCCCGTCATCCCCATCACCGTCGTCGCGGACGTCGAGGAGGCGATCGCGAAGGCGAACGCGTCGCGCTTCGGGCTCACCGCGAGCCTCTGGACGAAGAACACTTCCCGCGCGGAGAAGCTCGCGCACCGCCTCCGCGCCGGCGTCGTCACCATCAACAACCACGCCTTCACGGGCGCGCTGCCCGGCGCTCCGTGGAGCGGCGTCGGCGACTCCGGCTACGGCGTGACGAACTCCCCGTACGCGCTCGAGGCGCTCACGCGACCGCGCTTCGTTCTGACCGACACGAGCGGCGCGAAGCGCGAGCTCTGGTGGTACCCCTACACCCCCGCGCTCCGTCAGGTCGTTCTATCGATGGCTCTCCTTCGCAGCGGGACGACGAGCTTCTTCAGCCGGGTGGGGGCGCTCTTCAAGCTGATCGGGGGCTTCCTGCGGCGCTTCTCGAAGTAGTCGCCGGCCCCGGCCTCGCGCATCCGAAGCCGCGCGCGCCGCTACACTCCGCGAAGAGGGCCTGGAACGCTCGAGGCGCCCGCCTTGACAGCTCAGCCCGCGCTGAGGCACCGTCATGACCCGAAATGGGCCATGGCTGTGCGACTTCGCGTCGCTCGCGGGGATGATGCCCGGCGCTCTCCGACGTCGCGTCGTGCTCGTCGTCGATGACGAGCCGATGGTGGCGGCGCTCATCCAGCGGTTCCTCAGCTCCGCGGGCTACGAGGTCCGCCCGCCCGTGCACGATCCTGCCGAGTTTTCGGCAGCTCTCGAGGCAGGGCTCCCCGACGTGCTGCTCCTCGACGTGGACCTCGGAGTCGGCAGGAGCGGGATCGACCTGGCGGGCACCGTCCCGTTGCAGGTCCCGATCGTGTTCGTCTCCGGCCACTCGGACGGCGCGACGCTCGCCGAGGCCGTGAAGCTTCGCCCCGCCGGCTACGTCGTGAAGCCGTTCACCCCGCAGCAGCTCGTCGCCGCCGTCGACGTCGCCGCCGCCCAGTCGACGCGGGCGTCGCTCTCCCCCGCGGTCGATCTCTCTGCGGTCCCCGAGCTCGCCGCCCTCTCCTCGAGAGAACGCGACGTCGTCGTCCAGCTCCTGCAGCACCAGCGCGTCCCCGCCATCGCGCAGGCCCTCTTCGTGAGCCACCACACGGTGCGCAATCATCTGAAGCACATCTTCACGAAGCTCAGCGTCCGCTCCCAGCAGGAGCTGCTCGACCGGGTCAAAGGGGCCGTGAGCAAGTCGTCCTGACGCGCGGACGCAGGGGAGTCGCTGCGCACCGCGTCCTCGTCGGCACGTAGGTGGCGGTAGAGTCCTTCGGGCCGGACGGACCCGAGCGGCAGGTCACGGTGATGGCCTCGTGGGCGGAACGTCGCATACGTCCGGTCGTGCTGGACGAGCGGACCGGGGTGAGCGTAGGCGACAGCCGGCCGCGTCAGCGACAGCGACAGCGCCCACGACTGACGCCAACGATGACGAGCACGGCAGCATCAAGGCGGTGGAGGCCCTCCGGGAGAACACGGAATGACGCACGTGTGCCGTTCGACGCAGTAGGTGACGAAAAGGGGCCCGGGCGGGAAGGGTAGAAGGGATGCAGCAAGGCGCCCCGTTCCAAGGAACGCCGTGCTCCACACCGACCTCACGCATCGGATGGGCTGCGTCCAGCAGGCCGCCGACCGCAAGACGACCGATTTGAATTCCGGGAGTACCGCTACGAGTCATCTCACGACGTGGAGGAGTCGCTCGACGACGTGAAGGAGTCGCTCGACGACGTGGAGCGAACGCTCGACGTCATGGTGGTCTTCCAATCGAGACGATTTGACTCCACAGCCGTCGTCGAGGAGTCCCGCCACGTCGTCTTGCTCTCCCAATCCGTCCGCGCGGACTTGCGACACGACCGATTGGAGCTCCGAGCGTGAAGCAAGCAGCTCCAAAACGGGCGCCGCGCCTTCATGGCGGTGATGAAGGAGTCGCTCGGTCACCTCTTCGAGTTCCGAGCTTGACGATTTCAGCTGGAATCGTCGGTGAAGCGACTCCTTCACGTCGTCGAGCGACTCCTTCACGTCGTCGAGCGACTCCTTCACGT
>Ga0209415_10014189_pt1 | contig 13033 bp, 14 predicted proteins | sample PeaSoiSIISIP2007_FD_187696 | JGI IMG/M metagenome (GOLD analysis project Ga0209415, IMG submission 187696) | Peat soil microbial communities from Weissenstadt, Germany - SII-SIP-2007 (SPAdes) (version 2) | ecosystem: Environmental > Terrestrial > Soil > Wetlands > Peat | place: Germany...
CGCCCCCGCCGCCGGAACCGCCGCTGCCGCCGCCGGAACCGCTGCCGCCGCCGGAACCGCCGCCCCCGCCGCCGGAACCGCCGCCGCCGCCCGATCCGCCGCCGCCGCCGCCCGATCCGCCGCCGCCCGACGAGCCCGAGCCGTTGATGTCGGCCAGCGCCTGCGCCCAGGTGTAGTCGAGTGTCGTCCAGCTGGTGTCGGCGGTCGCGGTGCCGACGATCGTCAGCGCGTAGCCGGCCTGACCGAAGCCGTCGAGTCCCGCCGCCGCGCCCATCACCAGCGCGCCGGCGCCGGCGAACGACAGCACGTCCTGGCGGTGGCCCCAGCAGCCCGGGTCTCCGGCGCTCCCGCAGTCGAGATTGGGGCTGCCCACACCGTCGTTGTACATCCACTCGTAGTACGCGAGCGGTGCATTCGCGAATGCACCCGCCCAGTTGGACGCCCAGCCCAGGTACTCCGGGCCGCTCGGCAGGTCGGGCGTCGGGTTCGGGTCGGTGTCGTCGGTGACTCCCTGCTGGGCGGCGGCGTCGAGCGCCGGACTGAGACCGGCGACCGCGGTCAGCCCGTAGGCGGTGCGGTCGAGGTTGGAAAGGATGAACAGCTGGTCCGCCGGCGCAAGGGTGTCGAAGTCCGCGGGCAGCGTGTACGGCGCGAGCCCGAGCGCCGAGTGGGCGTCGTCGAGACCCACGACGACGGCGTTCTCACAGGCGGCCGAGGTCGGAGCGCTGCAACTCGACGGCGTCTGGAAGGGCATGTTCGCCGACGGGTTGGGGGCGGACGCCAGTGCAGGCGCGGCCCCGAGGGCGTACACCGCGCCAACCAGCATCAGCGCGTGGCGCATCCGTGCCCGCATCCCGGACGACGCTAGCAACGCCTCCGCGAACGCGCGAGCGTTCTAAACAACCGGACGAGGGGCTCGACGGCGCGCGCCCGAATCGGCTCGAAACGTCGCTGCGGCCCGTCGTGGCGGGTGCTTCCGGCGACCACGTCGTCACGTTTGCGCAGCTTTGCGGGGGTTTGTTATGTCGCCCTGCCGAGCTCTCGCACCAACCGCCACTGGTCGTCCGCGCGCACCCTCGAGCGACGCCCGCCGACCGACCCACCGGTCGCGGCCGCCCGCCGCGGCCAAGAACCGCCGCATATGCAGCGAAATCCCTCGGCCGGCGGAGCCGGCTCATAAATCGTTCCCAATTTGCGAGCGATTCCTCGGTCGCGGCGCCCGGCCGCGAACGCTCAGGCGCTCCAGGACTCGGTCAGCTGGAGGTCATCGTCGAGGGGCCGCCAGGGCTGCACGCCGAGCGCCTTGAGGTCCGCGTGGTACGAACGGCACGCCGCGCGCGCGTCGAGCTCGCCGTCGGCGATCGCGCGCAGGTGACGCACGAAGCTGAGCGGGTGCTCGCTGTCGCGGATCTTGCGCCCGAACAGCGCCGCCCGCGCTCCGTGGCGCCGTGCGTCCTCGAGCAGGAAGAAGGCGTCGTAGGTCGTGCCCGAGGAGCCGCCGAGAACCCCGGCGATCAGGTGCGGGTCGTAGGCGGACAGCTCCTCCATCGCGCGCGGCCCCCCGTAGGGCATCTTCAGGAACAGTGGCCGCTCCTCGCGTGGCACGCCGGCGAGCGTGCGGGCGACGAAGTCGTTGAGGAACCGCGCCGGATCGGGCGGCGCAAGCTCCGGCACGTTGGGCCTGAACACCTCCAGGAAGTGACGCAGCCCGGCTCGGTGAGCCGCTCCGCGGAAGCCGCGGTAGCTATCGAGCGCGGCGACGTCAAGCGCCGCGTCCCCGGAGGGCGTGAGCGAGTACAGCGCCAGGTCCACACCCGCCGCCCCGGTGATCTGCTCGATCGTCGCGCTGGCGAATGGCCGTGACGGCTGCTCGGGGTAGGAGGCGCCAGCGAGCACGTGAAGGTCGGTCGTGTCGTTGGCGCGCGCAGCCGGGGTGACCGGTGAGCCGTCGAACAGCCGCCTGCCGACCGTCAGCTCCTCGCTCGTGCTGACGCTCATCAGCAGGATGTCGACGAGTCCCTGCTCGGCGATCGCGACGATCTGCTCACGAAACTCGGCGAGCGAGCGCGGGTTGCCGGTGACCGGGTCGGTGCCCGTGGCGGCGAGGCCGTAGGCCATGTCGGCATCCTTGGCGTCGGCGAGGATGAAGTCACGCGCAGCCGCCGGGTCGGCGTGGATGCTCGCGAGTTTGGCGTCGAGGGTCTTCACGGGCGCAGAGTGAGCGTGCCGGTCGGGCTGCGCTCGGTCCCCTCATTGTCCCCCAGGGCGATCCCGAGCGGGAGCCGCGGCCAGCCGTCCGCCAGCCGGGCCGCCACGTCCGGCCAGGGCGGCACCGCACTCGTCGAGTCGACCGCCTCGACACTGAAGGCCCCGACCGCGGTCGCGCTCGTCGCCGCGTCCGCGGGATCCTCGCCGCGCAGCAGCGCCGCCAGCAGGCCGGCGATCGTCGCGTCGCCCGCACCGGTCGTGCCGGCGAGCGCGCGCGGCTCGAAGCAGGGGGCGATCACCTCGCGGTCGAGCCAGGCCGCCGGGTCCAGTCCGAGCCGGCGCGCGAACGCCGCGATCCGGTCGCCGTCCCGTGCGCTGCGCAGGTAGAGCCCCTGGTCGCCGAGCTTGACCGCGACGACCGCGACGCCCATATCGAGCAGGCGATCGGCGACGCCGGCGAGCAGGTCACGGTCGACCGATGCGGCGAGCACTGGGCCCGCCTGCAGCGCGGCGTGTGCGGGCCGGTCGAGCATGAACAGGAGCTCCTCGATGCTCGGGGCGAAGACGTCGACGAACGGCAGCGCGCCGCAGAGCACCTGCTGCCAATCGACGGTGCCGGCCTCGCTCGCGGGGTCGACGGCGCAGAGATCGAGCGACGTCGCCGGTCCGGCTGCACGTACGCGCTCCAACAGGCGACGCAGCTGCGCACCCCCCTGCGCGTACATCTCGCGCATCAGCGGCGGGTAGCCGAAGTGGAACATGCGCGCGCCGGCCAGCGTCTCGTCGCGCACGTCCTCGGCGCGGAAGGTCTGGTTGGCGCCCGGGCAGTGGAGAAAGGTGCGGTCGACGCCGGGCGGGCTGATCGCGACCGTGTAGCTCGTGGCTTCGTCAGGTGAGGTAATGATCGCGCTCGCGAGCCGGCCCTCGATTGCCGCCAGCTGAGCCAGCACCTCGCGTCCGAACAGGTCGGCACCCACCTTGGCGACCAGGCGCACCGGCACGCCGAGCCGGTGCAGCGCGAGCCCCGTGTTGGCGACCGAGCCGCCGATCGAGACGAGCGCCGGGCCGACGACCGTCAGGCGCCCCGGCTCATAGGCCACCGGTCCTGCGAGCTCGGGGTGGATGTCGAGCGAGATGTGACCCGCGACCACCGCGTCGGGCACGCCAGATCGAGCGGGGGCCGAGGCCATGGTCGCTCGGACGCTACCGCGATCGGTGGGCACGTGGCCGTCGGCGACGCGCCCGGCGCGCGCGGCGGCGCTTCGGCGGGAGCTGCGCGACGAGCCCCCTGGTGCGACGCGCGCTGCGGCGGGCGCCCACTACGACGGAGGTGCTGCCGCGAGCCCGGCGGCGCGCAGCGCCTCGCGGACCGGCGCGGCGAGCGGCTCCGCGATTGCGGCGGGGTCGCACCAGCGCGCCTCGACGATCTCGACTGGGTCGGGACGTAGCGCGCGGGAGGGTAGCTCGACGCGGTAGAGGTGCGTACGGTGACGCCTGAAGCGCCCCGGCCCGTGGTGAAAGCCGAGCTCGACCGGGTCGGGCAGCGCGTCGAGTCCGAGTTCCTCGCGCAACTCGCGCCGCAGCGCCGCCGCCGGCTCCTCGCGGCGCCGCACGCCGCCGCCGGGGAGCTCCCAGCGGTTCGGTCCGTAGCTGTGGCGGACGAGCAATACCTCGCCGCCGCAGACGAGCACAGCCTTCGCTCCCTGGCCGCGTGGGGGCCGCACGAACGCGGCGAGCCACAGCAGCCGGAACGCGATGCGGTAGGCGAGCCTGCGCAGGCGGAGCACGGCCGCAGCTTGACACGCGGCGCCGAAGCTAGAGGACGCGCGGTGCGGCGGAGTTCCGGCGGGCGCGACGGCGGACCACGGTCACGCGAGGAGGCGTTCCGCGAAGGCTTACTGGTGCTGCGTCAGCCGCGCTCGGCGTCCGGCGGACCGGCGGGGCGCGGGTGATCCTCCGCGGGGTCTGGGGGGCGCTCCGCAGCGGGGAAGCGGACGAGGGCGCCGTCGACGAGCAGGCGCGGCCCGAGCGGTTCGGGAAGCGCGACGCGCACCGGCGTTTCGGGGTTGCTCGAGCCGGCCTGGTACCCCGGACGTGGGGTGACGAACAGCGTCAGGACGACCTGATCGGCGCCGAGGTGGAGATCCGGCGCCAGTACGCGGCCGTGCGCCCGCTGGCCGCCGGAAAACGTCTGCTCGGTGACGAGCAGCCGAAGTTCGGTGTCCTGCGGCTGGGGCTCGCGAGTCGGGTCAAGCCGCCAGGACGAGGCGCGGATCCCCTCGCGTGTCACCCGCAACGGCCGCCCGGCACTCGACCCGCTGTAGGCCCACGAGTTCCGCCGCGACTCGCGGCTCACGGCCATCGTGACCAGCGCGGGTGGCTGCCCGCGCCCGAACAGGGCCTCATCGCCGGTGCGGGCGAGCAGGCGCCATTCGGCGAGGCTCGCCGGGGCTGGAGCGAGCGGCCCGGGGGACGGCGGCGGATGCCGGCGCCACGGCGGACCGGATGAGCGCTTCGTGCGGTCGCGCCCGTCGAGGTGGGCCTGGAGCGCCTGGACGGCCGGGTCCGCCGGGTCAAGCGGCGCCGGCGTGCCCTCGAGCGCCGACGGCGGGAACGGCAGGCCGCCGCCATCGCCGATCAGCGCGGGCCGCCGCGGCGCGGCTCGCGGCTCGAGCAGGGTGGAGCGCTCCCAGTCGCGTTCGCTCGGAAGCTTCGGTTCACGCGCCGGGAGGCGGCCCAGGCGGCGGCGTTCGGGCTGCGGCATGCCGGCGAGGCTATCGCCGACCGAGCCGGCGCGCCTCCACGGGCGCGCAGCCCGAGGACCTACCCTGGCGCGCGCTCGCCGCCGTGCGGGAGCACGACCTGGGCGGCGTCCGCCGCCGTGACGTCCGGGTACAGCAGGCGCAGGACGACGACCGCGGCAAGCGCTCCGGCGAGTTGCGCCACCACGAAGCCTGGAACCGAGGCCGGCGCGATACCGGCGAAGGTGTTCGAGAAGATGCGCCCGACACTGATCGCCGGGTTGGCGAAGCTCGTCGAGCTCGTGAAGAAGTATGCCGCGCCGATATACGCGCCGACGGCGGCCGGCGCCGATGCGGCTCGCCGGGTTCGCGCGAGCGCGAAGATCACGAGCAGCAGGCCGAGCGTCGCGACGATCTCAGCCAGCAGGTGGGCTCCAGACGCTCTGTGCTTGACGGAGATGCTCAGCGCGCTGCGGGCGAACATCGCGTTCGCGACGAGCGCACCGGCGACGCAGCCGCCGACCTGGGCAGGAACGTAGGCCAGCGCGTCACGCCGGCGCAGCCCCCCGAAGACCGCGTCCACGAGCGAGACGACCGGGTTGAAATGGCCGCCCGAGACCGGTCCGAACATCAGGATGATCGTGAACAGGCCGGCCGCTGTCGCCGCCGCGTTCTCGAACAGCTCCAGACCGACGTCGCCGGGGGAGAGCTGCTTCGCCGCGATGCCCGAGCCGATCACGACCGCCGCCAGGAACGCGGAGCCGAGGAACTCGGCGAGTAGGCGACGCCTGAGGGGCTGGGTCACCGTCGGTCACTCATATTTCTGCTTGCTGCCCCGCCAACGACCGTGCACGTCTCTTCGCGCAGGCAGTCGCGCGTGCGTTTGCGGGCGAGGGTCATGATGTGGCTGCGCACGGGCACGTCGTCGTAGTCATCGAGGATCGCGTCGGCGCAGGCGCGGATCTCCTCCGGCGAGCGCACCGCTTCGAACTCCGTCACCAGCTGCGGGAGCAGGCGAACGAGGCGGAACTGGTGGGCGGTGCGGTCGTTCCGGATCTGATCGATGCGTTCGTGCACGAGTCGCGTCACGCGGGTCTCGATCTCGTCGCGAATGACGCGAACCTCGTCGATCGGCCGGCCGGCCGGGTCGGGGATCTCCCAGTCCTCGACCGTCGTCGGCACGTAGGGGCACGATTCGCCGCAGGCCATCGTGACCGCCCAGTCGGCGTGCAGCTGCATCTCGATCGTGAGCTTCTTCGGCCTGCGGCGTGAGAGGTCTACGCCGATCTCCCGCATCGCTGCGACGACATTCGGCCACACCGCTTTCGCGGGCTCCTGGCCGGCCGACTCGGCGCGCACCTCTGGCGGCGCGAGCCGCTCGAAGAACGACTGCGCCATCTGCGAGCGCCCGGCGTTGTGGTTGCACACGAACAGCACGTACCTCATTGGTCCTCCCTTCCTCAGGTGGCGGCGACGAGCTTCTCTGCATACTCGGCCGGCAGGCCGGCTGCGATGACCTCGTTCGCGACGGCGTCGGCGTCGTAGTCCACGCGGCGGATCGACGCCTGGACGTCGCCTTGCGCGTCCAGCTCGAGCAGCGCGAAGGCCGCTCGCGGGTCGCCATCCTTTGGCTTTCCGATCGAGCCGCAGTTGACGAACAGGACGCCGCCGTAGGTGCGGATCCAGGGCTTGTGGGTGTGTCCGAACACGAGCACGTCGCAGTCGGCGCCTGCAGCGATCCGCTCGAAGGTGTGCGTCGGCTTGTCCTCGAAGAGGTATTCGTTGACCTTCCTCGGCGATCCGTGGACGAGCCGCACGCGCCGTGTGCCCAGCTCGAATCGCAGGTCGAAGGGCAACGCGCGCATGAAGCTCTTCGAACGCTCGTCTGTGTGGGCGAGGGTCCAGGCGACGGACAGCTGGCCGAGGTCGCGGTCGTGCTGCGTGACGTAGGCGCAGCCGCAGTCCTCGAGCTCGCGGCCGATCGCGTGGTCGTAGTTGCCATAGATCGTCGGAATCGCGCGGTCCTCGACCAGGTGGCAGACCTCGTTGGGGCGAGGCCCGTAGCCGACCAGATCGCCGCCGCAATAGAGCGCGTCGGCGCCCTCCGCATCGATTGCCGTGAGCGCGGCCTCCAGCGCCGCGAGGTTGGCGTGGATGTCGGTGATGACGGCTACGCGGTTCATTGGCCGGACTTTCCTGCTGCGCAGAGCGGATCGGATTGGGCGAGTCTAAACATTGACAGTCGTCGCTTCAATCGATATTAATAGATTGATGATGATCGATCTCCCGCTCACGCCCAAGCAGAAGCGTGCACCCGGGGAGCGCTGCTGCGAGCCGGTCGTATACCCGGATGTCGAGCGAGGCGAGGCGCTGCGCATGGCCGTCGTGGCAAAGGCGCTCGGCGACCCCGTCCGCTTGCAACTGATCGACGTGCTGCGCCGTCACGCCGGCAAGGTCTGCGTGTGCGAGCTCGTGCCGCTGTTCGAGATCGGGCAGCCGACGCTCTCGCACCACCTCAAGAAGCTGCGTGACGCCGGCATCGTCGGATCGGAGCGGCAGGGTCTGTGGGCCTACTACTACGTGATCCCCGACGCGTTGAAGGAGCTTGCCTCATGGCTGAACTGAACAACATCCGCGAAGCCGTCCGCGAGCGCTACGCCGCGGCTGCCAGGGCCGCAACGGCTGCGGCGCCGTCGGAGCAGGGCCCATCCGGTTGCTGCGGCGGCGGCGGCCTGACCTGCAGCCCGGCCGACGAGACCGGAGTCTTCGGCGCCGCGCTCTACGAGACCGTCGAGCGCGACGGGGCGCCCGCGGCGGCGCTTGCGGCCTCGCTCGGCTGCGGCGTGCCGACCGCGGTCGCCGATCTGCGCGACGGCGAGGTCGTGCTCGATCTAGGCTCCGGCGCCGGCACGGACGTCCTCATCGCGGCTCGCCGTGTGGGCCCGAGCGGCCGGGCGATCGGACTCGACATGACCGACGAGATGCTCGAGCTGGCGCGCGCCAACGCCGCCGCCGCGGGGGTGGAGAACGTCGAGTTCGTGAAGGGCTACCTCGAAGAGATCCCGCTCGCCGATCGCTCGGTCGACGTCGTCATCTCCAACTGCGTGATCAACCTCGCCGCCGACAAGCACAGGGTCATCAGCGAGGCGGGTCGCGTGCTGCGCGAGGGCGGACGGCTCGCCGTCTCTGACGTGATCGTCGACGGCAACCTCGATCAGGCGACCAAGGCCGATATGGCCGCCTGGACCGGCTGCATCGCCGGCGCATTGACTGAGGACGAGTTCCGCTCGGCCCTGGCTGGCGCCGGCTTCGAGGAGATCGAGATCCGCCCCACTCACCGCGTGCACGAGAGCGCCGGTTCGGCCATCATCCGCGCCCGCAAACCGGCTGCTCGGTAGGCCCTCCGACTCGGTGGCGCCGACGGTGCGGGCGTCAGCGACGCGCGGCTGGCGCGAGCGCGGGACGGTCGGCAGTTGCAGGCGCGCATCGGCCCAGGGTGATGCCGGGCGGCTCGCGCCGATGGTGGGCGCGGGGGCGACGGCGCGACGTTCGAGTGTGGCGACGCGCATTCTCAGTGTCTGGTTCTCCCGGCTGAGTGCCACGCTCTCACGGCGGGCGGCGGCGAGGTCGCGTCCCAGGTCCACCAGCAGTGGGCTCAGGCGCTGAACGCGCCGGAGCAGATCGGCGTTCTCAGCAGCCCAGGACGATGAGCCGCGCACCATCGCCACGCGACGCGCGGCGACGGTGCGCTCGGCGGCCGGCGGCGCGCCGGTCAGCGGTGGTCGTGAGCGGGGCCGAGCGACGAGCGGAGTGGTGCTCACCACAGCGCCTGCGAGGTCGTCTGGTCCTCTGCGAGCCTGGCGCCGCGCTCGCGAGCGAGTCGGTGCGCCATACGACGTCGAGCGGGCCGCTTCGACGAGGCCCCCTTCTCGCGAGCCGGCCGCGCGGCGGCGGGCACCGTGCCGGCGAGGACGAGGGGGGTGGCGGCGGCGGTGCGGCGATGAAGGCGCACGATCCCCTTCAGGTCTGCGATCGCGGTGCTTGCGATGCGCACCCGTGAGTCGGGGTAGTCGATCCACCTCACCGGGATCTCTCGGATCGAGAAGGCGTTGCGCTGGGCGAGGTAGAGCAGCTCGGTGTCGAAGAACTGCTCGTCGTCTTCGATCAGCGGCAACAGCGCGCGAACGACCTCGGCCCGAGCCGCCTTGAAGCCGCACTGCGCGTCGCTGAAGCCGGCGCCAAGGGCGAGGCCGAGCAGGGCGTTGTAGCCGCGTGAGCCGATCTCCCACCGCAGGCCGCGAGTGCCCTGCGCGCCGGGTGCGAGACGGGATCCAATCACGATGTCGGCCTGCCCGGCGAGCAGTGGTTCGAGCAGGGCCGGCAGGTGACGGAGGTCGGTCGCGAGGTCTGCGTCGATGCAGGCCACAACGTCGGCCTTGCTTGCACCCCAGGCCGTCCGTAGGGCGTGGCCGCGACCCGGGCGCTCCAGCCGCAGGTGACGCACCTCGGGAAGCTCCAGCGCAAGGCACCGCGCGATCGCGGCGGTGTCGTCTGAGCTGGCGCTGTCGACAATGGTCACTCGGAACGGCACGCTGAACTCGGTCGCGAGCCGGTCGTGAAGGCGTCGCACGCCGTCGGCCAGCTTGTTCCCCTCGTTGTGGACCGGAACGGCGACGTCCAAGCGCAGGGGAGTCGCCGTCCGAGGGCTGCGGGGGGTCGCGCTCGGTGCGCGTTCGGATTCGGGTTTGGCTGCGAGGGAGTCGAGCATCGCGGTCGTCATGGAGACAGCGTCGCCGATGCACGCAAGCGCTAGCTCAAGCGATGGTGAGGATCGTCTTAGAACGCGAGCGCCGGCTCGCCTGCGCGGCGACCGGCGAGCCCCCCGCCGCGCGACGCGGACGGGGACCCGGCGGTCCGGATGGCGCTGCCGCCGCGACTCGCGTCTGACGCGGCCTGGCTCGCCGATCCGCGAGCGCCGACGGCCGGACCATACTGATGTCGATGCGTACCGCGCCTGGCGTCGTGGGGCACCGTCGCCGGCTGGCGATTGCGGCGATCGCCGCGGTCGGGGCGGTGCTCGCCGGTTGCACCACGCATCCGGCACAGCCGCTCTCGGCCGCAGCGCTCGCGGGCGCGCGGACGTTCAACGAGTACACGGTCTACTGGGCCGGCACCGAGGTCGACGGGGTGCACCTGACCGAAGCCGACAGTCCGAAGTTCTTCTATGCCCCGGTGGGCTTCACGATGTACTACGGCGACTGTGAGGACCGGGGGAGTCTCAAGGACGGCGGCTGCACCCTGCCGCTCAAGATCACTACCAGCATCTATTCGCCGCACTCCGACGCGTCGTTCGGCACGCAGCGCTGGCTGACGCTGCACGGCGTGCCCGCGGTCATCTTCCGCGGCGGCAAGAGCATCGAGATCTACGTCAGCCGCAAGGACATCGACATCGTGGCCGACTCGGCCGCGCGCGCGATGGCCGCCGCCGTTGCGCTCCAGCCGTTCAATCGCGTACTGTCGGTCCCCTTTCCGCCGCCGCAGTACACGCCCAACGTCGCGCCGGTGCAGACTGGGGCCACCGTCGGGCCGACGGGGGCCACGACGGACATCGCGCCACCGCCGGAGCTCGAGCCGGTCCCGTAGCGCGGGCCGATCCGGCTACGCGATCGAGCAGTCCGCGAGCGATGACGCGTGTTCGCGAAGCACGCCCTTCGGCGCGACGGGGTATGCCGCGCGGTCGCGGGCGTCCGACTTGCGGCGCCCGGCGAAAACTGATATCTATTAGCTATCAGTTTGATGAACCACCGCTCCGCAGGGAGGAATGATGAACCAGCCCGTCCAGCCATCCCGCCAGCCCGAAGCAGCACCGGTCGGCCACTCGCGAACTAGCGTCGACATCCACGAGCGCCCGGCCTGGGCGATCAGCGGCTGGCTCGGCGTGCTCGTCGTCGCGGTCGCTGTCGCCGGCGCCGTTCTGCTCGTCGGCTCGGCGTGGATCATCGCGCCGATCGTGGTCGGAGCCCTTGTCGCCACCTCGCTGGTGATCGTGCAACCAGGCCACACGAAGGTCGTGCGGTTCTTCGGCAGCTACGCCGGCACGGTACGTCGAACCGGCCTGTGGTGGATCGTGCCGCTCGCGGACCGTCGCAGCCTGAGCATTCGGGTCAGGAACTTCGAGACCAACCATCTGAAGGTCAACGACGCTGACGGCAACCCGGTCGAGATCGCCGCGATCGTCGTCTGGCAGGTGGCCGACACCTCGCGGGCGTCATACGCGGTCGATGACTACGTCAACTTCGTCGAGGTCCAGGCCGAGTCGGCATTGCGGCATGTCGCGACCACCCATCCCTACGACGACCCCACCAACGAAGGCACGTCGTTGCGCGGCTCAACCGACGTCGTCGCCGCCGAGCTCGGCGAGGAGGTGGCCCAGCGGGTCGCCATCGCCGGGGTGGAGGTCGTCGAGGTGCGCATCAGTCACCTGGCCTACGCTCCGGAGATCGCCCAGGCCATGCTGCGCCGACAGCAGGCCAACGCCGTCGTCGCAGCGCGCTCTCGCATCGTCGAGGGCGCCGTGGGGATGGTCGAACTGGCCCTCGCGGGGCTGAACGAGCGCGGCATCGTCGAGCTCGACGAGGAGCGCAAAGCGGCGATGGTCAGCAACCTGCTGGTGGTGCTCTGTGCCGAGCAACCGGCGTCCCCGGTCGTCAACACCGGGTCGCTCTATACGTGAGCCATGAGCGCAAACAGCTACTGCTGCGCATCGACCCGACGGTCCACGACGCCCTGACCCGCTGGGCCGCCGACGAGTTCCGCAGCCTCAACGCCCAGCTCGAGATGCTGCTGCGGCGGGCGCTTGCCGACGCGGGCCGGATGCCCCAACAGGCAAGACCGATCGCGAGACGCGGCCGTCCCCGCACGCGCAGCGGGTGACGCGGTCGTGGGCTGTTGGGGTGCTGGAGCGGACAGATCTCATGCGACGAACCGCCGGCCACGGTGTGCGGTCCTCTGCCAGGCTGGTTCAGTCTGACCAGCCGGCGCCGGTCGCCTCGTACTCCTCGACCCGGGCCTGCATCAGCGCTCGGCAGAGCTCGATCGGGATCTCGCGTTCGTAGGGGAGCTTGATGAAGCCCTCACCGGCCTCGTACCCGGCTGCCTCAACCTCGGCCCTGCGCGAGGCGAAGAAGCGCGTCGGGAATCGAAGGGAGCAGTGGTTCCTGAAGTTCTGAAGCATCCACAGGCGGTTGTTCTCGCCGCGGACGTAGACGGGCAGGTTCCACTTCAACTCTTCGCGTGCCAGCGGATCGGTCTCGAGGCTGAGCCCGCGAAGCACGTCGAGGTGCCGTCTCTGCGCCGGAGCGAGCTGGTCGAAGTAGTCCTCGACGCTTGACCGTTTTGGCATCGGCATGGCGCCATCGTATGTGACGCCAGGAACTCCGGGAGCGGCAGTCTCGAGCACGCCGAGGGACCCGGGGCCGGGGCGCAGGTTCAGAAGGCTCTCCGACACCGCTGTCACGGGTTGCCGCACGCACGGGCGCGAGCTCCGTCGCAGGCGCGGCGCGGCGTGTCACTCGGCGATGATGACCTCGAGCCGGCGCGGCCCGTGTACGCCGCCGACCCGCACCAACTCGATATCCACCGTGGCCGACGGGCCTGAGATGAGGGTCAGCGGCCGCACGGGGTCGAGCATGGAGATCGCGGTCGGCACGCCGCCCACGATCTGGTCGACCCGAACCACGCACAGGTGGTAGTCGGGCACCAGCGAGAGGATGCGCCGACCCATGCCGGCGCTGCCGTCGAGCACGAGCGTTCCCGTCTCGGCGATCGCGACAGCGCAGGTCGTGACAACACCGTCCGAGGTGTCCAACGTGTGTGGATCGAGCGGCGGCGTGTCGCGCAGCGGCTCGACACCTTCGAGCCAAGCGTCGGGTATCCCGTCCGGTGCGACCACGCGAACCACGCCACGATCGCGGAGAGCAGCACGGACCGTGGCGCCGAGGTCGCCCTTCGCCACGCGGCGCGTCTGCGCCTCATAACCGCGCAGCCGTTCGATCAGCTTCTCCACTCCGTCGCCGGTGTGCGTG
>Ga0209415_10014190_pt1 | contig 13032 bp, 11 predicted proteins | sample PeaSoiSIISIP2007_FD_187696 | JGI IMG/M metagenome (GOLD analysis project Ga0209415, IMG submission 187696) | Peat soil microbial communities from Weissenstadt, Germany - SII-SIP-2007 (SPAdes) (version 2) | ecosystem: Environmental > Terrestrial > Soil > Wetlands > Peat | place: Germany...
CCTCGAAACCCGCCACTCGCCCATGTTCGGACATCAGCTGGAACCGTAGAGCTTGGCGCTCTTGACGTTGGCGCGTTGGGCCGGCAATCTTGCCGTGCGGGCAGAGACGTAGCTAGCTACGTCTCTACGAATGAGGCGTGGTTCCGGGATACAGGAGGGCTGTGGCCGACGACAAGGAATTTCGCGAGCGGGTGCAACGGATTGGCGCACTGGTGCAGGAGATTGAAACCATCGCCGATCCGGCGGTGCGGGCAGGTACACGGCAGCTGGTGCAATCGCTGATGGAGTTGCACGGGGCGGCGCTGGAACGGGCGATGGACTTGGTAGCGGAGGCGGGCGAGCCGGGAATGAAGTTGATCGAGCGCCTGGGCCGCGATCCGCTGGTGAGCAGCATCCTGGTGCTTTACGGGCTGCATCCGGAAGATCTGGACAGCCGGGTGCTGAAGGCGATCGAGAAAATAAAGCCGCAATTGCGCAAGCAAGGGTGCGAGGTTGAAGTGCTGGAATTGAGCGGCGGGGCGGTGCGACTGCGCGTGCAGACCGGAGAGCATACCTGTGGGTCGACCGTGAAAACGGTGAACGCGAGTTTAGAAGAAGCAGTCTACGACGCTGCCCCGGATTTGGTTTCGCTCACCATTGAAGGACTGGAGGGCAAACCCGCTTCCGGCTTTGTGGCTCTGGATGCGCTCATGGGTAGTCCGGCAACTTCGGTTACTCACGCCGGTGCGCCTGTACGTTTGGAAGGGGCGGACTGAAAGCCGCCAAGTTCTTGGGAGAAATTTAGGAAGTCATGAGCTCGGGACATTTTTCAGAATCCGCGGGCGGGTTCGGTGTGTTGCGCCAATTTGCCCGGCGGCCACGTGCTGTCGAGAGGTGCGAATTGTGCAGTGTGGATCTGCGCCCGGACCATCCGCACCTGATCGAACTGGCGCAGCGTAAACTGCTGTGCGCCTGTGATGCGTGCGCATTGCTGTTCAGCGGGCCCGCTACGAAATACAAACGAGTTCCGCGCCGCATTCAAGCCCTCCCTCACTTTCATCTCACTGACGCGGAATGGAATGGCCTGATGGTTCCCATCAACATGGCGTTCTTTTTTAAGAACAGCCTTGAGCAGCGGGTGATCGCCATGTATCCGAGTCCGGCCGGAGCCACGGAATCGCTGCTGGCGCTGGAGTCGTGGAACAACATCGCGGCATGCAACCCAGCCCTGAATGCGATGGAACCGGATGTAGAAGCATTGCTGGTGAACCGGTTGGGATATTCGCGGGGATACTCGGCGCCAGAGTATTACCTGCTTCCAATCGATGAATGCTACAAGCTGGTGGGATTGATTCGAGCCTATTGGAAAGGGCTCTCCGGGGGCACGGAGGTTTGGCAGCAGATTGGCGAGTTCTTCAAGAACGTGAAAGAACGGGCGGTGGAAATCGGTGATCCGTCGCCGGCCGCGGAGAGCAAAGAAGAAACGCATGCCTGATTTGAGTTTTCAACTCGAGGGAGTTGAGGTAGTTCCGCACACGGTCGCTCCGCTGCTTGCTTTCAAGCTGCGCCTGACCACAGCCGACCCGAATCAGACCATCCACACGGTGGCGCTGCGCTGCCAGATTCAGCTGGAAGTCATACGCCGCAAGTACACGACGGACGATCAGACGCGGCTACGCGATCTGTTTGACGAACCCAGTCGCTGGAGCCAGACCCTGAAGAATCTGCTGTGGACGCACGTCAGCGTGGTGGTGCCATCGTTCCAGGGCACTACGGTGGCCGACGTTCCGGTGCCCTGCACCTTCGATTTCAATGTGGCGGCCACTAAGTATTTCGACGGTTTGGAAGATGGGGACGTTCCCATCTGCATGCAATTCAGCGGCACGGTTTTTTATGCTGCGGCGGAAGGCGGACTGCAGGTCGCGCCCATCTCGTGGGATAGGGAGGCACGGTTCAAGCTGCCGGTGAGAGTCTGGCGCGAAATGATGGAGACCTATTATCCGAATACGGCCTGGCTGTGCCTGCACAAAGATGCCTTCGACCGCTTGTATCAGTACAAAGTGCTGCACGGGATTCCGACATGGGAAGAGGTGATGGAGCGGATTCTGCCGGTCGAGGAGAAGATGATCCAGTGAATCTCACCACGGTGGGAAAGATCGCGAAGGCGGTGCTGTATGAGGGATACATGCTTTATCCCTATCGTCCGTCGTCGGTAAAGAATCAGCAGCGCTGGAATTTCGGCGTGCTGTGTCCGCAGTCCTATAGCGACGCGCAGAACGGAACCGAGGCCTGGACCATGCAAACGGAATGCCTGGTGGAGGGCGGTCCTGTGACGACGCTCGAAGTCCAGGTTCGGTTTCTGCAGTTGGTGGCGCGCTCCATCGGTGAGTTGAGCGCTCCGCTAACGGAGTTAGGCGCGGACGTTCCCGAATTTCGCGCGGTGGCGAGGCTTGAAGTTGCGGGCCGGACCTACCAGCCCTGGCAGGAAGCAGTGGAGCGGGACGTCATGGTGCCGGTGGGTAATGTAGCGGCGCTGGTGCAGACGCCGCTTTTGCAGCCGTTCGCTTTTCCCGCGGGGAAACAATTTGAGGGACTGCAGGAGGGGCAAGGTCCAGTTACCGGGATCATCCTGCGCAGGCAGAGTGCGATTCAGGGGATGGTGGAGGTCAAGAGCGAGCGGGTGAGTGAAGACTTGTACAAGGTCAGCGTGGGCATTCGTAACCTTACGCATTTTAACGCCGCGCCGCAGGCCAGCCGCGAGGATGCGTTACTGGTCTCTCTGGTTTCGACCCACACCGTTCTGGGAGTGCACGATGGCAGGTTTGTTTCGCTGCTCGCGCCTCCGGAGCAAGTTAGCGAAATGGCCGCGAGCTGCAAGAACGTGGGGACGTGGCCGGTTCTGGTGGGCGAAGAAGGCGCGCGCGACACGGTGCTTTCGTCCCCGATCATTCTTTATGACTATCCCCAGATCGCCCCGGAAAGCGCGGGAGATTTATTTGACGGGACTGAGATTGACGAAATTCTCTCCCTGCGCATTATGACTTTGACCGACGAAGAAAAACGCGAAATGAGTCAGTCCGACGAGCGCGCCCGCCAGATGCTGGAGCGCACCGAAACTCTGCCTGCGGAGCAACTGATGAAGCTGCATGGCATGCTGCGCCAACTGCGTCCGGCCGAGGAGAAGGCATCATGAACGAATGGGAATGGCAGCTCCTGGAAGATAAGACGCCGGTGGATCATCTGGAGATTTCCGGAGTCGAGGTGCGAACCGGAAGCCGGGTGCGCCTGCGTCCGCGCCCGGGCGGGGATGTAATGGACATCGCGCTCAGCGGGCAGGTCGCCACCATCGAATGCATCGAGCAGGATTACGAGGGTAAGCAGCACGTTTGCGTAGTCATCGATAACGATCCCGGGCGGGATATGGGTCTGCTGCGGCAGCCCGGGCATCGTTTTTTCTTTGACGCAGAAGAAGTGGAGCCGGTTTCTCCCGACGAGGGGCCTCCAGCCCCGACCTGGACGAAGCCAACCATCCTGGTCGCGGGCATTGGCAACATATTTCTGGGAGACGATGCATTTGGAGTGGAAGTAGTGCACCGCCTCGCCGACCGCAAACTGCCGGAGACGGTTCGCGTCACTGATTTCGGCATCCGCCGTTTCGATCTGGCCTATGCCCTGCAAGACGGTTACGAGACCACGATCCTGGTGGACGCTTGTCCGCGGGGCGAGGTGCCGGGCACGCTCTATGTGATCGAACCGGATTTGGAAGGGCTCGATTACACGGAGGCACCTCAGGCCGTGGTGGAAGCTCACGCTATGAATCCCATGAGTGTGTTGCGCATGGCGCGGGCGATGAACATTGACGTAAAGAATGTGCTGCTGGTCGGCTGCGAACCGGAAACGCTGGGAGGCGAAGACGGCAAGATGGGGCTGAGTGCTCCCGTAGAAGCTGCACTGGAAGAGGCGGTGAAGTTAGTGGAGTCGGTGATCGACAAAGCTCTAGACAAGAAGTGAAACGCAGGCAATTCTGTGACACATCCGGCAGTGAAAAGGAGACTACCGTGGACATGCAAGGGAACGGTGAGAGCAGCAGGGACGACAGAGATACATTCTTCATGCTGAGTGGAGTGGCGCTGATCGTTTTCGGAGCGGGCTTGATTCTGTCCAATCCGATCGCGAGGCGGTATATGGGTCAGTTTGGGATCGGAAATTTAGCTCAGTCAGCACTGCCTGATTTGGATCGGTATCTGAAAATAAGGTCCATGTAAGTACGGACTGAATCCAGCCTTCGTATTTGGAATCGGGGCATCGGACCGTCGCCCAGCGGAAGTGGTGCGGTCCCGAAGGGAGCACTGCGTTGGCACCGATGAGCGCTACCGACACTCGATATGTGATTGATACGCGAGCCAGCCAGTTTTCCGTACAAGCCTTCGCCAGCGGTTTGGTGGCGGCGATCGCGCACAGCCCCAAGATCACAATTCGCGACTGGACGGGCGAAGTGGAGGTGGCCTCAGGCCCGCTGGGGAATAGCTCCCTGAAAGTGAAGGTGAAGGCGGCGTCGCTGGAGGTGTTGGATGAACTTAAAGAGAGCGACCGCCGCGAGCTCCACCGAGTCATGAAGATTGAAGTGCTGGAAACGGACCGGTTTCCGGACATTGTGTTCGAAAGTACGGAAGTAAAACTGGAACGGCAGAAGGAAGATCTTTACAAGGCGGTGGTGGGTGGGAAGCTGAGCCTGCACGGCATCACCAACGATCTCGATTTTGCGGCGTCGGTGGCTCTCGGGGTCGACACGGCGCGGGCCTACGGTACTTTTATGATCCGTCAGACGGACTACAACATTCGCATCGCGTCGATTGCCGGGGGCACTTTGAAGCTGCAGGACGAGTTGAAGTTTTCGTTTTACGCGGTGGCCCGCAAGCAAGGGTAGGAAGCCGCCGATTTTCTTCAATGTGGATTCGTGACGGGAAGCGGCGTCCGGTACCGACGTGTAGCGCCGCCGTCCGCGCGGCTATCTAGCGGGCGTCCATTCACTGAGTCAGGGGGCACCGCACGGGGCGAGACGCCCTTTAGCAGGCTCAGGGAGGCCCTCCGGACAGCCGGCAAGATGGCGGCGTTAAGGATCGGGGAGGATGCTACGGTTCGTTACATCATCGAGACCACAGAGAGCACCTTCACGGCGCGAGCATTTGCCACCGGACTGTTTGCGTCATTCGGTCATAGCCCGACGATTGCGATCCCAGATTTCGAGGGTGAAGCCATCCTGAATCCGGATGCCGCAGAAAAGAGCTCCCTGCGAATCGTGATTCATGCGGCATCGCTGAACGCCAGCAACGACATCCCCGAGAAAGATCGCGAGGAACTCAACCGCCGGATGCAAAAAGAAGTTCTGGAGAGCGGCTACTTCTCCGAGATCGTGTACGAATGCTCCGGTGTGTCCTCCAGCAATATCGGCGAAGGACAATACTGGATGGTTCTAAGCGGAAAGCTGACCCTGCACGGAGTTACGCGTGTTCAGTTGGTTTCGGCTCGCGTGTCAGTGAACGGCGACAAGTTGCGCGCCGCGGGAGATGTTTCCATTCGCCAGAGCGAGTACGCAATTCGGCCTGTGTCCGCGGGCGGGGGGACCATCCGGTTGAAGGATGAAGTCCGCTTGTCGTTTGAGATTTTCGCTCGCAAAGAGGCATGAAATGGCCCCGCGAAGGGTCTACCGGCTTGCGTCGAGGGGCAATTCGGTCGGTGCACTGGCTTGCCGCTTGGCGTATCATTTCTGTAGCGGTCGCTTGGAGAGGGTCTGTCCGTGAAGAGGCAAAAGCAATTGCTCATCGATAAGCGTGCGAGCCGATTTACGGTTCGCGCGTTCGCCGGGGGCGTGGGCGCGGGCTTGGGTTACGGCCCGACCCTTACGATCGGCGATTTCTGGGGCGAGGCGCAGTTTGACCCTGTGACATTGGAAGATGCGTTCCTTTGGGTAAAGATCAAGGCAGCCTCGATCATGGTCGCGGAAGAAATGCGGGAAGAGGACAGGCAGCATCTTGAGGCGCTGGTCAATCAGGAAATCCTGAAAACTTCGAAGTTTCCGGAAGTGTCGTTCTCTTCTTTGAGAATTAGCCCGGTGGAGGTCACCAAGGGTCTTTATCGAATGGACGTTGCCGGAGAACTGACTCTGAACGGAGTAACTCGCCCTCACGGTTTCGCGATGCAGGTCTCTCAGAATCATCATGATGTGCGGGCTTACGGCGATTTTTCCATTCGCCAGTCGGAGTACGATATTCCGCAAGTTGTGATCGCGGGGGGCATGTTACAACTTCAGGACGAATTGAAGTTCTGCTTTTACATCGTGGCCAGACCGCAAGGTTCCACGCTCGCCGCGCAGGATTCCGAGGGGCGCGCAGCCACCCAACCGGAGAACATGCTGAGTTAGGGCTGGGGTTGCTGCGAAAAAACAGGCCAACTATAGCCAGGGTCGTCTCGCCGTTATGCGAGCTGAGATTTGTACAATCACTTTAAAGAGGCGCCAATCAGCCCATGCCAAATGGCAATCCACTGGAGAACCATGCTCCTTCCATCACTCCCGACCGTGCTCTCGAGCAGGCGATATTTTCGGATTTGACTCGCTACGCCACCCTTAGTGATTCGCTCTCGATTTTGTGCCAGACCGTGGAGGGCCAAGCTCCCGAACTGGTCTGTTCCGTTCTAATTCTCGACTACGACCAAATCCATCTTTTCCATGGCGCGGCGCCGAGTCTCCCGGAAAGCTTTACGAGAGCGCTCGACGGCATAGCGATTGGTTCCGATGTGGGTCCGTGCGGCATGGCGGCCTATCGTGGGCAGCCGGTCATGGTAGCCGACGTCGAGAACGACTATGTCTGGCCCGAGTACCGGAAGCTGGCGCTGGAACATGGATTGCGCGCCTGCTGGGCAAGTCCCATTATCTCGAAGGATGGCAAGGTGATCGGGACATTTGCGCTTTACTATCGCGAAGCGCGGCTGCCCACGGAGCACGAACGCCGACTCGTCCAATGGGCGGTGGCGATGGCCAGCCTTGTCCTCGAGCGCAAACGAGCCTCCGATCTGGCGCGGGAACAACACGACGAACTGCAACTCCTTCTGGACGCGGTTCCGGCGATGATCTGGTACAAGGACAAGCAGAATCGAATTGTGCGCGCCAACCGGGCCGCCGCCGCAACCGCGAACCTGGGAAGACGCCAGATCGAGGAACGTTCGGTTTACGACCTCTATCCGGCCGAGGCGGCCAAGTATTACCAGGACGATCTGGAGGTAATCGAGTCAGGAAAGCCCAAGCTTGGCATCTTCGAGTCGATGCGACTGGCCTCGGGGGAAACGCGCTGGCTGATCACCGACAAGTTTCCTTACCGGGACCCCACGGGCAAGATTCTAGGAGTCATCGTATTTTCGCGGGACGTGACGGAACAGCATGCCTCGGATTTGGCGCGGGCCGAGGCTGAGACGCGGTTCCATACCCTGGTGGAACAACTCCCCGCTCTAATTTATATCGCCGAAGAAGGACCGGAGGGTCCCTGGTCGTACGTCAGCTTCCAGATCAAGAATATTTTGGGCTTCTCCAGCGAAGAATGGATCGCTGACCGGAATGCCTGGGCAAAGCACGTCCATCCCGAGGACAAAGACCGAGTCCTGGCTCACGAACGCGCCTGCTTCGAGAACAACGAGCATTTCGTTCTCGAATACCGGATGATTACGCGCGACGGAAAACTGATCTGGGTGCGCGATGAAGCTACAGTTTTGCCGGCACAGGTCGGAAAGCCGCGGGTGATGCAGGGCGTGATTCTCGACATCACGGAGTCCCGCAGGATCCAGGAATCTCTGCACGAAGTAGAAACGCGTCTTGCCACTACCATCAATAGCTCGCCGCTGGTGGTTTTTGCCTTGGATGCGGATGGAATCTTCACGCTATCTGAGGGCATGGGACTCCAGACGCTCGGGCTCAACCCGGGCGAGGTGGTAGGCCGCTCCGTCTTCGACTTATACCGTGACAGTCCTGCAATTCTTGACGCCGTGCGGAAAGCCTTGTCGGGAGAAGAGTTCACCAACGTAGTCGAAGTGCCCGACGCCGGTCAGGTCTTCGAGACGCGATGGACTGTACAGCGGGGCGAAAATGGAAAGCTAAGCGGGGTGGTTGGCACGTCTACCAACATCACCGAGCGCAAGAAGGCGCAGGACCTCGCGGAATCGACTCGAGAACGGCTCAGCATGGCGCTTGAAGCTTCAGGGCTTTCGTTGTGGGATTGTGACTTCGAGAGCGGCCAAGTATATCTTGGCGCCGGTTGGTCGGCGATGCTCGGTGGCGAGCACGAAGCCAAGTTTTCGACCATGCAGGATTTGTTGAGCATTACCCATCCCGACGATAGAGCTCTCGTGTACAAAGTGGCAATGCAGATGGGCGGAGGAGAAACGGCCCGGTATCGCGAGCAGTTCCGGGTTCGGAACAACAGGGGCGACTGGATATGGATTGAAAGCACCGGCAAGGTGGTGGTCCGGGACCAGGCCGGCCATGCGGTTCGGGCGATCGGCACCAATCTCGATATCAGCGAGCGCAAGCGGGCGGAAGCCCGGGCGCAGGAATCGGAGGAGCGGCTTCGGCTGGCGCTCAGCGCCGCGGACATGGGTATATGGGAATGGGATATGGCCGCCAACCGCGCGACCGGAGATACGAGCCTCTACCGGATTCTGGGCGTCGCACGCGACGAGTTTGGAGGCAGTCTCGACGAGTGCAAAGCCATGATCCACCCCGAAGATCTGGACCTGTGCTGTGAGTCGGCGAGGATTCTGGTGAACTCGAAGCAACCGGTCCGCGGGGAGTTCCGAATTTTGCCTCCGGGTGGCGAGGTGCGATGGCTGTCCACGACGGGCAGTGTCACGCTGGATGCTTCCGGAAGAGCGGTGCGCTTCCAGGGCCTGGCTCAGGACATTACCGTACGCCATGAACTGGAAGAACAGCTGCGCCGGGGTCAAAAGATGGAAGCCTTGGGCCAACTCGCGGGTGGCGTGGCGCACGATTTCAACAACCTGCTGACGGTGATTCGCGGTCACGCGGAGCTATTGCACAGTGAAGTGCAGCCGGAAAGTTCGGTCGTGCGCAACGCGACGGCCATTGAAAAAGCTACGGACCGCGCCGCCGCTATTACCAGGCAACTCCTTGCCTTCGGCCGCAAGCAGGTTCTGCAGCCGCGGGAGTTGGATTTGACCGTGGTCGTCCCTGAGATCAGCGACATGCTCCGCAAGCTGATCGGAGTCAACATCGATCTGCGGATCCACCTCGCCCCGGAGAGCCTTTGGGTGAAGGCGGATGAAGGACAAATCGAGCAAGTCGTGGTCAATTTGGTGGTCAATGCGCGCGATGCGATGCCGAACGGCGGAACCGTCACGGTTGAGACTTCGCTGGTGAACGTCGGGCAGGACTTCGTCAAGCAGGAGGCTACTCTTCCGGAGGGTCGCTACGTGCGGTTGGTGGTACGCGACACCGGCATGGGCATGGATGCCGCCACCCAAGCCCGGATATTCGACCCTTTCTTTACCACCAAAGCAGCGGGAAAAGGCACCGGCCTTGGCCTCTCCACGGTATACGGAATCGTCCGCCAGAGCGGTGGGTGGATCGCGGTGGAATCGGAGCCTGGAAAGGGCGCGAGCTTTGAAGTCTACCTGCGCGAAGTTCCCGCGCCCGTCGCCCAGCCACACAAGGAGCCGGTTGCCCGGCGTGGCGCTCACGGAACGGAAACGATTCTTCTTGCCGACGACGAGGCTGGAATCCGCGATATGACGGTCGAGTACCTTAGCGGCAGAGGCTACACGGTGTTGGCGGCAGAAAATGGCAAACGAGCCCTCGAGATTGCCCAGGCTCACCAGGGGCCCATCCAATTGCTGGTCACCGATGCCATGATGCCGGGAATTGACGGCGTGACTCTGGCGCGCCGTGTCTGCGAGATCCGGCCAGGCATTAAAGTGCTTTACGTCTCAGGTTATTCCGGCGGCACGTCGGTCCTGCAGGCCGAAATCGAACGCGGAGAAGCGTTCCTGCAAAAACCTTTCATGCTAGACGGGCTGGCACGCAAGCTTCGTGAAATCCTGGGCTGAGAACCGACGAGGCTCGCTCACGTGTTGGCCGGGCACTTCGGATCGTACTTCGGATCATCCCACTTAATTTCCAATCGAGATTGATTGAATGTAATCAAAAATTCATGCCGGGCGAGTTGTCACTGATCAACTTCGGGCATAGCCTGTCTAGAGGAGCAATCCAATGAGCATCGTTGACCTGAGCCTCCCCGCTGAAGTTATGGAAATCAGCCCTTATGCTCCCACCCGCTCCACGATTAAGGGATCGCCACTTAGCGCTGGAGAACTGCGCCAGACGGAAGCTTACTGGCGGGCTTGCAACTACCTGAGCCTGGGGATGATCTACCTGCAAGGAAACCCTCTTCTGACGGAGCCGCTTGTGCCTGAGCACATCAAGAACCGGCTGCTGGGCCACTGGGGATCGAGTCCGGGACTTTCCTTTATCTATGTGCACCTCAACCGGCTGATCAAGAAATATGACCTGGACATGATTTTTCTGGCCGGCCCGGGACACGGAGCGCCCGGCGTGCTTGGGCCCACTTATCTTGAGGGGACGTATTCTGAGACCTATCCGGAGAAGAGTCAGGACGCCAACGGTTTGCATGAGTTCTTCCGGCAGTTCTCATTTCCTGGGGGGATCGGGAGCCACTGCACGCCGGAGACTCCGGGATCGATCCATGAAGGCGGAGAACTCGGATACGTGCTCTCGCATGCCTGCGGTGCGGCTTTCGACAATCCGGAGTTGATTGTAGCTGCGGTGGTGGGGGATGGGGAGTCCGAGACCGGGCCCCTGGCGACGTCCTGGCACATTAACAAGTTCCTGAACCCTGTGCGCGATGGTGCTGTTCTGCCCATTCTCCATTTGAACGGTTACAAGATCGACAACCCAACGTTGCTGGCGCGAATCTCGCATGAAGAACTGGAGAGCTTGTTCCGCGGTTACGGCTGGACCCCTTACTTTGTGGAAGGTTCCGATGTCGACACCATGCATCAGGCAATGGCGGCGACTACGGAGCACTGCGTAAACGAAATCCGGGAACATCAGCAAGCTGCCCGAAAGAATGGTGTGACGATCCGTCCGCGCTGGCCCATGATTGTGCTGCGGTCGCCGAAGGGTTGGACGGCGCCGCGACACATCGGAGACCATTTTCTTGAAGGCTTCTGGCGGGCTCACCAGGTGCCTCTGCCGAATGTGAAGAAAGATCCCGAGCAGCTTCGTGTTCTTGAAGACTGGATGCGCTCGCTGATGCCCGGACCGCTCTTCGATGGCAGCGGTCAGCTGTCGCCTGACTTGCGCGCGTTGGCGCCGACCGGCATCCGGCGTATGAGCGCCAACCCTCATGCCAATGGAGGGCGCATCAAGAAAGCGTTGCGGCTGCCGGACTTCCGCAACTATGCGCATACGCTCGAGAAACCTGGCCAATCGCAAGCGGAGAACACGCGTCCGCTGGGCGTTTTTCTCGGTGAGGTGATGAAGCGGAACATGAACAACTTTCGCGTGTTCGGTCCCGACGAAACCACTTCGAACAAGCTCGACGACATCTATGCGGTAAGCAAGAAGTTCTGGATCGAGGAGTTTTTTCCGGAGGACGCCGACGGCGGCAACCTCGCGGCCGACGGGCGAGTCATGGAAATGCTCAGCGAACATACCATGGAGGGAATGCTGGAAGGCTACCTCCTGACGGGGCGGCACGGGTTCCTGTCTTCGTATGAATCGTTCGTGCACATCATTGATTCCATGTTCAACCAGCATGCCAAGTGGCTGGAGATGAGTAATCACGTTTCCTGGCGGCAGGCCATCGCGTCCTTGAATCTTCTGATTACATCCACCGTGTGGCGGCAGGATCACAACGGTTTCACGCATCAGGATCCTGGCTTCCTGGATGTAGTCATCAACAAGAGCGCGAATGTGACGCGCATTTATCTGCCCCCCGACGCGAACTGCCTGCTCTCGGTTGCCGATCACTGTTTGCGCAGCCAGAACTACGTGAACGTGATCGTCTGCGATAAGCAGAAGCACCTGCAATATCTGAATATGGAGAAGGCGATTATCCATTGCACGAAAGGCATCGGCATCTGGGATTGGGCCAGTAATGACGAAGCCGGCGAGCCGGACGTGGTGATGGCTTGCGCGGGTGACATTCCCACGCAAGAGGCCCTGGCTGCCACAGCGCTGCTTCGCAACGAGTTCCCGGACCTGAAGATCCGGTTTATCAATGTGGTTGATTTGTTCAAGCTGCAACCCAGCAGCGAACATCCGCATGGCTTGTCTGATTGGGATTTCGACTCGCTGTTCACCGTGGATAAGCCGGTCATCTTTAATTTCCATGGCTATCCCCAGTTGATTCACCGGCTGGCTTACCGCCGCAAGAACCACGACAACATTCATGTGCGGGGCTACAAGGAGAAAGGCAGCATCAACACTCCTCTGGAGTTGGCGATCGACAACAATATTGACCGCTTCAGCCTGGCTATGGATGCGGTCAACCGTGTGCCAAAACTCCAGAAGATTGGCGGACACGCGAAGGAGAGATTCCTGAACCAGCAAATCGAGTGCCGGACTTATGCGCACCAGTTTGGCGTCGACAAGCCGGAAGCGTCCGACTGGACTTGGCCGTTCTGAACGCTGACTTGCAAGCTTTGTCATCCTGAGCGAAGCGAAGGACCTATGCATTCGCCTGCAGCGCCGGTGCTGCCGGCAAGTGCATGGGTCCTTCGGGCCGCAAAGGGCGCGGCCCTCAGGATGACAGAGTTAAGTTGCTACGAAGGGTGCGGCTCGCCTAGGATGACGCGCACGGTGTCCCGGGCAATCAGGAGTTCTTCGTCGGTCGGAATTGCGTAGGCGAGCAGCTTCGAGTCTTCCGTGCAAATCTTGCCCTCGCGCCCGATTGTCTCCTGATTCTTCTCCGCGTCGAGACGAAGCCCGGCCCACTCCATTCCAGCGCAGATGCGGGCCCGGACGTC
>Ga0209415_10014192_pt1 | contig 13031 bp, 7 predicted proteins | sample PeaSoiSIISIP2007_FD_187696 | JGI IMG/M metagenome (GOLD analysis project Ga0209415, IMG submission 187696) | Peat soil microbial communities from Weissenstadt, Germany - SII-SIP-2007 (SPAdes) (version 2) | ecosystem: Environmental > Terrestrial > Soil > Wetlands > Peat | place: Germany...
GACTTCGGAAGCCTGTCCGCCACTACTCGACTTCCATAACCTGCGCGTGATGCGCGGCCAGAAGATAGCGCTCGACGACTTTACCCTCCGCATCGACGCCGACGAGCACGTCGCCATTCTTGGCCCCAATGGCTGCGGGAAGTCCACATTCATCAAGACCATCACCCGGGAATGCTACCCGGTTGCGCGCGAGGGATCGTCAATGGCGATTCTCGGAGAGGACAGCTGGGATGTGTTTCGGCTCCGGGCGCATCTCGGCATCGTTTCCAATGACCTGATGCTTTCCTGCACCGGCGCCGCCTGTGGACAGGATGTAGTGCTCTCCGGATTCTTCAGCAGTACGGGCATTTTTCCCAACCACAAAGTCAGTCGTGTGCAGCGTGAGCAGGCCGAAGGCGCGCTTGCCCGGTTGAAGATTTCACACCTGGCGAATCGTCCGGTCAGGGAAATGTCGTCCGGGGAAGCCCGGCGGGTGCTGATCGCCCGCGCGTTAGTGCACAAGCCGCGGGCGCTGCTGTTCGACGAACCCTGCAACTCGCTCGATCTTGGCGCGCAACAGGGTCTGCGCAACACCATGAGCGAACTGGCCGACTCAGGAACCGCGATTATCCTCGTGACTCACGAACTGACAGACATTGTCCCGGAGATGCAGCGCGTGGTGCTGATGAGCAAGGGCCGGGTCGTCGCCGACGGGCCCAAAGAAGAAATTCTGCAAGTGGGGCAGCTGGCAGAGTTGTTCGGAGTCAAAGCGGAGATGGCCCGCAGGGACGGGCACTACCACTTGTGGTAAGCAGAGTTCGGAAGAGAGCCACGCTTCAGCGCGCCGAAGAGTTCACTTAGTCGAACCGCTGCGCTGAAAGGGCCGCTCCGCCACCGCTTCGAAAATCCCGCAGCGAGAGTTCGAGGCCGCCGTATTCGGGATGGTCGTTGTGTCCGATGGAAAAGGCGATATCCACGGAATCGCCTGCCAGCAGCGGCGTTTGGGCGAGGCGCTTGGCCATGTGCCACCCCAGGGCGTCGAAGGTTATTTTAGTTCTCAGTTCTCGGTTCTCAGTTCTCAGCTCACCGTCCGGACCTTGAGCCACTGCCGTAGCTTTCTCGCTGCGACGAATGGTAGAGCTGTCGGGATGGCAGCGAGGTGTTGCCATGATCGCTTCGGCCGAGAGTTCCCGCGACTCCGCCAATTCCCGCTCTCCTGCCCGCAGCTTGAGTTTGACGTGCTTGTCTTTGAGAACGCGCGGAGGCGCAGTCAACTGGACGCCGCGTGCGGCGAACACAGGCTCGGGATTGCCCACGCCATACGGTTCCAGCAGTTGGAGCGCGCGAAACAGATCGGGGCTGATGTCGCCCAGCCACAACTCCCCGTCCAGGTCGAGCACGGGCTCGAAGTCGGCTGGAGTGAGCCGCGTCCGGGCAAACGCATCGAGCCTCGACCGCAGTTCGCCGATGTTGGCCGCGGGCATGGCGAATCCGCAGGCATGCGCATGTCCGCCGTAACGTGAGAAAAGACTGCTGCACGATTCGATGGCCGCTAGAAGATGAAACGCCCGAATTGAGCGCCCCGAGCCGAAGGCCTCATCGCCATCGCGCGCGATCACTACTGCCGGACGGTTGTAGCGCTCCACCACCCGCGTCGCCGTAATGCCGATAACCCCGCGATGCCAGCCGTCTCCATCCACGACAATGCAGTAGGCGTCGCACAGCGCCGGATCGCTCGTAAACCGCTGTTCCAGTTCGCGTAGGATTTTCTTTTCTTCCTCCTGGCGTTCGGTATTGAGCCGGTCGAGTTTCGCCGCGAGTTCGCGGGCGCGGGCAACGTCTTTCACGCTGAAGAGTTCAATCACATCGCGAGCCACGTCCATACGCCCGGCGGCGTTGATGCGCGGAGCGATGCGGAATCCGACTTCGCCCGCTGTCGGCGGATGCTGAACCGAAATCTGCGCGATTTCGAGCAAGGCCTTCAGGCCCGGATTGACCGCCCGGCGCAACGCGTCCAGCCCCAACGAAGCGAACACCCGATTTTCTCCGGTCAGCGGCACGGCATCGGCGATGGTGGCAATCGCCACGACTTTCATAAACGACATCAGCAGCTTGGCATGATCTTTCTCAGGCAGGCGGCGCTGCATCAGACCCTGGGCAACTTTGAAAGCTACGCCCGCTCCGCAAAGTTGCTTGTCGGGATAGGTGCAGCCCATCTGATTCGGATTGACCACCGCCCACGCCTTGGGAACGCCTTCCGGGCCGGGCAGGTGGTGGTCGGTCACGATGAGGTCTACGCCGAGGCGATGCGCCGTCTCCGCCGGGGAGAAGGCGCGAATGCCCATGTCCACGCTGATGATCAGGCGAATGCCGGCGGCGGCCGCGCGCTCGATCACGTCATCGCGCATGTCATAGCCTTCCCGGATGCGATGCGGTACGTGGAAATCGGCGGCGCCTCCGCACAGCTCGATGGCCGTTTTCAGAATGATCACCGCCATGGTGCCATCCACGTCATAGTCGCCGTAAATCAGGATCGGCTCTTTGCGCTCGATGGCGGCGTCGAGCCGGTCCACGGCCGCGGGCAGGCCAGTCATGCGTTCCGGAGCGTGAAGATGGGCAAGCGACGGCGAGAGAAAACGTGCGGCAGACTCCGCGTCGGTAATGCCGCGGCCAATGAGCAGCGGCGCAAGCATTCGGCGGGTGCGCTCGTCTCTGACACGGGGAAGCACCGCGCCCAGGTCTGAGGTCAGCTTTTCGATTAGAACTCGATCCGTTGGCTTTTGGATCCACTGCATGGCAAGCGAGCAGTTTACTCCTGCGGGGGATGTGCAAACCCTGCCCCTGTGATGGTGTGATCGGCATGGCGGGCAGGAGTGCCCGCCCCACATTTTTCTCGGAGCTAGGTTTCTTCGTCCTGATCCGGTTCGTCGAGAGTCAGGCCGCCGAATTCATCGGAGACATCGAGCAGGCGCTGGTAACGGTCGTACCACTCGGTCGAGACTTCGCACAAAAACATGGAGCCCTGATAAGCCCAGCCCAGCTGCAGGTATCCCACCTTGCCGGCATGAGCACGGAACCAGCGCGCGTCTTCCACGTCGTCGCGGTCGGTAAATTCCGAGTTGGTCAGCCGCTCAACCAGATCGTCCAGTTCCTCGCGATCGAGCGTCCATGAATGCATCGTGAGAAACGGCGCACCTGCCGACTTCGCAAGTTCCACGAAATCCTTCCAGCCGTCAGGATTCCCTTCCATATCCCACATGACGCACTGCACCTCTTCGTAGTCCACAAAGCCGTGAAAACGGCGCATTCCGTGGCCCTCAATGAAGGCGATCATGTCGTCTTTTACGCTGGAAAGATCGTCTGGAATGGGAGACATGTAGGAGAGAACTCGTAATTCAGTATTGTATGCTGTTCGGGACTTGAGTGCCAGCGAGTTCACCGTGTCGGCTTGCTGAAAAGATCCGCCAGCGCTTTCTTGTAATCGGCATCGTCGGGAGAAAGCTGAACCGCTTTCCGCAATGCTTGCGCTGCCCTGGTTCGATCTCCCATTTTCAGGTAGAGCTCGCCCATTTCATAATAAGCATCCGATTCCCTGGGATTTACCAGCACGGTCTGGCGGAAATCTTCCAGGGCGCGGGGAGGATCTGTGCTCTCCAGGACCTTGCCGCGAACAAACAAGTAATCGGGATTGTAAGGATCGCCGCGTAAGGCTGTGGTGATTTCATCCTGGGCCTTGGCAAGATCGCCGCGAGAGAAATCAATTTTGGCCAGCAGGGCAAGGGCAGGTCTGTTTTCCGGATCTTCTGCCAAGGCCTGATTCAGCAGGTCGAGCGCCGGAGCGAGTTGGTTCTTGCGTGCCAAGTCGCCCGCGCCGGTTGCGAGATGGTCGGCGTGCATCTTGCGAGTTTTGGCGTCTTGGACTTTCTGCGACCGCTTCTCGTAGTCGTCTTGTAGTTCTTGGGCGCGCTGAGTCTGCCCGGCGCACTTATAAGCGCGCGACAACAGGTAAAGATCTTCCGGATTGACCTCCTCGGATTCGGCCAGCGGTCGCAGCACCTCGATGGCTTCGTCACATTTGCTCACGTGCATAGCGACCTTTGCCAGAAGCTCCCGACTTTGCGTATTCGGTTCCAGGCGATGAGCTTCCTTCGCGTCCTGATAAGCGCTCTGGTTGTCGTTACGATCCGCATACAAGCTTCCGCGGAAGTAAAGCGTTGACGCGGAAGCCGGGGCGAGCCGATTGGCTTCATTGAGCTGGGCGAGAGCCTTCTCTTCGTCACCCTTGGCCTGGTAAGCCACTCCAAGTTGTTCGTGAGCTGCCGCGGCGCCAGCATTCCTCTGCACCGCACGCTTCAACTCGACGATCGCATCATCGTAATGCAACAGGTGGATGTCGAGTTTGCCTAGTTCGACCAGCGCGGCGGCGCTCGCCGGATGGGCCGCGGCGGCTGCGCGCAGCACCTGTCTCGTCTGGTCATAGTTGTAAACACCGAAGTAGCCGGCAGCCAGCCCGAGCGCCGCCTTCTCGCTGTGCGGATCGGCCTTGAGAACCTTCTGGTAGGTTTCCATCGCAGCGGGAAACTGCCGATTCCGCAGAAGTGTCGCTGCATCCCGCAGTTCGTTCGCCACGCCGGGAGACTCCTGCTGGGCCAGGCAGAGAGCGGACCCGCCAATCGCCAGCGCAAGAACGCAATGCGGGTAGAGGAGCCGGAAGCGGGCAACGTCGAGAATCAGCGGCGGAAGCATGGGAGGCTTGGTTGTACGGATGCTATTCTCGCGCAAAAATCAGGCCGCCTGCCAAAGGCAAGGCGGCCCGGAGCTTGCGCGATCCTAACAACCCTAGAAACTAAACCGAACGCCAAACTGCGCGGCGAAAGGCGAACTGCCCGGTGAGATTTCGTCATGCGCACCATAGACAGAAGGAACACCGCCCACAAGCGGCCCAATCAGCTGCCCTTGTTGTGGAATCGCGGTCAGGGGAGGACAAGTCGAGGAAATGCTGCCCGCGATAGGAGTACACCCAGGCACGTTCACAAACCCGCTCACGTCAGGATTCGAATAAAGATTGCCCCGATTGGTCAAGTTGAATATGTCAGCAACCAAACGCAACTGGTAGCGTTCGGCGAACTTGAAGTCTTTGCTGAGGCGCATATCCCAAGTGAAGAAGTTCGGCTGCCGTGCTGGATATCGGGGCAGAAGGTAGGGTTGCCCACTGCCAATCTGCACGGTCGGGCGATCGTTGTTGCCAAATTGGTTCACCACACCGTCGCCGTTGATGTCCGCGCTCGAATACGCGGGATAGGGCAGCCCGCTGTGGCCAATGAAATTGCTGCTCCAGTTGAAACCATGCGGCAGTTCCGCGTTGATGCCGGATTTGAACTGGTGTGTAATATCCAGACCGTTCCGTCCGTAATCAATGTTGATATTGAAGGGATCCTGGGTGCCAAAGAACGTGTCAGTATCACGTTCGCTGGAATCGTTGCTGAAGTTGCGCGACCAGGTGTAGTTGGCAAACCACTGGTAATGGTGGCCGAAGCGCTTGTCCACGCTGGCGGTGAGCTGATTGTAGTTCCCACGGCTGAAACTGGCCAGCTCTAGAGCGCCTGAAAACGGAGTCAGAGTGCAGTCCAGGGGCAAGGGACCCGCGAACACAAAAACGTTATTGGCTGGACAGGTGAAGCCTGGTGTAGACGCGAGAATGGCACGTCCGAACGAATCTGTGCCAATCGGAGTGCCATAGTTTCTCTGCCAGTTCGAGGTGCTGAATCCTCCAGTTTTCAGATGCGCCGAGCGCATGTAGGCGTAGTTGACGGACACCGTCCATTCACTGGAGAACTGGTGCTCGATGCCGACCGTCAGATTTGAAACCCGGGGATTGCGCAAGGCGGGATCGGCATACTCGATGGCGGGGCATCCGATGAAGGGTGGCCCGAAAGCACACAATCCGGCCGAAGTAGTCGGAAGTGCTGACGGGAAGGTGTAGGGCACATCGAAGGGTCCCGCGAACTGACCACCTGGCGTACATCCAAACCCGGTAGGACAGAAGAGCGTAGTGGACTTGGAGCCGCCGCCGTTGGAAGCTTGCGGGAAAAAGATTGTTGGCGTTTGCGCATAATACAGGCCCCAGGCCGCGCGCACGACGGTGGGATGGGAACTCGACCCGAGGCTCCAGGCCAACCCGATGCGTGGTCCCCACTGGCCATAATCATTGGGCGTGTGCTGTGGCACTGGCGAAATCTTTGTTCCGCTTCCGATCGGCCCGACTCCCGTGTACACCTCTTGTCCGGGGATAGGCGTCTGGTTTTGGGGGTTGTGGGTTCCATCCCAGCGTAGGCCATAAGTGAAAGTGAGACGGGATGTAACCTGCCATTTGTCCTGCCAGTAGAGACCAATACCAGTCTGATAGTTCGGTTTCAGGGTGTTGGCGGCGAACGGATCCTGTCCATTCAGACCGAAACCCTGGAAGTAGAAGAAAGGATTTGAGTTGTCGAAATCCGCCAAAGTATTGAACTCGTATCGTCCCGCCGTCCAACCGGCAAAAACATCCTTGCGGTCCACAAACGAGTTGACATCCCCTCCAAATTTCACGTCATGCTTCGCGAAGGAGTAGGAAAAATTGTCCTGGACTTGCAGTTTTCCGTTGTCGTTGTTAGCGGGCAGATAGAAGCGCTGTCCGAAGGTGCCGTCCGGAACAATCTGCATCTCGGGTGCGCCGCCCTGAATCGGGTGGCGTTTCCGAGTTTCGCCTTCGATCAGGGCACGGATTTCGTTGACCTTGCGTCCGCGGGCGGTGGTCAGCGCGAAAACGCCGCTAATTCCCTGATTCACAAATTGTTCGGTGTTTTGGAATGCATCTGACGTCTCGGACTGACCGTGGCCGCCAGTGAATCCCCTGGTGCGGTTGCGCGTACCCAGACCGCGAACGCTGAAGTGGTTGGCGGGCGTTACCTGGTAATCGTAGTGCCCGAGGAGAGTAAAGAAATCCTGAAATTGCGTGTGAGGACCGTCTAATGCGCCCAAATTGGCGACGCCGTAGCATCCAGGCAGAAGGTGCGTAACTCCCGGCGTTACGCCTACGCAAGAAGACCCCAGAACCTCGAAGCTGTTGGTGGGGGCTTGAATGATCGGACCGGGATCATTCATGCAATTCGGATCTCCGTGACAGAAATTTGTGGTCAGCGGACCGCTGTTGCGCTGAATGTCGGTGGAGAGAAATAAAAATTGGCGGTCTTTACGGATGGGAAAGCCGATCGAGCCGCCGAATTGGTTTTGCCAATCAATGTTCGAGGGATTGTGCAGCGCATCGTCTTTCGTCAGGCTCTTGCCGCGATAATATTCGTGAGCCTCGCCGTGAAGGTTATTGGTTCCAGATTTCGTGACGACGTTGAGCAATCCGCCTGTGGCGCGGCCAAACTCAGGAGCGAATCCGTTGGTGACGACCTGGAATTCCTGCACTGCTTCGATGGGCACGGTCAGGTTCTTGGTTTCGAGAGAGCCGAAATTCTCGCCGAAAAAGTTGTTCGTCGTATCCGCACCGTCAATCACTAAACCCGTGTAGTCGCTTTGCTGCCCGCCGAGCCGGATATTGCCGCGCAAGCCCGGAACCACCTGGGCGGAAGGACTTAACTGCGCCAGATCGCGATAGTCGCGGCCCGGAAAGGGAAGGTTCTCCAGGCTCTTGGCATCGAGCAACTGGCTGATGCCGGCGGTGGACGTGTCCACAGCCTCAATGTTTGCATTCACGGTTACCGATTCCTGCGCCGACTTGAGGGGCATGCTGACATCGAGGGGCAGAGAGGAGCCGACGTTTACCACAATGCCTTTGACCGTGGTGAGCGCAAAGCCCTGTGCCTCGGCGACCAGCGTGTATTCCCCGGGGGGGACCGCCTCGAAATCGTAACCTCCATCTCCGGTGGTATTCATTTCCCGACGGAAGCCCGTGGAGGGGTTGGTCAAAGTAATTTTGGCGGTGGCAATCACCGCCCGGGACGTATCGTAGATGGTGCCGTGGACGGCGCCGCGTTCCAACGTCTGGGCGAAGCAGAACCCGCCCACTGCGACCAGCAGCCACGCCAATGTCATCCTTGCAATACGCATTTCCAGCCTCCGGAACTGAAACGATCTGACAGCCTGGTTTGACGACAGCCTGGTTTGACGAGTCCAGCCACGCAGTCCGTCAGCACCCCGATGAGGTTTGGCTGGCATGAAGACAACGAGTCTAATATAAATCCACTAGGGGCCGCATTAGACTGCCCCCACCAGTGTGGTGTCAAGCCCTTATTGTCAAATGTTTGTTTTCAGCGTCGGAACGGGTTACTGTTTCGGGCTGACCTTTCCCGGCACCGCGGCTTGAGGGTCGGGTTCGCGGATGGTGAGAATCTGGTTGGCCGGCAGATTCTGCAGGCGCTGCTCGATTCCACTGGGCCAGCGGATTTCGACGGACTGGGCCGAGGCATCGGCGCCCAGCCCGAAGTGAATGCGGCGGTCACTGGCGGAAAGATAACTTCCGGCGCTGTTTACAGTTGCATACTGCGCGGCACCGGAAGCCGAGACCATCTTCACTTCAGCCCCAATTCCATCGCGATTGCTCTTGTGCCCTTCCAGCTGCAGAGTCAACCAATGATTCCGATTGCCGCCGTCCTTGCCCGAAAGAGAGTTGCGCAGCACATAAGCTGGGCCGTTGTTGGTGGTGACAACCACGTCGAGAGCGCCGCTGTTGCTCAAATCGCCGACCGCCAATCCCCGCGCTGCCCACTTTTGTTTGAACACCACGCCGGACTGCGCCGAGACGTCGGTAAACTTTCGCCCCATTTCATTGTGCAGCAGGAGGGGCGGCTGCAAATAGCGCAGGTGTGGAAAAGTCAGCTGAATCGTATCCATCACGTGGCCCTGCGCAATGAACAAATCCTTCCAGCCATCGTTGTCGTAGTCGAAGAACTTGACGCCCCAGCCGGCGTACGGACGCGTAATGAGGCCCAGGCCAGAGGGCCCCGTGTCGTAGGTGAACGATCCGTTCCCCGAGTTGTGATAGAGAGCGTATTTCTGATCGGAAAGATTGGTGATCACGATATCGGGATACCCGTCGTTGTCGTAGTCGGCGAAATCCACTCCCATGCCGGAAAAGACCCGCCCGTCCTCGTTTACGGCCGCGCCGGCATCAACGGCGATTTCTTTCAGGATTCCACCACCCTGGTTGTGCAGAAGGAATTCGCGCACCGCGTCGTTGGCGATGACAATGTCCATGAGGCCGTCGTGGTTCATATCGCCAATCGCGACACCCAGGCCTTTGCCCTCGAGTTTCGTTAACCCTGCCTTCTCCGACACATCGCTGAAGCGGCCCCCGCCCTCGTTGTGAAAAAGGATCGGAGAGATGCCGGCAAAAATATCGGGACTGCAATAGCCACGATGACCCGGCAGGTGTTCGCCGCAGTAGGGATTGTTGTCGAACGACCAGACCAAATAGCGCGTGACAACCAGGTCGAGCAGGCCGTCATTATCAACGTCCACAAACGCGGCGCTCGCCGACCATCCGGACGCGCCGACATGCGCGGACTCGGTGACATCCTCGAAGGTGCAGTCGCCCTTGTTGTGGTAGAGGTGATTGCTGGGGAAGCCGGTTACGTACAAATCCTCACGCCCATCGTTGTCGTAGTCGCCGACCGCCACGCCCATGCCATAGCCTTCTCCGGCAAGGCCCGACTTTGCGGTGATATCTTCGAAGGTCCCGTCGGGTTTCTGATGGTAGAGGCGATTCCAAAACTTCGGCCCATCCTTGACGGGCAAGGCGCCTTTCGGCATGGGATCGTCAATTCTGGCTCCGTTGACGAAGAAAATGTCGAGCCGCCCGTCGCCGTCGCAATCGAAGAGTGCAACCCCCGCCCCCATGGTTTCTACCAGATACTTCTGGGCCGTCGGAGAAGCCTGGTGTATGAAGTTGATCCCGAGGTCGGCGGTCACGTCCTCAAATTGCGCAGGAGGTACAGCCGCTTTTGGCGGGACGGTTCGGTCAGTGACATGCTGGGCAACAGAAGAAAGAGTGAATAGCAGCGTGATCAACAGGGTTCGCGAGAAATCGCTTGGCAAAAGCCGGTAGTGCTGCTCGAAAAATTGGAAGGGAATACAGTACATCGGATGCTTTCCGCGCCAACCGGTTCGCGATCTCAACCTCGCGCTGTCCACTCCGCATCGAAGCGCGCCCGATTGTAGAACGATTTCTGCGTTCCCACTCCGGTGGTGGACAGTCCCGCGTAGAGATTCGCGCGCCGCACAGCTTCTTTCTCCGGCACTCCCTCGCCCAGAAAAACGGCAAAGCTGCCGATGAAAGCGTCGCCTGCTCCAGTGCTGTCCACGCTCTTCATCGGATAGGGCGGCACGAGTTCGCAACCATCACGACTGGCGATAAGCGAACCGCTCGCGCCCAGCGTGATGATCACCTGCCGAATGCCCCCGGACACCAACTTCTTGGCACACTTCATCGCATCCTCGGCATTCCTCACCGCCGACCCGGTGATGGCCTCCGCTTCGCTTTCGTTGGGGACGAAATAATCAAGACCGTTCAGCGCACTCAGGTCCACGGACTGGGCGGGTGCGGGATTCACGATGCAGCGAATGCTGTGCTTGCGCGCAAACGCAATCGTGTAATACACGGTCTCGATCGGAATCTCGAACTGAAGTACGATGCAATCGGCGGTTTTCAAAGCGTCGGATGCCGTGTCGACGTCGGCCGGCCGTAGCGCATCGTTTGCTCCTTTGACCACCAGAATGCGGTTCTGTCCGTTGGGCTCGACGAAAATCGGCGCCACCCCGCTCGACAGCCCTTCGACCTGCTTCACATGCGTGGGATCGATCCCCTGCTGGCGGAAATTCTCAATCGTGGCGGGGCCGAACAGGTCGCTGCCCACCCGCGCCACCATCAACACTTCTGCGCCGCACAAGCGCGCAGCCACCGCCTGGTTCGCACCCTTGCCGCCGAACCCCAGATCGAACTTCTGTCCGAAGATGGTCTCGCCCGGCTTAGGGAACCGGTCAGCGAAAGTGGTCAGGTCAATATTCGCGCTACCCACTACCGCGATTCGAGGTTGTTTCGCCATGGCGCCGAGTCCCGTGCATCGAAGCCTGGTGCTCATGCAGAAGAAGGCCGAGTCTATTCAGCGCCGGGAACCCTGTCAACACCGGAGCCCGCAGGCGGACCCTGGCCGCCAGCCGAGGCGATTGGACAAGACGTTTCTGCTATAGTTTCGTTCCTCAACAGTTCAGTCCTGGGAGGGCTCATGCCCCGCACTGTTCGCTGCGCTCTCATCCAAGCCAGCAATGCTCTCAGCACCGAGCGCCCCTTGCCTCAGATCCGAAAGGCAATGATTGACAAGCACCTGAAGCTGATCGAGCAGGCGGCGAAGAAAAAGGCGCAGATCCTTTGCCTGCAGGAGCTTTTCTATGGACCTTATTTCTGCGCAGAGCAAAACGCCCGCTGGTATGAATTGACCGAGCGCGTGCCCGAAGGACCGACCACGCAACTGATGCAGAAGGTTGCGGCCAAACATCGCATGGCGATGGTCGTTCCCGTCTATGAGGAACACATGCCCGGCGTCTACTTCAACACCGCAGCGGTGATTGACGCCGACGGGCGCTATCTCGGCAAGTATCGCAAGCACCACATTCCGCACTGCCATCCCGGATTCTGGGAGAAGTTTTATTTCACTCCAGGCGACCTCGGCTATCCCGTGTTTCAAACGAAATACGCGAAAGTCGGCGTCTATATCTGCTACGACCGACACTTCCCGGAGGGCGCGCGCATCCTGGGATTGAACGGCGCTGAGATTGTTTTCAACCCGTCGGCCACGGTGGCAGGCCTCTCAGAGTATCTGTGGGAACTGGAGCAGCCGGCGCACGCCGTCGCCAATGGATATTTCGTCGGCGCCATCAACCGCGTCGGCACAGAGAAGCCTTGGAGCATCGGTGAGTTTTACGGCAAGAGTTACTTCTGCAACCCGCGGGGGAAGATCATTGCCCAGGCCAGCCGGAACAAGGATGAACTCGTGGTGGCCGATCTCGATCTCGACATGATTGCCGAAGTGCGCAAGGTCTGGCAGTTCTTCCGCGACCGGCGGCCGGACAGCTATGACCCTCTGACTGAGATTGCGTAGGGGCGGACGCATTCGTCCGCCCCGCGGAGCGAAGCGACGCGTACGAAGTCTTAGCCTCTCCGACGGACGCGACATCGCACCTTCGCGCACCCGGACGAATGCGTCCGGGGCTGCACAAAGACACCCATGACACCATCCGCGCCCTCATCCCGCATCGAATCCAGCCCGCTGTACAACCAGGACCTGGCGCCTGCGCTCGACCAACACCGTCATTGGGGCACGTACAACTTTGCTGCGCTCTGGGTCTCGATGTCGGTGAACATTCTCACCTACATGCTGGCCGCCAGCCTGATTCAGGGAGGAATGGATTGGAAGCAGGCGGTCGCGACCATTTTTATCGGGAACGTGATCGTGCTGGCCCCGATGCTGTTGAATTCGCATCCGGGAGCGAAGTATGGAATTCCGTTCCCGGTTCTGGCGCGGGCATCGTTCGGAGTGCTGGGCGCGAACGTAGCTGCGGTCCTACGCGCGCTGGTCGCGTGCGGATGGTTCGGCATTCAAGCCTGGATCGGCGGCGAAGCGATCAGCACACTGCTGGCGACTCTCTTGCCCTCGTGGAAGGACTTCGCCTACGGCCCAGCGGTCTGCTTCATGATCTTCTGGCTGATCAACCTGGCGGTCGTGCTGAAGGGGATCGATTACATTCGAATGCTTCAGGGAATCAGCGCTCCGATTCTTTTGGGCGTCGGCCTGCTGTTACTGGGCTGGGCATATAAGACTGCGGGCGGAGTCGGGCCCATGCTGTCGGTTCATTCGCGGTTTGCGACGTTCTCTGATTTCCTGAAGTTTCTGATACCGGCGCTGAACGCAACGGTCGGCTTCTGGGCGACGGTCTCGTTGAACATCCCGGACTTCACACGCTTCGCCCGCAACCAGCGCGAACAGATCATCGTACAAGCTCTCGCCCTG
>Ga0209415_10014193_pt1 | contig 13029 bp, 12 predicted proteins | sample PeaSoiSIISIP2007_FD_187696 | JGI IMG/M metagenome (GOLD analysis project Ga0209415, IMG submission 187696) | Peat soil microbial communities from Weissenstadt, Germany - SII-SIP-2007 (SPAdes) (version 2) | ecosystem: Environmental > Terrestrial > Soil > Wetlands > Peat | place: Germany...
GGGAGCGACAACACGCTGTTTGTGCACGTAACGCTGGTGCCGTTCATCGCCGCGGCCCAGGAATTGAAGACCAAACCCACGCAGCACTCGGTCAAAGAGTTGCTGAGCGTCGGTATTCAGCCGGACATTCTTTTGTGCCGCACGGACCGTTTTCTTTCGAAAGAGATCAAGTCGAAGATCGCTTTGTTCTGCAACGTCGAAGAAGAGGCGGTGATCACGGCTAAGGATGTCGCCTCCATCTACGAGGTACCGGTGGTTTTCGCGCATGAAGAAGTGGACACGCTGGTCTTGCGCCGATTGAAGCTGGAGGCTAAAGACCGCGATCTTTCGAAATGGAACGATCTGGTGCACCGTGTCTACAACCCGAAAGATGTGGTCAGGATCGGCATTGTGGGAAAGTACGTGGAGTATGAAGACAGTTATAAGTCGCTGAAAGAAGCGCTGGTGCATGGCGCGCTGGCGCACAACCTGAAGCTGGAAGTGAATTGGATCGAAGCCGAGGGTCTGGAGTCCGCCGACAAAACCGACAAGAGTTCCGACAAAAGTTATGAAGCGCAGTTAGAGGACTATGACGGGTTGCTCGTACCCGGCGGATTTGGCAAACGCGGCATCGAAGGCATGTTGCGGGCGATCCAATACGCGCGCGAAAAGCATGTGCCTTACTTCGGAATCTGTCTCGGCATGCAGACGGCTTGCATTGAATTTGCCCGCAATGTCTGCGGATTGGCGGATGCTAATTCCAGCGAATTCGATCCCGCCACTCCGCATCGCGTGATTTACAAACTGCGCGAATTGCGTGGCGTGGAGGAGCTGGGAGGTACGATGCGGCTGGGCGCATGGCCGTGCAAAATCGAGACCGGTACCCTCGCTTACAAAGTGTATGGCCAGACCGAGATCAGCGAGCGCCACCGTCATCGTTACGAGTTCAACCGCGAGTATGAAGAGCCCATGGTGGCCAACGGGCTGCGCATTTCCGGTTCGACTCCGGATGGCACTTATGTGGAGATAGTCGAGATTCCGGGACATCCTTTTTTTATCGGATGCCAGTTTCATCCGGAATTCAAGTCGAAGCCGTTGGAGCCGCATCCGCTGTTCAAGTCATTCATCGGCGCTTCGTATGAACACGGACAGAAAAAGAAAGTGCGGAAAGACGCGGCCGAGGTGGAGATGTTCCTGCGGCCGGAGAAAATGGGACAGAGACATTGAATCATTGAGGTATTGAATCATTGAATGCCTCAGTACCTCAATCATTCAATGCTGCAATAATCCTTTGACCTTATCTTTCCAAATCGATAACGTTCGCGTCGGCTCCGGCGACCTGTTTCTGATTGCCGGGCCGTGTGTGATCGAAAGTGAAGAGCACGCGCTGCGCATGGCGGAGATCATCAAGGGAGTGGCCCGTTCGCTGAATTTCCCGTTCATCTTCAAAGCGTCTTACGACAAGGCGAACCGCACCTCGATCCGCAGCTTTCGCGGGCCGGGGATGAAAGAGGGCTTGCGCATTCTGAAGAAAGTCAAAGACGAAGTGCATATTCCGGTGCTCACCGATGTGCATCAGGCGGCCGACGTTGTTGCGGTCGCCGAAGTCGTGGACGTGCTGCAGATCCCCGCGTTTCTTTGCCGGCAGACCGATCTGGTTGTCGCCGCGGCGCTGAGCGGACGTCCGGTGAACATCAAGAAGGGACAGTTTGTTTCGCCGTGGGACATGAAGCACGCCGTCGACAAATGTCGAGAGGCAGGAAATAGCCAGGTGTTCGTAACCGAGCGCGGATCGAGTTTTGGCTACAACAATCTGGTCGTGGACATGCGGTCGCTGGCCATCATGCGCAAATTTACGCCGGTGGTGTTTGACGCGACCCATTCGGTGCAGTTGCCGTCGGCTTCGCACGGCGATGAAGATCAGCCCGCAGTGAGCGGGGGCCAGCCGGAGTTTATCCCGGTGCTGTCACGCGCGGCAGTGGCAGCGGGAGTGGACGGGGTGTTCATGGAAGTCCACGACAATCCGAAAGAAGCGAAAAGTGACGGCGCGAACGCGCTGGATACGCGCAACCTGCGCGGCTTGCTGAAAGAATTGCAGGCGGTGAAAAAGGCGCTGGACGGGGCGCACGCAACGCCGTAGGACTAGTTGCGGGTTGCCCCCCTTTAATCATGAGCTTGTGAAAAAAGTAGGCCTGGTCCCGCCCCTGGACAGCCGAGGGCGCCTGCCCCTACGTTTTTCTTGCCCTGATTGCTTCGCGGGATTCCTTGTCCGCGGTTCGACGGCGTTCGGTTTCTCGCTTGTCCCATAGCTGTTTTCCCTTGGCCAGAGCGAGTTCCACTTTGATTTTGCCATTCTTGAAATACATGCGCGTGGGGATCAGGGTCAGTCCCTTTTGTTGCGTCTTGCCGATGAGTTTGCGAATTTCTTCCTTGTGAACCAGAAGTTTGCGAGTGCGGAGAGCGGCATGATTGGCGGAGTTGCCGTGGTCGTAGGGGCCGATGTGGCAGTTGAGAAGCCAGAGTTCGCCGCCCTTGATTAGCCCGTAGGCGTCCTTAAGGTTGGTCGTGCCGGCGCGAACGGATTTTACCTCGGTGCCGGCCAGAACCACTCCCGCCTCGAATTTTTCGAGCAAGAAGTACTTGTGGCTGGCGTTCCTGTTGACAGCGGCATCCTTCTCCCCCGAAGCGGTGGGCTGGCGGCGAGGATTTTTCTCCCGATTAGACTGGGTCTGGTGGCTCGTCTGCTTGGCCATGTTTAGAAAGACGCTGAAAAGAAAGTAACACAGGGCAGGAGACCGGTGGCAGGTCGCAGGTTTCAGGAAAAGCCGGAATATCGAGAGTCAATCCGCAGTGTTTTTCCTGAGACTGCCACCTGTCTCCTGCGACCTTAAGGACAGGTACCAATGAATGTAACCACCTACGTACCAACTACATCGGGTGTCCGTTGACGCGATGCTATAATCGGAATCCCCGATACTTTTGCTCGCAAACGGGCCGCGATTTTCCGGCCGGTTTGGTTTTTTGGGTAGTTGCTCGGGTCTGGGCTGGATGAATCCCGGTTTGGATGAGTGTCGATCCTGGAATGGTCCGCTGCCGCTGCGGCAAGAAAGATTTTCATGAGGATTGCTTGATGAGACGCCTGATTTTCCCGGCTCTGTTGGTTCTTCTGCTGCTCTGCCTGAGGCTTCCCGTTGTCGGGAAAAACACGGATTCTGCCAAGGCGCTCTATGAGAAGGGCGCCGACGCCGAGGCGCGGCAGAATTACGAACAGGCCTTCGATTATTTCAAGCAAGCCTACAATCTCAAACCGAAGGATCTGAGATATCGGACGGCTTTTGAGCGGACGCGTTTCTATGCGGGTGCGTCGCACGTGCATCGCGGGCAGATTCTGCGCGATGCCGGCAAGCTCGACGAGGCGCTGCTGGAATTCCAGAAAGGATTGGAAACCGACCCTTCCTCTTTCATGGCGCAGCAGGAGTTCAAGCGCACCCAGCAGATGATTAAGGAGGCGCAGAATCCGCAACCCCAGGCTGCGTCGGCGGGTACCACCGCCTTGCGGCGGCGGTTGGAAGCGGCGCAGGGCCCCGTGGAACTGACTCCGATCTCGAACGTGCCCATCACCCTCAAGGTCACCGAAAAATCCAATGTGATCTACGAGACGGTGGGCAAACTGGCGGGCATCAACGTGCTTTTCGACCCCGATTATACGCCCCGCCAGGTGCGCATCGAATTGAACGGGGTCACGCTGGAAGACGCGTTGGAGATCATTTCGTTTGAGACCAAGACCTTTTGGCGTCCGGTGACGCCGAATACGATTTTTGTCGCGCAAGATACTCCTGCAAAACGGAAAGAGCTGGAACAGAACGTCATCAAAACTTTTTATCTTTCGAACCTTTCCCAGCCCACCGAATTGCAGGATGTCGTGAACGCGATGCGCACCATCCTCGAAGTGAGCCGCATTCAGCAGTTGCCCTCGCAAGGAGCGATCGTGGTGCGAGGAACCCCAGACCAGGTGGCATTGGCGCAGAAACTGGTGGACGATCTCGACAAGGCGAAACCCGAAGTGATGATCGAAATCGCGGTGATGCAGGTGAGCCGCGACAAGTCGCACACGCTTGGAATCAACCCTCCGACCAACCTTTCGGTGGCGCTGCAGCCCAACATCTCAACTGCCCCATCGACGGGTACGGGTACCACCACCACGACTACGTCGTCGTCCTCGAACGGCCTCAGCCTGAATACCATTGCCAACCTGAATGCCACTGACTTCCAAGTGACCATTCCGCAGGCTACGGCGACGGCAATCATGGCCGATAGCGACACGAAGGTCATTCAGAATCCGCAGATTCGCGCCCTGGACGGGCAGAAGGCCACGTTGAAGATCGGCGAGCGCGTGCCGGTGGCGACCGGATCGTTCCAGCCGGGTATCGGCGGAGTCGGCATCAACCCGCTGGTGAATACTCAGTTTCAATACCTTGACGTGGGCGTAAACATCGACGTCACCCCGCGGGTGCATGCGGGACGGGAAATTTCGATGAAGCTGACCATGGAAGTCTCCGAGGTGGACAACAACACACTGATCGGGGGCATCAGCCAGCCGATTATCGGGCAACGCAAGATTGAACAGGATATCCGCCTGAAAGATGGCGAAGTCAGCGTCCTGGGCGGCATGATGCAGGATTCCAGGACAAAGGCTCTGAGCGGAATTCCGGGTCTGGCTTCGATTCCAATCCTGAAATATCTTTTCGCGCAGGATCAAACCGACCACTCTTCGAACGAAGTGATATTCATCCTGATCCCCCACATCATCCGGGGGATCGACACGGCTCACGGCAGCGCCGATCTGCTCGATGTAGGCACGGCGAACGGGATCTCGCTCCGGCTGACCAATAAGCCGGCAGTGCCGGCGAGTACGGTTGCACCCGGCGCGCCGGTTCCCCAGGGGACGGGGCAGGGGGCGCCATCGCCGGTTCCTCAAGGGGGCCAGACTGCGACTCCGCAAGCCCAGCTTGCACAAAACCAGCCCGGTGCCGGAACGTTCATGTTCGATCCGCCGACTTTGAGCCAAACCAAGGGCTCGACCTTTACGGTGAACGTCATGCTCTCGGGCGGACAGAACGTGTACTCCGTGCCCGTGCAACTCAACTACGATCCGAATCAGGTGCAAGTAGTCAACGTTTCGAACGGTGGGTTTCTGTCCCAGGACGGGCAGCCGGTGGCGTTAGTGCATCGCGACGATCCTGTAACCGGCACACTGCAAGTCACAGCTACGCGGCCGCCCGGCGCCGGGGGCGTTTCGGGACAGGGCGCGGTGGTGACCCTTACCTTCATGGCGAAAGGCACGGGCCAGTCTGCTCTAACCATCACGCGGGGTGGGGCGCGGGATCCGTCGATGCAGCCGATTGCGATGAGCGGAGCGCAAGCGGCGATTACGATTCAGTAGTAGTTCTCAGTTCCCGGTTCTCCGTTCTCAGTGGAGAACCGGTTTGCTGTAACTGGGAACTGAGAACCGGGAACTGAGAACTGATTTATGAAACCGTCGATCGACATGCGGAAGCTCAGGGCCGTGGCGGCGCGCCGGCAGCGCGGTTTCACGCTGATTGAATTGATTGTTGCCACCATGATCCTGTGCATCCTGGTGGGGATGGCGGTTCCTGTAGCCAAGAACGCAGTCGCCCGGGAGCGAGAGCATGAGTTGCGCTATGACCTCTGGATGATCCGCGACGCCATCGACCGCTACAAAGACGCCGCCGATCATGGTGGGTTCCAGCTCAAGCTGGGAAGCGAAGGCTATCCTCCGGATCTCGATACGCTGGTCACGGGCGTGGATATTTCCGGCAAGAAACTGAAGTTCCTGCGCAAGATCCCGGTCGATCCCATGACCAAGGGGGAGTGGGGAATGCGCTCCATGCAGGATGAAAAAGACTCGGATTCCTGGGGTGGGCAAAACGTTTTCGATGTTTACAGCAAGTCGGACCAGACCGCTTTGGATGGTACGAAGTATAAGGACTGGTAGATGAGATTCGGGTCCAAAGCGCACCAACCTAAAGTCCGCAATCGGGGTTTCACCCTGATCGAAATGCTGGTGGTGATGTTCGTAATCATGATCATCCTGGCGATCGCGGTAACGAATTACAGCCATGCCGTGCTGCTGGCCAAGGAAGCCAAGCTTCACCAGAATCTGACCACTCTCAATAAAGTCATCCAGGAGTATTCGCTGGACAAGAGAGCAGCACCCCAGTCGCTTACGGATCTGGTGCCCGGATACGTCAAGTTCATCCCGGAAGATATTACGGGCAAGACCGATACCTGGAAGACGGAGCCGGAAGACTCGGAAGATGCTTGGGATCCGAACCAGATTGGCATCAAGGGCGTGCGTAGCGGCTCCGATGAGATCTCGACCAGTGGCGAACCCTATTCCAGTTGGACGCACTAGGCCGGCGTGCGAGTCAGGAACCAAGTCAGGAATCAAGTTCGGAGATGACCAGATCGGCTACAGCGCGGGACCGCGGATTCACGTTGATCGAAGTCATGGTGGTGATCAGCGTCATCCTGATCCTGTTGGGGGTGGCGCTGCCCATCTACAGCCACGCGCTCGCGCGGAAGCGGGAGGAAAATCTCCGCCGCAACCTGGAAACGCTGAATCAGATGATTTTCCAGTACGCGCTCGACAAGCAAAAACCACCGCAGTCGCTGGACGATCTGAAGTCGGCGAAGTACCTAGAGACCATTCCCGAGGACATCACGGGCCGCGTCGATACCTGGGTGACGGAACCAGGCGATGGGACCATCATGTCGCTGGAGCAGAAAGATACCGACGGCATCATCGGCGTACATAGCGGCTCCGACAAGATTGGCAGCAACGGCAAGGCGTACTCGACCTGGTAGAGGAGCTCTCAGATCTCAGCTCTCAGCTCTCAGCCCTCAGCTCTCAGCTCTCAGCTCTCAAGAAAAACTGGAACCACCCGAATCAACCAGTCAATAGCGGGCCGGATGCTACGATTCCAAGCGACAAGATTTTCCTGAAACCCAACACCTGCGACCTGTCACCTGAGGCTCCAATGGATTCTCTCAATCGCCTGCAACCCCTGGCGCTGCTCGTGATGCGGCTCGTGCTCGGAGCAATCATGATCGCGCATGGTTATCACAAAGTATTTGGCGGCTTCCATCATCACATGGAAATGGTGGGCTCGCTCGGCCTTCCTCGTTGGATGGCATACCTGTCCGCGGGAACGGAATTCTTCGGCGGAATTGCCATAGTGCTGGGATTGTTGACCCGCTTCTTCTCGCTGGCCATCGTGATCGAAATGGGAGTGGCCATCTGGAAAGTGCACTTCAAGAACGGGCTGACGGGAAATGGCGGATACGAGTTTCCGCTGGCGGTGGCTACGATTGCGTTGGCGTTGCTTTGTTTTGATGGCGGGCCTTGGGGACTGACGTTTGGCGGGAGGCTGGACAGCCGGAAAACAAAAAGGACTGCATAAAGTTTGGGTTCATAGGTCACTAGCTATTCAGCCATAAATATGGCAGAATGGAATGGATGCGAACGACAGTGGACATTCCCGATCCCCTCTATCGCGAACTGAAAAGCAAGGCGGCCGGGGAAGGGCGAAGCGTGAAGGAACTGATTCTTCGCGGCGTCGAAATCGAGCTGCAGTTGACGCCGAAGCGGCGTCGGCGGCCCGTGTCATTGCCCTTAGTCCGCTCCAATCAGCCGGGTTCGATTGCCCTCGACAATGCCAAGATCTTCGAGATCATTCCTTTTCCCTGATGTGAACGTCTGGATCGCCCTTACGTCGGACCGGCATGCCCATCATGCCGTCGCCGCGCGTTGGTTTGCAAGTCTGGATGAGGACGCGCGTCTCTGTTTCTGCCGGATAACTCAAATCAGCCTCCTGCGGCTGCTAACGACGCAAGCTGTGATGGGTCCGGAAGTGATGACCCAGCCGGAAGCGTGGCAGGTTTATGACCGGTGGCTGGATGATCCGCGCGTAGCCTTCCTCGACGAACCGTATGGGCTGGAAGAAGCGTTCCGTGACTCCTCACAACGTCGAATTCCAGCGCCTAAAGAGTGGGCTGACTCATACCTGGTGGCGTTCGCTGCCGTATCAGGCTTAAGGCTGGTCACCTTCGATCGGGCATTTCGTGGCAAAGCGAAAAGCCTTTTGCTGCTGAACAAGTAGGCTGCCGCCGCCCCTCACCCCTAGAATTCCGCCAGTTCTTTCATGGCCCGGAACAGATCGCTAGCCTGCGGCAGAATCGCATCCTCGAGAATGGGTTGATAGGCGACGAAGGTGTCGGTAGCCGCGACGCGCTTCACCGGCGCATCGAGATGATGGAACAGCTGGTCGGCGATGCGGGCGGCGATTTCGGCGCCGTATCCCCAGCTGAGCGAGTCTTCGTAGGCAATCAGCGCACGGTTGGTTTTCTTCACCGACGCTGCGATTGCGTCCCAGTCAAACGGATTCAGGCAGCGCAGGTCGATCAGTTCAACGCTGACGTGATGTTCGCGTTCCAATTTTTGCGCGGCCTGCAGCGCGCGCGGAACCACGGCGCCATAGGTGATGACGGTGAGGTCGGTTCCCGCTTGCACGATCTTCGCTTTTCCGAAGGGGACCATGTAGTCGGGGCCGGGATAAGGCGCGCGCCCGTAAGTCTCGCGGTACAGCCGCTTGTGTTCGAGGAACAGTACCGGGTCATCGCAGCGGATCGCCGTGCGCAGCAGGCCTGCGGCATCGAGCGCGTTTGAAGGGAACACGACCCGCAATCCGGGAGTGTGCGTGAAGATGCTCTCGCCGCACTGCGAGTGGTAAATCGCGCCGCCCGTCAGATAGCCGCCAATGGCGACGCGTACGACAACAGGGGCCGAGAAGGCATTGTTCGAGCGCCAGCGGATGAGGGGGAGTTCGTCGCGCAACTGCATCATTGCCGGCCAGATGTAATCGAAGAATTGGATCTCGACCACAGGCTTCAATCCGCGGGTGGCCATGCCCGTCGCGCGGCCTACGATGTTGGCCTCGGCTAGCGGAGAGTTGAAGACCCGGTCGGCGCCGAATTCCATCTGCAATCCAGAGGTCAGCTTGAAGACTCCGCCCTTACCTTTTACCAGCTTCCGCTTTAGGTACTCTTCGCGGCTGCAGTCGGCGACGTCTTCGCCGAAAATGAGGACACGTTCATCGCGGCGCATCTCGTCGCGCAGGGTGGTGTTGATGAGGTCCGCCATGGTTTTATTAAGCGACGCTTTGTTGGGCGCGGCGGACTCTTTGCCATCGGCTCCGGTTTCATGGGCGGCAGCCGCGGGTTGGGTTGCGAACGCTGCTGCGGTGGGATCGAGATCGGGCGAGTACACGAAGTTGTAGATGGTTTCCGGTTGCGGCACCGGCGCGGCCAGCGCCCGATCGGCATCGGCCTGAATCTGTTCCTCGACTTCCTTCTCGATCTTGTTGATTCCTTTCTCGTCGAGGATTCCCTCCCGCAGCAGAAACATCTGTAAGCGCGGGACCGGGTCGCGAGCGGCGTCGGCCTGGCGTTCGGAGTCGGGGCGGTAGAGCCGCTCATCGTCGGAGAGCGAATGGGAATAAGGACGGATCACTTGGGCATGGACGAACGCTGGGCCGTGGCCGGCGCGGCAATAATCGGCTGCCCGCTTGAACGCCGCATAGGCGACGACCGGGTCGGTACCGTCAATCTCTTCGAAATGGAAGTTCGGGAAGCCCGACACCAGGCGCGAAATGTTGCCCCCGGAGGTCTGCACTTCAACAGGCACGGAAATCGCATAGCCGTTGTCTTGTATGCAAAAAATTACCGGCAGACGGCGGTTGGACGCGGTATTCAACGCCTCCCAGAATTCGCCTTCGCTGGTCGTGCCGTCGCCGAGCGAGACATAAGTGATCTCATCGCCCTGAAACTGGACATCCTTAAATTGGCGGTAATCGCCCTCGGCTTTTTGCGCGGCCTTGGGATGCCGGGAGAAATAGCGGCCGGCTTCGGCGCATCCCACAGCTTGCAGAATCTGGGTGCCGGTGGCCGACGATTGCGTGACCACATTGAGCCGCTTGAAGGCCCAGTGCGAAGGCATCTGACGGCCGCCGGAATTGGGATCGTCGGCCGCGCCCACCGCGCCGAGCAGCATTTCGAGCGGGGTTGCGCCCAGCGCAAGACACAGCGCGCGGTCGCGATAGTAGGGATAGAACCAGTCGTAGGCGGGCTTCAACGCAAAAACCGCACCGACCCCCAAAGCTTCGTGGCCCGCACCCGAGATCTGGAAGAATACCTTCTGCTGGCGCTTGAGCAGGATCTCACGATCGTCGATACGTCGCGAAGCAAACATGATGCGGTACGCATCAATAAGCTGCTGACTGGTCAGGCCCTGGTAAGTCTTGGCCTTCTTCGCAACATCGCTTTCATTCAGCTTAGGATCGACTTTGGTCGTGGCCATGCGGCGTTTTTCACCCCACAGATTTTCAGCCCCGCATCATTGTAAATCAGCTCTCAGCTATCAGTTCTCAGGAAATCACCTCAATCTGGACGGCAGGGGGTCTGACGTGAGCATCTGGCACGCTATTGACTATCGATCGTGATGACTGCAGCCTTTGCTGAGCGCTAAGAGCTGAGAGCTGAGTTATCCTGAGTTCTCCATGATTCGCTTCCTGCGCCCATTCGATCCGCGTCGCATCCGCTTGCTGGTGTTCGATCTGGATGGCACGCTGATCGACTCGCGCTTGGATTTGATTCACTCCGTGAACGCAATGTTGCGGCATTTGGGACGTCCCGAACTGGACGGCGACGTCATTGCCAGCTATGTGGGAGACGGCGCTCCCGCGCTGGTGCGCCGCGCCCTCGAGAATACCGATGACGAGACTCTGCAACGGGCGGCCCTGGAGTATTTCCTGGGCTACTACCGCGTGCACAAGCTCGACCACACCACCGTTTATGAGGGGATTCCAGAGGCGCTGGCGGGTTTGGCTGAGCCAAACGGGATTCCGTCAAATGGCGTCCGGCAGATGGCGGTGCTCACGAACAAGCCGGTCCGCGCTTCGCGCGATATTGTGCAGGCGTTGGGGCTGGGAGACTTCTTTGTGCGGGTCTATGGCGGCAATAGCTTTACCACGAAGAAGCCCGATCCGCTGGGGGTGCGGATCATCCTCCAGGAAACTGGCGTGGCGGCGGAACAGGCGCTGATGATCGGCGACTCGTCGGTCGACGTTTTGACGGGGCGCAACGCCGGGGTGTGGACCTGCGGCGTAACCTACGGGTTCGCTCCGCATACGTTAGAGGAGGCGCCTCCCGACGTGCTGATTGAGAGTCCGCGGGAGCTGGGGGAGTTGCTGCGGTAGAGCCTGCAGACGATCAAGGGCTCCTCCACCTCTTTCCGCTGCCGATTTGTTGACAATCTTCTTCCAATTCCTTGACAATTTTCTGACAATCTTGTCGCTGCGTTGCTGTAAGCTCCCGTGTCTTGGCCGTTGGCTCCAAACTACCGACTTAGGCACGGCGTGATGTATTCACGCGTGCCCGAGAAGACTTCCAGAGGGGAAAAGTCATGCCTACAAATTCCAACTCGCGATTCGTTTCGCTGCTCGCCATGGTGATTCTTGTTAGCGCCGCAACCCAAGCTGCCGCGCAAGCGGGCCAGCTTGATACCACATTTGGAAACGGCGGCATTGCCATCACCGATTTCGGAGTCCAGTACCAGCAAGATATCGCTGCCGTCGGCGCTGTCGCAATCCAGACCAACGGCGAGATTGTAGTGGCCGGAGGTGTGCCGGCGGGCAACAAGAACGGGTTTCCGTCCTTTGCCGTGGCGCGTTACCAGGCCAATGGCAGCCTGGACACCAGCTTTGGAACTGGAGGCATCGCAGTCGTCCAGAGCCTCTACGGCAACTTTGCCGCAGTCGCGATTCAGTCCGATGGAAAGATAGTAGCCGGCGGAGGGGAGGATGTGGTTCGGTTCAACGCTAACGGCAGCCTTGACTCTAAGTTTGGATCGGGAGGAATCGTCTCGTTGGGCGCGCCCGTTGCCATCTCTGCGATGGCTCTCGAGGCGAATGGAAACATTGCTGTGGCCACCGGAAATCATCTTTCGGTGTTGTCCATTAGCGGAAAGGGCGCCGGTAGCTTTACTTTGCCCGCCTCGACGGCGAGTTCCGTAGCTGTTCTTTCCAATGGCAAATTCCTGGTGGGCACTGTTTCTCCCAGCTTCGTCTTCCGCTACACGAGCTCGGGACAACTCGACACAACTTTCGCCATCAACGGGCAGTTGCCGACTCCCGGACCGGCCAATGCCCTGGTCCTGGCCGCCAATGAAGACATCCTTGTGGCAGGTTCGCTTCCCAGCAAGGTCACGACACCGGAGCCCACGCTCGGTTTTGCCCTCTCCAGCTATCAGAATGTCGGCATCGCTGATCCAACGTTCGCCACGAATGGCGGAGTCGTGACACCACTTTCCGGCCTTCCGGCTATAACCACCACCGGCCTGGGCATCGAACCGACTGGAGCCATTGTCGTATCAGGGACAGCATCGAATATCCCCGTTGGTGGTTCGCAGCAGGTTTTCGGCCTTGCGCGCTATACCGCTGCGGGGCAACTTGACAGCAGCTTCGGCACCGGCGGAACCGTGATCACATCTTTTGCAAATAGCTATGCCGCCGATTCCGCTCTCGCGATCCAGTCCGACGGTAAGATCGTGGTGGCGGGAACCCTTTTAACGCCCCAAAGCCACGGGGGCAACGATACAGCCTTCGTGGTGGTCAGGTATCTGGCGCAGTAAGAAGCAGTGTCCTCTTGTTCTGAGCGGAAGCCAAGCGAGAAGTGTGAGGTCAATGAGCAGATTCTGCCCTCACGCCGTCCGCAAACTCCTCCGTAGCCGAATCAAAGCCGCTCCCAATGCCGCGACCCCGGCAAGCCAGATAGTTAGCGCCGAATTCACTACCCACTCCGGCGTCGCCCCAACGCGGCGCAGCAGAAACGGCAGAAAATTCCAGGTCGTGATATGAACATAATCCCACTGGTCCTGGGTCATGGCCTCGGTGGTCAAGCCCCAGGCATCCA
>Ga0209415_10014194_pt1 | contig 13029 bp, 12 predicted proteins | sample PeaSoiSIISIP2007_FD_187696 | JGI IMG/M metagenome (GOLD analysis project Ga0209415, IMG submission 187696) | Peat soil microbial communities from Weissenstadt, Germany - SII-SIP-2007 (SPAdes) (version 2) | ecosystem: Environmental > Terrestrial > Soil > Wetlands > Peat | place: Germany...
GAAGACCTTTGGGTAGCCTTCATTGATTCTGAAAGGGTTAGGGGCAGTGAACGTCCCGAAGTGCGAAAGTCAGGTTAAGGACTTGCGGCTGGTGGCGTTGTATCGCCCAGAAGCGGGAAATTGCCGAAGGTGGGGTATGTGCTTGACTCAGGTTGTCACGTCGGCACAGGCGCGGTGGGGCAGACGATCGGTTTTTGTCGTCTGCCAGTCGGGGCGCCGCTCCTGGGGCAGGCAGGCCACAGAAAACGATGGCCTGCCCCACGAAGCGGCTCTGGCGTCCACCTGAGTCAAGCACATACCCACCTTGCCGAAATCGACACAATGGGTCCGGCGATGCAAGGTTCAGCGCAGCCCCATGCGAGCCCGGCAATTCTGTCCACGGTTTGACAGACCGGAGCGTCAAACGTCCGAGGCTGTATGCGAATTCTACCTGTTGTAGCCGCGGCAGATATGACCGTCACTCAGAGGCGCTTGCTCTCCGCGACCTCGGCCTGCCATTCCTCATCCGTGAATCGGAAATAAGGGATGCCCAACGCCGAGGCGCGCTGGATGAAATCCAGGCGAGAAATGCCGAGGAACTCGGACGCCTTCCCGCTCGACACGAGACCTCGGCGGTACAGCTCGAGGACGATCATTTCCCGCGCGGTCTGCTCGACGGGCTGGCCGAGCGTTGCCAGGAAACCGCCGAGGTCTTCGCCGAGATCGAGGGTAGTAGAAGGCATCGCGGATGCTCCTTCTTCATAGTAGCGCTACCCCAGCGCCGCTTTGACCCTGGCCGCCGTCAACGGCGCGCGGCGGACGCGCGCGCCCGTGGCATCGAAGATGGCGTTCGCGATGGCCGCCGCGGTGGGGCGCGACGACGGTTCTCCGGCGCCGCTGGGGGCGATCTCCGGATGGTTCAAAAGCACCACCTCCACCTGCGGGACGTCGGACCAGCGCGCCACCGGGTACGTATTCCAATCCACGCTGGTCACGTAAGTCTTGTCGAAGGTCACCTCTTCTTTCAACGCGCGCCCGAGCGACTGAACCAGGTTCGCCTGGATGGTGCCGCGCAGCGCAGCGGGATTGACGATCAGGCCGCAATCGTGCGCGCAGACCAGACGCTTCACGCGCACCGCGCCGGTGTGCCGGTCGACTTCGACCTCGGCAACCGTCGCCACATACGTTCCGCCGCGCAGCGACAGCGCGACCCCGCGGCCCGAGGCGCTCAGCTTGGGAGACGGCCGATGCTCCCACTTCGCACGCTCGGCGGCCGCCATCAGCACCGCCTTCGCCCGGGCATCCTCGGTGTGCCGCAGACGGAACTCGATGGGATCGGCGCCCGCCGCGGCGGCCAGTTCGTCCATGAACGATTCGGACGCGAACGTACCCGCGGGACCGTTGGGATCGCGCAGGTGCGTGGTGCGCATGGGCGACTCCGACCCGTACAACGGCGCGATGATGTGCCCCACCGCGCGCACGTTGCGGATGGCGTAGGGATACGTGCTGCCGGCCCATTGGACGAACTCGTCTCCGCCGTTGGTATTGGGCATACCGATCAACTGCGCGGCCAGAAGATTGCCCGCAGTGTTGGCCTGCGGAATGATCTCGGTGCCGGAGAAGGCCCGCGAGATCATCTCGAGCGCGGTCACGCCGCCCTGCTCGTCGAGCGCCGCCGCCAGGTCGACGATGGCCGCCGGTCCCTTGCCGCCCCACGCCGTCATATCGGCGCGCGACCACTGCACGCGCACGGGCTTGCCCACGGCTTGCGAAAGCAGCGCGGCATCCGCGGCCACGTCCTCGTCACCCGCGCGGCCATAGGAGCCGGCGGCCTCCACCCACACGACGTGGACTTGTTCGGCGCGAACTCCGAGCATCTGGGCCAGGCCTTTTTGCAGCGCGTGCGGCTTCTGCGAGCCCGTCCAGACGGTGGTCACGCCATCCGCGTGAAAATCCACCACCGCGCATCCGGGGCCCATGGTGGCGTGCGCCTGGAACGGCCACTCGTAGCTGGCTTCCACTTTCTTTGCGGCGCCCGCGAGGGCCGCTGCGGCGTCTCCCTGGTGCACCAGCTCGCGCGTCACCTTGGGAGTCGCCGACCGCATGTGAGAATACACATCCTCGGGAAACGCCGCCGCAGGGCTGCTCCAGTTGACTTTTAGTTCCTTCGCGGCGCGGATGGCAGCCCATTCGCTTTCCGCCACCACGCCCACGAAATTCCGCTGGACCACGGTCTTCACGTAACCGCGGATTGCTTTGACGGAACTCTCATCCACACCCGCCACGTTCGCGCCGCCGCCCGCCGGACGAATCACGCGTCCGTGCAGCATTCCGGGAACCCGCACGTCGGTGGAGTAGGTGGCGCGCCCCAGAATTTTGGGCGGCAGATCGACGCGCGGAAGCGACTGGCCGACCACCGTGTAGCCGGCCGGGTCCTTGGGCTTGCCCTTGCCTTCCACATTCAGGGCGAAGCCGCCGCCCGAAACGCGCAGAGTCTCGGCCAAGTCGCCGCCTCCCGCCAGCGCTCCGTACGAAACTCTCTTCGAGGCATCGCCCTTGGCGCTGACGATCCCGTCCTTCACCTGAAGCTGTTCGACCGGCACACCAAGATTTGCCGATGCCATCTGCAGGAGCAGATAGCGCGCGGTGGCCGCGGCGTTGCGCAGCGGCTTGGCGCCGGCGGAGATCGAGGTGCTGCCGCCCACTCCGCCCTGGTCGGGTGTGGCCGCCGTATCGCCCATGGTCAGTTGAACCCGCGCGGGCGAGACATCCAGTTCCTCGGCCACCACCTGGATGAGCCCGGTCTGAACGCCCATCCCGATGTCCACCTTGCCGGTGAAGACGCGGATGGTCTCGTCCTTCGCGATCCGCATCCAGGCATTCAAGTGGCCGGGCTCCGGAGTGCTGAGAGTGTCGGCGGCGACCAGATGCGGAAGAACACCGGAGTCGGAGAGGCTGAAGCCGATCAGCAGCCCGCCGCCCGCTTTGAAGAACGCTCTGCGCGATGTGTGTGTCATGGTTATGCGCTCCTCTTCATGCCGGCCGCGCGCCGTACGGCGGCCGCAATCTGCACATGGCTGCCGCAGCGGCAGACCAGCCCCTCGAACGCGCCCTTCATCTGATCTTCAGTGGGGTGCGGATGCTTGTCGAGCAGCGCCTTGGTTGCGAGAACCCATCCATTGAGGCAGTAGCCGCACTGGAACGCCTGCTCTTCGATGAAGGCCTTCTGCACGGGGTGCGGATTCTCCGGGGTGCCGAGTCCTTCGAGCGTGACGATGTCTTTGCCCACAGCGCGCGCAACGGGCAGTACGCACGACCGCGTGGCAACGCCCGCGACCAGTACGGTGCACGCGCCACATTGTCCGAGGCCGCAACCGAAGCGCGGATTGTTCAGGCCCGCGTCGTCGCGCAGGACGTAAAGCAGAGGACACTCGGGGTCCGCGTCCACCGCATGAGCCTTGCCGTTAATCTTCAATGATAGGTGTGACATTTCCCTCGCCTCTCAGTAGCCGGCTGAAAGCCGGCTGCAGGATGAAATCCTGCCCCACAATTTAGAAGAAGACAGGCCACAAAAAACGATGGACTGTCCCACCGTGATAGTCTACAAGAATTGACGCGAGGGAGATAATTTCACATGGAACGAAAGAACGCCTCCGATTTTCCGCAAGAGCTGCTGAACCTTTTTGACCGGTACGTGCACGGCGATATCGACCGCCGCGCCTTCCTGGACGGAGCGAAGAAATTCGCCGTGGGCGGCCTGACGGCCGGCGCGATCTTCGAGAGCCTGCGGCCCAATTACGCCTGGGCGCAGCAGGTGGCCAAAGACGACAGCCGGATCAAGACCGAGTACGCGACGGTCGCTTCGCCCCAGGGCAACGAGAACATCAAGGGCTACCTGGTGCGTCCGGCGGACGCCGGCAAGTACCCGGGAGTGCTGGTGGTGCACGAGAATCGCGGTCTGAATCCTTATATCGAGGATGTGGCGCGCCGGCTGGGCACCGCCAAATTCGTGGCGTTTGCGCCCGATGGCCTGACGAGCGTGGGCGGGTACCCCGGCGACGACGAGAAGGGCGGGGCGGCATTTGCCAAGGTGGACAAACCGAAGATGACCGAAGATTTCATCGCCGCCGCGCGCTGGCTGAAGGCGCGGCCGGACTGCACGGGCAAAATCGGCGCCGTGGGTTTCTGTTTTGGAGGCGGCATCGCCAACACGCTGGCGGTGCGGATGGGCGCCGACCTTGCCGCGGCGGTTCCCTTTTACGGCGCGCAGCCGCCGGCCGCGGACGCCGCCAAGATCAAGACGGCGATGCTGCTGCAGTATGCATCCCTCGATACGCGTATCACCGGCGGATGGCCCGCCTGGGAGGAAGCGCTGAAGGCCAACCACGTGACGTACGCGGGGTACGTGTACGAGGGGGCGAATCACGGGTTCCACAACGATACGACGCCGCGCTACGACGAGAAGTCGGCGAAGCTGGCCTGGCAGCGCACGCTCGAGTTTTTCAACAAGTACCTGCGGAGTTGAGAAGCAGGGCGCTTTCGCCCCGTTCCGGGCTGCAACGACGCGTGCTATGTTGCCCACGGCTGTGCGCCGTGGGCTACTATCTTTCGCCCTTCGGGCTTGGCGCGGAGCACACACTCGGCGCGGGCGTGACAGACGACGAAAACCGATCGACTGTCCTACCTCTATAATCAAATCAGTGGATCTTGAAAAAACACTGCTCCGCAAAGTCGGCGAGGCGATACACCGCTTCAAAATGATACGCGACGGCGACCGCGTGGCCGTGGCGCTTTCGGGCGGCAAGGATTCGGCCACCATGCTCGAGGCGCTGCTGCTGCTCCAGAAACGCGCGCCGGTGGAGTTCTCGGTCTGCGCCTTCACGGTGGAACAGGGCAAGTTCCTGCGGCCCATCGAGCCGCTGGGCGAGTATCTCAAACAGCGCGGCATTGCCTGGACCTACTTCCGCGACGCGCCCTCGCTGCGCCTGCTCGAAGACCAGCCGGAGCACGGCTGCGACCTGTGCAGCCGCTACCGCCGGCGCGCGGTGTACGAGATCGCGCACTCGCTGGGCGCCAACGTGATCGCCTTCGGCCACACGGCCGACGATTTCTGCGAGGCGCTCCTGCGCAACACCATGTTCACCGGCCGGCTGAGCGCTCTCCCACCCGTCACCCAATCGCGCGATCGCGAGTACCGGCTGATCCGGCCGCTGGTGTTCGTCACCGAAGACATCACCCGCGCGTATGCCGAGGCCATCGGGGTACCGGTGGTGCCATGCGGCTGCTCGCAGCGCACCGGCACCGTGCGCCGGTCGCTCCGCGGCATGTTCTCCGAGCTGGAGCGCGAATATCCGCACCTCAAGGAAAACATCATTTCGGCCATGGGCAATGTGGACACGGGGCGGCTGCTCGATCCGCGTTTTCTCCAGCTTGAGGAAGCCGGACCCGCGGAGCTGTTCCCGATTGTCACGGAACTGTAACGCAGCCGTAACGGCCTGTTGACCCGCAGCGTGCATACCGATTACCATGGGCTCTCTCGATCCCCACCTTTTTTATGAGACTGCTGCCCCGCGAGGAGAAGTTCTACCAACTGTTTTTGAAGCAAGTGGAGGTCATCTCGGAGGCGTCCCGCCTGCTGCTGGACGGCGTTCGCACAGGCAATTTCCGAATGGCCGGCGCAGCCACGGAAATCGCCGTCCTGGAGCACAAGGGCGACGAGGTGATTCACGAGGTGTTCACGCGCCTCAACCAGACCTTCATCACGCCTCTCGACCCGGAGGACATTCACAGCATCTCGGCGGCGCTGGACAACGTGCTGGACGGCATCGAGGACACCTCCCACCGGCTGGTCTCGTATCGCATCGACCCGATTCCGCCCATCATGGTCACACTGGCGGAGATCGTCGCCAGTTGTGCCGGGGAGATGAAGAGCGCCTTCGTGGCGCTGGAAAAGAGCGGGCCGATCATGGAGCACTGCATCGAAATCAACCGCCTGGAGAACGAAGCGGACCGGATTGGCCGAAGCGCGGTGGCCGACCTGTTCGACAAGGAGAAAAACCCGATTACGCTCATCAAGCTCAAAGAGGTTTACGAGTTCTTCGAAGCCACCATCGATTGCTGTGAGGACGTGGCCGACGAGTTGCAAAACGTCGTCGTCAAAAACAGCTAGCCGATGTCGACCTTCTCGCTGGCCGTCCTGATCATCGCGATTGCGTTGATATTCGACTACATCAACGGCTTCCACGACGCGGCGAATTCCATTGCGACCATCGTGGCCACCAAGGTGCTGACGCCGTTTCAGGCGGTGGTGTGGGCCGCCTTCTTTAATTTCGTCGCGGCCTTTCTGTTTGGCACGGCGGTGGCCTCCACGGTGGGTTCGGGTTTCGTCAACGTGAGCCTGGTGACCCCCTGGGTGATCCTGGCGGGCGTGGCGGGGGCCATCGTGTGGGACCTGATCACGTGGTGGCTGGGCCTGCCGACCAGTTCCTCGCACGCCCTGATCGGTGGGTACGCAGGGGCGGCGATGGCGCATGTGGGGCTGAGCAGGGGGGTCAGCCACAGCTTTGAGGGATTGATCTGGGGCCAATGGCCCAAAACGCTGCTGTTTATTTTCGCCGCTCCCATGATTGGGCTGATTTCGGCGTATGTGCTGATGGTGGTGGTGTATTGGCTGTTCCGCAACTCCAGCCCATCGAAGATGGACTTCTACTTCCGCAAACTGCAATTGCTGTCGGCCGCGGCGTTCAGCCTTTCGCACGGCGCCAACGACGCGCAGAAGACCATGGGGATCATTACCGGGGTGCTGGTAGCCTCCGGCTTTCAGAAAACGTTCCACGTGCACATCTGGGTGATTCTGTCGGCGCACGCGGCCATCGCGCTGGGCACCTTGAGCGGCGGCTGGCGCATCGTCCACACCATGGGAGGCCGCTTGACGCGCCTCAAGCCGCGCTCGGGGTTCTGCGCGGAGACGGGCGCGGCGTGCGCCGTGCTGCTGGCCACGCACTTGGGATTGCCGGTCTCGACTACGCACGCCATCGCGGGCGCCATCACCGGGGTAGGAAGCATCCAGCGGATGAAGGCGGTGCGCTGGGGCATCGCGAAGAATATCTTGTGGGCGTGGGTGCTGACCATTCCCGCGGCGGCGGTCATCGCGTGGCTGTCGTTCTCCGTGCTGCACGCGTTCGTGGGCGAGTAGTTGGCCGCTGGCTGACGCGCGCGGCTCCGATCAGAGCCGCGGATGCGCAGGCGAAACCGCCTGCCGCCATCCCAACAAGTGCCGCGTTCTCAGAGGTGGGACAGACTGTTTCGTCTGCCTCGCCCGCTTGCGGGTGATTCTTTCTCAGCTCGTCATTCCGCCCTCAGCGCCGCCATGGGATCCACACGGGCCGCACGCCGCGCCGGCGTCCACGCGGAAACGAGAGCCGTAGCGAGTATGATCGCCGATGCCGCAAAACAGGTAGCCGGATCGGTAGGCTTCACTCCAACCAGAAAATCGTACAAGAGGCGGCAGAGCAGCCACGCGCCGATCGTCCCCATCGCGATCCCGGCAATGGCCAGCCTCGCCCCCTGGCCGACGATCATGCGGATCACCGCGCCGGGTCTCGCTCCGAGCGCCATGCGAATCCCGATTTCCTGCCTGCGGTCGTTCACCGTCCACGACATCACGCCGTGAATTCCGATCACCGAAAGTACGATGGCGATGGCGGCCAGCATGGCGAACTGCGATAGAAAGAACCGAATCGCGGGGCGGGCCAGAAGGTCGCGCATCGGACGGATATCGTAGAGCGGCACGGTGGCGTCGATCTGGTTCACGAGCGCCCGGACCATGCCGGCCAAGAGTTCGGGCTTACCGGCGGATCGCAAGGCCAGCGTCATATGCATGCGCATCGCGGCGGGCTGCTGGGGGAACGCCACGTAGACCGCGGGCTGCGGCGGACGAGCCAAGGTATTCCGGACATCCCCGGCGACACCGACGATCTGCCGGGGTTCGCGCAGATTCTCCAGCATCAGAAAGCGTCCGATGGGATCTCGATCGCGAAAATACCGCCGCGCCAGAGTCTCCGAAATCACCGCAACCGGCGGTGAATCCGCGGTATCGTGCGCGGTTAAGGCGCGGCCGCGGCGCAGCGGAATTTCGAAGGCTCGAAAGAACTCCGGGCTGACGGCAGCGTAATACGCGTGCGCGGGTTCGCCGGCGGTGGCGAATCGGATCTCGCTGCCGCCGTCCGCTGAGGGAAGCCCCGAGCCAATCGCCGCCGATTCGACCCCGGGCGCCATGCGAACCTGGTCCAGCAGTTGCCTGTAGAACTCCAAAGCAGCCGCGCCATGGTATCGCGCGTCCGGCAAATCCAGGCGCATCGTGAGGATGTTCTCGGTACGAAACCCGCGGTCCGGCGGATTCACCACCTGGAACGTGCGGAACAGCAACCCGGCGCTCACCGTCAGAATCAATGCCAGCGCCACTTCGGCGATTGCCAGCAGATCGCGCAGCCGTTGCCGCCGCCGGCCGGGGTTCCTGCCGGCCTCCTTGAGCGATTCGTTCAGATCGAAGCGCGAGCCGTGTACCGCGGGGACCAGCCCGATCAGGGTGCCCGACACCATCGCCGCGGCCGCGGTAAACAACAGGACGCCACGGTCGAGCGCGATCTCGCGCGCCTCGGGAAACCAGGGCGGCGAGAAGGCCACCCACAGATCGATACCGCAGGCGGCCGCCAGCACGCCGGCCAGCCCTCCCGGTAACGCCAGCACCAGGCCGTCGCACAACAACAACCGGATCAGCCGCGCGCGGGTCGCGCCCAACGCGGCCCGGACGGCAAGCTCCTGGCGCCGCACCGCTGCCCGAGCGAGCAGCAGATTGGCCACATTCGCGCATGCGATCAGCAGAACCACGACGACCATTCCGAACAGCGGGTAAAGATCGGGTTTCCAAATCTCCAGGATGGCGTCGGGCAGCGGCTTTAGGCGGACCTTCCAGTGCGGGTCCATGGCGCGCTCGATGGCATTCATCTCGGCTTCGGCACGAGCGAACGTTTCCCCCGGCTTCAGACGCGCCAGCGTAATGATCTGGCTGTTCGGATCCCGCCATCGCCCAACGGAGAAGTCGATGGGCAGCCACATATTCGCATCGCCGTCCGTGAAAAAGCGCTGGACCCGGGGCGGCATGACGCCGATCACCGTATGGGCTTCGCCATCAATGGTCAGGATCTCACCGATCACGTCCTTGCGGCCGCCGAAGCGGCGCTGCCAATAATTGTGACTGAGGATGACGGTGCCTGCGTCCTGCGGCAACCAATAGGTGCGCCCCAGTTCGGGACGCACGCCCAACATGGAAAACAGCTCCGGCGTGGTGAATTGCGCCTGCAGCCGCTCCGCCATGCCCGGTCCGGTGACTGTGATTGGCTGCCCGCCCGTCAGCATTTCCAGGCCGATGAAACAGCGGTTCGTCCGGCGCCATTCGAGCGCGCTTGCGACCCGTGGGTCTTCTTTGGGCGGTCCGCCGTCGCGCGATTCCCAGAGTGCCGCCAGGAGGTTGGGCTCTGCGAACGCATAGGCGCGCATCTCGACGCCGTGGATGACGCTGTAGACGGTGGTGCTGGCGCCGACCCCTAACGCCAGCGAGAGGATCGCGACGGCGCTCATTCCCGGCGAGCTTCGCACCAGGCGCAGGCTGCTTCGAAAGTCGGCGAGCATGCGTCGTTTAGACACCGGACGGAATCGATCGGTTCCGGTTGGCGATATGAACTTTTCCTACCACTGGCCCAGGGATTGCTTCTTAGATCGAAAGAGGTTTGCGTGCGGCAGTGACACGACAGGCGATTTGGCACTTGCTCCAGAAGACGGCGGGCAACTGGGGCGAATTGAACGCTCCACGGCTGGGCGCCGCCCTGGCCTTTTACAGCGTGCTCTCGATCGCCCCGCTGCTGGTGTTGAGCGTGGGCATTGCGGGCCTGATCTTTGGCGCGGACGCGGCACACGGCCAAGTCGTGTGGCAGATCCAGAACGTGGTTGGCTACGAGGGTGGGCGGATCATACAGTCGTTGCTGTTGGAGGCCAAGTTCTCATCGGGCAGGATTTTCGCAGCGGCAGTGGGAATCTTCATGCTGTTGTTCGGCGCGTCGGGCGTGTTCGGCGAGTTGCGCGATGCGCTCGACCTGGTGTGGCGCGTGAAGTCCGCTTCCGGCGGCGGATTGGCCGGACTGATCCGCTACCGCTTCCTTTCGTTCGCGATGGTCTTGGGCACGGGCTTTTTACTCCTGGTTTCGCTGATTCTGAGCGCGGCCATCGCCGCCGCCGGGAAATTCTTCGAGCGCTTCCTGCCGGCGCCGGAAGCCGTGCTTCACATGGGGAGCACACTGCTTTCATTTCTGGCGGTGACTGTACTTTTTGCGTTGCTCTACAAAGTAGTGCCGGATGCCCGGATCGAGTGGCAGGATGTCTGGATTGGCGCGGCGGTTACCTCGCTGCTGTTTTCCGCCGGCAAGTTTCCGATCGGCCTGTACCTGGGAAAAGCGAGCGTGGGATCGGCTTACGGCGCGGCTGGATCGGTGGTGGTGTTTCTGGTGTGGGTCTATTACTCGGCGCAGATTTTCTTGTTCGGCGCGGAGTTCACCCATACTTTCGCCGAGATGCACGGGTCGCGCGCGCAGGCACGCGAGCAAATGCGCCGGATGTTCTGGCGTCCAAAATTGGCGGGAACGCGCGCGCAGTAAGCGATCCTGAAGATCATGACTCGGAGACAGGCGCTGGGGCTTCCCCCTGGGAGCGCTCGCCGCCGGGAGGGCGGGGTACGGGCAGAATCGCGGAATGGCCTCGCGAGGCGTGCAGGCGGCGCCGCGCGGCAAGCCCTCGGGGCTGCCGTTCCACGCGCATTTCGTCAACGTGGCCCGGAAGGCCGCCCTGCGGTCGCCCATTGGTGGCGGCCGATCCACTGGTGGTGATTCGGGGAGGGCCGGAAATCATTCGCAGGGAACGGTTCGCGCCGCGCCGTTCGGCCGTGCTACCGTAGCCCCATGCTCAGAGAACTCTGGCTGGTGCGGCATGGGGAAACCGAATGGAGCCGGTCGGGCGCGCACACCGGCAGGACCGATATACCACTCACCGCGGCGGGACAAGAGAACGCCGCGGCCATGGGCCGGCTGCTGGGCGGACGGAGGTTTGCCCTGGTGCTGACCAGCCCGCTCGAGCGCGCGCGGGAGACATGCCGGCTGGCCGGTTACGGAGCGGAGGCGCGGATCGATCCGAACCTGATCGAGTGGGATTACGGCGATTACGAAGGCCGCACCACGTCCGAGATTCAGAAGGATGTTCCGGGCTGGTCGCTGTGGGTCTCGGGAGTGCCGCATGGGGAGACTGTGGAGCAGGTGGGGGCGCGCGCCGAAGCGGTCATTGAGCGGGCGTTACAGGCCGATGGAGATGTCGCGCTCTTCGCGCACGGGCACGTTCTGCGAATTCTCACGGCGCGGTGGCTGGGCCTGGCTGCGGATGCGGGCCGGCTGTTCGCGCTCGGCACGGCATCCATGGGCACGCTGGGGTACGAGCGCACGACGCGAGTCATCACCCGCTGGAATCTCAGTGTTTCGGGGTGACCCTCAGGACACGATCTCACCGCGGAGAAGCGGAGGCACGGAGATAAGCGCGGAGGAAACCGAGAGAAAGACTGTGTTTACGACTCGCTAGCATCGCTAGCATCCTGGCGTGACCTCAGTGTTTCGGGGTGATCAAGCTTACGCGCGCGGGCTTGCTGCCGGGCGGAACCTTCATCACCTTGCAGACCAGTTGCAGCGACTCGACCGCGGCAATCACCCGAGTCAGGTTGCGGTCCTGGTCGGTGCCGCTGAGCACGGCGACCTGGCGCGAGGGCGCAAAGATCTCCATCACGCGGAGGCGCTCGGCGCCGGTGTGGAATAGCACGACCAGCTCTTCGTCGTCCTTCAGCGCCTTCTGCATGGCGTTGATCTGTCCCAGGATGATGGCGGAAACCGGGTCGGGAGCCGGCGGCGGGGCGGGTTCCTTGGGTGTGGGCGCGGTGGCGGACAACAGCGCCTGTTGCGCAATCTGCTTGGTCAAATCGCCGAGTGCCATGCTGGCTTGATGCTAACATGCGGGAGGAGCGAAAGGCGCCCCACATGAAGAAATCGGCGAGCGTGACCCTGACAGTGGTGGCCACCGTCGGGTTGGCGGCGTGCGGCCGGCGGCGCCCGGATCCCTGCGAGGCCGCTACCTTCAGCCAGCAGGCCTGCCAGGAAGCGATCGACCGCGGGGGCTATTTCTGGCAGGGGACGTGGTACCCGATGAGCTATCATTACCCCTACCCGTTCTACTTCGATTCGTACCGCGGGTATGTGTCGCGCGGAGGGACGGTCACGGCGGCGCCATCGACATCGTATGCCGGCTCGCGTTTTGCCGATCCGCCGGGCGGCGCGGGGCACTCGCCGGGTACGGCAGCGCCCAGCGTCGAGCGCGGGGGATTCGGGTCATCGGGCGCGGGGCATGGAGCGGGGGGATAATGCGACGGATTCAAGCGACGCCACGAGCGGACTGGCAAAAGAAGGTCGAAGAAGCGGGGCTTACCTGGCATTCGGGCGAGCAGCCCTACTGGAACGAGTCCGCGTTCTACGAGTTCACGGCCAAGGAAGTGGAAGTTCTGGAAGCGGCCACCAACGAACTGGAGAAGATGACACTCGCGGCCGCGCAGCACGCGATCGACAACCGGCTGTACGGGAAGATGGGCATTCCCGAGAGCGCGGTGCCGCTGATCGAGAGTTCCTGGGAAGCGGAGCCGCCTTCGCTCTACGGACGGTTCGACCTGGCGTACGACGGAGTCCATCCGCCCAAGCTCCTGGAGTACAACGCGGACACTCCGACCGCGCTGCTGGAAGCGGCGGTGGTGCAGTGGTACTGGCTGCAGGACACGTTCCCCCAGCGCGACCAGTTCAACTCCCTCCACGAGAGGCTGATTGCGTTGTGGAAGGAGCTGGCGCCGTACCTTCCGGGCCAGCGCATCGACTTATGCTCGATGGACGATGCCGAGGATGGCATGACGGTCACGTA
>Ga0209415_10014195_pt1 | contig 13028 bp, 13 predicted proteins | sample PeaSoiSIISIP2007_FD_187696 | JGI IMG/M metagenome (GOLD analysis project Ga0209415, IMG submission 187696) | Peat soil microbial communities from Weissenstadt, Germany - SII-SIP-2007 (SPAdes) (version 2) | ecosystem: Environmental > Terrestrial > Soil > Wetlands > Peat | place: Germany...
TCTGATCGACGAGGACCTCCCCCCGCCGGCGGCGGGCGAGGCACAGGTCGCGGTCCGCGCCGTGGGCCTCAATTTCGCCGATGCCTTGGCGTGCCTCGGGCTCTATTCGGCGACGCCCCGCGGCAGTTTCGTGCCGGGTCTCGAGGCCGCCGGGATCATCGAAACCCTGGGCCCGCCGCTCCCCGGGCGCGACGATCCATTCGAGGTCGGGGAGCGCGTCGTCGCCCTGACCCGCTTCGGGGGCTATGCGACCCGGCTGAACGTGGACACGCGCTACCTCCAGCCGGTCCCGGCGGACTGGTCGTTCGAGCAGGCTGCGGCGTTCCCGGTGCAGGGGTTGACTGCGTGGTGGGGCCTCGTGCGCCTCGCCGAGGTCCGCGCGGGGAGCACGGTTCTGGTCCAGTCGGCCGCCGGCGGCGTCGGCCTGCAGGCCCTCGCGATCCTCGAGCGGCTCGGCGCCCGCCCCGTCGCGGTGGTCGGGACTCCCGCCAAGATCGAATTCTTGCATCGCCATCTCTCGCTGCCGCGCTCGAGCCTCGTGCTTCGCGAACACGGCTATTTCTCCGCGCGCCTCGATGTTGCGCTCGCTGCGCTCGGCGCAACGGGATTTGATGTCGTCTTCGACGCGGTGCTGGGCGAATGGTTCGCGCCTTGCTTCGAGCGCCTGGCTCCGGAGGGCCGTCCTGGCCGCGCCTCGCGTGGCGCTGGCTCAACCGTCCGCGCGTTGATCCACTCGCAATGATCTCCAGCAACCGCGCATTGCTGGCCTTCAACCTCATCTGGCTGTGGGAAGCCGTCGAGCGCTTGCCGGCGGCGTTGGACGCGCTCGCGGACCTGAACGTCGGTCCGCCGCACATCGGCGCGCTGCAGCCGTTTGCCGCGGCGCGTGCCGCGCTCGCGGACTTGCAGTCCGGGCGAAGCGTCGGCAAGAGCGTGCTGCAGGTCGACGCCTCCGCATGAAGTCCGCCTCCACCTCGCTGACCGAGGGCCCGATTGCCCGGACGCTGATCACCTTCGCAATGCCGATTCTGTTCGGCAATGTGCTGCAGGCGCTCAACGGGTCGGTTAATTCTGTCTGGGTCGGCCGATTTCTCGGCGAGGCCGCGCTGACCGCGACCGCGATCGCCAACACGATCATGTTCCTGCTGCTCGGAGGCGTGTTCGGCGTGTCACTGGCCGCGACGATCCTGGTCGCCCAGTACATCGGCGCACAGCGGCTCGATGAGGCGCGGCGCGTGGTCGGCACGAGCGCGACATTCTTCGCGGTGGTCGCGACCACAATCGCAGTGGCCGGCTGGCTGGGGGCCTCCCGCCTGCTCGCCGCGATGCACACGCCCCCCGAGGCGTTGCCTTTCGCGCACGCCTACCTGCGGATCATCTTCGTCGCCATCCCGTTTCTGTACATCTACACCTATGTGATGGCCGTCCTGCGCGGCGCCGGAGATTCGAAGACTCCGTTCAAGTTCCTGGTGCTGTCGGTCGGCCTCGACATCGCGCTCAACCCGCTGCTGATCTTTGGTCTGGGCCCTGTGCCGCGCCTCGGCATCGCGGGCTCAGCGCTCGCGACGTTGATCGCCAATGCCATCAGCCTCGTGGCGCTGATTCTTTTTCTCTACCGCAAGCGCAATCCGCTGTGCCTCAGGGGTCCGGAGCTCCGCTACCTGCGGCTCGACGGCGTCATCGTCGCAACGCTGCTGAGGAAGGGTCTACCGATGGGACTGCAGCTACTGGTGATCTCCGCCAATGCGGTCGCACTGATCACGCTCGTCAACCGTTTCGGAACCGACACGACGGCTGCGTACGGGGCGACCTGGCAGCTGTGGAACTACCTGCAGATGCCTCCGTTCGCCATCGCCGCAGCGGTGTCGTCGATGGCGGCCCAGAACGTCGGCGCCGGCCGCTGGGACCGGGTGGCGCGAATCGCCCGCGTCGGCGTGACGTTTCATTGCGTACTGACTGGCGCGCTGGTGCTCGTCCTGCTTGCCCTCAACAGGACCGCGCTTGGCCTCTTCTTACCGCCCGGGCGGGCGCTCGCGATCGCCGGTCACATCAATTTGACGAGTGCCTGGTCGTTCGTGTTCTTTGGCATCTCGATGGTGCTGTTCGGTGTCGTCCGCTCGACGGGCGCCGTCGTTCCACCGCTGGTGGCGCTGTTCATCGCGCTGTGGGGGATACGCATCCCGTTTGCGGTGGCGCTGATCCCGCGTTTCGGCGCGGATGCAATCTGGTGGAGCTTTCCACTCGCCTCGTGCGTCGCGGCGTTGCTGGCGTTCGGCTACTACCGGTGGGGTGGCTGGCGGCAAGCGCGGATGATCAGCTCCGCGCCGTCCCGTGCCGGCGCCGATGGCTGAGTCGCGCGAGGCGCCCGAGCGGTGCCTGGCTCAGTTGGCGAAGCGGACCGAAGCCGCGACCCGCGCCGCGACCGCATCGATCGCGCCCGCGTCGGCAGAGCCCCGCGATAGTATCGCGAGCGCCCCGCGTCCCGCCGGCACGATTACTCCTCGATAGCCGCCTTCGTCGATCGGCGTGTCCCGCGCGACGTGCTCGTGGCGCAGCACCATCACCGTCATCGGCCCCGCCGTCGTCTGTACGACGAGGTGTGGCACGTACCAGCCGCGGAACCAGCAGCTGTGCGCATAGCTGATCTGAGGCACGCCGGGTTCGAGACTCACTCCCGAGCGGTGGAGCACGTAGGTGAGCGCAGCGTCCGGCACCTTGACGTCGGTCACAACCCATGCATCGGGCTCAAGCGACATATGCCCAACGACCGCGCTCGCAAGTGCCTGCCGCGGATAGATGGTAGTGATCGCCGCAACGAGTATCACTGCGAGAACGGCGCTCGCGGCCAGCGCGAGCCAACCGCGCCGCAGCGGCGGCCGCCGCGCGACAGCCCGTCGTGCGTCGAGCTCGACCGGCGCCTGGTCGACGGCCGGAGCCGCGCGCTCCGGCACCGGGATCTCGAGCGCGCGGCGCAGTTTTGCGTCAAATGCGGCGAGCTCAGCTGCGTAGCGCGCGCACTCCGGACAGGTCGCCAGATGGGCGGCGATCACCGGCGGGCGCGCGACCGGTTGCGCATCCAGGGCCTCGCGTATGCCCGCGCAGTTCATTTCGCTTCCCGGTCGCCGGCGAGGACGGCGCGCAACTTCTGCCGGGCCCGAAACAGCCGCGTCAGGACCGCACCCGGTTTCAGGTCCATGTGCCGCGCGATTTCGTCGGTTGAGTAGCCCATCAACACCTGCAGCACCAGCGGCTCGCGGTAGTCGTCCTCGAGTGCGAACAGCGCCTCGCGCAGCTCCGCCAGCTCCTCGGCGTCGGCGGCCCCGAGCGCCGGGTCTTCGACCGCCGCAAGCTCCTCGATGTCCACCGTCTCGAAACGCTTGCGCTCGAAGCGTCGGGCGAATTCGCGGCGCGCAATCGTGAGCAGCCACGGCCGCACCGCGGCGTCCTCCCCGAGGCCGTCGAGCGAACGCCAGGCGCGCAGCAGCGTGTCCTGCACGACGTCCTCCGCAACGGCGCGGTCGCGCGCCAGCCAGAACGCAAATCGGTACAGGTCCGGTCGCAGGCTGCCGCACAAGGCGCCGAAGCGCGCGTGGCGACGCGCCGTATCCGTCGAGTCATTCATTAAGGGGGACCGGGCGGTGGCAACGCTTATTACAGGGAATCGGCACAGGGCCGGGGGAACATCGTACAGGGTCGGTGGGGATGCTGCGGTGCAACAGCGGCACCAAGGACCGCGCCCGACTGTAAGGACCGGGCCCGTGGCCGGGTCTTAGTTGAGAGTGCTGGCTGTCCATGCCTCGTCCGCGCGACACCTTGATCGATGGGCTTGCCTTGCTCGCGGCCCCCGGTGCAGGCTCCGAAACGCGGCGGCCGGGCCCGGCTCGGATGCGTCGTTCCCGGCACATCAGAACTCCGGTTACACGGCAGGAATCGCATGCAGCCCGCGCTCGGATTCGGACTCGGCCTCAGACCAGTCCATTACACCGCGATCCTGGAGTCGGCCCCGGCGGTCGACTGGTTCGAGGTCATCACCGAGAACTATCTGGTCGGCGGTGGCCGGCCTCTCTATTTCCTCGACGCGATCCGCGCGCGCTATCCCATCGTCATGCACGGAGTGTCGCTGTCGATCGGCAGCACCGCAGCTCTCGACGAGGACTACCTCAGGCGTGTCCGTGACCTCGCGGCACGCTGCGCGCCCGAATGGATCTCCGACCACCTGTGCTGGACCGGCACGGACGGCCGGAACCTGCACGACCTGTTACCGCTGCCGTACACGCCGGAGGCTGTCGCCCACGTCGCGCCGCGGATCGAGCACGTTCAGGAGCGACTCGGCCGCCCGCTGGTGCTTGAGAATGTGTCGAGCTACGTGAGCTACACGAGTTCGGCGATGAGCGAATGGGAATTCCTGGCAGCGCTCGCGCGCCGCACCGGCTGCCGGCTGCTGCTCGATGTCAACAACGTCTATGTCAGCAGCCGCAATCACGGCTTCGAGGCGACCGAGTTCATCGACGGGGTACCGCTCGAGGCGGTCCAGCAGCTTCATCTGGCAGGGCACCAGGACCACGGCACGCACTGTATCGACACGCACGATGCCCCGGTCCGGGACGAGGTGTGGGACCTCTACGCCCACACCGTGCGGCGTTTCGGCCCCGTCAGCACTCTGCTCGAGCGCGACGACCAGATTCCGCCGCTGACCGAGCTCGTCGCCGAGCTCGAGCACGCGCGCGCGGTCGCCCGCGACGCGCGCGCCGAGGCAGCATGATGCGGCTCGCCGATCTCGAACGGGCGGTTCAAGCGCACGTGCTCTCGGGCGGGGCGCTGCCGGAAGCACTCGCCGCGGCGGTCGCGCCGCCGGCGGCCGAGCGCTGGGAGATCTATACGGAGGCGTACCGGCTGAGGCTCATCGAAGCACTCGGGATCCACTACCCGGCGCTGCGCGCCAGGCTCGGCGTGGAGACGTTCGATGCCCGCATGCAAGCGTTCATCGCGGCCACGCCATCTGTGCACCGCTCGATCCGGGATTACGGCAGCGAGCTCGGCGCGTTCATCCTTGCGCGGGCGGAAGGGAACGAAGACGAGATGCTTGCAGAACTCGCCGGATTCGAGTGGCAGCTCGCTGCGGCCTTCGATGCCCCGGATGCCGCGCCGACGGCCGTCGCGGACCTCGCCGTGGTCGTTCCGGCCGATTGGCCGGAACTCAGATTCCGCGCCATTCCGAGCGCGCGCAGGCTGCGAACGCTGACGAATGCAATCGCTGTCTGGCGCGCGGTCGGCCCGCGCGACGCCAACGAGGATACCGACGTGCCGCAAGCGTCTGCGCAGTCAATTCCCGCGAGCTCGACCGACCCGGTCGAGTGGCTGATCTGGCGCCGGCACCTGACGACCGAATTCCGCTCGCTCGAGGCCGCCGAGGCCAGCGCGCTCGACCAGCTGCTGGGCGGCGCCGCATTTGGCGACGTCTGTGGCTCGCTCGCCGGACCATACGGTGACAGCGCCGCGCTCAAGGCGGCGGGGTGGCTCAAGGGCTGGCTGCTGGAAGGGCTGCTGTTGCGGGTATGACGCCGCACTTTCGCCGCCGCTCGGGCGCACGATGAACCGGTCGCCGCTACGGTCCCGACTGCTGTCGCCGAGCGGCTCATAGACGCCTGGTCCGCACGACGCCCGGCAGCGCCGGTTGTCGAAAGGCTGCGGCTTTCGCCTACTGCTGGCGCTGCTCTCGCGTATCAATCGGATCGCGCGGCGCAGCCGCAATGACGAACGGCGGGTAGCGGGAGCGTCGGATGCGAATCGGCATTGTCGGTGCAGGTATCAGCGGACTCGCGACGGCGTTCTGGCTGCAGCGGGCGCGGCCTGACTGGCAGCTGGTGATCTTTGAGGCCGCCGGCGGCCCGGGTGGGGCGCTGCACACCGAGGAGATCGCGGGCTTTCGCTTCGAGGCCGGCTGCAACGGCTTTCTGACCAATAAGCCGGACAGCCTCGATCTCGTCCGCGCGGCCGGCGCGGATGCACTGCTGATGGAGAGTTCGGCACTCGCTCGCAAGCGATTCGTGTACACGGACGGCCTGCATCTGCTGCCCGAATCGCCACGCGCCTTCGTCGCGACTCCGCTGCTCAGCGTGCGCGGCAAGCTCCGCGTACTCGCCGAGCTGCTCGTGCCGGCGCGACGCGACGGCGCCGAGGAAACGCTCGCCGAGTTCGGCTACCGGCGACTCGGCCGCGAGTTCACCGACGTATTCCTCGATGCGATGACCGCCGGCATCTACGCCTCGACCCCGGCAAGGCTCTCGGTCGCCGCGGCATTCCCGCTGATCGTCGGGCTCGAGCGCGAGCACGGCGGGCTGTTTCGCGGCATGCTGGCACGCCGCAAGCGCGCGGCCGGCCCCGGCGGAGTGCTGATGAGCTTCCGCGGCGGCGTCAGCACCTTCATCGAGCACCTGTGGCACGCAGTGCGCGCAGAGTTCCGCTTCGACTCCACGGTCGTCGCGCTCGAGCGCAGCGGATCGCGCTACACGATTCATGCCGACGGCGCCCGCGTCGAGACGGACCGCATCATCCTTGCGACTCCCGCCCACGTCGCAGCCGGGCTTGTCGCCGGCCTCGACTCGGCACTCGCTGCGCGGCTGGCCCGAATCGAGTATTCGCCCGTTGCCGTGGTCGGCTTCGGCTACCGGGGCCTTGCCCACCCGCTTGACGGCTTCGGACTGTTGACGACCGCATCCGCACGGCAGCCAATACTCGGCGTCCTGTGGGATGGCAGCGTATTCCCGGACCGCGTCCCGCCCGGCGGCAAGATCCTGCGCGCGATGCTCGGCGGACAACGCAATCCCGAGCTTGCGCTGCTACCGGAACCTGACCTGATCGGCCTGGCCCGGGCCGGCATCCGCGCCACGCTCGGCATCGAGGATGCCCCGGATGTCGTGTTCGTGCGGCGGTGGGAACGCGGCATTCCGAACTACGGACCCGGACACCTCGCAAATGTCGCGGCCATCGATGCCGCAGTCGCCGCCCTCCCCGGACTCGATCTCAGCGGCAATGCCTATCACGGGGTCGCCATGAACGACTGCTGCCGGGCGAGCCGGCAGCTCGCCGCGCGGATCGTCGGCGCTGGCTGAGCGCAGCAGGCTGTAAGACGCCCCGGGAGCTAGGCGTGAGCGTCGAGCCACGCCTCGAGGTCCGCAAAGACCCGATCGCGCTCAGGCTCATTGAAGAGCTCGTGGAACAGCCCTTCGTAGAGCTTGACCGTCAGGTCCGGCGCGCCCAGCCGCGCGTAGACCGGGCGCGTGAGCCTGAGCGGTACCAACGCATCGGCGGTCCCATGCAGGACCAGCGTCGGCGCGCGAAGCTCCGGAGCCCGCTGTCCGGCCCGCTGCATTGCGCCCAGCAGTTCGACGACGGTCCGCGCCGGAATCAGACCCCGGTACACGAGCGGATCGCTCTCATAGTTTCGAACGATGAATGGGTCGCGGCTGATCGCCGCCGCCGGCAGCCGCAGGACGCCTACGATCGGCGCCACCGCTGACAGCAGCCGCGCGATCGCGAGCCGCCCGCGAGGGACGTCAGGATCGGTGCCGATCGCCGGCGCGGACAGCACCAGCCGATCGACGAGCTCCGGATGATCCAGCGTCGCGAGCAGCGCCGCCGTCCCGCCGAGGCTGTGGCCGATCAGGAACAGGCGCTGGCCCGGGTGCTGCGTCCTCGCCGCGCGGATTCGCTGCGTGAGGTCATCGACGAGCCAGTCGAAGGATTCGATGTAGGCCCGCGCGCCGGTCGAGCGCCCGTGACCGCGATGATCGAGCGCGTAGACCGCGAGTTGCCTCGCAGTCAGGCGCGCCACGAGCTCGCCGTAGCGGCCGCTGTGTTCGGCGAGCCCATGGGCGAGGACGACCGCGGCACGCACTTCACCGTCCGGCAGCCATTCCTGCTGGAAGAGCCGCCGGCCCTTGCGACCCTGCTGCTCACCTGTTGCGTGTCGCACCCTGGTATTCCGGCCGGCGGTCAGCGGTACAGCAGGATATCGGCGCGCTCGGCGATCCAGGCCGCCTCGTCGCTTGAGGCGCGCGCATCAAGATCGGCCGCGGTCGCCGCCGGATCGTCAACCCATTCGCGCAGCCCTGGGCCGCCGTTGATCAGGTCGATCGCGCGCCGGTCGCGCTCGTACTCGTAATGCATGTCCCTCCACAGCGGATAGTCGGGGCGCAAGCGTCGAAGCGCCTTCAGTGCCGCGGCCACGAGCCGCCACGGACGGAAGTCGAGGTGCGCATAGCCGGGATCGTCCACATGCACCTGCAGGCCGGCGCACAAGCTCCCCGCATGCTTTTGGAATGTAGGTTCGAACCAGCAGGATCGCAGCCGGCAGCCCGAAAGCCACGCCGGAGCCAGCGTGTGCATTGCCGCGAGCCACGCGCGCACATCGAGGCCGGGGGCGCCGAACAGCTCGAGCGGCCGCGTCGTCCCGCGGCCCTCCGACAGCGTTGTGCCCTCGAGCAGTACCGTCCCGGGGTAGCAGCGTGCCATCGACAGGTTGGGTGCATTCGGGCTCGGGTTTACCCAGGCACGTTCGCCTAGCGGCCAGCCGAAGCCTGGTGCGGCATCGGGCTGCCAGCCCGCGAGTTCGATCACCCTGTAGTCGAGGTCGAGCTTCAACTGGCGGATGAACCAGTGGCCCGCTTCCCCCAGCGTCAGTCCGTGGCGCATCGGGAGCGATCCGGCGCCGACGAAACTCTCCCAGCCGCGCTGAAGCGTCAAGCCCTCGACCGGGCGGCCGACCGGATTCGGGCGATCGAGGACCCAGACGGACTTACTGGTGCGCGCTGCGTCCTCGAGGACGTATCGCAGCGTCGTCAGGAACGTGTAGATCCGGCAACCGAGGTCCTGGAGGTCGACGAGTAGCACGTCGAAGGTGTCGAGCATCGCCGCGGTCGGGCGGCGCACCTCTCCATACAGGCTGAACACGGGGATCCCGTGACGCGGATCCTGGTAGTCCGCGGTCTCGACCATGTTGTCCTGCTTCTCGCCGCGCAGTCCGTGCTGCGGGCCAAAGGCGGCCGTGATGTTGACGCCCGGAACGGCCACCAGTGCGTCAATCGAATGCGTGAGGTTGCGTGTCACCGACGCCGGGTGCGCGAGTAGCGCCACCCGCTTTCCGGCAAGCGGCGCACGCAGCTCCGGGTTCTCCAGCAGGCGGTCGATCCCGAACTTCATCAGACCGGACCACCGTAGCCGGCCAGCGTCAGGACGAAGCCCCGCCGATCGTGGAAATCGGCTGCCTCGGCCGGATGGGAAAGCGCGTAGTAGTGAAGCCCGCCGTCACGGCTCTCGATCACCGCACTCAGCCCAATATCGAGCGGCCTGGCCGGGGCGACACGCGCCAAGCCCTCCATGTCGAGCGCTACCTCGAGCCGCGTCTCGAGATCGCCGCGCCGCAGGTGGATCGCCGGCGCCGAAGAGAGTTCGGGGTCGGCCAGGCGTTCGCGATAACCTCCGAAGCGGTACGCCGCCCATGCCGCCGACGGCGAGAAGTTGAACTCATAATAAGTCGTGCCGCGGGCTACTGCGCAGAACGCCTCGAAGCAGGTGTGCCGCCACAGGCCCTCGCAGCGTTGCGGCGCGCCAGTCACGGGCCAGACGACCTCGGTGACTCGCCCGGTGATCTCGTAACGAAAGTCGCAACCGCGCGCGGTCCGCTCAACGGACGCGGCGACCCGGATGTCGGGGGCGGGGCGGGGATTGCCTGGGTGCGGCACGAGGTCGGCGCGGACGGAGGACATCCGGAGATGCTACCGCGTTCGCGGGTCGGACGAAGCCGCAGAGCGTGCCTCCCGGGCGGCTTCCGATCGGTGACCCGGGTCGAGGGCAGTCGCGAGGTACCTGCGCCCGAAGGCAGGGGCAGAGCACCCGCAGCGCAACTGCAGCTAGCGGGCCCGCCGAAATGTCAGGTTATAGCGCACCGCACCCGGGACTACGCCAGGCGAGGCCGCGAGACGCCGCACGCCGTGATACCCCGCGCGCGCCGTGCCTCCCCATACGAGAACGTCACCGTCCTCGACGCGCACCGGCAGCGCCGGTCCCTTGCGCACCGCGCCGTACCACACGAACACGGCCGGCAGCCCGATCGACACCGATACGATTGGGTGGCGCATGTTGAGTTCGTCGAAGTCGCGGTGTGCGCCCATCTGGGTGCCGACCGCGTACCGGTTCACGAGACAGCAGTCCGGCTCGAAGCCTGGAAATCCAGCCGTCGCGGCCGCATGGGTCGCGAGCGAGAGGAACGCCGGCGGCATCGCCGGCCACCGCCGTCCGGAGTCCGGATCCTGATCGACGTAGCGATATCCGTCCAGGTCGCTGTGCCAACCAACGCTGCCACAGTTCGTCATCGCAACCGACATCTGCCCGCCGCCGCGGGTGCGCAGTCGCCGGAAAGGCGCCTCGCACGAAATACGCTCGATTGCCGCAACGAGCGGCGGCGTTGCGACGTAGCGCCTGAGAATCAGGACCTCAGGCGCGATCGCAACCCGCCGGGAAGCCCGGGCGGGCACGTCGGGTCGGGCGAGCAACGGTGCGGATCTCGGCATCGGCGCGCTGTGACCTCAGTAAAAGACGTATGCCGCGATTTGGCGCAAGCGTGTTCCATCGTGACAGAAACCGGCGCGGGGGCTCGTTCGGCGCGAATGGCGTTCCGGCGCCTGACTCCAGGCCCGCCCGGCAGGAGGTCGTTCAGGCGCTGCGGCCTCAGCTGCTGTGCGGCGGCTCAGGCAAGGTCCGCGGTGCGCCGCTTGGCAGCCGTCCAGCGATCCAGCTTCTGCCGCGCGCCGTTCCTGGCCGGATCCATCGCGGCATCGTGGTCGGGTGTCTTCGCGGCGAGTTCGATCACGTAGCCATTGGGATCGCGGAAATAGATAGAGTGGATGAATCCGTGATCGGAGACGCCGCGCGATTCGATTCCGGCCGCCTTGCCCTTGGCCAGCATCCCCGCAAGGGTGCGCCCGTCGACCTCGAGCGCGATATGCAGGTCATAGTCGTGCTGCGTCTTGAACTCGAACGGCATGTCCGGCGCCTCAAAAAATGCGAGGTACGAGCCGTCGTCAAGCTGGTAGAACGTGTGCAGCGTTTCGGTCTTGCGGCCGCTTTTCGTTTCCTTGATCTCCAGGGTTCCTGCAAGCGGCAGTCCGAGAAAGTCCTGGTAGAACTGCCGCGTCTGCTCCGAATCGCGGCAGCGGTACGCATTGTGGTGCAGACGGCGGATCATGCGGAGCTCCTGGCCCGGCTTCGGCTCAAATTGCGACGAAGGATTGGCTCTTGACGGAGGCGGCAAAACCACCGATCGCTTCGTAGGTCTTGGGCCAACTCTTGAGCGCTCTCATGTTGCGCAGCCAGCGCTCGATGTTCGGGTAGGTCGAGTAACGGCAGCGAATGACCTCGCCGAGCGAAATCATCACAGCACCCATGTAATCGGCAAGCGTGATCATGTCCCCGCATAGGTATTTCTTGCCCGGACCGAGGAGGCTCTGATCGAGGATCTTCAGCCAGATCTCGGTCTTGTGCTTGCCCCACTCGAGCGTTCCCGCCTGGACTGCGTCGCCCGGTCGCTTGTGATGCGGGAACAACTGCGGATAGATGAGCCCGTAACCGAAGTCCTTGTAGATGTTGGCGTTGAACCAGTCCATCAGCTCATTCACTCGTGCGCGAGCCTTCAGCTCCTTCGGATAGTTCGCGGATCCCACCTTGTCGGCGAGGTACTTCAGGATTGCCGAGCACTCGGTCAGCCGAAAGTCGCCATCCTCGAGCACCGGCACGAGATGACTTGGATTGATGCGGCCGAATTCCGGCTTCAGATGCTCGCCGGTGAGCAGGTCGACAAGTTGGTATTCGAGGTCGATGCCCTGTTCCATCGCAAAAAGCTGGACGGCGCGGCTAGTCGTCGATGCGGGGTGGTAATACAATTTCACGGCATTCTCTCCCGAGCGCGGATCTTGCCGCGCAAGTCTAGCCCGACTTCGTTCGCGGAGGTAACCCGGGTTCGCCGGGCCCGGTCGGCAGTCGGCTTCCGTCCGAGGGGGCGCTGTCGACGGCCGCAGGCAGCGGAAGGACATGTCGCATACCTTGCGGCGTGTCGTCCGGGGAGGCGGCGGACGCCGTGCCCGCCTGCGAATGGAAAATCGCTGCGGCCGCGGCCCAGCGGCTGGCCACGTCGCCACCGTTGCCGAACCACCGGGTCAACGCGCGCGCGGCCATCGACACGGCGCGTTATCGGCGCGTCCCGTTGCGACACCTCATAGTTCGCCACTCGGCCGGCTGCTGCGTTAACCTCCTGCGGAACGAGCGCTGCCGGGGGACGCATGGGTAAGGCCTACTCCGATACCGGGGCCGGAATCGACGATGCGGCCTTCGACCGACCGCTTCCGGTTGCCGGCTTCACCGGAACTCCCGAGCAGATAGAGCAGCAGTGGTTCGAGCAGGTCTACCGGGGCCGCGGCGATGTCGTGCCCCAGCTGACGACGCGCGCCATCCTGGTTGGCTCCCTGCTTGGGGGAGTTCTGTCGCTCACCAATCTCTATATCGGCCTCAAGGCCGGCTGGGCGTTCGGCGTCACCATCACCGCCTGCATCGTCTCCTACGGCCTGTGGTCGGTATTGCTGAGGGTGGGCATCGCCAAGACCCCGATGACCATCCTCGAGAACAACTGCATGCAGTCGACGGCGAGCGCTGCCGGCTATTCGACCGGCACGACCCTCGTGTCGGCATTCGCGGCCTACTTCATGATCAACAATCACGCCTTGCCCGTGGGGCTGACGCTCGCCTGGGTGCTTTTTCTCGCGGTGCTGGGCGTAACGATGGCGATCCCGATGAAGCGGCAGATGATCAATGTCGAGCAGCTGCGTTTCCCGACCGGAATTGCGACGGCCGAGACGCTGCGCGCGCTGTACTCCCGCGGCAATCGGGCGCGGCAGTCGGCCCGAGCCCTCTCCTACGCCGCCGTCGCGGCAGCCATCAGTCAGTTCTGGACCGACGGACTGCGGCTCGTCAGTGCG
>Ga0209415_10014196_pt1 | contig 13027 bp, 11 predicted proteins | sample PeaSoiSIISIP2007_FD_187696 | JGI IMG/M metagenome (GOLD analysis project Ga0209415, IMG submission 187696) | Peat soil microbial communities from Weissenstadt, Germany - SII-SIP-2007 (SPAdes) (version 2) | ecosystem: Environmental > Terrestrial > Soil > Wetlands > Peat | place: Germany...
CCATCCTTTGGATGGCCGACGAACGAGCCGTCGCCACCCACGTGGTGCCTGCTCTTTCCCGTGCCGCCGAGGCGGCCGGCAGATCGATGCCCCGGGTGGTGGCCGGAATCCCGATGTGCCTCTGTCTCGACGAGGAGATCCCCCTCGCCGTGGAGCGCACGAATCGCATCCTGGCTGAGGCCGAGGTGTCGCCCAATTACCAGAAGCTTCTCGAGCACGGTGACGCCCGAGCCGTCGGCGACATCCTGGCCGCAGGGAGCGCCACCACCATCGAGAAGCGCCTCCTGGCCTTCGCCGACGCCGGCGTGACTGACATCTCGATCCGGGTGGTCCCCATCGGCAACGGACGCGACGAACTCATCGCCTCTTCCACGCGCACCCGGGAGTTCCTCGCCTCGTTGGCCGCCCGCGCCGCCGCTGCCTGAACGCGCTCTTCCCTCAGAGAGGAAGGGGTGGTGGCAGCTGCCGCCGCTCCAGCACCTCGCGGCCAAGGGCGGCGGTGAGAGACCGGGCCGAGCCGAACAGCTCGTCGAGCACCAGGACCCGACGCACGTAGCGGTGCAAGGAGTGTTCGGCGGTGAAGCCCATTCCCGCGAGGACCTGTTGGCAGTGGCGAGCGGTAGTTCGCGCGGCGCGGCCGGCCACCGCTTTGGCCATGGCCGCTGTCTCGTCGGTGGCGTCTTCCCACGCCGCGCCGAGCAGGGCGCGGGCCGACTCGATGGCCACCAGGGTATCGGCCAGTCGGTGGCGCACGGCCTGAAAGGCACTGATGGGCTGTCCGAATTGCACCCGCTCGAGCGCGTGGACTCGAGCAAGGTGGAGCATGGCCGCGGAGGCTCCCACGAGCTCGTACCCGATGGCGAGACGTGCTCGGGTCACGGCTGCGCTCCACGTGCCGGGTCGAAGCGCCGCCGTTGGCCCCACCGGCGTCGCCGCGCCGGTCACCTCCACCAGTTCGAACCACGGATCCATGCCCGAGACCGGGCGGCGCGTGAGTTCGGCCGTTTTCACTACGGCTGTCCTCACCACGGATGAGTTCTCGCCTTGCGCACCGGCTGCCGCCACGACGGCCGTCTCCGAGCGCAGCAGTCGGGCCGTTGCCAGACCGTGCACCACGACACGGTTGGCGTCCAGGCGGGCGGGCGGCTCCCAACGGCCGAGCCCCGGTAGCACCACCGCGGCACCCCAGCCGGCGTCGGTGCCGAGTGCATCGACGATCACGTCGTCGAGCGCGGAGCTCGTGGCTCCCGCCCCACCCTGGTGGGCGAAGAGCAGGGGCACCGCCGACCGTGCGTCGTCGGCCAGGGCTTCGTGCCAGCCCAGTTCGGCCAGCGCCGAGTCGAGCGCCGCGCCCGTGTGCGCGTCGGTGGCCCGGCGCAACGTGGTGCCGAACAGCTCGAACTCGGCGGCCTCCATCAGTGGTCCTTCCCGAGGTCGAGCAGCCGCCGAGCGATGATGTTGCGCTGGATCTCCGCGGTCCCGCCGTAGATGGTCGCCGCGCGCGAGAAGAGATATTCGCTGCGCCAATGCGAGCCGGTTGGGTCGTCGCCGAGGAGCACATCGGGAGCAAGGCCGGCTTCGGCCAAGTCGAACACCGCTTGTTCCGCCGTTGCCACCAGCACCTTGTCCACCGAGGTCTCCGGTCCGAGTCGTTCGCCGGCGGCCAGTCGGTACTGGGTAGCCCGGGACCGGGCCCGCAAGGCGGTTAGCAGCTCGACGGTCTCGCCAACTTGCACGGGGTCGAGCGAGCCGTCCGGAACGATGTCGATGAGGTCCTGCAGGCGGCGCCGCAGGTGGGCGCCGCGATGCCACAAGGCCGTGCTGCGCTCGAAAGGCAACAAGTCCATGGCCACCGACCAGCCCTGGCCCTCCTCGCCGAGTGTGCGGTCGAAGGGAACCTCCACGTCCTCGAAGAACACCTCGCAGAACTCGGGCGTTTCGTGCATCGTGGCAATGGGGCGCACAGTGATACCGGGACTGTCCATATCGACGAACAGCGCGGTGATGCCGTGATGAGCGGAATCCAACGTTCCCGTGCGGGTGAGGAGCACGCAGCGTTGGGAGTACTGGGCGAGGCTCGTCCACACCTTCTGCCCGGTGACCCGCCAGCCGTCGTCGAACCGCAGGGCCCGACAGGTGAGTGCCGCCAGGTTGCTGCCCGTCCCCGGTTCCGAGAAGCCCTGGCACCATGTTTCGTCGCCGCGCAGGAGGCGGGGAACCATATCGGCAGCCAGCTCCGGCGGTGCGTAGTCGATCATGGTCGGGGCAAGGGTCTCGGTCATCGAGTAGATGCCGGGCTCGACGAGGTCGAGAGTGGTGAGCGCCTCACCCAGGTATGCCCGCAGCAGCGGCGATCCACCAAGACCACCCACCTCTTCGGGCCAGCCCCGGCGCATGAAGCCGGCGTCGTAAGTGAGACGCTTCACTTTGGCGAGCTGCGCCATCTGCGCGTCGAGGGTGATCGTTGGTTGCCTCGGTACCAGCGCTTCGGCCTGCTCCTTGAGCCACCGGTCGAGCGCGGTCCGGAAGGCGTCGAGCTCAATGCTCACGGCGAGGGGTGCGGCCTGGTTGGGTCGTGTGGCCGCCCGCTGTCGCGGGCACCGCTTTTGCGGATGAAGGTCATGGCCCGGGTGTGCAGGCGCCAGCCCTCGGCAGTGCGGCGGTAGCTGTCGGTGTACCAACCGATGCGCATGTCGTGGGTCTTGTGCTCCACGAAACACAGCGGCTGCTGACCGGTGCCGGTGTCGCCGTCGAGCTCAAGAGCCGGTGGGCCGACGAGGAACAGTCCCTTCGGGGCGGCGGCGACCAGGGCGGGGAAGTCGGGCAAGCGATAGATGTCGCCAAAGGCGCTATAGCTGCCATCGGGGGTGAACACGGCCATCACCGACTCGATGTCGTCCTTGGTCATGCCCACGGCATAGCGGGCGAGCAGCTGCTCGATCTCTACGACGTCCTCGACCGGCGGTCCACCCATGTCAGGGGTCCTCGAACCCGTAGACGACCCGGACCGTCGGCGTGGTCGGCACCGACTGACAGGTCAGGATCCAGCCTTCGTCCACTTCCTCGGGGGTGAGGGCGTTGTTGACGAACATGGAGACGGACCCCTCTACGAGCCTGGCCATGCACGTGGCGCAGCTGCCCGACTCACAGGAGAACGGGGGCGCCATGCCCATCTGGCGCGCCGTCTGCAGGATGGTCGTCCCTGGGCGGTGATCGGTGGCATCGGCGCGTCCGTCGAGCTCAATGGTCACCCGTGTGCCCCCGGCCGGTTCCGTCGGCGGGGGCGGCGCACCGACGAGGAGGTCGGCCGCGGCGAAGCGCTCGATGTGGATGCGGCCGCCCTCCACCCCGAGGCCACGCAGGCCCTGTTCCACGATCTCCATGTAGGGGCCCGGACCGCAGACGTAGAACTCGCCGGCGCCTGCGGCTCCCCCGACGAACGTTGTCACCGCTTCGGGGGTGAGCAGCCCCTGTTCCACGTCGTGGGTCCGGACCTCCGTGAACCGACCCTGATGGCGTTCCACGAGCTCAAGGAGCTCGGAGCCGAAGATCACGCTGGCCCGGTCTCGATTGGCGTAGTGAAGCCGAACCGTCCGCTCAGTGGTGTGAAGCGCCGTCTTCACCAGCGAGAACACGGGGGTGATGCCGCTGCCGGCGGCAAAGGCGACCAGGTCACGGCTTCCCCCGGACAGCTGGAAGAACCCTGTCGGCGGGGACAGCTCGACCAGGTCGCCGGCTCGCACATGGTCGATGATCCAGTTCGATACGACCCCGCCCGGCACCCGCTTCACGGTGACCTGCAGCTCTTCACCGAGGGCCGGCGACGAGGACATCGAGTAGCAGCGCATCTGTGCCTCGCCCTCGACCTGCACCCGGAGGTTGCAGAACTGACCGGCCCGGTAAGCAAAGGTTTCGGCCAGCTCGTCAGGCACTTCGAGCACCAAGGACACTGCGTCGGGCGTCTCGAGGATCACCCGGTGCACCCGCAGCTGGTGGAAGCCGTGGTCGCGCAGGGGGCGCGATGCGCTCAGGGTCGGCTCCGGGCGGGCCATCGCTCCACGATAATGGGGTTCTCACTATCTGCCAACGAGGCTCGCACGAGAGCCGCCGCTCGTGCCATAGTGCCGTCGGGTCTCGACAAGGAGGAGGAGCGTGGGGCGTGCGAGCGGCGCGGCCACCGAGCGATGGGGCGTGCGGACGGTGCCCGCCCACCTCGTCGACACGTACCGGGCGCACGGGTGGTGGACCGACGAGTCCTTCGGCGCCCTGGTGGCCGCCGGGCTCGAGGACATGGGCGGCGCCCATTTCAGAGTCCGGTCGAAGTCCCGCCCGTGGGACGGGACCTTCGCCGACGTCGACGCCGCGGCGCGGGCCCTGGCGGGCTCGTTGCGGGCGCGCGGCGTCGGTCCCGGGGATGTCGTGGTCTTCCAGTTGCCCAACTGGGTCGAGGCCGGGATCACCTTCTGGTCGGCTGCCTACCTGGGCGCCGTCGTCGTTCCCATCGTGCACTTCTACGGGACCAAGGAGGTCGAGTACATCCTGCGGGACACCGAGCCCGACGTGGTGGTGACGGCCGAGCGGTTCGGGCACAACGACTATCTCGCTGTGTACAGCGAGCTCCTGGCGGGCACCGATGCCCTGTGGTTGGTCGTGGGCGCCAGCCCGTCGGGCCAGTTGCCTGCCAGAGCGGTACCCTTCGCTTCGATGCTCGGCCACGAGCCGGTCGAGTCGTCCACCCCGGTCGACCCCGACGCCCCTGCGCTGATCGGCTTCACCTCGGGCACGACGCGTGACCCGAAGGGCGTGGTGCACTCCCATCGCACCATCGGTTTCGAGGGCCGCCAGCTCGACCACATGTTCCCCGCCGGGGGCCCCCCGCAGATCACGGGGGCGCCGGTCGGTCATTTCATCGGCATGGTCAACGCTTTTCTCGTACCGATGCTGCGTGAGCGACCCGTCAACCTGGTCGACGAGTGGAACCCAGGCGACGTCCTGAACCTCATGCGCGCCGAAGGGCTCGGCGTCTCGGGTGGGTCCACCTATTTCCTGCTGAGCTTGCTCGATCACCCAGACTTCGGGCCCGAGCACCTGGCCCTGATGCCCTTCGCCGGCCTCGGCGGCTCGCCCGTCCCCGTGGCCGTCACCCAACGGGCCACTGACCTGGGGATCACCTGCTTCCGTTCCTACGGCAGCACCGAGCATCCCTCCATCACCGGATGCCTCCTCGAAGACCCCGAAGTCAAGCGGCTGACGACCGACGGGCACGTGCTTCCCGGGGTGGAGATCCGGCTGGCCGACGACAGCGAGATCTGGAGCCGAGGCCCCGACCTGTGCATGGGCTATACCGCCCCGGCGCTCACAGCGGCTGCCTTCGACGCCGATGGCTGGTATCGCACCGGCGACGTGGGAGTGCTCGACGACGACGGATATCTGACCATCACCGACCGGATCTCCGACGTCATCATTCGCGGCGGTGAGAATGTGAGCGCCCAGGAGATCGAGGAGCTCCTGCTCGGGCTCCACGCCGTGGCCGAAGTGGCGGTGGTGGCGGAGCCCGACCCACGGCTGGGAGAGCGGGCCTCGGCCATGGTCCGGGTCCGATCGGGGGCGGCGGTGCCCACCCTGGAGCAGGTGCAGGAACACCTGGCCGCCGCCGGTCTCGCTCGCCAGAAATGGCCGGAGTCGATCCACGAGGTGGCCGACTTCCCCCGCACCGCCTCCGGGAAGATCCAAAAGGTCAAGCTCCGCGAGCAGCTGCGCGTGATGGCACTCTGATGATGACGGACCGAGAGGAGCGCGACATGCACAGGGCCACCACATTGCACGGCGGCGGGGCCGTTCCGTGACTGCCGGGGGCCCGAGCACACCGGAGCGGACCGCCGTGGTCACCGGCGGCGCGTCGGGAATCGGCCTGGCCATCGCTGAACGATTGGCGAGCGACGGGCACCAGGTGGCCGTGTTCGACCTGAACGGCGAGGCGGCCACGGCCGCGGTCGAGAAGATCACCGCCTCGGGGGCGAGAGCCCTGGCGGTGACGGCGGACGTCACCGACCGCGCCGCCATCTCCACGGGTCTGGAGCAGGTGCACGAGCGGTTCGGCCCTTGCACCGTCCTCGTCAACTCGGCCGGCCTCGACGGATTCGACTCGTTTTTGAAGATCGGCCCCGACATATGGGATCGTCTCCTGGCCGTCAACCTCACCGGTACCTTCAACATGTGCCAACTGGTCCTCCCCGACATGATCGAAGCCGGCTGGGGCCGCATCGTGAACATCTCCTCCTCGAGCACCCAAAGCGGCCAGCCCTTCATGAGCCACTACGTAGCGGCCAAGTCGGGAGTGAACGGACTCACCAAGTCCCTCGCTCTCGAGTTCGGCCCCAAGGGGATCACCGTCAACGTGATCCCCCCGGGCTTCATCGACACTCCCATGCTGCGCGCCGCGCAGGAGAAGGGCCACCTTGGGGGCTCGGTCGAAGAGCACGCCCAGCGCACGCCCGTGCGCAGGGCCGGCCGTCCCGACGACGTCGCCGCCACCTGTGCTTTCCTCGTTCGCGACGAGGCGAGCTATATCACCGGCCAGATCATTGGGGTCAACGGCGGTCGGAACACCTGACATGGCTCGCATCGCCCCCGTGCCGCCCGGCCAGTGGTCGCCGCAGATGCGCGATGCGCTTGAAGCACTGGTGCCGCCCGACGCCCGATTCCCTGTTCCGGCGCGGCGTGAGGGCCGGCCCAAGGGCCTGAACATCCTCGGTACCTTCGCCCACCACCCGGCCCTGGCCCGGGCGTACCACGTCTTCAACGGTCATGTGCTGTTCGCCACCACGCTGACCGAACGCCAGCGCGAGCTGGTGGTGCTGAGGGTCGCGGCCGTGAGGCGCGCCGAGTACGAATGGCGCCAGCACGCGGTACTGGCGGAGGCCGTCGGCATCAGCGAACGGGAGCTGGCGGCCGTAGCCGAAGGGCCGGGGGCTCCGGCGTGGGAGCCGCTCGAAGCCGCCCTGCTACGCGCCGTGGACGAGCTGGTGGCCTCGGCCACGATGACAGACTCGACGTGGGCGGTGCTCGCCGCCTCGCTCACCATCGAGCAACTCCTGGACCTGGTGTTCACGGTAGGTGCCTACGACCTGCTGGCCATGGTGCTCGGTGCCCTCGAGGTGGAACTCGACGACGACCTGACCGCCGGAGCAACGCCTCTGCCGCTTACCGAACCGGGCTGACCGGTCGGGCGAAAAACGGTATTCTCGTTACGAAGTGGCCGGTTATCACCGGCCGCCACTCGACGGTCGGGAGGTGCGCCGTTTCGGACCTAGCGGACCTGGACGTCGTCCTCGGGGTCGACCGGGTGCTCTTCGGCTCCGACTGTCCCACCCTGAGGGTCTCGGCGATCCGGTGACCTACGCCGAGGAACTGGAGGGGCTCGACGACGAGGCCGTGCGCAAGATCATGGGCGGCAACCTGGCCCCGCTCATGTTCATGGGTGCCGCCGTCCCGGTATGACCGGAGATAGGGCGACCATACCTGCCCTGCTGCGCGCCGCCGCGGCCGAGTACACCGACACAGTGGCGGTCGCCGACGGCCAGACACACCTTTCGTATCCGGCGATCTACGAAGAGGCCCGGACCTTCGGCGCCGCCCTGGTGGCGTCCGGCGTCGAGCCGGGGGAGCGGGTCGGCATCTGGGCCTTCAACTGCGCCGAGTGGATCGTCGCCGCCCTGGGACTGTGGCAGGCAGGCTGTGTGCTGGTCCCGGTCAACACCCGTTTCAAGGGCCGGGAGGCCGCTGACGTCCTGCGCCGTAGCCGAGCGCGGCTGCTCGTGACAGTGACCGACTTCCTGGGCACCGACTACGTGGGCCTGTTGCGCGGCGCCGGTCTGGAGCTTCCCGACCTGCAGTCTGTCGTCGTCGCCCACGGCACTGCTCCGGCCGGGACCGTGTCGTGGGCCGGATTCCTCGCACGCGCCACGGATGCGGATCGGCTCCAGGCCGACCGGCGCGGCGCGGCGCTCGGGCCCGACGACCCGTCCGACATTCTCTTCACCTCGGGCACGACCGGGGTGCCGAAGGGCGTGGTCCAGACCCACGGGCGGACGCTGTGCGTCGGCACGGACTGGGTGGCCATGACCGGCCTGCGGTCTGGTGACCGATATTTGATGGTCAACCCGTATTTCCACATGTTCGGGCTGAAGGCCGGCATTCTCGCCTCAGTTGCCGCAGGGGCCACGATGCTTCCGGTAGCCGTGTTCGACGTGGCTAGGGTGCTCGCCCAGGTGGAAGCCGACAAGGTCACGGTGCTGCCGGGGGCGCCGACGCTTTACCAGTCGATCCTCGACCATCCCGGTCGGGCCGCACACGACTTGTCGAGCTTGCGGGTGGCGGTTACGGGGGCGGCGGACATCCCTGTGGAGCTCATCCGACGAGTGCGCCAGGAGCTTCCCTTCTCGCTCGTCGTCACGGGCTATGGGTTGACCGAAGCGGGAACGGCGGCGTCCACTTCACCCGAGGACGACGCCATCACCGTGGCGACCACGGTGGGGCGCCCACGTCCGGGCTTCGAGCTGCGGGTTGCCGACCCCAAGGGGGGGGAAGCGGCCGTCGGGGAGGCAGGGGAGATCCTCCTCCGTGGCGGCAGTGTGCTGTCGCACTACCTCGACGACCCGGAGTCCACGCGGGCTGCCTTCACCGACGACGGGTGGCTCCGCACCGGAGACGTGGGCGTGCTCGACGAGGCCGGCTACCTGCGCATCGTGGGTCGCTCCAAGGACATGTTCATCGTCGGCGGGTTCAACGTGTACCCGGCCGAGGTGGAGAACTACCTACTCGAGCACCCCGCCGTGGGCCAGGCGGCCCTGGTTGGCGTTCCCGACGAGCGCATGGGCGAGGTGGGCATGGTCTTCGTAGTTCCCCGCCCCGGCTCGGTGCTGTCGGGCGACGACCTGGCCGCATGGGCACGCACCCGCATGGCCAATTATAAGGTGCCCCGCTTCGTCGAGTTCGTGGACGAGCTGCCTGTAAACGCCACCGGTAAGGTCCAGAAGGGCGTCCTGCGCGAGCGGGCCGCGCGGTGGCGCTTGGAGACAGCACCGTGACCGCGCCGGCACGGTGAACGGGCCCTTCGGCCTCCTCGATGCCCGCCCCCGCCCGGGCCGGGTGCCGCCGCTCGGCCAGCACACCGACGAGCTGCGTGGCGAACTGGCGAGCGAGACGGTGGTGTTTTTCGACGGCTGAGCCGCTATCCGTGCTGTTGGATCCGAGACAGCAGGCCTCGGGCGATCACGAGGCGCTGGATCTCGTTGGTGCCCTCGCCGATCATCATGAGCGGCGCGTCGCGGTAGTAACGCTCTACGGGCAGCTCCGTGGTGTAGCCCACGCCACCGTGGATGCGCATGGACTCGGTGGCCAGTTCGAAGGCCGTTTCGCTGGCGAACAGTTTGGCCATCCCGGCCTCCACATCGCAACGCAGTCCGGCCATTTTGCGCTCGGCCGCGTTTTTCGTGAGCAGACGGGAGGCCTCGAGCCGGGTGGCCATGTCGGCCAGCTTCAACTGGATGGCCTGGTGCTCGCCGATAGGCTTTCCGAAGGTGGTGCGCTGCTTGGCATAGGCCAGCGCGGCGTCGAAGGCGGCCCGAGCCACGCCGCATGCCCGTGCCGCGATGTTGATACGACCGACCTCGAGCACCCCGAGGATCTGGGGCAGGCCGCGCCCGGCCTCTCCCACGAGGTTGGCCACCGGCACCCGGTGGTCGACATAGGCCATCTCCACCGTTTCAACGCCGCGGTATCCCAGCTTGACCACGTGCTTGCTCACCGAGATGCCCCCGAAGGACGGGCCCGGGTCCTTTTCCACGATGAGAGCCGAGATTCCCTCCTCGGTCCTGGCGGCCAGAGCGACGATACCGGCCCGCTCGCCGTTCGTGACCCAGGCTTTGGTGCCGTTCACGACGTACTCGTCGCCGTCGCGCACCGCCTTGCACGAGATGTTTCGAGTGTCGCTGCCGGCGTCGGGTTCCGACAACGACAGAGCCCCCCGCCGCTCGCCGCTCGCCATGATCGGCAGCCACCGGCGCCTCTGCTCGTCGCTGCCGTGGGCCATGAGCAGCGTTGCCACCATGGTGTGGCTGTTGACGATCCCGGTGAGGCTCATCCAGCCGTAGGCCAGTTCCTCGATGATGGCGACATAAGTGACGAGGTCGAGGCCGAGGCCGCCGTACTGCTCGGGGATGGTGACCCCGAACAGGCCCAGCTCGCGCATGTGGTCGACGATGGCGACGGGAAACTCGTCCACCCGCTCGAGCTCGGAGGCGACAGGGATCACCTCCTTCGTGACGAACCGGCGAACCACCTCGACGATCTCCCTCCGAATCTCGTCGGCGTCGTCCGCGGGGGCTGTGGGAACCATGCGAGAAGCATATAAGTCACTTGTGTTGACAGCGATCTTCGTGAGCGAGAAGATTGTTCTCATATGGGGCTGGGGCCGATGCACGGCGGGCTCGAACGGGCGGCCAGCCACCAGGGGGACCGTGTCGCCGTCCGGGCTCTCGACCGAGCTTGGACGTTCGGCCAACTCGACCTGTGGGCCGATGCCCTGGGTGCGCACCTGGCCCAGGCCGGCGTGGGCCCGGGAGACCGGGTGGCGGTGCTCATGGCCAACCGGGTCGAGTTCGTCGTCGCGGTCCACGCCGTGAGCAAGCTCGGTGCGGCCACCGTGCTGATCAGCCCGGCCTGGAAGTCGGCCGAGGTCGGTGCCGCCCTGGCCCTAACCGAGCCTGTCCACGCCGTGGCCGATGCGGACGGCGTCGCGCTCCTGGCGAGATCCTTCGGGGGTGAGCGGGTGACCGACGTCGACACCCCCGTCATCGCCGCGCTGGCGACGGGCGGCGCTCGGACACCGGAGCGGCGCGCCGTGGCGGCAGCGGCCGAGGCCGTGCTTGTCTTCAGCTCGGGCACGACGGGACTGCCGAAGGCTGTGCGCCACACCCACGATTCCATCGGACATGCCACCGGACACTGGGTCGCCGCTCTGGGCCTCGGTGCCGAGGACCGGTTCCAGGTCACCACGCCGCCCTCGCACATCCTCGGCCTGCTCAACCTCCTCGCCGCCTTGTCGGCCGGCGCCTCCGTGCGCTTGCACCGGCGTTTCCACCTCGACGAGGTCCTGCGCAGCATCGAGGCCGACCGCATGACCCTGGAGATGGCCGTGGCGCCGATCGCACTGGCCATGGCGAACCACCCCCGCCTCGAGGAGTACGACCTGTCGTCGCTGCGCTACATCATGTGGGGTGCCACGCCGGTGGTCGCGCACGTGGCCGAGATGGTGACGGCACGCACGGGTGTCCGCTGGCTGGCGGCGTACGGCGCCAGCGAGGTGCCCGTGATCGCCGCCAATCCCGTGGACCGCCCCGAGCAGTGGCGCCTCGACTCGCCCGGACTTCCCCCGGACGGCGTGGAGCTTCGGGTTGTCGATATCGACACGGGTGGGCCCATGGCTCCGGGTGGGATCGGGGAGATCCAGGTTCGCAGCCCTTCGTGCATGGCCGGCTACCTTCCCGAAAGCGCCACCGCCGAGTCCGTGGTCGACGGCTGGTATCACACCGGCGATGTGGGATTCCTGGAGACCGGCGGGTGGGTGCAGCTCACCGACCGGCTCAAGGAGATGATCAAGGTCAACGGCTTCCAGGTGGCCCCGGCCGAGATCGAGGCCGTGCTCCTCGGGCACCCCGCCGTGCTCGACTGCGCCGTGTTCGGCATCGACGACGAACGGACGGGCGAAGTGCCGGCCGCCGCCGTGCAGCTCGACCCTGCCGCCGTGGTCGCCGCCGGCGAGCTCCAACGCCTGGTGGCGGACAGCCTCGCCAATTACAAGCAGTTGCGGCACCTGGTCGTCGTCGACAGCATCCCGAGACTGCCGTCGGGAAAGGTCCTGCGCCGGACGCTTCGCGACCAGTGGGCGCCGATCCTCGCGGGTGCTGCGGCGGGGGCGTGATGGACGTCCGCTTCTCCCCCGAACAACAGGCCCTGCGCGACGGCGCCGGACAGGTGGTCGACCGGCTGGGACCGGACTCGGTCGCAGCCCTAGACGACACCGGGCGAGCCGGCAGGCTGCGAGCCGCCGTGGTGGCGTCAGGGTGGCACGAGCTGCGCCACGGCACCGAGGGCGGTGCGCCTGTGGCGTCGGGCGTCGAGGTGGCCATCGTGGCCGAGGAACTGAGCCGCGGCCTGGCTGACGTCGCCTTTCTGGGTCCGATCATGGCTGGTGACTTGCGTCGCCGAGCCGGGGCACCAATGGCCGCCGGTGCCGAGACGGTCATGCTCGACCCCACCCTGTCGTGGCCGGCGACGTCCGTGGACGGCGAGTCGCCGGCGGGCGTCGCCGTTGACGCCAGCGGGATGACCACCGCGCTGGCGCTCGTGCCCGACGACTCGTCAGGCGGGTGGCGGCTCTGTCATGTGCCGCTGATCGTCGCTGTCGGCGAGCTCGATCTCACTCGGCCCAGCACCCACCTCGACAGGAGCGCAACCGTGACCCCGGTCGAGTGCCGTCGCGCTCTTGACACCGAGGACCTTTCCTCGTGGGTGGCGCTGGGGCTGGCGATCACGTGCGCCGATCTGGTCGGCGTCATGCGAGGCGCCGTCGAGCTGGCGCGCTCGTACGCCATGGACCGCCGGCAGTTCGGCGTGCCCATCGGGTCCTTCCAGGCCGTGCAGCACCTGCTAGCCGACGCCTTCGTGGCCATGGAGGGCTCGCGCAGCGTGGCCCTGTACGCGGCGTGGGCCGTCGACGCCCTGCCGCCTGGAGACGCCTTCGCTGCCGGCGCCCTCGCCAAGGCCTACTGCACCCGGTGTGCCCGCAACGTGTGTGAGATGGCGGTGCAGGTTCACGGGGGTATCGGCAACACCTGGGATTGCCTGGCCCATGTCTTCCTGCGCCGGGCCCTGCTGTCGAGCGAGTTGTTCGGGGGAGCAGACACCAACGTCGGCCGGGTGCTCGAGCACCACGGCGTCATCACCGCAGTCGGGAGTGGTCATG
>Ga0209415_10014198_pt1 | contig 13027 bp, 9 predicted proteins | sample PeaSoiSIISIP2007_FD_187696 | JGI IMG/M metagenome (GOLD analysis project Ga0209415, IMG submission 187696) | Peat soil microbial communities from Weissenstadt, Germany - SII-SIP-2007 (SPAdes) (version 2) | ecosystem: Environmental > Terrestrial > Soil > Wetlands > Peat | place: Germany...
GTTCTCGAGGTGTACGTGATGGACGTCTACGAGTGCCGGACCCTCCCCCGTGGGGCGCTCGTCGTCGACCTGGGCGCCGGGATCGGCGACTTCGCAGTGCGGGCGTCTCGGCAGGTCGGGCCGGACGGACGCGTCATCGCCGTGGAGCCGAACCCCGACGATTTCGAGATGCTCGAGCGGAACCTCCGGGAGAACGGCTGCCGGAACGCGACCGCCGTCCAGGGAGTCGTTACGACGCGGCGGGGCCCGGTCCCGATCACGTTCAAGTACCGAACCTTCGAGGCCCGGGCGATCTCGCTGGAGGAGCTGCTCGCCTCCGCCGGGGTCACGCTCGGAGACGCCCGGGCCGGCCGGGTCGCTCTGAAGGTCGACATCGAAGGCGCCGAGGTCGACGCCCTCGAGGAGCTCCGACCGCTCGTCGGGTTGGCCGAGTCCGTCGCCATCGAGCTGCACGGGACGTTAGCGCCGGTCGACGCCCTACTCGTCCCGCTCGGATTCCGCTTCCATCGGCTGACCCGCGGGGCCTACCTATCCCGTTCGTTCCGGTTCGTCGTCCGTCACCCGAGGGCCGGCGTGCGTCTCTGGCAGCGCTACCGGGCGCTCCCGGGCCGGACCCCGGTCCGGAAGATGGTCGGCGGAATCGACATCGCGGCCTCCGAACGCCTCCGCGTCGGGGTCTACCGTAGGACCCTGCGGGCCGCCCGGTGACCCTGGGCGTGGGGCGGCCGGCCCCCCGACGTCGAACGCGTTACTGGGTGACCGCCCCGCAGAACGGACAGACGAGGTACTCCGGCGGGATCTCCTTGCCGCAGTTCGAGCACGCCTTCATCGGCGCGCTCGGTCCGGCCGAGGGGGCGACCGCGGCGGGGGCCGTGGACGGCGCCGGGGTCGGGGTCGAGGCCGCCGGAGAGGGGCGGGCCGGTGGGGTCGCAGCGCGGGCGGCGGGCGCCGCGGGGGTCGCCGATGCGCCGCCGCCGCCCTTCTTGGGCGGGGTGGACGGCGCCGCCGTGGGCGCGGCCGAGGCGGCGACCGCCATGTCGTCGCCGGGGCTCTCCGGCGGGGCCGTCATGCCGGCGCGGGAGCCCTGCGACTGCTGGAACTTCCACTGGCTGAACGGCAGGTACGTCGACTGGCGCTTCCACCAGTCCCAGAACGCTCCCTCGTTGTAGTTCTCGCCCAGCTCCTTGCGGGCGCCGGCGCGGAACCGCTCGACGAAGTCGGCGTACGCCTGGCGCTCGGGGTCTGTGGTCTCCTGGTCGCCCTTGCCGAGCAGCTGGGCGGCGCACTCGGGGCACACCTGGGAGTTCGACGGGATCGTGGAGCCGCACCGGCTGCACCGGACGAGGTCCGCCTCGAACTCGGCGCCGCACTTCGGACAGACCGTCGCGTCCTCGGGGATCAGGTTGCCGCACTCCCCGCACTCGACGAGCTTGCCCTTCGCCTGGCGCTGGAACATCAGCAGAACCACCGCCACGACGACGAGCGCCGCGACGACGATCACGAGGAGGAGCCAGAGCGGGATCAACCCGAGGATCTTCTGTTCGTACCAGGGCAGGGGCCCGGACGGCGGTGGCCCGACGGTGAACTTCTCCGTGACGTTCAGGTACGCGGTGCGGCCCTGGTGGTACGCCGTCACCTGGATCGAGTACTGGCCATTCGCCATCGAGGCGGGCAGCGCGAGCTCGACCGGCACGCCGGCCTCCGAACGGATCTGCGAGGTCGAGAGCGTGTACACCCCGGCCGAGGACGTCGCGGTGACGTTCAGCCACGCGGACTGGTTGCCGGAGAACAGCACCGAGGCGGTCCCTACGTAGGTGTTGCCGGGGTTGAGGGCGCCCGCGGGCGCGACGAAGCTCAAGGAGATGAACGACGGGACGATCGTCCGGTTCGCACTCGACTCCGCGAGGCCGCCGATCGGCGGAACGCCCTTGTTCCAGAGCACGATCGCGAGGAACGACTGGTGGACCGGCGGGTTCGGAATCCCCGTGATCGACTCGTTGACGACCCACTTGAACGTCTGGTTCAGGCTCGCGCCGACGGCGAGCGGCGCCGTCGCGTTGTACTGGCCGATGACGGAGCCGTTGAGGCCGTGGGCCGCGGGGAGCGTCTCGAGCGTGATGTTGTAGGTGCCGACCGCCCCCGTCCCGATGTTCGTCACCGTGACGGTGAAGTTCGTCGTCTCGCCGATGGCGAGCGTGTCGTTGACGTTGAGCGTGGCGTTCTTCGCGCCGACCGTGACGCCCGTCACGCCGATGCTGAGGCCGGGACGGTAGAGCGGGAAGATCGTCGGGGTCTGGCCGTCCGCCGAGGCGGGCGACATCCCGGTCGGGTACGGGGACACGGAGCCGTTGAACGACTCCGGGGGTCCGGCGCGGCCCCCGGCGACCGTCACGAGGACGTGGTAGTTGCCGAGGAAGTTCCCGTCCTGGAGCGTCGTGGACGTGAGGGTCCCCGAGGCGAGCAGGAGCTCGGCGTCGCCCGTGTTCGGGTTCGTGCCGCCGTAGTTCGCGACGTGGTGGGCGGCGTCCCAGGTCGTCACGTAGCCCGCGAGGTCGGGGTTCGCGTTCGCGAGGTCGTTCAGGGCGTTCGCGGTCGCGTTGTTCGACTGGGAGGCGGGATACTCGTAGGACGCGACGGCGGTGCCGCCCGCGACGGGCTGGCTGCCGGCGCCGAGGACGGGGATCTCCATCCACCGGTAGAAGTACGCCTCGCTGCTCGCGTCGGGGAGGACGGCCGAGATGTCGGTCGCGTTCTGCGGGTTCGCCGCGACCTGCGTCGTCAGGTTCGCGAAGTAGCCCGAGGCGCCGTTCGTCAGCTCCACCTTGTTCGACACCCAGGGGAGGACCCCGGGCGGAGCGGTCGGCGGGAGCGGGAACGGCGCGACGGGGTACCAGTTCACGTCGATCGAGCTGTCGACGACGGTGAGCGTGCTGCCCGCGCCGTTCGCCGTGAAGTTGAACGAGGCGGCCGAGAGGAGCTCGATCTGGACCGAGGAGATCGTGACCGAGGGAGCGGCGTTGGTGGTGCCGAGGGTGATCGACGCGCCACCGGCGACGGCGGCGGCGTAGAAGGCGGGGACGCCGACCGCGTTGATCTGGGCGATGGCGCTCGCCGGGAGGTTGACCGTCGTCTGGCTTCCCGCGGCCGGATAGGAGATCGTCCCGAGGTTCGAGTTCGACGTGTAGACGAAGCTGTTCCCCGACGCCGACGACTCATCGACGGAAGCGGAGTAGTCGATGACGATGGTCCCCGAGCGCACCTGCGGGTAGAGCGTGTCCTGGAGGAGCGCGCTCGGGTTCCCCGGGGTCCCGAGGGCCGCGAACGTGTGGCTCGTCGTCGAGGAGATGGTCCCGCCACTGTTGTCCGTGAGCGGGTTCGGCTGGACCGAGCCGGAGAGCGTCCAGTTGTCGGCGTACGTCGATGTCTCCATCGAGTTCGCGAGCGTCATCCGGGCGCCGCCGAGGACGGAGAGCGCCGGGGAGTACACGCTGTCGTTCGTCGCGGCGGTACCGTTCGGGAGCTCCGAGTTGCTCGGGTTCGGGGTGATCGTGGTGCTGTTCAGCCAGATGCCGGCGCCGATGCCATAAGCGGTGACGGAGCCCGCGAACGCGAGCGAGCTCGAGTTGGCATACAATTGGCCGGGCGTCGAGACGTTGACCGTGACCTTCGGGTAGGCGTTGACGAGCCCGAGGTCGGCGGTCAGGACCGAGCTCTCGAGCCAGACCGTGCCTTGGTCAGTGAAGGAGTAGATGTGACTGAGCCGGCCGGCGACGGAGCCGGTCGAGCCGAGGTACTGGACAAAGACGAACTTCGTCTGCTCGATGATCAGGCGGCCGCCGGCCTGGACCGTCACGTTGCCGCCTTGGTAGTAGGTCTGCTGGGTGCTCGAGCCGGGCGAGATCACGTACGGGGAGTTCGCCGGACCGACCACGAGGTCGCCGTGCGTGACCACGGCCGGATGCGCCGCGGCCACGATGGTCGCCCGGTGCGGGAACGCCGCGTTCGGGGCGCTCGCGCTAGGCGTGGCGACCGCGAACAGGCTGGCGATCATCAAGAGCAGGAGGAGGCCGAGAACCCACCGGCCGTGCAATGCGCTCGTCGTACGCGCCGTCCCTCCCCCACGTGAGGAGGGGACTCGAAAACGGTCCACGAGCGAAATAAAGTGAAGCTCCCGGTATAAAAACGCTCCCGGTTTGGTGCGGCTTCGGACCGTGCGCTCCGACGGACAATCGGGAGACCGGGTTCGAGTCGCAATCGAGGTCCCGAAAGGAGACTCCCCGTCGGGGGGCGCGCCTACGGTCCGCGGAGAACGACCTTCCCGAACAGCTCCGGGGAGTCGATCCGGGCGATCGCCTCGACCCCATCGGCAAAGTCGTATTCGCGGTCCACGACCGGCCGGAGGCGGCCCGCGGCGAGCTCCGCCAGCACCTCCTCGAACTCCCGCGAGTTCGCCATCGTGCTGCCCCGGATCGAGGCCTGGCGCCAGAACAGCGTTCGGAGGTCCAGCTCCACGAGGGGGCCGGTGGTCGCGCCGATCACCACGACCCGACCTCCCCGGGCGATCGCCTTCAGCGAACGCGGGACGGTGTCGCGACCGGAGGAATCGAAGACAACGTCGACGCCCCGCTTCCCCGACCACTCCCACAGCCCCCGGTCGATCGGACGGTCGGGCGAGGTGACGAGCACCTCGTCGGCTCCGAGGGACCGGGCGCGCTCGGCCTTCCGATCGTCGCGGGTCGTGACAGCGACCCGGGCGCCGAGGAGCTTCGCGACCTGCACGGCGGCGGAGGCTACTCCGCCCCCCGCGCCGATAACGGCGACGAGGTCGCCGGGACGGGTCGCGCCGATCGTGCGGATCGCCCGCCAGGCCGTCTGGAATACGAGCGGCACCGCCGCGGCGTCCGCGAACGACCAGGCGGGCGGGATCGCGTAGAGGTTCCGGCGGGGCAATACGACGTACTCCGTCGCGCTCCCTTGCGTGTGCTCGCCGAGGATCCGGAACGCCCGGCATAGCGACTCCTGGCCGGACCGGCACGACTCGCACGTCCCGTCCCAGATCCCGGGGTTCGCCAGAACGCGCGACCCAACGGGGAGGTCGGACACGCCGGGTCCGAGTGAGTCGACCTCGCCGGCCACGTCCGAGCCGAGCACGTGGGGTCGCTCGATCGGGACACCCGGGATCCCGGCGAGCACGAACCGGTCGAGGCGATTGAACGCGGCCGCGCGGACACGGACCCGGACCTCGCCCGGTCCGGCCGACGGCTCGGGGATGTCGACGAACTCGACGCGTTCGAGTCCGCCGTGCTCGCGAAAGCCGAGCCCCTTCATCGACTCGGGTCGGCGAGGTGCCAGCGAGTCGTCCCGGCGTCGTCCTCGATCACGATCCCGGCGGCCGCGAGCTCGGCCCGGATCCGGTCGGACTCTTGGAAGTCCCCGCGAGCGCGGGCGCGCGCCCGGGCCGCGAGAGCGACGTCGACGGCGGAACCCAGGGCGGTCGTGCCGCCCGAGGGCGCCCCGCCGAACAGGCCGAGCACCTCCGCGGCCCAATCGTACGGAGCGAGCAAGGTCGCCAGCGCCTCGGAGGAGAGGACGTCGAGGGTCGAGGTCCGTTCCTGAACCCGCTTCGTCCAGCCGAACAACCCGGCGATCGCCTCGCGCGTGTGGAAGTCGTGGCTGAGCACCTCATCGAGCGCCTCGACGGCATTCGCGGCGGCGTTCGTCTCCGTCGGGTCGAGTTCGGTCCCTTCGCGCGCGGGACCCGCCGAGGTCGCCGCGCCGCGGAGCCGCTCGGCCGTCTGCGCGAGGGTCCGGTACGCCTCCGCCGCCTCCTCGAGGCTCTTCCCCGGGACAAAGTCGAGCGGGCTCCGGTAGTGGGCGTTGAGGTAGTAGAACCGGACGACCTCGGGACCGAACCGTTCGATCGCCTCCGAGAGCCCGTAGACGTTGCCTAGCGACTTCGACATCTTCTCGCCCTTCATGGTCAGAAGCCCGACGTGCATCCAGAAGTTCACGAGCGGCGACTCGCCGGTCGCGCCCTCCGCCTGGGCGATCTCCGCTTCATGGTGGGGGAACTTGAGGTCGAGCCCTCCGCCGTGGAGGTCGTAGCGCGGGCCGAGGAGCCGAACCGTGATCGCCGTGTCCTCGATGTGCCAACCCGGCCGGCCGGGGCCCCACGGGGACTCCCACCACGGCTCGCCCGGGGTCGCGGCCTTCCAGAGCACGAAATCCCCCGGGGCGCGCTTCCCCGGCTCGGGCGGGACGCGGGCGCCGGGCCGGAGCGCCTCGGTCTTCTGGCCCGAGAGCGCGCCATAGTTGGGGAACTTCGCGATGTCGTAGTAGACCGACCCGTCCGCCGCGTACGCGAACCCCCGGTCGATCAGCGAACGGATCTGCGCGACGATCTCGGGTACGTAGTCGGTCGCATGCGGGTAGTAATTCACCGACTCGACCCCGAGCTGGTCCATCGCCGCCCTCCAGGCGGCGAAGTGTCGGTCGGCGAGCACGAGGGGGTCCACGCCGGTCTCCCCGCCCCGCGCGATCAGCCGGTCGTCGACATTGGTGACGTTCTGGACGTAGAACACCCGGTAGCCCCAGCGCCGGAGCGCCCGCGCGACCACATCGAACGTGACCGCGGTCTTGCCGTGGCCGATGTGGGCGTCGTCGTACGGCGTCACGCCGCAGACGAACAGTCCGACCTTCGGTGGCACGAGCGGGACGAACAGCCGGGTGGCCCGGCTGAGCGTGTCGTACACCTCGAACCGACGCATCCGGTCACACGCCCCGGAGCGCGTTCGCCACGTCCTCGGCGAGGTCGTCGGGGTCCTCGATCCCGCAGCTGAGCCGGACGAGCCCGTCGGTCACGCCGTGGGCCTCCCGCTCGGACCTCGGCACCGAGGCGTGCGTCATCGTTGCCGGATGGTCGACGAGCGACTCGACGCCCCCGAGGCTTTCCGCGAGGGTGAAGACGCGAAGCCGTCGGAGGAACTTCCGCACGGCGGGCATACCCCCGCGCAATTCCACGGACAGCATGCCACCGTACCCGGACATCTGGCGTGCCGCGATCCGGTGCTGCGGATGGGTGGCGAGTCCCGGGTACAGCACCCGCGCCACCTTCCGGGAATGGGCGAGGGTCTCGGCGACCGCGTGGGCGCTTGCCCCGTGGGCCCGCATCCGGACACCGAGCGTGTGGAGCCCCCGGAGGACGAGGAACGAATCGAACGGGCTCGGAACGGCGCCCACCGCGTTCTGCAGCCACCGGAGCCGTTCGCCGAGCGGTTTCCGTCGGACGACCAGCGCCCCGCCGATGACGTCGGAGTGGCCGCCGAGGTACTTCGTCGTCGAGTGAAGGACGACGTCCGCGCCGAGCGTCAACGGCCGCTGGAGGGCCGGCGTGGCGAACGTGTTGTCGACGACGAACGTCGCCCGGCGACCGTGGGCGAGCTTCGCGAGGGCCGCGAGGTCGACGACGCGGAGCAGCGGGTTGGTCGGGGACTCGGCGTAGACGAGCGAGGGCGCTGGGCCGGTCCCCGCCGCGGCGCGGACGGCGGCGAGGTCGGTGAAGTCGACGTAGTCGGTCCGGAGCCCGAACATGCGCCGGTGATGGTCGAGGAGTCGCCACGTCCCGCCGTACAGGTCGGTGTCGGCGACGACCCGGGCCCCGGACGGGAACGACTCGAGCAAGGTCGCGAGCGCGCCGAGACCGCTCGAGAACGCGAGTCCGACCGCTCCCTCCTCGAGCTCCGCCAGGGCGGACTCGAGGACCGTCCGCGTCGGGTTCGCGGAGCGGCTGTACACGTACCCCTTGTTCCGGTTCGGCGCCGATTGGGCGAAGGTGCTCGAGAGGTAGATCGGGACGTTCACCGCGCCGGTGAGCGGGTCGGGCGGCTGGGCCGCGTGGATCGCCTTCGTGTCAAACCGCATGGTCCCCCGGGGAGGAGAGGAAACTGAAGAGGTCGCGCCGGGTCAAGAGCCCCGTCGGCCGGGTCCCGGAGCCTTCTCGGACGAGCACCGCGCGGGACTCTTTCAGCCGGACGAGCAGCTCGCCGAGCGGGGCGTCGCCCGCGACCTCGGGAAACGGAGGCCCGACGACCGCCGACACGGTCCGCTCGAGCACCGTCTCGTCCGCGAGGGCCCGGCGGAGGATCTCCTCCTCGGTGACGCTCCCGACGTTCTCCGAGCCGGCGAGGACGGGAAGTTCGGAGACGTCGTTCCGGCGGAGGAGCTCGAGCGCGTCCTTCACGAGGGTGGTCGGGTCGACGCTGATGAGGGCCGGCACGCCGGACTTCGACCTCACGAGGTCGATGGCCCGACCCCGGTCGTCGAGGAGGCCCTTCTCCCGCATCCACTCGTCGGAGTAGAACTTCGAGAGGTACCGGTCGCCCGAATCGGGAAGGAGCACGACGACCGTCGAGCCCTCTGGGATCGGACGCGTCGCCAGCCACCGGACCGCGCCCGCCACGGCGGCGCCCGAGGAACCGCCGACGAACAGGCCTTCCTCCCGCGCGAGCCGGCGGGCTTACGCGAACGACTCGCGGTCGTCGACGTCGACGAATTCGTCGAGGTACTGGAAATGCACCGTCTTCGGCACCATGTCCTCCCCGATCCCCTCGACCAGGTACGGCGTGGCGCGCGGCAGCTCGTGCGTCCGGAAGTACGGGCCCAGAACCGACCCCTTCGGGTCGACGGCCACGATGCGCACCGATGGACGGTGCTCCTTGAAGTACCGGCCGATCCCGCTGACGGTGCCGCCGGTCCCGATCGTCGCGACGACGGCCCCGAGCTTCTCGCCTCCCTGCCGGTCGATCTCGGGCCCGGTCGTTTCGTAGTGGGCCGCGGGATTGCCCGCGTTCTCGTACTGGTTCGGGTAGTACGCGCCGGGGATCTCCTTCGCGAGCCGACGGGCGACCGAGTAGTGGCTCATCGGGTGGTCCGGCGGGAGCTGGCTCGGCGTGACCACGACCCTCGCCCCGTAGGCGCGGAGCAGCCGGATCTTCTCCGCGCTCATCTTGTCCGGCAGGACGAAGACGGCGCGGTACCCCCGAACGGCGGCCACGAGGGCCAGGCCGACGCCGGTGTTCCCGCTCGTGGCCTCGACGATCGTCCCGCCGGGTTTCAGGAGGCCCTTCGATTCCGCCTCGTCGATCATCCGGGCGCCGATCCGATCCTTGACCGACCCGCCCGGGTTCAGGTACTCGAGCTTCGCGAGAAGGCGGTACGGCAGCTCCTGGCCGACGCGGTGGAGCGGCAGGACCGGGGTCTCCCCAATGAGGTCGAGGATGGTGGAGGGGGACGCCCGGCCGGTCACGCCGGGGCATGGGTACGTGCGAATAACAGGTGGCATGAACCAGACGAACCGTTAGATTAAAAGAATCGGGCGACTCCCCGTCTTTCCCCACTGGGTCGATGATCGGGACTCTCGAGGCCGAGGTGCTGCGGGCTCTCCGCGAGCTCGAGGAGGCCCCGGCCCGGACCGTCCAGGACCGGCTGAAGGTCCGCGGAGTGCGGGTCGCCTACACCACGGTGGCGACGAGTCTGAGCCGCCTGTTCGACAAGGGGCTCGTCCGCCGTCGCCGCGAGGCGTGTCAGGGCGGCGAGCGGTACCTGTACCGGAGCGTGAACTTCGAGCAGAAGTATCTCCGGGACGTCTTGCGCGGCGTCGTCACGCTGTTCGGCCCTTCGGGGGTCGTCCACCTGAACCAGGAGATGTCGCGGCTCCGTCCCGGCGAGGAACGCGAGCTCCGCCGGCGCCTCAAATTATAACCCCCCGGCACGTTCGGGGCTCCCCGGATGGCGTCGCCACTCATCGTGGCCTTGTACGTCCCGGTCGCCGTCTGGGTCGCTACGGGCCTCGGCCTACTGTACGCCTTCCGACGCTCGGCGCCCCCGGTCGTGCTCCGCCTGGCGGCCACGTTCCTCGCGATGTGGGCGCTGATCGCGACCACGACGCTCGTCTGGGTTCTCACGCACGGCGGATGGAGCGCCGTCGTCGGACTGTTCCGCCAGCCCTCCGCAATGTTCGCCCCGTCAGCCGCCCCGCTCTGGGCCGAGGGCGCGGTCGGCGCGTTCCTCGTGTTTGCCGTGGCGTTCCTCCTCAATCAGCTCGTCGGCCGGGGCTTCCTGCGCCTCCTCCACCCCGTCGAACGGCCTTGGCCTCCGCGGCTCCCCGCGCCGGCGGACGCGACGTCGTTCTACGTCTTCCCGTCCGAGCGCCCCGAGGCGTTCTCCTTCACGCTTCTCAAGGTCGGCGGCGGCCGCTGGGGCATCCACCGGCACGAAGTCATCCTGATGTCGAGCGGCCTCGAGGGACGCCTCGAGCCCGCCGAGGTCGAAGCCGTCGTCGCCCACGAGCTCGGCCACATCCGCGGGCTCGACAGCCGCTATCTCACGTTCCTCCGGACCCTCTCCCGCATGATGCGGTGGGACCCGCTCCTGGCGTACCTTGCGTACTCGCTCACGCGGCGGGAAGAGTTCCAGGCCGACGAGGTGGCCGCCCGGCTGACCCGGCGCCCCCTCGCGCTCGCCCGGGCGTTGTACAAGGCGATGGCGACCTCGACACCGTCCCGCCCCTTCCCGGGCGACGGGTTCCTCGGCGGGTCCGGGGAGCGGGGCCGGCGCGAGGCGCTCGAGCGGATCGACCGGCTCGTCGCGATGGCGGAGAGGGCCGGGTACGAGGAGCGCACGGGTGCGTAGCGTTGGACAGCTCGTCCCGCTGCTCCTTGTCGCCGTCCTCGTCGTGGCCATGGGGATTCCGACGACCCGCGCGGCCCCCGCCCCGCTGAACCCGTCGCTCTACGGACGATTCCTGAGCAACCTCTCGATGCCGACGCTCGCGCCGGGCGACTCCGGGCCGGTCGGGTTCTCCCTCGGCGACGCGCTCGGGACCCCGATCACGGGAGTCACGCTCACGTTCGACGTCTATGCCTTCAACGCGTATCCGGGCAACGCCACCGGCCCGGCCCCGGCCGATGGCGCTCCGCTCTTCGCGGGCGCCTCGGGCGCCCCCTCCTCGAGCATCACGCTGTCCGTCGGGAGCCTCTCGCCGAACGGACCGATGTTCGCGTCGCCCGGCGCGGTCGACCTCACGGTCGCCGCCCCGGCCGGAAGCCCGCAGGGCACGTACGCCGTGCGCACGTCGCTCGCCTTCACCTCGAACGGCTCCGACTATCTCCTCGAATCGCGCGGGTACTTTTCGGCATCGGAGTGGGCGAACGCGACGGCCGCGCCGCACTCTCCCTCGTACCTCAACGCGACCCGGCTCGGGGTATCGGGAGTCCTTCCCGAGAGCGCGGTCCTGGTCCGATCGAATCCGTACCCCCTCGTCCTGGCGATCGTCCTGGGCGGATCGGTCGTCCTCGCCGCGCTCGGCGGCTACTGGGCGGTCCGGTGGAGACCCGGGTCCAAGTCCGGCGCGGTGGCGGGCCCGCCGCCCAGCCACGCGGACACGGCCTTCGGGAAGAGCCGCAAGAGCGACGGCGACTGACGAAGCAGCTGGCGCGCGACGTGCGTCGGGAAGTCGATGTCGCCAAAGGCGACGATCGACGCCTTCAGTTCGGCCCCTTGGAGCGCCGCGACGAGCTGGTCGAGGTCCCGGTCCGACAGCCGCGTGAAGAGCCTCCGGAGGAACAACGCCTGGCGGAACTCCTCCCCGAGCTCCGCGCGCCACGCCCGGTCGTACTCGGCGAGCGCGGACGCGGAGAGTTCGCCCGAACGGAGGCATCGGTCGGCCACGTCGGCCGCGATCTCGGCGCACCGCATCCCCGTGAAGATCCCGCCCCCCGAGAGCGGTTTCACCTGCGCGGCCGCGTCGCCGACGAGGAGCGCAAGGTCCGTGGAGGTCCTCGGAACGGTACCGATCGGGATGCCGGAAACGAGGAATCCCGTCGCGCCCGGCAATTTCGTTCGGAACCGCCGCTCGACCTGCCGGAGCAGCCGCTCGTAGTACGCCCGAGCGGTCACCGGACCCGCCGAGGCGGCGACCCCGACCCGGGCCCCTCCGGCGCCATCCGGGATCCACCAGCCGAACAGACCCGGGGCGAGGTCGTTGCCGAGGTACACCTCGACCTGGCGGGCGTCGCCCGGGGATCGGGGGATCTCGGCCTCGAAGGCGGGGAGCACCTCGACGGGGCGACGAAGTCGTACCGCCCGCGCGACCGCGCTGGCGACGCCATCGGCCCCGACGAGCAATCGCGCCTCGATCGACACGGCGCTCCCGGAGGAGTCGGTAAGCTCCGCCCGGACCGGCCCGCCGGCCGGCCGTTCGGCCCGGTCGAACCGGAGCCCCGTGCGAAACCGGGCCCCCGCGTGGGCGGCCCGGTCCGCGAGGTAGACGTCGAGTCCGGCCCGGTCGATCACGAACGCCCTCGGAGTTTCCGCCGCGAACGAGACGGAGCCGAGCGACGGTCCGAACACCGTCGCGCCCGCGACCGCCTCGAGGACCATCGAACGCGAGCCGGCCAGGTCGAGCACCCGTTGGCTCACGAGCCCCGCGCACTGGACCGGGTGGCCGACCCGCCCGTGCTCCTCGACGATGAGAACGTCGTGGCCCTTCGCGGCGAGTCCGCGCGCCACCGTCGAGCCGGCGGGCCCGGCCCCGACGACGAGCACGTCGACCCGCTCCATCGGCGCGAGCGAGCCGGCGTCGGTTCTTAACGGTCGAGGACGTCCTGGGGAGGGACTTAAGGTCCGTCGGCCCTCGGTCGGCCGTGGCAAAGCGCCGCATCTCCTCCGCCGCCGCGGAGGAGGAGCCCACCGCGAGGACCCCCGACGAGCGGCGGCGGCAGCGGAAGAAGGACCGGGCTGCGAAGAAGGCCGGGAAGTCCGGACGGTCGAGCAACTGGCGCCGGGCGGCGTACATCGGCGTGCCCGTTGGTGTCGTGGTCGCGGTCGTCGTCGTGCTCGTCACGCTGAACGCGAACTCGATCCCGTGCCTCCAGCTCGCGCCGGTGCCGGTCGGAACGTCCGGGATCCCGGCGTTCCCGCCGCACAACACGACGAACTTCGGCAGCACCTGGTGCCCGAGCGGGGTGAA
>Ga0209415_10014199_pt1 | contig 13026 bp, 10 predicted proteins | sample PeaSoiSIISIP2007_FD_187696 | JGI IMG/M metagenome (GOLD analysis project Ga0209415, IMG submission 187696) | Peat soil microbial communities from Weissenstadt, Germany - SII-SIP-2007 (SPAdes) (version 2) | ecosystem: Environmental > Terrestrial > Soil > Wetlands > Peat | place: Germany...
ACATGTGCGGGATCGCCGGCTTCTGGTTATTTGATTCGTCCGCTTCCCTGGAAACAATTAGGGCCATGTGCGACCAGATCCGCTATCGCGGACCGGACGACGCTGGCTACCATCTCGACGGGGGCTGCGCGATCGGAATGCGCCGTCTCAGCATCATCGACCTGGCCACCGGTCACCAGCCCATCTCCAACGAGGACGGCACCGTCTGGATCGTCTTCAACGGCGAAATCTACAACTTTCAGGAGTTACGGCAGCGTCTCCTCCAGCAAGGCCATCGTTTTCAGACCGCCAGCGATACCGAAACCATCGTCCATCTCTATGAACAAGAAGGCGTCGAGGGCCTGCAGCGGCTGCGCGGCATGTTTGCCTTCGCGATATGGGATGCTCGCCGCCAAGAAATGTTTCTGGCGCGGGACCGTTTTGGCAAGAAGCCGCTGTATTATGCCAGCACCTCGAGAGGCCTATGGTTCGGCAGCGAGTTGAAGTGCCTCCGCTCCGCCGGCGTTCCGCAGGAACTGGACCCGGAGGCTTTGCGCCTGTACTTCCAGTTTTCCTACATACCGGATCCCCGCACGCCGTTCACGGCCATCCACAAGCTCGACCCGGGAGGCTGGCTCGTGGCGCGACCCGACGGCAGGGTGCGGCAGGGCCGCTATTGGCGTGTACCTCCCACGGTTAACGATTTTCCACCCGGAAAGCCGCGGCCCAGCGAACAGGATGTTTGCCAGTCCCTCCGCGAACGTTTCGACGAATCCGTCCGCATTCGAATGCTTGCGGACGTCCCATTGGGCGCGTTTCTGAGCGGCGGCATTGACTCCAGTGCCGTGGTGGCCTCCATGGCGCTCCAATCCCCCGATCCGATCAAGACTTTCTCCATCGGCTTCAAGGAAGCGGCGTTCAACGAGCTGGAATACGCTCGCATGGTCGCCAAGCAGTACAAGACCGACCACCACGAGCTCCTGGTCGAGCCGGATTCGATCAGCCTGGTTCCGCTCCTTGTGAAGCACTTCGACGAACCTTTCGGAGACACCTCTGCCATACCCACGTTCCTGGTCTCGCAGTTCGCTGTCCAGCACGTGAAGGTGGCCCTCTCTGGCGACGGCGGCGACGAGCTTTTCGCGGGCTACGAAAGCTTCGCCGACGTCCAGCGCCGGCACGTCTTCAATCGGGTTCCTCCGCTTCTCCGCCGGCTGCTGACCCACGTCGCGGATGCGCTGCCCTATTCGGCATACGGGAAGAACTATCTGCGAATGGCGGGTCGCCCCACCGAATTGGAACGCTACTTCGAATCGAACTATGCGCCCTTCTATCTTCGCCAGCGGCTGCTCAAGAAGGAGTGGATGCTGCCGGCCGATGCTGCTTTCCTCCGGAGTACGTTTCCCGATTGTCTGCTGCCGGAAGGCGCCGATATCCTTTCCCAAGCGCTCTATTTTGAATCCACGGCGAAGCTGACCGGCGATTTTCTGGTCAAGGTCGACCGGATGTCCATGGCCAATTCTCTCGAAGTGCGCTGCCCCTTGCTCGACCATGAGCTGGCTGAATTTGCCGCCTGCATACCGAATTCATGGAAGCTGCAGAACGGCAAGGGTAAGCATATTTTTCTGCAGGCTATTGGCGACCGCCTGCCCGCTCCCTTGCTAACCCGTCCCAAAATGGGATTCGGCGTGCCGCTAGCCGATTGGTTCCGCACGTCTCTGCGCGAGATGCTGTGGGACCACCTCACGGCCTCCCGCTTTCTCAATCGGGGCCTGGTAACCCCCGAGTTTGTGCAGTATCTGCTCCAGGAACACCAAAGCGGACGCCGTGACAACAGCTTCTGGCTTTGGCAACTTCTGTTCCTGGAACTCTGGTTCCGCGAAGTGGAACAGCCGGCGCCCGCTCCCGCCCTTGCACACTGAAGGAATCTTGTTTGTTGACCGATAGTTAAACTGGGTACTAGGGTCCGTGGGACCCGGTTGGGAAGGGCCGCCAATTGGCACAAACGGAATTGAACAACCGACAAACCATCGAACAAGCTTCGTTCCGGGATCCGGCCGGAAGTGTCTTCCTGCGGGACGGGCGTGTTTTCAGGGTCGTGACGCCCGCCGGCAAGCTGGATCTGGAGGCGTTCCTGGCATCGCCATCGGCGCGTCAGATTCTCGAGAAGGGCCAGGTTGTATCCTCCACGCAACTTCCCGAATCGGACCGGCGCGCTCTCCTGGCTCAACCAGGACCGTGGGATTTGTTCGAGTCTCTCGATCAGTGCACGGTTTGGGAGCATGAGCGGATTCCTTTCCCCAGCTTCCCCTACGAATGGCCCCCGGCGATGTTGTATGCCGCGGCGGAGTTGACGCTGGATCTGGCGGAAGGCCTGCTCGACGATCAGCTTGGCCTCAAGGACGGTACTCCCTACAACATTTTGTTTCGCGGGCCGCAGCCTGTTTTCGTGGACCTGCTCTCGATCGAGCGGCGCCACGCGGGCGATCCCACCTGGCTCCCCTACGCTCAATTTCTTCGCACCTTCCTGCTTCCACTGGCCGCCAACAAGTTCTTCGGCCTCTCGCTGGATTCGGTATTCATGACGCGGCGCGACGGGCTGGAGCCGGAAGAAGTCTATCGCTGGGCTGGTAAACTGCGTCGTTTGCGTCCGCCGTTTTTAGGCCTGGTCACCATGCCTACCTGGCTCGGCGCCAAACACTCGCCCGACGATACCGCCCTGTACCAACCTAAGCTAATGGAGAACACCGAGAAGGCGGCCTACGTGCTCCGGGCTCTGTTCGGGCGCCTGCGCCGCCAACTGAAGGCTGTCGCTCCCGAAAAAACGTCGTCCACTTGGACGACGTACATGACCACCAACAACAATTACAGCGGCGAGCATTTCCAGGCCAAGGAGCAGTTTGTCCAACAGGCGCTGGCCGAGTGTGCTCCCACCGCGGTGCTCGACGTGGGCTGCAATACGGGCCACTTTTCCGCAATCGCCGCAAAGGCCGGCGCGCGCGTGGTGGGAATCGATTATGACCCCGCGGTGCTGGATGAAGTCTGGCTGCGGGCGCGCGGGGAGCGGCTCGATATCCTTCCATTGACCGTGAATCTGACCCGGCCGACGCCGAGCCTGGGTTGGCGCAATCGCGAGAATGCATCGTTTCTGGACCGCGCCCGCGGATCCTTCGACTTCGTGTTGATGCTGGCCGTCGCCCACCACATGCTGGTGACGGAACGAATTCCTCTCAGCGAAATTTTGTCGCAAGCCGCAGAGCTCACCAACCGCTGGCTGGTCATCGAATTCATCGGGCCGGAAGACTCCATGTTCCGCCGGCTGACGCGCGGCCGCGACGAGCTGCATCGCGGTCTGGATCACGTCGTGTTTGAAACCACCGCCTCCCGCTGGTTCCGGATTGTGCGCTCACAGCACCTCGAGAATACCCACCGCTGGTTGTACCTCCTCGAGAAATCATGACCCAGCGTTCTTCATTCTGGGCAGACTGGCTGGCCGGCATCTCGCTGGCGAACCTTTGTTTTCTGCGCGTCTGGTCTGAGATACTCACCTACTCGCGCGCCGACACCTACTGGATGAAAAACCCTCCGTCGCGCACCGACTTCAGCGCCGCCATGGCCAACGTGCTGTTGTGGGGAACCGTATTCGGCCTGTTGCTGGGCCTCTTGCGCCGCGCGCCAAACCGGGTCCGCCCCTATGCGAACGCCGCTTTTCTACTTGTTCTGGCTGTCCCGATTAACGCGGTGCGGGGAGTCCTGTCCAATCAATACACTTATCTCAAATCGCCGCTGTTCGATCTGATCGGGCAACGCGGTGTTCTGCTGCTCGCCGTGACTGCTGCCCTGGCTGCGGCGGTTCTTGTGTTTTTCTTTCACAACAAACTAGCCAGCGGGGTGCAAGTGGCGTTGCGTATTCTGTCGCCCCTAGTCGCGTTTACTTTTCTTCAGGCCGGAACCGCGATCGCCCGTTACGATGCGCGGCCCTTCGCCTACCAGCCGTTCCAGCCGCTTATCGCCGATGCCCGCCCATTTCCGCGCGTGGTGTGGATCATCTTCGACGAATGGGACTACCGTTTGACCTTCCTCGACCGCCAGCCCGGTTTATCCCTCCCCGCCGTGGACAAGCTGCGAAGTCAATCTTTCTTTGCCCTGAACGCCAATCCACCGGGCCCGGCAACGCCCATTTCGATGCCGGGTTTGATTACCGGCCGGCTGGTAGACCACATACAGGAGAAAGGGACGAACGACCTCGAGCTGACCTACCGGGGCGAACACGACTCGGTCCGGTTTGGCGACCAGCCCAACTTCTTCGATGAAGCCCACAAGCTTGGCATCAATACGGCCCTGCTCGGTTGGTATCATCCCTACTGCCGGGTGATCGGGCACAGCCTGTCGTCCTGCGACAGTTGGGAGATGGGGATGCAGCACAACAGCATGGGACAGACCTTCCTCCAGATTCTTCCCAACCAGGCCCGCAGCCTGTTCGAGACGAATCTGTTCTCGCCGTTCGGACAGTCTTTGCCCACCCAGCAGCAAGCCGGGGTGGCGCAAACCATGCTGGCTCGCGGCAAGGCTCTTATAGTGGACACTCGCTACTCCGCGATCCTGATGCACTTTGGTGTCCCGCATGGTCCCCATTCCTACGACCGGAAGAGCGGAACGTTCACCCTGGCGAACAGCCCCATCCAGGGCTACTGGGACAGCCTCGCGCTCCAGGATCGCTTTCTGGGAGAATTGCGGCAGGCCCTGGAAGATGCCGGCTTGTGGGACCAGACCACGCTGGTCGCCAGCACCGACCATCACTACCGGGAAGACAGCTTGCTCGACGGCAAGGAGGATCTCCGCATCCCGTTTATTATGAAGCTCGCCGGACAAAAAGCCGGTGTAGGGTACCAGCCTGCGTTCAATACAATCCTCACCAAGAATCTGCTCCTCTCCGTGCTCCGCGGAGAAATTTCGGATGCGGCCGCGTTAGGGCAGTGGATGGACGCACATTCCTCGCACGAACCCTGACAAAGTAGTGGGAGCAATGACGGGAAACGCGAAGCCCATTCCGGTCCTGCTCCTAGTGCGCGAACTCGGGCTGGGCGGAAGCGAACGTCAATGTGCCGAGATTGCGCAGGCCCTCGACCGCAGGCGCTTCGCCGTCCACGTGGGCTGCATGCGCAACGGATTCCGCGGCGCGGAGCTGCAGGCGGCCGGTATTCCCGTAATCGTCTTTCCGGTGCGATCCTTGTACGGCCCTTCCGCCTGGGCCGGCGCCTGGCAACTTGGCCGCTACCTGAAGCGCCACGACATTCAATTGGTGCACGCGTTCGACGTGCCCATGGACCTGTTCGCAGTGCCGGCTGCCAAACTGTTCCGCACGCCGGTAGTCCTCGCCAGCCAGCGAGCGTTCCGCGACCTCACGCCGGGTATCCAGCGACGCTTGCTGCGCATCACGGACCGGCTCGCGGATGGGATCGTGGTAAACGGAGAGGCAGTGCGCCGGCACCTGATCGAGGATGAATCCGTCTCCCCGGGCCGGATCCAGCTCTGCTATAACGGCATCGACCTGAGCCAATTTTCATTCCGCGCTCGTCAAGAAGGCCCGGAACTCACCATCGGTGTGGTGTGCGCTCTGCGTCCTGAGAAGGACCTGGCGACGCTGGTCCGCGCGTTCGCGCAGGTCCGCCGTCTTCACTGGCGGCTGGTCATCGTAGGATCCGGCCCGGTCCTCCCGGAACTCCAGAAATTGGCTCAGGAATTAGGAATTGCATCCGCAGTCACCCTTCAACCGACCACGGACCAGGTACCTGCCTGGCTTAACAAGATCGATATTTTCGTGCTGCCGTCACTGTCCGAATCATTTTCGAATTCGCTGATGGAAGCCATGGCCTGTGGCTGCGCCGTGGTGGCGTCGCGCGTCGGAGGTAATCCGGAATTGGTGATCGCTGGAAAAACCGGGCTGCTATTCGAGGCGGGCCAAAGCGAGGACCTGGCGGCGGCGCTGGTGCGTCTAGGGGACGATCCTGCCCTGCGCCAGCAGCTAGCCGCCGGCGCTTCCGAGTTTGTGCGCACCCGGTTCTCACGGGAAGCGGCCGCCCGCCGCATGGCGGAGATCTACACTGCCTTACTTGCAGGCTAGATCCAGAGTACTTGCCAGGAATTAGGACTTCGCGCCTACTTACAGATCCTGCCGGGAATGATAATCTATGGACAATGGTTCGCGAAGATCAGTTGGTTCATGCAAAAAGGTGGACTCTGGAGCAGCAATTCTTCGATGCCGAGGAGTACTCGGAAAGTCCCATCCCGGCTAATACCATCGAGCGTTATCAATTGTGCCGCAAGCCGTTCTTACCTGCGGAACTGCCCTTCTGGCTGATGGGCGATGTACGCGGGAAGCGCATTCTCGAGGTGGGTTGCGGCGACGGCGGCAACAGCGTGCTGCTGGCTCTGAAAGGCGCCTTGGTGGAGGGCATTGATATCTCTCCCCGCGCGATTCAAATCGCCAGAAAACGGGCCGAGGCACAAGGGGTGGCGGATCGCGTCGAATTCTACGCGATGCCGCTGGAAGCCTACCTGGAGCGCGCCCAGGGCAAGTTCGACATCATCTGCGGCTTCGCGGTCCTCCATCATCTGCTTCCGGTGCTCGACTAGGTGATGGGGACTCTCATGAAGCTGTCCAAGCCGGAAACCAGATTCGTGTTCTCTGAGCCGGTTTCATTGTCGCGCTGGGCGCGCCAATTGCGTCTGGCGTTACCGATACCCGTGTACGGGACCCCGGATGAACGCCCGCTTGAGCCGCATGACTTGGCGATCCTGCGGCGCTATCTCCCGGAGATGAAGATGGAGACTGCCGGACTCTTGCTCCGCGTCTGGGGGCGGCTGTTTCCGGGACGTTACGAAGATTATTCCGGCGCCCGCGCGTCTATATACGATACCTTGGCCCGCCTGGACTCGGCCCTTCTCTCTCTGCCAGGCATAGGCCGCCTGGCTTCCTCCGCCGTGATCTATTCCGGTCTGCGCACGGGCGCGCCGAAATCCTCCCGATAGCCCACCGCGGCTACAGCGACTTGTATAGCTTCAGGACTGCGTCCTGATTCTCGTGAGAGGACGACGTTGTGTTCGATGCGGCCCTGGCAGACGCGGCTACTTCCAGGATGGCCTGTTCCAACGCGGCCAGATTATTCAGCGGAATCCGGCGGACTCCCGGCGGACGCATGCCGTTATCGGTTGCGATAACGGGAGTGCCCAAAAGCAGCGCCTCGCGCACCGAGACCGCATCCCCGTCGTAGAGCGTGGTTCGGAGGAGCATGGAAGCCTCGGCGATCGCTTTCAACGTGACCGCGTGAGGCACGTCACCCTCCAGTAGAATATGGGACGCCCAGGGGACGGCCGCGATGCGGCGCCGCAGATCGTCCTCCAGGCTGCCTGAGCCTATGATGACGAGTCCGGCGCTTGGCAAAACCCCGCGGATTTTTCCCAGGACGTCGATCTGCGCCGGCAGATCGTACTCGGGCTCCAGTAGACCGACGCTCAACAAGACCGGACTGTGCGCCCGATAGAACGAATCGAGACGCGGCGACAACTCGCTCGCAGGCGCGAGTTCACCCGCATGCGGTGCGATCAAATGCAATCGGGCCCGAGGCACGCCGAGTCTCGCCATCCACTCAACGATTTCGGCGTTCACGCCTATGATCGCGTCGAAGCGGCGCAGTACGAATGCCGCGAAGCTCTTCGAATCGAGCGCCCGGCCCTGTGGGGAAGCAGGGAATCCGCCGGAATGAAAGGTCAACACCGCTTTCTTCCCGGGGATCAGACAGCACACCAGGCTCAACGCCAGAAGCCGTTTCGTAAGATCACCGCCGAGGTGCAGATGCAAGACGTCGTAAGGCAGCGTGAACAGCAGGCGGACCAGCGCGGCGGCGCTCGCAGGGTAATACACCTCGTCGGAGTCGGCCTTGCGATGACGCGTGAGATTGATGACCGAGCACGGAATGCCTTGACGGCGGAGATGCTCGCGAATCGCAACCAAATTGGTTTGAACGCCGCCGTGGGGAGGCGGGAATGGACCTAATTGAAGAACTCTCATGAACCGGCGAGCGCCATGCAAGCGCCGCCGGCGTGCGCGGACTCAAGGATGCACAAACACCCGATGGTGGCGCGCGCGCCGTCAACCACCGTCACTTCCGGCGGGCGGCCTTGGCGGACGGCGTCGAAGAATTCCGTCAACTGAGCTTCGTAGCCTTTTTCCGGCCACCAGCGGCTATTGCCCTGGCGGATGCCGGTGTGAATGCCGAGCTTCTTGAAATCCTCGGTCACCACTCCTAAGCCTGGCGCGAAAGCTTCGACGCGTTCCCCGCCCGAGGTCTTGCTCCCGACGGTGCAATAGGTGAGGTTGGCGATGGATCCGTCGGCGAACCGGCAGCTCGCCACCAGATTGTTTTCACCGACTGGCTCGCGGCTTCCCGTGGGCAGTGAAAAAGCCGTGACCTCCAGGAGCTCGGCGCCGACCAACCAATAGAACAGATCGACAAAATGGCAAGCTTCGCCGAGGATTGCGCCTCCTATAGCTGGATCGGCCATCCAGTACTCTCCCGAAATGCCCGGCGAGTTGACTCTGCAATTCAAGACTGCGGGTCCGCCGCGCTTCACCAGGCGCTTCTTGAGCTCCATATAATACGGGGCGAACCGGCGGTTGAACCCCACGGTGAGCTGCAATCCGGTCTTCTCTACTGCGGAGGTGAGGGCGGTACACTCCTGGCGCGTCAAGGCCATGGGCTTCTCAACGAATACGTGTTTGCCGGCTTCGAGCGCGGCCAGGGCTTGCGGAGCGTGATCCTGATTGCGGCTGGCGATCAGCACCACGTCGATCTCTTTGTCGTCCAAAATACGCTGGTAGTCCGATGTAACGTAGGACGCTCCAAAACGCACGCCGTAGGATTTTCCGCGCGCGCCACTTGCCGAATAGATGGCTTGCAGCTTGGTATTGGGCGCTTTCTTGATGTTCGGCAAGTGCGCCCAGCGCGCCAGATTGCCGGCTCCCACTACCGCGACGCGCAGTTCTCCCTTCGAACGCGAGGTGGAAGCAGGCGTAATCGAGACAGTGCGACGCGGTTCGTAAGAAGCCAGGCTCCCGGCTTCCTCGGCCTGCGGATAACGCAGCAACACGGCCAAACTGGCAAGGGCCGGATTCATAATCGTGTCGTAGGCCTGAGGCGCTTGCTCCAGCGGGAACCGGTGGCTCACCAGGCGCTCCACATCGATCTTCCCGATCGCCAGCAGACGAAGGAATTCCTCCATATTGCGGTTTTCCGTCCAGCGGACATAGGAAACCGGATAGTCCTGCCCTTTTTGTTCGTACAGCGGGTCGTAGCTTCCCGGTCCGTAGGCGCGCGCCATGCGCAGTTCGATTTCCTTGCGATACATCTCCAGCCAAGGAAACTCCATCTTCACCGCACCCACCACCACCAGACACCCCCGGTCACGAGTGAGCGCCAGCGCTTGCTCGGCGGGACCGGAACTCTTGGCGGCGGCGGCCACAATGGCGCAATCCACTCCGCGGCCTCCGGTCAGGGACATCACGTGCTGCTCCGCGGTGTCGCCGACGACGGCGTAGTCGGCTCCCAGGCTGCGCGCCAATTCGACGCGCTCCGGCTTCAGATCCACTGCGACCACCACGGCCCCCTGCAGGCGCAGTAGTTGGCTGATGAGCTGGCCGACCAAGCCCTGACCAATTACCGCGACGACGTCTCCCACGCCGGGAGCGGCGATGCGCACGGCATTCAGCGCGATGCAACCCAGGGTCGCAAAGCTCGCTTTATCGCATCCCAGGCCGGGAGGCACCTTGGCGACCAGGTTGCGTCCGGTGAGAATCGTCTCGCCGTGGCCCGTACCTTCTCCGCCGTAAGCCACCATGTCGCCTATGCTGATGTCGGTCACTCCCGGGCCGGTTTCGGCCACCACGCCCGCACCCGAATACCCCAGTACAGCGAACTCGCTAAACTTGGCCATCACCTCGGACACCGTCGGTCCGACTCCAGCCACCTTCATCACGTTGTAGACCTTGCGCAAATGGCCCGGGTTATCCGCCACTTCCTTCATCAGCCCGTCGCGATGGATGCTGGCAGTTTCTGTTCCGGCGCTGATCAACGAATACAGCGGCCGGATCAGCACGTGGTGCGGCCGCACGGCCGGATCCGGCACTTCTTCGACGATAATGTCCTTCAATCCCTTGCGCAGTACTTGTTTCATTTCTTGGCCTGAATAACGGGAGCCGGCTGATTCGCCTGATAGGGAGGAATCATCCAGTCATAGTATTGAGTCGGGTCGCCGCTTTTCCCCGCAACCGCGGCGCGAGCAACATTGTAAGCTTGTCGAGCCGTGACGTAGTGCAGTACATAATGGCTTCCGTCGTTGTATTTCGTTTCCAAGTAATGCAAAGTCCGATCGAAGTCCGGTCCCAGAGTCTCGTTCATGTCCTCTTCGCTGCTGGCGGCGTGTCCGAAAACCTTGATGAACACCCACTCCGGCCTCCCGGGGATGTGAATATTCGCTTTAACCCAGAGGTCGGCGCGTTTCGGAGTGGCCGGTATGGCCGGGTGTATGTCGGCATCCTCCACTTCCCAGAACAAGTGCATCGGATTGGCCGACGGCGCCACCATTAGCGGACCCTGGAAGATCACCAGGTCGCCCTTGACCTCTTGCCCCACCCGCAGAGCGATGCCCCGGTCATAGGACTTGGGACGATCGTCGTCGGTGGCGGCGAAGATGGTGTTCACCAGCGCGGGCTGGGCGTTGTTCCACAGGCTGGGGAACGTAAAATCGGCGAAGGATCCGAGTTTTCGCAGGATTTCCAGTTCGCGGTTCGCGCCGCAAAACTCCGCGCCCAGACTGTTGTCGAGCCCCCAGTTGCCGTGGATGAAAGCGAAATTGGTTTGGCCGTCGACCGTTTTCAGAAATCCGTATTTCTGGAATGCCACAATGGCCTGGCGAAACTTCTCTTCCGTGGATTCGTTGGTATCGTGATCGTGGTGATAATGCAGCTCCACTTCTCCGTAGCCGCCCGCCACCAGGTGCGCGAGACCTGCCAGGTTCTCGTCATACATCTGCTCGCCGGGATAGAACCAACTGTGTTGGAGCACGCGCCCTTGGCTGTCGCGATGGCGCGAGGCCAGTTGCGGGTATTCGCGCTCCCACCGGTGGGTTCGTTCAAAGTCGCGGCCCGGCTCGAAGTGGTCGGTATAGAAAAACAGGAGATGGATCGGACCAGAGGCGGGTTCAGATGGCGCCATCGACCAGCGGATGTAGTCCGCCATCCAGACGGAGTATTTACGCGAGTAGAATCGATAGGCCGTCGCAGCTGCATACAGGCACACCAGCACCAGGACCAAGCGCCAAAAGAGTTTTAGTTTCATCGTCCGCCAGTTGTCATCGCCTGAACGCTACTTCACCTTAGTTTGTTCGAGCATATTGCGCCACAACTTTAGGTATGCGTCTCCCGCAACCTTTTTTGCGGCCTTTCTGCAGTTCCACGCCAGGGCTTGAGTAAGACGAGGCGCCCACCGCGCCGCGGCAAAGCCCGCAGCCACCCGCGCGGTCATGTTGCGCTGCAGATGATACCGGCCAAGCACCCAGCAGCCGGACACGCGGCTCAAGCTCACCGTTGGCTCGGAATTGAATAACATCTGGAAGCCCGCTTCCGCCGCAGTTTCCCCGACAACCGTGGAATAGTAGCCTCCGGGCACCGACGCTGCCTGTACGGGCGCGCCGAGAATTTCCTCGAGCCGGGCCCGGCTGGAGGTCCATTCCTCGAGCAGATCGCTCCGGCTCAAAATAGCCATCCTGGTGGGGTGGCTGGCGGAGTGGCTTCCGATGATGTGACCGCGCCGCGCCAGATCCCGCAACTGGTCCGCTGAAAGGAAACCGGGCTGCCCGATATAGTTCGTGGTCATGAAAAAGTGCCCCCGCCACCCGTGTTCCTCGAGTAACGGCGCAATCACATCCCAGGCACTGACGCCACCATCGTCAAATGTGAGGAACAGAGGCTGTCCGGATTCCCACCGTTCCGGAATTGCTACCTGCGGCCGTCCGCCCACCGCCTCAATGGCTTCCAGATGACTCTTAAAAGCAGTACGGGACAGCTTATAAAGGGCCGCCGCACCGCCACGGAATCCGCTGAGTTCGACGTCTCCTTCCACGACATCGTGGTACATGAGTGAAGTGGCTCTCGACAAAAAATGCGCTCCCGAAGGGGAACAATCGGCTGCTCTCCTCAATCATAAACCATCTACTATGATTCGGCCCCTCAGACCGAACCCAATCATAGGACTTAACTGATTGATTCTAAAGCTGAGACCCGTGGTGCCAAGCTGCTACCAGGAAGACCTTAGAAGTATTAAGGCCGCGTCAGTACAATTGGCATACAGCCTGCAAGGTATCCCCTAGTTACAATCCGAGAAGGTTGGTCTAAGATGGAGTCTAGATGAAACCCCGCTGGCAAAAGTTCTGGTATCGGATACCCGCGGCGGCAGCAGGCTTAGTGCCTTTGCTGCTCTTGATGTTCGCCACGGAACAGAAGTCTCAAGCTTACACCGATCCAGGTACGGGACTGATGATCTGGCAAACGCTGGTGGCCGCCGCGGTGGGTGTGGCCTTCTACTCCCGCAAAATCCTGAATTGGTTCCGTCCGAAAAAAGATAAAGACAAAGTTTCGATGGCATCCGGAAAACCGCCAGCCGGGAGCAGCACGGATCCAGCGAACACAAGTCAATCCTGAGGCTCTCCGCGACAGGCTTCAGGCGGACATACTGTCCTCTATGCCTTTGGAACCCTGTTCTCCCGATCCGCACGAGCGCGCGCGGCTGGTCGAGTTTCTGGTGGCCGCCTTTCAGTCCAAGCCCAATGCGCCCTTCGTGAACTCGGATCTAATGCGGTGGAAATATGATGAGCCCGGTCCGGAGTGGTCCGGGACCCGCAGCTTCGTTTGGAAACATGACGGTACCATCCAGGCCCATGCCGCTCTGTGTCCTGCGGTCTATACCTCGCAATCAAACGATGTCTCCGCCAGTT
>Ga0209415_10014200_pt1 | contig 13026 bp, 6 predicted proteins | sample PeaSoiSIISIP2007_FD_187696 | JGI IMG/M metagenome (GOLD analysis project Ga0209415, IMG submission 187696) | Peat soil microbial communities from Weissenstadt, Germany - SII-SIP-2007 (SPAdes) (version 2) | ecosystem: Environmental > Terrestrial > Soil > Wetlands > Peat | place: Germany...
ACTCAGGACGTGCGGCTGAATTGCCAGCCCAGGCGCTGGCGCGGGAGGACGCGCATGCCAAGCCATGCTGAAGAGTCGGCCGCCCGCGGGCGCGACCTGTTCTCTGCTTTCCTTGAAACCGGCCAGCTTCCCCTGCTCCGCGAGGGCGTGACGCTGTTCGGCGAGGCAGTCGCGGCGACTCCCGCCGGGCACCCGGACCGGGCCGGATACCTGTCCGGCCTCGGCGGCGCCATGCTCAAGCTCGCCGAGCGGACCGGGGACGCCGGCCTGCTCGAGCGGGCGGCCAGCACGCAGCGGGCCGCCGCTGTAGCCGCGCCGTCCGGCCATCCCGATCGCGCTGCCATCCTCACCAACCTCGGGACCACGCTGGAAAAACTGGCCGTGCGCACCGGGGACGCCGGCACGTTGCGGGAAGCAGTGCAGACGTGCCAGGAAGCGGCGGACACCGCTCCCGCCGACAGCCCTCTGCACGCGCTATGCCTCACCAACCTCGGCAGCGCCCTGCAGACGCTGGCCGGGCAGACTGGGGACATCAGTGCCCTGGAACGTGCGGTGGCGGCCCAGCGGGCGGCGGTCGCCGGCACGCCCGCCGGTGATCCTTACCTGGCCGGCCGGATGGCCAACCTCGGCTCGGTCCTGGAGACGCTGTCCGGGTGGACCGGGGACGTGGGCGCGCTGCGGGAAGCGGCAGGAAGCATCCGGAGCGCGGTCGCCGCCACCGAGGCGGGCCAGCCCAGCCGGGCTGATTACCTGTCCAGTCTCGGGGCGGCACTGCAAAGGCTGTTCGAGGCCACCATGGAAACCGGGGCCCTGACCGAGGCCGTGAACGCCAGCAGGGCGGCGGTCACGGCCACCCCCGCCGATGACGGCGACCGCGCCCGGCGCCTGTCCAACCTCGGAAGCGCCTTGCGGACCCTAGCCGAGCGCATGAGCGACGTGCGCTTGCTCGACGAAGCGGTCGACGCGCACCTTGACGCGGTTACCGCCACACCGCCCGGGCATCCCGACCGCGCCGGGTACCTGTCCAACCTCGGGAACGCCCTGCTGGCGCTCGCCGAGCGCACCGGGGATTCCCAGGCGCTGGAAGACGGCGTCGATATGAGCCGGGTGGCGGTCGATGCCGCGCCCGCGGGGCACGCCGACCATGCCGCCAACCTGTCCAAGCTGAACGGCGCCCTCCTGATCCAGGCCAGAACCATCCGCGACGGCAGCGCGAGAGCCCGCGTGCTCCAGGAAGCCGTGGAGACCGGCCGGGCCGCGGTCGCAGCGGCGCCCGCGGGACAACCCGACCGCGCCATGTACCTGGACAACCTGGGCGCGGCACTGCAGGTCCTAGCTGGCTGTCCCGGAAACGCAGCCCTGCTCGCGGAGGCCGGGCGCTGCTTCGCCGCAGCCGCGACCGACGCAAACGCCCCGGCAGCGGTGCGGATCAGCGGCTACCAGGGCATGGCCAGGCTTCCCGGCCAGGCTGGCATGTCACCCTCGGAGGCGCTGAAGGCTATGGAGACCGCAGCGGCCCTGCTCTCACACGCTGCCCCCAGTACCCTGGCCCGTGCCGACCGGCAGTACAGCCTAGGCAGGCTCGCATCCATCGCGGGACTCGCCGCGGCCGCGGCAGTCGCGGCCGGGCAGCCCGGGCGAGCGGTCGAACTACTGGAACAGACCCGCGGGATCCTGGCCGCCGACACCATCAACGCCCGGCTAGGCAGCAGGCCGGACGACCGCACCGATGCGTTCCTGCCTGCCCTCGGCCTGCTCCGGCTCGCAGCCGAGGCAGCGGACGGCCCGGTCGTCTTCCTGTACGCCACCCCGTCCCGCTGCGACGCCGTGATCCTCACCGGCGATCCCGGCGAGCCCGCACGCGTGGTGCCGCTGCCCGCCCTCAGCGAAAGCGACGCAGTTAGCCAGGCCAACCGCCTGCTACGGGCCCGGCAGGTCGCCCTCGGCGAGGACACCGGCCTGCGCGCGCGCACCGGCGCCCACCGCGAGATCCTCGACATCCTCGGTTGGATGTGGGACGCCATCACCGGACCCGTCCTGAACCACCTCGGATACGCCACCACACCGGACGCCGGCGGCTCCTGGCCACGGATACGGTGGTGCCCGGTCGGGGTCCTCGGCTACCTTCCGGTGCACGCGGCCGGCCGCCACGACGACATCACCGCCGGAAGGCCGGAACCGCGAGCTGTACTCGACCGGGCCATCTCCTCCTACATCCCCACGGTCCGCGGTCTTAGCTACGCCCGGGCCCAGCACCCCGGGCCGGGCGCAGGCTCCGCCCTGATCATCGCCGTGACCGGGGCACTTGAGGGTGTCACCGCCGAAGTCAGCGTCCTCGCCGACCTCATCCCGGGCGCGCAGGTCATGTCGGACCCCACCCCGGATGCGGTTCTGGCCAGCCTCCCCATCCATTCTCTCGTGCACTTCGCCTGCCACGGCTACGCTAACTGGGCCGACCCCGGCGCCAGCATGCTGGTCCTACCCGGCGGCCCGGCCGCACCGCTAACCGTCGCCGCCGTCAGCGCCGTGCGCCTCAGCGGGAACCTCGCCTACCTTTCCGCCTGCGACACCACGGTCACCAGCCCGAACTTCGCCGACGAAGCCATCCACATCACCGGCGCCTTTCACCTGGCCGGGTACGCCCACGTTATCGGCACCCTATGGCCGGTCGACGACAACACTGCCCGGGACCTGGCCTGCGACATTTACCGCCAGCTCACCCACGGCGGCCGGATGGCCCCCGACACCGGCTCAGCCGCTCATGCCCTGCATCACGCCACTCGCAGACTCCGGGAACAGCACCCGGACCGCCCCGGCCTGTGGGCGGCCCATACCCACACCGGACCGTGACACCCAGGCAGGACTCCATGCCCGATAGAGCCGCAGCATTCGCCGCCCTGTGCAGCCGGATCACCAAGGCGGCCGCCCATCATGACCTCAAGGACCTGCTATCAGCCGATGCGCTTCGCGAGGCCGCAGACCTGGCGAATTCCACCGACCTGACCAGCGACCCGCCGGCCGCGCTGGTGCTGCGGACATTTCACGTCCTACGCTATACGGCCGGCCCCACCGGGCCGGACCGAGATAAACAGGCTGAGGCGGCCCGGCTCCTCACCACGGCGCTGCAAGCCCTCCCCGAAGCCGATCAGATGTCGAACGGGAAACACGGGCTCAGCGTGCTCAGCATCTACGAACGAACCGGCGACCGCCACCTTCTTCATGTGGCCGTGGCCCTGCTGCGGGCTGAGGTAGCGGTCAGCCCGGCAGGTCATCCCGATCGGCCGGAATACCTGACCGCACTTTGCAATGCCTTGCGGACGCTGTACCAACGCAGCGGAGACGCCGGATTCCTCTCCGCGGCCATAGCGGCGGGGCTGGAAGCAATGTCCGCGGCTGGCACCGATCACCCCGACCGTGCCCTGATCCTGAGCAATCTGGGAACCGCCCTATACTCACTGGCTGAGCGCTCCGGAGAAGCTGGCCAAATGGCCGGGGCGGTCCAGATTTACCGGGCTGTGCTCGCGGCGGCCGGTCCGGAGTCCGGGATTCGCGCTATGGCCATGTGCAATCTTGGCAACGCTCTCTGCGCGCTCGCCAGGCGGACCGGGGACACAGGCCAGCTCGACGAGGCGCTGCAGGTCGCACGGGCCGCGGCGGACGCTGCCGCAGGCAGCCCCCTCCATGCGGGTGCTTTGTCTAACCTCGGCGTTGCCTTGCAGGCGCAGTTCGGGCGGACAGAGGAACTCGCATTGCTGGCCGAAGCAGCAGATGTCGCGCGGGCCGCTGTTGCCGCCACGCCCGCCGAGCATCCCGGCCGGGCGCACTTCCTGGCCCATCTCGGGAGCATCCTGCGCATGCTGTCCGACCGCACCGGGGATACCAGGTGGCTCGCCGAGGCTGTACAGGTCGGCCGGACCGCGGTGGCGGCCACGCCTGCTGAGGACCATCAGCGGGCCGGCCATCTCGGTTTCCTCGGGATGGCGGCGCGGATGCTGGCCGAACGCACCGGCGACACGAGCCTGCTCGAGGAAGCAGCCAGCACCCTGTCCGCCGCGGTGCAGGCCGCCCCGGCCGGCTCTCCCGTCCACAAATCGTGCCAGTCGCAGCTCGGGCTGGCCTGGCAAGCGCAATTCGACCGGACCGGCGATATCAGGCAGCTGACCGAGGCGGTGCGCGCCTTCCGCCAGGTGGTGGCGGAAGGCGCGCCTGGGAGCCCGGAACGGGCTCTGTATCTGTCGCATCTCGCGACAGATACAGAGCCTGTATGACAGCGGGGGAGATACGAGCCTGCTGATCGAGGCGATAAACGTCAAGCAGGCGGCTCTCGAGGCCGTTCCGGAGAATCATCCGCACCGCGCCCTGCACCTATCCAGCCTCGGGATATCCGCGATGGCGATGTACGAGCGCACCGGATCGGCCGACATCCTGGAGGAGACGATCAAGACCTACAGGTCCGCGCTGGCGCTCATGCCAGGCGACCATCCCGACCGGGGCATGTGCCTGTCCAACCTCAGCAGCGCCCTCCGCAAGCTCGTCAAGCACACCGGAGACGGCCAGCATCTGGCCGACGCGATCCAGGCCGCCCGTGACACGGTGGAGGCCGCTCCGACCGATGACCACCGCCGCGGCGCCTACCTGACCAACCTCGCCGTCGCCCTGCAGGACCGGTTCGTTCAGACCACTGACCCCGGGCAGGGGGCCGAGGCCGTGCGGGTCAGCCGGGAAGCCGTGCGGGCCACCCGCGGAGGTCCCCACCGCGCCCTCTGCCTGCGCAACCTCGGCTGGTCTCTTGTGCTGCAGGCAACCCGGGGACGCGCCGCCGACATAACGGAGCTTGGCGAGGCGCGCCGGTGCTACCTGCAGGCAGCCATCTGCACCGAAGCCGCCGCACGGGACCGCATCGAGGCCTACCAGAAGGCGGTCATCCTCACTGATGACCGGATCGCCAGCGGCGAGGAAACTCTGGCGCTAGTCGAGGCAGCCATTGAACTGCTACCCCGGCTTGCATCGCGCGCCCTGACTGCGCCGGACCGGGAGCGTCAACTGACCGCGACGGGCTCACTAGCCGCCCTGGCGGCCGCGGTAGCGGTCAGCGCCGACCGCCCGGAACGGGCGGTGGAACTGCTAGAGCAGACCCGCGGATTGCTGATGGCCGGTGCAATGGACGCCCGCACCAGTGACCTGACCCAGCTGCGGGAACACTTCCCCGACATCGCGGCCGCCTTCGAAGATCTCCGCCTCCGGCTCGACATACTCAGCTGGCCCGGCGGCATGCCAGCAGGTGACCGGAGCCCCGAAGCAGTCCTCCGCGCCGGCCTGGCCCGCCTGCCTGCGCAAGATGTCTTTCAGGCCAGACGTGATGCCCAGGCCGCCTGGACAGAACTGATCGACCGGATCCGGGCGCTCCCCGGATTCACCGGCTTCCTCACCGCTCCCCGCGTTGACCGACTCACCGAGCAGGCCCGGAGCGGCCCGATCGTGTACACCTACGCCACCGCCAGACGATGCGATGCGCTCATCCTCACCGGCGATCACAGCACGCCGGTCAAGGTGGTCCCGCTGGGCAGCCTAAGCGAAAGTACCGCTCAGGAGCAGGCCGACCGGCTCCAGGCCGCTTCGCGCACCGCCGCCGACCCGGATGCCGACCTCAGCGCGAAGAACGCAGCCCAAGCCGACATGCTCGACATCCTGGCCTGGCTGTGGGACGCGATCACCGGGCCGGTGCTTGCGGCCCTCGGATACGCGCAGGGTCCCGGCTCCGGCGAAAGATGGCCCCGAATCTGGTGGTGCCCGGTCGGCGTGCTGGCCTGCTTTCCGCTGCACGCGGCCGGCCACCATCGTGACCTGAGCCCAGGCGACCCCGCCAAGCAGGCAAGCCCGCGAACCGTGATGGACCGGGTGATCTCCTCTTACACGACCACTGTGCGCGGCCTCGCCTACGCCCGCGCACAGCGTCCCGGCCCGGCCGTCGGCACGGCGGTGGTCATCGCAGTCCCGGATGCCCAGGGCGTCCCGCCCCTTCCCGGCGCCGGCGCTGAAGCCAGCATCATCGCCACCGTTGTCCCGGGCTCGCAGATTCTGCCCCATCCCACACGCGAGGCAGTCCTCGCCGCGCTCCCCCGCTACCGGCTCGCCCACTTCGCCTGCCACGGATACGCCAACTGGGGCGCCCCGGCACAAAGCCAGCTCGTCCTCCACGACCACCAGACCGCGCCGCTGATCGTCTCCGACATCGGCGCACTTCGCCTGAGCGCCAGCCTGGCCTACCTGTCCGCATGCGAAACCGCCCTCACCACTCCAGTGCTACCCGATGAGGCAATCAACATCGCCGGCGCCTTCCACCTCGCTGGCTATCAGCATGTCGTCGGGACTCTCTGGCCGGTGGACGACGCCGTCACCCACCAGATCTCCAGCGACTTCTACGGCCACCTCACCGAGCAGGGCACCGCCCCGCCCGACTTCAGCCGGGCCGCCTGTGCCCTGCACGACGCCATCCGCAAGCTTCGTGATCGACGTCCCGACGCTCCCAGCCACTGGGCCGGGCACACCCACACAGGGACCTGACGTGCGTGGGCCAACCGCAAGTCGAGATCGGCTTCCAGTCCGGGACCGATCTGGCCGTCCTTGAGAGATTCCTCGGTGCGGATGTACGCGCCGTCCGTTTCCTTATCCCGATGCGCCATCTCCCGGAGAGTGTTATCGCCGAGTTCACGGCAGAAAGCGGCGACTTTCACGGATAGGCCCATTTCCACGCAAACCTCGTATTCCCGGCGCCTGGGCTCACTGAGCTGCTTTGCCCATTGTCCGGCCAGAGTCGGCAACCTCACAGATGACATGACCTTGATTCGCCGAAAGCCGGTCCCGGAAGTATCTACCCGGAACTGCCCGGGCAGGGCGCCGTTGTCAATGAGGGGGATCCTGGCAAGAGCGGGCGAAGCTGGCGCATGGAGGAGGGCTTGTGTCCTACTCTCGTGGAGGCCGCATTGGACAGCTGCCGCCGTGGATGTATACGAGGGTAAGAGCCGCGAGAGGGCAGTCTCGTTTTACGGGCCCCGAGCCCGGATTCCTCCGGCACCGCGGGCGCCGACTCAGCCGGGTCGGCCTCATCTCTGACGAGTCTCAGGGAAGGCATGGATGGAGACGCGTGACGAGCTGCTGGCCGCAGTCGAGGCCAGGCTCCGGCAGGCCGCAGCAGGGGATCTCACTCCGGTCTTGGCGCCGGAGGCGGCCGTCGAGGCGCAACGGCTCGCCGATCTGCTGACTGAAGGCGATGAGGATTTGCATGCCCGCTACCTGCTGGGCATGCTGCACTGGCAGCGGTCCCAGGGCCTTCCAAGCGGCCAGGATCTGAGCGCGGCCGTAACGGTGCTGATGCCGTGTTTTGCGGCCGGCGCCGCGGCGTTCCCGCCTGCCCTGGTCCCGGTCCTGGCGGAGCACGCGATACCCGAGGCAATTGCCGCGCTGCAGCTGGCGGCCTACTCCGCCGATCCGGATGTGGTGCAGGGCGTGGTGGACATCTGGGAGCGGATCAGGGACGCCATTCCTCCCGGCCATCCGCGGTACGCCGTGTGCCAGGCCGCTGCGGGGATGGCCTTGCAGATCCGTTTCGGGCGCACCGGGGATCCGGCGGATCTGGAGGCCGCGATCCGGGCTCTCCAGGCCGCCACGGACGCCGCGGGCGGCCAGGCGGGGTTCGGGGCCCAGCTGGGGGCGGCGCTGCGCCAGCGGTTCCTGCTCACCGGATCGCGCCAGGATCTCGACACCGCGATCACACTCACCGAGGCCGCCGTCCGCGCTGCCCGGCCTGACGACCCGGACCTGGCCACCTGCCAGACCAATCTCGGGCTCATGTTGCTTGACCGGTTCGGGCAGACCGGGAGCCTGCCCGACATCGGTGCCGCCATCGGCGCATGTCAGGCCGCCGTGCGGGGCACCGCCGCCGGCGATCCCGACCTCGCCAGCCGTCACAGCAACCTCGGGCTCGCGCTCCAGGCCAGGTTCAAGGCGACCGGGGACCCGGCTGATCTGGATGCCGCCATCGACGCGACCCGGACCGCGGTGGACGCCGTGCCTGCCGGGCACCCGGATCGCCCCAAGTTCCTGTCCAACCTGGGGATCCAGCTCAGGGACAGGTCTTGGCGCACCGGGGACCCGGGGGACCTGGACGCCGCCGTCGATGCCATCCGCGCTTCGACGGAGGCCACGCCTGCCGCTGATCCGGATCGTGTCGTGATGCTGTCCAACCTCGGGATGGCGCTGCAGGCCCGGTTCGAGCGCAACGGCGTGCTCGCCGACCTCGATGCGGCGGTGGACGCCTCCCGGACCGCGGCCTACGCGGCCCCGGCCGGTCACCCCGGCCGGGCCGGGATGCTCGCCAACCTCGGGATCGGGCTGCGGTTGCGGTTCGAACGATCCGGGGTGGCCGAGGACCTGGATGAGGCCGTGGCCGCGGGCCGGGCGGCCGTGGCCGCGGTCCCGCCCGGCCATGCCGATCGCGCCGTGTTCCTGTCCGACCTGGGGAACGCGTACGTGGCGCGGTTCCGGCACAGCGGGCTTCCCGGCGACCTGGACGCGGCTGTGAAGGCGACGGCAGAGGCGGCGGCCGCGCTCCCCGACGGCCACCCGTCCCGGGCGGCATGCCTGTCGAACCTTGCCTCCGCGCTCGGCGCCAGATTCGAGCGCGACGGCGTGCCCGCAGACTTGGACGCCGCGGTAGATGCCTCGCTTGCAGCGGCTGACGCCACTCCGGCCGGCCACCCCAACAAGGTCGGTTACCTGGTCAACCTGGCCACCGCACTGCGCGCCCGCTTCCAGCGCGGAGGCGAGTCCTCCGACCGTGACACGGCGCTGGCCGCGTTCACCGAGGCTGCGGCGATCGCCTCGGGCGCACCGTCAACCCGCATCCAGGCGGCGTACGCCGGAGCCACGTTCATCGCCGCCTCAGACCCCGGCCAGGCATCGGACCTGCTCGAGACCGCCGTCCTGCTGCTGCCCTTGCTGACACCGCGTTACCTCGACCGCAGTGACCAGCAGTACGTGCTCGGCGGGTATGCGGGAGTGGCCGGCGACGCCGCTGCGCTCGCCCTAGCCGACACGCGCGACGGAAGCGGCGGGCCGCTGGCGGCAGCGCGGGCGCTGCGGCTGCTGGAGGCGGGCCGCGCGCTGCTGCTCAGCCAGGCCTATGAGACCCGCAGCGACCTGACTGACCTGCGCCGGGATCATCCCGGTCTGGCCGAGCGGTTCGCCAGGCTCAGAAACCGTCTCAACCGGCCTCCCGGCGCTGGCCCAGGCGGGCCCGAGCCGCTTGGCCGTGGCGGGCAGCCGGAGGACCGGCGGCTGCTGGCCAGGCAGCTGGACGAGACGCTCGCCGAGATCCGCGGGCTGGACGGGTTCGCCACCTTCGCGCTTCCGCCCGGCACTGCGGAACTGTATGCCCAGGCGGCCGAGGGGCCCGTCGTCACCTTCAATATCAGCCAGTACCGTAGCGACGCGCTGCTGCTCACCCGGGACGCCGTCACCAGCATCGCGCTCCCCGGCCTGACCCGCCAGGCGGTGACCGAGCGGGTCACCGCCTTCCATCGAGCCGTCGGCTTCACGACGGATGGCAGTTCGAATCTCAGTGCCCGCCTGGACGCCCAGCAGGCGATCGGGGACATCCTCGAGTGGCTCTGGGACAATGCGGCCGGACCCGTGCTGCACGCACTCGGCTATGACGACCCGGCAGGCGGCGACATGGCGCCGCGCGTGTGGTGGGCGCCGGGCGGGCTGCTCAGCCTCCTCCCCCTGCACGCCGCGGGCCGCCACGGCTCGGACGCGGCGGCCTCGGTGCTGGACCGGGTGGTCTCCTCCTACACGCCCACGATCCGGGCCCTGCGGTACGCCCGGCAGCAGGCCGCCGGTCCCGGCGAGCCGGGCAGCGCGCTGATCGTCGGCGTGGCCTCCGTCCCCGGCTCGCCGGAAGCGGACCTGCCTGACGTGCCTGAGGAGATCACGCGGGTCAGCGGCCTGCTGCCCGATCCCGTCATCCTCGCCAGTGACACCGATCCCGGGTCGCTTCCCACCAGGGAGAACGTATTCACGTGCCTGCCGCGCTGCTCGGTCGCCCATTTCGCCTGCCACGCTCTCAGCGACCCCGGCGACCCGTCGGGAAGCATGCTGTTCCTGCCTGACCATGAGGCAGCGCCGCTGAACGTCGCCAGCCTCTCCACCGTCAGCCACGACCGCCTCCGGCTGGTCTACCTGTCCGCGTGCAGCACGGCCCAGGTTCCTGACGCCCGGCTGCTCGACGAGGCCATCCACCTGACCTCCGCATTCCAACTCGCCGGATCCCGCCACGTCATCGGCACCCTGTGGAGGATCGACAGCGAGGCCGCCATCGACGTCGCAGCAGGTTTCTACCACGAGCTACGGACCCAAGCCGGCACCCTGGAGACCGGCCGGGCCGCCCGAGCGCTGCACCAGGTCGTCCTGGTCACACGCGACGCCCGGCCCCGCGCGCCGTCCCTATGGGCCGCCTACCTGCACGCCGGCGCCTGACGCCATCGCGGCAGCAGGCGAGCGGTCCCGCTCATCGCGGACGGCGACCCCGGCGAAGTCAAGGGGCCGCTGAGCTCTGGGTCGCCGACACGCTGGCACCCGGCTCAGCCCCCGGTGTGTGTGCGCGGCGCCCCCATGGCCGCGAGCCCGAGCCCGACCCCGAGCCCACCCAGGCTGTAAGGCCTGGCACGGCGCGGCGGAGTTGCCACCAGGGCGAGATCGGGGCTGCCGATCGTTTGCTCGAGGTGGCGGGCGAGGAACACCAGCCACCTTCTCCGCGTCCTGCACCTTCCAGCGAACGTCGGGATCATGCCGGTAGGCGGCCGGGATGAATGCGTCGAACAGCAGGGACTTCACGGCCTTCCGGTCTGCCAGGGCCGGGATGCACAGCTCCGCGGGATCACGCCAGGTCCCGGCCAGCTCACCGGGCCAGGGATTATAGATTGCGCGGGCCAGGCCGACCATTAGCGGGGTGCTCAGCGCCTGCCCGGCGGGTGCCTCGGTGCCGAGACCATCGACGACAGGTGCCCAGCGGGCCCGAGCGGCCGGGCCGGCGGCGTCATCAGTCAGCTAATCGCGCACGGCATCGGCGTCCAGCGGGCCTAGCTGGACAGCCGCCGCAGTCCGGAGGCCCACCTCCCGGCCACCGTGTGGCCGGGAGTTACGGACCGTATCCGCCGTTCGAGCGAAGCCCCCGTGCGCCGGTCCCCCGCACAGCGGAGGCCACGGACCCGGTACTGGTGGCGATCCTTCCGCAGTGGTCTAGACCTTCAGGTATACATGTTTGCTCCATGTTTGCTCGGATGTCCCGGTACCAAGCGGTATAAGCCATCCTCAGACGGCACTGCGCCTCGACGGGTTGCGGGTATCTTGCCAGCGTGCTACGGTAAACGCTCTGTTAGAATGCGCGAATAGAACTCCTGAGCAGCGGACTCTTAATCCGCGGGTTCGGGGTTCGAGTCCCTGGCGGCGCACCCGTTCTTACCTGGGGTTTCGTCGCTCCAGGTTCCCTTCTTGTGTCCAGTTTGTCCCCATGCTGGATCTGTGTTAGCTCGTAGGTCAGAACCCGGTCGTGCCGGGCTTGTCAAGAACGGCCGCCGGACGAAATCCCGCCGTCGCACCCACTACATCAATGGTCTATACCATTGATGTCACCATCAGACCGGTCAGGGTGACCAGTTCGACCGGGCTGCCCACTGCCCTGCTCGTGACAGGGCTGAGCTGATCCAGGGCATCTTGTCGGTGCCGTAGTCATCGACGTTGGTGCCAGGTCGCCCGGCCAGGCCGGCCTTAAGCTCGGCATAGGCATCACGCTCGCCCTGGTGCGTTCGGAGCCAGTCGCGGAAGAGCAGGGTTTCCCGCCAGATCGGGGCGGTAACCGGGCGGATGTTGATGTTCACCGGACGGCCGGGGTCTGCGTCGACGACGACCTCCTCGGGGTGGCCGGCACCTCGCTGATCGGTGCCGGACCAGTTTCCGGGTACTCGCACGAATCCGGACCTGCGGGCGGCGTCTGCCGCGGGCCTGGCCAGTGCCAGGGCTTTGACCAGGACCTGGATGTCGATCAGCTGCTTGGCGGGCAGGCCCGGCACCGAGGTAGAGCCGATGTGATCTGCTCTGATGATCATCCCGCCTACGCTGAACAGCAGCCGCTCCAGCAGTCGCTGTGCTTGCCGCGGCCAGGCCGGATCCGGGTCGGCAAGTACGGCGTGCTGCCGCCTGGGCGCTCGCCGGCCGGTGCGCAGGTTTGCCTCGAATGGCACGAGCCGGCGCTCCCACAGCGCGTCAATTGCCTCACCGCCCGGGTCGATCACGACGTCGGCGTCGCACCAGGCGTCAGTGGCGATCGTCAGGTGAAGGCCAGGCCAGCTGTGCTCGGCCCGGCCGACACCGCCACGTCGCAGGAGGTAAATCGCCTCGGCGGCTGGATCCCAGGCCGGCGGAGCAGCGATGTCCCCTGCTACCGCGCCGCGCTGGATGAGCCCGCCCGAGATCTGGTCCTCATTGCGATGACCTGCGACGCCAACGAACAGCAAGGTGGTACCCCGGGGTTCTTCGCTGGCGCTACTGGGAGCCGAGCGCCTGGCAGGCCGTGACGAACGTGGCAGCCAACTGGGCCGGCCGGCACCGGCGGCGCGCGTCGGCGTAGGTAACCCACTCGAACCTGTCGTGCTCGGTGCCGTCCACGGTGATAACCGTCCCCCACGGAACTTCGAGCGCGAAGACGGCCCAGTCGGTGTCGCCGGCGAGCACGGGTCGCGGGTCGGCCAGCAGACCCGTCTCTTCATGCAACTCCCGGACCGCGCAGGCGGCCAGGTCCTCGCCTGGCTTGCGCGAGCCGGCCAGCGGAGTCCACGCCCAGTCGTCCTCCCAGTCCGGACCGTGATGGCCGCGGTGCAGCAGCACGTACCGCCAGCCCTGGGGACTACGGGCCGCAACAACGACAGTGGCACCGTGAGGCCGGTCACGGCTGACCGGCTCACCGTCCCA
>Ga0209415_10014202_pt1 | contig 13024 bp, 13 predicted proteins | sample PeaSoiSIISIP2007_FD_187696 | JGI IMG/M metagenome (GOLD analysis project Ga0209415, IMG submission 187696) | Peat soil microbial communities from Weissenstadt, Germany - SII-SIP-2007 (SPAdes) (version 2) | ecosystem: Environmental > Terrestrial > Soil > Wetlands > Peat | place: Germany...
CCGGACCGCAATTAGGTGTATACTAATCGCGAATCCGGAGCAAGAATGGATATCCCGGCCTATGGAGTGCTCCAGGCAGACGAGGCCCTGACGACGAACGTGGCGGCAAGGCCCAGCCCGCCCCGTTGTCGCGCGCACACAACCGGAGAGTTTCCTCAAATCGCGAAATCGCGAGGTGAACGTTCGTCGAAGGAGATTTCCAATCTATGACCCGCAAGAATTTACTGTCAGTTTCCCGGCTCCTGGCTCTGGCCCTGGCGACCGCCTCAATCTTCGGACAGCAGGCCACCACGCCCGTCGTTGGCTTTCCCACCGACTGGACCCATCGGCACGTGATCTTCTCACCGCCCGCAACGCCGGAAGCGGCGGCGCGAGTTCAGCAGGATCCACGCTACTGGCTCCAGGTGCTGCAGCGTGCCCCAAGGAGTGTGTCGCCATCGGTCACTGATGCGATCTCGATGGACCCCTTCAACCAGAGCAAGAACAGCAAGAAAAACAAGGACTTGAAGACCGACTGGAGCGAGGATATGGGCAGCGGCACAAAAGTCGGTCAGGACAACGATCCCGCCAAGTATTCTTTTTCCACGGGTGATCCTGCTACGGCGAACTGCGCCGGTGGCGCGGCGCCCGACTTCGTCGTGTACAACACGGGTGCGGCTGGAGGTTCAGGCCAAGCCAGCATCATTGCCTACGACAACCTCTATTCCGGCCTCTGCTCCGGTACGGTGCCACAAACCTATTGGGCATACAACACGGGCGGTACAATTGAAACATCGGTGGTGCTATCGTATGACGGATCCCAGGTGGCGTTCATCCACTCGGCATCCCCCGCAAGCTTGGTTCTGTTGAAATGGAAGGCGAGCACGGGCAGCTTCACCGGCACCACCCATGGCAACACGTCGGTCACCGTGTCCTCGTGCACTTCGTTGAGCACGGGCTCGCCGATCTACGGAACCGGGATTCCGCAAGGCGATACGATCGCCGGCTGCAGCAGCCCCACCCTCACCTTGGCCATTGCCGCGACGAATAGTGCGTCTGAGACCCTCACCTACAGCAACGCGACGGCCACGAGCCCGGCCTCTCCGACAAGCGTGGCCAATAGTGCTTATCGCACCTGCACCGCGCCATGCATGACTACGATCGCGTTCAATGGCGGCAGCACCGATACCATTTCGTCTCCTTTCTACGACTACCTTCACGATATCATCTGGGTCGGCGATGCCGGCGCTAACCTCCACAAATTTGCCGGGGTCTTCAACGGTAGCTTCCCAGGGGAGGCAATAGCCTCGCACACGGGCACCGGCGGCACCCTGACGAGCGGCTCCCCGACCGTCACGATCACATCCGGAACATTCAGCGACGCGGATATCGGCGCGACAATAACCGATAGCAAGGGTGGGATTCCATCCAGCACGACCATCATCGCGGTGACCAGCGCCACCACCGCAACCATGTCAAAGAACGCCTCTGCAAACGAAAGCTCGGACACCATCACCATTACCACGCCGTGGCCGGTCCATTTCGCGAACACGAATGCCACCAGCCCGGTGTACGACTCCGGTTCCGGGTCCGTGTACTTGGCGGACTTTATCAGCAACCTGACCAAGGTGAACGCCTCCACCGGCGCCACGACAGCAGTCAGTTTGCCAGGGAGTGGCAACGACATCGCCGAGGGACCGATCGTGGACTCCTCCGAGCAGATGGTGTATGTGTTCGTGGATGGCTGTTCATCGACATGCTCGGGTGGTCAAGTTGGTAACTACGTGGCGCAGATCCCGACCAGCCTCAGCACTGCGCGAGAGGTGATCGTCGGCGCTGGCGGCGGCGGTACCAGGCAGCTTTACACCGGCACCTTTGATAACGCGTATTACAGCACCGGCACCGGGAACCTCTACGTGTGCGGGAACACCGATGGGAGCAACGGTCCAATCCTCTACCAGATACCGATAGCAGCGGGCGTGATGGGCACTACGGTGAATACCGGGCCGACCCTCACCACCTCGAGCAGTACGGGCACGACCTGTTCCCCCCTCAGCGAGGTTTATAACAACGTCCTGGTCGCAACGCCCAAGGGGCCCTTTGACTGGATTTACCTCGGCGTAACCAATCACGGTTCGCCAAGCGCCTGCTCCGGTGGTGGCTGCGTCATGGGCGTTACCGTCACCAGTTGGCAGAAAGGTACTGCCTATTCGCTAGGCCAAATGGTTGTCGATAGTCACTTCAACATCGAGGTCGTGACTGCAGCGGGCACGTCCGGGGCTTCTATTACCTGGCCAGGTTCAACCCCGGCCGGCACGACCAAAACGGACGGCGGCGTGACCTGGACGAGTCAAGGACCGTTCACGTTCACTGCCTTTCAGAACGGCCACTCTTATACCACGAATACGGTGATTGTCGACTCCAACAACAACTTGCAGCGAGTAACTTCTGGAACGGGCACGTCCCAAAGCACCGGTACGCCGGGGTGGAGCACAAGTTTTGGTGTCACGACCACGAGCGGTACCGTGACCTTCACCAACCAGGGGCCCTCGGGAATCGTTGCCTCCGCCTACACCGGCGGTACAAGCGGGATCGTGATCGACAACATCAGCCTGGCGTCAGGGGCCTCGAACATCTATTTTTCGACGCTGAGCAACATGACCTGCGCAACGTCCGGCGGCTCGGGCGGATGCGCGGTCCAAGCGTCGCAGATCCTGCCGTGAAGCAAAGATCCGAGGCCGGGTTGTTCGCGGGCGCTGGCGGGAAACTACACCCAGGCTACAGGTAGCCTAACTAACCTGTGACTCCCAGTCAAGTCCGTTATTTTCAACATCGGCCCAAGCCGGAAAACACGTTCCAGAACGTACGAGGGCCATGGCCTGAGTCACAGGTTATTCAATCCGGCGGCCGCCGGGGGCGGAGCTGGCTCCTGACTCCTTACTCCCATCCGCACGGATCAAGGGCGCAGCCCTTGCCTCGCTAGTGTTAGTCGTCCAGTACACGGTTCGCGCCTCCGCGGTTGCAAGCCCGCCCAGCCTCACCAGAAGGTTCTCTTCAACCTCGTCGCGAACGGCTTCGATAACAACGAGCCGGCAAATCCGTGGCGCGCACAACGAGAGAACGGCCTTGTCCAGTCCCCAGGTCGCGGCGGTCGGGAGGTTTGAGTCGAGGAAAATCCGGACACGTTCTGCCTGTCTCGACGCCCTTTGCTCCGCCGCCGCGTTCCGTGGCGCGCTCGCCCCGGCAAGCTCCGGGTTGCGGCGAGCGAAAACTCGCCCTCCTGCCTCGGGCAACGTATCCGGCAAATCCGCAGGCGTGAGTTGGCGGCGCTCGAACACGGAGGCGATGGGTTCCCGCGGCAATAATCGCCGGCCGCAGGCCTCGGCTTTGCGGCGGCAGGTCTGGCAGAGCGGTGTGGCGCGGGCTGGCGTCGCAGCAGGTGGGGCACAGCGGCCCGTGGCAGGCGCTGCACTGGAGCCAGGGGGTGTTTAGGCCCGGGGCTGCGGGGGAATCCCCATGCGGGCGGTGAGCTGGCCGGACCCAGAGGGTACCCCGGTTACCAGTGAGTCGATGCGGTCGCTGAGGCGCCTGTCGGCTTCGCGGGTTTCGCTGGCGAGCTGCTGGATGGCGACGCGGGATTCCTGGGCCATCCGGTCTATGGCGTGGCGCAGCTCGTCGCCCATCTGCAGGGTGCGGTTGCTGAGCTCGATGGTGCGGGCGCTCAGTTCGGTGATTTGGCGTTGGGTGTCGCGCCACAGTTGGCGGTCTTCCTCGTGGTCTTTGCGGCGCTGCTCGTCGATGCCGGCGGTGACGTGCTCGATGCGGCCGAGGCGTTCTTCGATGGTCATAGTGTTTCTTTTCTCTGGCCAAAAGCGGGCGGCTTGGCAGGCCGCCCCTCTATTATGTCACTGACCCACGGGCTTGCGCGCGGGCTCGGCCGCGATTTGCGCCATGCGTGCGCACACCTGCTCGTACGCCGCGCCGCATGCCCGGAACAGGGGCCGCCGAACCCTGGCTTTGCCAATCGCCGGATGAAATCGCCACGATTACAAGGCGTCCACCGGCTCATGCTTCGGCTCCCCGTTGAGGTCAATGTCTGGTCGCGGGTAGGGCACGACCTCCGGCTTCATGAGCGAGATCAAACGGGCATAGTCGTCCAGTACACGGTTCGCCTCCGCGGCTTCAAGCCCGACGGTTGTGCGATACTAGGAGAGAAGGTGCTATGCTTTCCATTCGGCTAGACCCTCAAATTGAACGGCGGCTCTCCGAGCTTGCCAAGCGTACAGGTCGGACGAAGACCTATTACGCCCGCGAACTCATCCAGGGGAACATCGAAGACCTCGAAGACCGCTGTCTCGCGGAGGCACGTCTGGAGAAGCGCCGTCGCTCTCTCACCAGCCAGCAAGTGCGGAAGCAGCTTGGCCTGGAGCGTTGAATACGATCCTGAGGCTCTAAAGGACCTCAAGAAGCTCGACCGGGCGATCCAGCGCGAAATTCTCGATTACATGGACAATCGCATCGCGACGGCTGAGAGCCCACGCAAGTTTGGGAAGCCTCTTCGAGGCAAAAGATTCGGACTGTGGCGCTACCGGGTGCGCGATTACCGGATCGTCTGCCACCTACGCGAGAAGCAAATGGTAGTGCTCGTGGTGGCCGTAGGGCATAGACGCACGATCTACGAGGACTGAAGGCCGGGAAGGATCTCCGGGAAGGTCCGAAAGCCGGCCGAAAGCATCGGGCGCCCTTGTTCCCATGGAGATGTTTTCCTCCGGGGCGTGATACAGTGAAGGCATGAAGTATCCGGTAGCCCTGACGCGGACCGAAGAGGGGTACAGCGTCTCTTGCCCCGGACTCCCTGGGTGTTGGTCGCAAGGCGCCACCGAAGAGGAAGCCCTGGCGAATATTCGGGAGGCCATCCGTGATTACCTGGACGTGGCCAAAGAACTGGCCGGGGAACTGAACTTGAGGGAAGTAGAAGTCCCGGCCTAGCGTGTGTCGAAAATACCCGGTATCTCGCACCTCCGAGCGGTTAAGGCTCTCGAAAAGGCTGGCTTCCGCGTTGCCAGGCAAGGCAAACACACCGTGATGACGGACGGTCCATCCCAAGGCATGAAACCGTGGACGCCCACACCATGGGAGGAATCGTCCGCGATGCCGGCCTCACGCCCCAGCAGTTCCGCGATTTACTGTGAACGCGAAGGCGCAGCCTGCCCGGCAAGCTCCGGGTAGCAGCGAGCGAAAATTCGCCCTCGTGCCTCGGGCAACGTATCCGGCAAATCCGCGGGAGTGAGTCGGCGGAGATCGAACACGGAGGCGATCGATTCCCGCGGCAATAATCGCGGCCGCAGGCCTCGGCTTGGCGGCGCCGCCATTCTGACTCCTGACTCCTGACTTCTGACTCCCATCCGCATCGGATCAAGGGCGAAGCCCTTGCCTAGCTAGTTAGGCCGGGGGCTGCGGGGGGATCCCCATTCGGGCGGTGAGCTGGCCGATGGCGGTTACCAGGGCCTCGACGCGGTTGCCCAGGCGGACGTCGGCGTCGCGGAGCTCCTCGCCCATTTGCATGACGCGGATGCTGAGCTCGCCCAGGTTGCGTTGGGTCTCTCCGATCTGGCGTTGGGTTTCGGCGATCTGGCGTTGGGTTTCGGCGATCTGGCGTTGGGTGTCGCGCCAGATCTGGCGGTTTTCTTCGCGGTCTTTGCGGCGCTCTTCGTCGATGCCGGCGGTAACGTGCTCGATGCGGCTGAGGCGTTCTTCGGTGGTCATGGTGTTCCTTTTCTCTGGCTAAAAGGGGGCGGCTTGGCAGGCCGCACCTCCATTATGTCACTGACATACGGGCTTGCGCGCGAGCTCGGCCGCGATTTGCGCCATGCGTGCGCGATCTGGTCGTACGCCGCGCCGCATGCCCGGAACAGGGGCCGCCGAACCCCAGCTTTGCCAATCGCCGGATGAAATCGCCACGCTTACAGGGCGCCCACCGGCTCATGCTTCGGCTCCACGTTGAGGTCAATGCCTTGTCCCGGGTAGGGCGCCATCTCCGGCTTCATGAGCGCGATCAAACGGGCATAGTCGTCCAGTACGCGGTTCGCCTCAGCGGTTGCAAGCCCGCCCCGCCGGACCAGAAGGTTCTCTTCAACCTCGTCGCGAACTGCTTCGGCAGGAACGAACCGGCAAATCCGGTTTCGAGGTACAATATCCACCAAGGCCCGCGGCGTTGCGTGTATAATACAGATAGGGAGAGCCATGAACCGAAAGCTCACAGCCACGGTCAGCGAGGCGACATGGCCACCATCCAGCCCCCATCCGCCCGCAGTGGGGAACCAACCCCAAACGACAAATGCATTTGTCGTCGCTCCCCCGTAAGTCCATGATTCCGCATGAGGGAGAACCCGAAAACGACAAATGCATTTGTCATTTGGGTTCGTTTTGTCAAAAGGGTACCACCACTCGCCCGATAGGGAACCCCGTCAGAACGACCGGCGCAGGACGAACATACCGAATGCCGGCAACGTACTGGCCGGCGCTTTCCAGCCGATCGGCGCGGCAACCGTCCACCCGGTCAGTGGCAGCGTAATGGCCCCTCCGGAAACCTGGAAGCTGCGGTGCGCTCCGTAGTAGTCCTCCGCGGTTGCTACCATCACCCACGACCCGTTGGCATACCCGAGGGCGGCGACCGGGACGGTAACGCTTTTCACCGCCTGCTTGGCGAGGTTCAGGACCGCGACATTGGCCCGCCCCGGCTCGTACAGGTCGGGTCTTACGACTACGGCCAGCGATGGCGCGGAGTAAGTGTTCGCCGGGAAAGACCTGGTGTTGAAGTCCAGGACCGGTGTGGTGATGTAGTTACTGGTGACTGTGGCGCTGCCCCGCAGGTTGAAGGAGTATGCGCCTCCCACGATGTAGTTGCTCGTGATCTTCGCGCTCGCGACGCCGGAATAAAAGCCCAGGTCCACGTTTGTGGGCCTGCCGCCAGCCGGGTAGTATGCGACATTCGAGTCGAGCACATCGTTGTGCGCCACCACGTAGCCATCCACGATGATGTTTTCATTACACCCGACCGTGGAGATACACCCATTCATCGAGAGCATATTCCCGCGCAGTGTGATGTTGTCGATGTTCCCGCCCTCGGTGTACGCCTGGATGCCCCAGCCGAATTGGTTCAGAATGACGTTGTCCTGGATCAGCTTGGTTGCCGGCGCCGCGTTCTGGACATAGATACCGTGTCCGTGTCCCCGGTCGGAGGCGTTGTACCCGTTGTAGTAGATGATATTGCCATAGGCAGTCGAATTCGGGTCTGACGACCAGAAGCCCACGCCATCCGACCCACAGTCGTGGATGATGTCGTGGATCAAGTTGACCGAGGGCGCTTCGAGCGTCAGGCAATCCGGTTCTGTCGTCAGGCTCCGGTTCGTGTTGGAGTTGAAGAACTCGATTCCTTCAACGGTAACATATCCGCCCGAGAAGAACCCCAGAGAGCCATTGATGCGTGGTAGAAAGGTCGGATCGGCAGGTTCGACGACAATCTGCGTGCCCTTGCCGTTGAGTGACGAGGTAAAGTTCCCGGCGTAGATCCCGCCGCCCAAAAGCAACTGGTCGCCGCCCAGCAGCGGCTTATTCAGTGCGGTCTGCAGGTCCCACGGGCAGGATTGGGAGCCATTGCAAGAGGCCGACCCGGCCGGCGCGGCGTAGTAGGTGGCCCCGTGAAGGGATACGGCCAGTAAGAAAGGTAATACAACCCGTAAGTCTTTTTGAAGTCGATGTCCGATGCGGATCGCGAGTTTCTTATCCATGGCCTCCTTATCGGTTAATTCCGAGAGGCCTTGAACACGAATCCGGAACTGCTTTCAATTGCCTTCCGCGGCCAGCTTCACTGAGTCGATCCACACCGTCCCGCGGATCTGATTGTCGATCCTGCCGGATTGCGGCCGCACCACTTGCACCTGGAGAAGCCGTGCCTCCTGGGGCGCCAGGAACTTCAGTTCGATTCGGGTCCACTCATGTGTGCCCGTCAACTGCTCCGTGCGGACATCCAGACGCTTCGGATTCTCGGCGTCGAAAATGCGGAAACCGATTCCCTGGTCCGTGGTCAGGTCCTCCGTCCGCACGTAAGCCTCGAACCGGTACCAACCCGGCGGGACTACCGCGATCTGCCGGATGTTCGCGTAACTGAGGTTCCATCCGCCGCGGAAGCGAATCCGCAGGGAGCGTGAGCCCGAATGCGCCACGTGTTCGTCCCGCGCGACGTCAACCTCAGGCTGTCGGTCGATCTGCCAGTCGAACGGCGTACCAGATGGGGCGGCTTCAAAATCGCCGTCGTACAGCCAGTTGGATTCACGATAGCCATTCCGGCGCGGACCCAGGTAAGCCGCCCAGGAGCCCGCGGCCTGCTCGTAAGCTTTCTGCTGCATCTGGAAATTCAGGAAGTCCCTGGCCAGCTCGTCGTCGGCGAAACCTCGTGCCAGGGCCAGGTTCCAGGCCCGTACGGAGCCGGCAACGTTGCCGCTCGCGATCAGGTAGCGAACATAGAAACGGGTCGGACGGGGGTCCGGCGGAATCCCATACTGCAGGATCTCTTCGAAAGGGAAGGCCCGGTCGGTATACCAGTCGAAGACCGCGCGGTCGTCGAGGGTGGACTTTCGCAGCAGGCGGGAACTGTTCTGCAGCGCCTTGCGGGTCTCGCCCTGGCCCGCGTAAAACACCGCCGCGCGCCACAGGACGGGTGGGATATTCGGACCCAGATCCAGGGCGCGCGCGAAGCAGTACGTGGCACTGTCCACCTGGCCGGCCGCCATCAGGGATTCCGCCAAATCTGCCCATCGGTGCGGATTGGCCGGGTCCCGGCGCAGAAACTCCCGGGCATCGGCCGCCGAGGGCGGGGGCGCGGCCGAATTCTGCGATTGGCCGGCGGCCAGCACCGCGTCGGTGTCGCAAATCCCTACCCGGCAGAAGAGTCGCTCCGCGCGGCGGTCGGTGTGGAATCTGGACAGGAACACAATCCAAGCCGCCGGGTAGACGATCAGCAGGGCGGCCAGGGCGATGGCCAGTTTTCGAAGCGGCATCCGGCTCGTACCGGAATCGGCTCCCGGAGACCGGGATGGCAGCGGAAGGGCGGATGCGATCCCCGCAATCCACGTGAGCACCAGGGCGTTGGCTGGTATATAGAGGTTGAAATCCACCAGGCTGTGCAGGAGCAGCGCGGAGAAGGTGCCGATGCAGGCGATGCCCAGATAACGGACCTGCGCGTTTCCCCGGCTCTCGGCGGCGCGCAGGGCCCGCAGCAGAACCATGAGTATGATCGCGGTGGGAATCAGAAAGCCGACCACGCCCAGCTCGGCCACGAGCTGGAGGAAATCGTTGTGGGCGAAGGCGAAGTCCAGGTCCACCACCCCGGTCTGGTATTTCAGGAAGGCGACGTCAAAGGTGCCGAAGCCGCACCCGAAAAGCGGATAAGCGCGAATCAGGTGCACGGTGTCGCGCCAGATGGTGAAGCGTCCGTCGCCGCCGAAGTTTTCCGTGGGGACGATTTTGGCAAACTCGGCGATGAGTGCTTCCGGGGGCAGCAGGACGAAACTCACCACAAACAGAACGGCGAGCACGGCGACCGCGACGTAGGTATGGAGGCGCGGCAGCCGCGTGCCAAGCGCCACCCCAGCCATGACAAACAACGAGAACAGCGCGGCCGAAAAGCCCATCCGCGACAGGGAATAAAGGATGGCGATGAAGATCAGGACGGCAACCGAAAGAAGGGCGCTGAACTGGATCGCGGGGAGAGCGGAGGAAAAGCTGCCGGACCCGCGGCCGAACAGGCGCCCGATTCCCCACATCACGGCCAGCGGGAGAGCCATCTCCAGCAGGCCCGCGTAATGGTTCTTGTTCATATAGGTTCCGTGAGCGAAGTCGGCGCCGGCTGCGCTTTGCACGATTCCCAATACGGCCTCGAGCGCTGCCAGGATCAGGATCGGAACCACCGGCGTCCAGGGCCGGGTGGATAAACGTCCCGCCAGTCCACGCGCCAGGAGGAACACCAGGGTGTACGCGGCGACTCGCAGAAGGTTCGCAACGGTCAAGGATGACGCGATGCTGAGCGGGGCAAACGTCACGGGCTGCATCACGTTGGCCAGAGCGCCGGCCAGGTGGGCACGGGTGGGGGAAAGGACGCGGAGCAGAAACATGGGCAGCGGAAGCAGTTGACATGCCACATAGGGGACAAATAGCAGCACCGCCCGGCGCAGGGTGCGGTCCATGGGCGGGCCGGGATCGGCGATCGAATCGAACGCGTAAGCGGCTGCAAGCAGGCCGAGGGCCAGCATGCAAAGGTTCCAGTCGAAGAGCGGAACACCCCCGTCCTGAAAGACCGCGTAGGCGGCGATCATCGTAAGGAGACCGAGATAGACTGCCGGCGAGGCGCGGGTCGACATTGGCTGGTGGGAGTCTGCGCTCGGGCGCCAGAGCGTACAGGGTACAACGTGTCTCGCCAAAAGGCAAACTCGGACGGGCGGGCAGGGGCACACCTCGATTTCTCAAAACCCCGGTCTCTGTAAATATTCTCAACAGCTCGATTCGCCTAATTGCCCTTCCAACGGCCTTCGCGCGTGTTCATACGACCTTGGGTCGATCCGTACTGAGCGCCCCCTCCCTAAAACCGCACTCGACCCCAAACATGGTAATGAGGACGTGGCGTCCAGGCAGTTCGCCTCCCGCCAGCTTCGTGCTTGGACCCCACCGGCAGTTTGCCGCGCCTGTTGACGAACAGGCTGAAAAGCCAGCCAGCCCTTTAGCAAGTACTGGAAAATGGCCCGCTGAACTGGGCAATCGATAGTGTCGGCAAGCCGACTCGTTCTGGCAGTTGGGTTCCTGACCAACAGGGCTGGCCCTTGGGGTGACTGAAAACACGGTCATCTCCTCGAGCAATGCCCGCCGCAAGCTCCGGTGCCATCACCCCGTTGTCGGCAACCTCGAGAGCCAGGCGGCGGATGGCTGACAGGCGGACGTTAATGCTGGCGGGCGCCAGGCCCTTGGTCTCCAACTCCGCGCGGTACTTTTGAACGGCGGCTTTGTTGAACTCGCGGCTGGGGTCGTCGTGGAACCAGATCAGAAACTCGTCGAGAGCCTGAGAGTACGCGCGCCGCGTGTGACGGGAAGAGAGGCCATCCAGTACCAGTGAGGTGATGATTCTCCAGCCATCATAGTGCCGTTGGTGCCCCTCTTCACGGACCATGACCGCAGTCGACCCCATAATCCGACTCTACGGCGACGCATACGGGAAGGGAACGGTCTGCCAGTTAGGCAGGCTCAGCGATTGATAAGCGGCATTATCATACACTAGAAAGACCCTTTCCCGGCACAACTGTGCGGCAACATAATGAGGCTGGGGAGACCGTCCCGATGCCCGCCAAAGCCCTATGGTTGTTGCAGATTCCGGAGATCGTGTCGTTACTGGAAACGTTCGACGTGCCGGTGGTGGACCGCGCCATCATCGAACGCTTGTTCGGATTGCGGCGCCGGCAGGCGATCGAGCTGCTGCACCGCTTCGGCGGCTACCAGGCCGGCCGGACCTTCCTGGTCGACCGGCATCTGCTGATCGAGCACCTGCGGCGCCTGGCCGATGGGGAACCGTTCCAGCGGGAAAGCCGGCGCAAAGAACTTCTGGACCACGCCGTCGATCAACTCCGCCGGCATCGCACGGCAGCGCGCGTGAAGGTCCCCGTGCAGCCCGATGCATGCAGCCGGAAACTGGCCGACCTGGCGCCGGGAGTAGCCTTGGAAGCGGGCCACCTGCATATCGAGTTTTCCGGGACGGAAGACCTGCTGGGCAAACTCTTCGAGCTTTCCCAGGCCGCCAACAACGATTTCGACCGGTTCCGGGCGGCGGCGGAACCGGTCGAACGGCGGAGCGCGTAAAGTGCTACACCGACGCCTGCTGGATCTTGGACGGGGCGGCGTCCTTGCCGAACAGGGTCGCATAGACCAGGGGGTGGAACTCCGCGAGCGCTTTGACGCACAATTCCTTGGCGTCCATCTGCAAGGCTTGGGCGATGCGTGGAAGCTTGGAGAGCTCCATGCGCCGGTGGCCGCTTTCCCATTGCCCGACGCATTCCGGGGTGACGTGGAGCGCCTCGGCGATTTGCGACTGGAATAGGGAGAGTTCTTGGCGGCGCCTGCGCAGCAGGATGTGCAGCGGCACCTGGGTGTTAGTGGCAGTTGAATTGGGGTTCATCGGCATGTCTCCGGTTTGGATAATTTCATCGTTATAGCTGAAACAAATATGGTACAAGAAAAAGGCCCTACTCTTCGGGCCGGATCAGAACGTGGTTCAGTTCGCAGATTGCTTCCAGCGTGGCTTTCAGCTTTTGGTAATTCTTCAGCCAGCGCTCGACCTGCGGCTTCAATTCTGGGCGGAGGCTAAATTGTTTGGTGCGGCCGCCCGGATAACCGACCGTCAGCACCCAGATGGGATGCCCTCCGCCGGTCGCGCATTTCGCGCAACCTGTCTTGTGACGAATGGTGCGCCGCAATAAGGACCCGCGCAAGATCTCGCCGGCAGCAGGAAGGTTCGCGGCCAGCTTCTCCCGCTGGCGGAGAGCCTCTTTGTGTTTCACTGATTATATAGAAACACGTGCCGTATGAAAAGTCAAGGCGCGCAGGCGCCACCCCAGGCTGGAGGCGATCTCTCTGCGGTCCATCTCACGGACAAACACCAGGTACAGTAAATTGCGCTCGCTGCGATCCAGGTCGCCCAAACAGAGTATCCTCGGTCTGCTGTACCCAATCGAGCGTCATCTGGCTGACGTCGAGCGGCTTGCGCATTCCTTCCGCCGGCGAACATCCCCTGCTTCTTCCTTCCGGGTGGCTCTTTTCGACTGCTGGCTGGCCGGATTTTCTGGATGATCAATTCGCTGAGGTGGGCAAGTACGGCCCCTTCGAACGGCTGTAGCTGTTATTGGTGGCAGGCGGCAATTGGTCCATGATGGAGCCATGAGACGGTACACGCATTCGCGTGACTTCAGGAATCCCAGAGTTTACTCTGGGAGCATCGACGCTCATG
>Ga0209415_10014203_pt1 | contig 13024 bp, 12 predicted proteins | sample PeaSoiSIISIP2007_FD_187696 | JGI IMG/M metagenome (GOLD analysis project Ga0209415, IMG submission 187696) | Peat soil microbial communities from Weissenstadt, Germany - SII-SIP-2007 (SPAdes) (version 2) | ecosystem: Environmental > Terrestrial > Soil > Wetlands > Peat | place: Germany...
AGCGCAGCGAAGCAATCTCCGTGACGCGTGGTCGAGGAGATTGCCGCGTCGCCCTTCGGGCGCCTCGCAATGACGGGGTGCTTCTTTACCGCCCGACCGGGCTCGGGGTGCCGTGGCCCAGGGGAATATAGACCTGGCGCGCGCGCACCCGGCGCGCCGCCGGCGCGGGCTTGGCGTAGATCTGCTTCGTCGCCTCGACCATCGCGACGCCGGCGAAGGCGGCGAACCAGCGCTCGCCGATATTCTCCCACGCCATGGCCGAGCGCAGGATCATGCGCGAGCGCGTCGGCGGCACGAACAAGGCGGACGCGGTGCCCTGCGGCGTGAAGCCTTCCTCGCGCAGGAGCCGCGTCAACTGACCCGGCGAATAAGGCTGGCCCTGGCCGAACGGGGTGCGGTCGGTACGCGCCCAGATGCCGCGCCGGTTCGGCACCACCGCCAGCACCCGTCCGCCGGCCGCGAGCACGCGCCACACCTCCTTCAGCATCGGGCGCATCTGCTCGCTGAACTCCACCGCGTGGATCAGGAGGACGCGGTCGATCGAATAATCCGCCAGCGGCAGCTCGCCCTCGTCCGCGAGCGTCACGCGATAGGGTCCCTCGGCGGGCCACGGCAGCGCCCCCTGGGAGGACGGCATCAGGGCGGCGACGCGCTCGGCCTCGGCCAGGAAGGGGCGGAGATAGGGCGAGGCATAGCCCAGCCCGAGCACGCGCGAGGACGTGACGTCGGGCCAGATCAGGCGGATGCGGCGGCGGATCATGCGCACCGCCACCTGGCCGAGCCGGCCGGCGTAAAAGTCGCGCAGATCGACGACGTCGGCGTTCATGGGACCCGAGTGTAGCATGGGAGCGGCGGCCGATTTAGGTTAGGCTGGCCCGTCCCAGGAGAATGTCACCATGGCCGACCTCGTCATCCGCCAGATCCCCGTGCTGCGCGACAACTACGTCTATCTCGTGCGCGAGCCCGACAGCGAGGCGACCGCCGTGGTCGATCCCTCGGTGGCGGGACCGGTGCTCGAGGTCATCGCGTCCACCGGCTGGCGCCTCACCCATATCCTCAATACCCATCACCACCACGACCACACCGGCGGCAATATCGAGATCAAGGCCGCGACCGGCTGCACCATCGTCGGGCCGCGCGCCGACCGCGACCGCATCCCGATGATCGACGTCGAGGTGGGCGACGGCGACAGCTATGCGTTCGGGCGCGAGAGCGCGCTGGTCTACGACGTGCCGGGGCACACGCGGGGCCACATCGCCTTCTGGTTCCGCCAGTCGCGGGCGCTCTTCAGCGGCGACACGCTGTTCCTCATGGGCTGCGGCCGGGTGTTCGAGGGGACGCCCGCGCAGATGTGGAACTCGCTCTCCAAGCTCAAGGCGCTGCCGCCCGAGACGCGGGTCTATTGCGGGCACGAATACACCCAGAACAACGCGCGCTTCGCACTCACCGTCGAGCCCGGCAACCGGGACCTCGTCGAGCGTGCGCGCAAAGTCGACGAGATGCGCGCGGCCGGCCGGTCCACCATTCCGGGGACGCTGGAAGAAGAATTCGCCACCAACCCGTTCCTGCGCGCCGATCAGCCGTCGCTCCAGGCGGCGATGGGCGCCCCCGGCGACGCCGTCGCCACCTTCGCCGTCATAAGGCAGCGCAAGGACAATTTCTGAGGGAGTGAAACTCATGAGGCTCCGCCATTCGCCGACGTCGCCGTTCGTGCGCAAGGTCATGGTCGTGGCGCTCGAGACCGGGCTCGCCGAGCGCATCGAGCGCATCCCGACATCGGTCCAGCCGACCAAGCCCAACGACGAGGTGGCGCGCGAGAACCCGCTGGTGAAGGTGCCGGCGCTCACCACCGACGAGGGGCTGGTGCTCTACGATTCGCACGTCATCTGCGAATATCTCGACACGCTCCACACCGGGCCCAAGCTCTTTCCCGCGGCCGGCACTCCGCGCTGGATCGCGCTCCGGCAGCAGGCGCTCGGCGACGGCATGCTCGAGGCGGCGATCCTCGGGCGCTACGAGACGGTGCGGCCCAAGGAGTTCCTGTGGCAGGACTGGATCGACGCCCAGCTGCGCAAGGTGCGGGGCGCGCTCGCGGCGCTCGAGCACGAGGTCGAGGCCGGCGAGCTGGGCGCCGGCGGCGATGCGCCGACCATCGGCCGCATCACCATCGGCTGCGCGCTGGGCTATCTCGATTTCCGCTATCAGAGCGAGGACTGGCGCGCGCGCTCGCGCCGCCTCGCCGCCTGGTACGAAACCTTCGCCGCGCGCAAATCGATGCAGCTCACCGTGCCGAAGGCGTGAGCGCCGAAAGGACGCGAGGGTCGGCCGGGTCGGCGTAGAGCGCGTCGACCAGCGCCGCGCGGTGCGCCAGAACGGCGCGCTGGTTGATCGAGCCCTTGTCGGTCATCTCGCCGGCATCGAGCGAGGGCGGCTCCTCGAGCAGCACGGCACGCGTCACGCGGTTGGAGCTGCCGGTGCCGCGCGCCGCCAGCGTTTCGAGCCGGAGGCGGAACTCGGCACGCACGCGTTCATCCGCAAGTAAGACATTCGCCGGAGCGCCGGGCGCCAGGCGGCGGCATGCCTCGATGTCGGCGAAGACCAGCACGCCGATCTCGTCGCGATCGAGGCCCGCGATCACCACGTCCTGCACCAAGGGCGCGAAATGGTCGATGAAGGCGGCACGCAGCGGCCCGACATTGACCCAGGTGCCGGTGGCGAGCTTGAAATCCTCGGCCACCCGGCCATCGAAGACGAGCCCCTTGCGCACGTCGCCGGGATCGGCGAAGGCGAGCGCGTCGCCCAGCATGTAGTAGCCGTCCTCGTCGAAGGCGCGGGCGGTGAGCTCGGGCTGGCGCCAATAGCCGGGCGTGATGTTGGGGCCGCGCACCCGCGCCTCGAGCTTGCCCTCGCGCGGCATGAGCTTCAGCGCGACGCCCGCGACCGGAAGCCCGACCAGGCCGGCGCCGCTCATGCCGTGGCTCGCGGCAAGCGCGAAGGGCGCGGTCTCGGTCGCGCCCAGCCCGGTCAGCATGAGGATGCGCTCGCCGCCGGTGTCGGACGCGATCTCGTCGAGCGCGTCCCACACATGCTGCGCCATCCCGGCACCGGCATAGAACAGCAGCCGCAGATCGCGGAAGAAGCTGCGCCGCAGGCGCTCGTCCTGGCGCAGATGCGGGATCAGCGCCTCGTAGCCGCGCGGCACGTTGAAGTACCAGGTCGGCGACACCTCGCGCAGGTTGCGCACCGTAGCAGCGATGCCGCCTGCGACCGGCTTGCCATCGTCGAGATAAAACGTGCCGCCGTTATAGAGCACCAGGTTGAAATTATGGTTGCCGCCGGCGGTGTGGTTCCACGGCGACCAGTCGAGGATCACGGGCGGCGCGTCGGCGAAATAGGCGAAGTGGCTGCGGATCTGCTCCTGGTTGGCGCACAGCATGCGCTGGGTGTTGATGACGCCCTTGGGCATGCCGGTCGAGCCCGAGGTGAACAGGATTTTCGCGATGGTGTCGGGCCCGACCGCGTCGTGCGCCGCGTCCACGGCGGCGCCAGCGGTCGCGTCGGCGAGCGCCGCGAACAGCGTCGCGCGCCGCCCCGGCGCCGGGTTGCGCGTCACCGCGATCTCGATCCCGGGCGCGAAGACGGCCTCGATCGCGCGGGCGAAGCGCGCGCCGTCGGCGGCGAAGACGAGGCCCGGCGTCACCAATCCCGCGATGTGGCGCAGCTTGCCGAAATCGCTCGACACCAGCGCATAGGCCGGCGAGATCGGCGCATAGGGGATGCCGACATAAATCGCCGCGAGGCCAATGAGCGCATGCTCGATGTCGTTGCCCGAGAGGATCATCAGCGGCCGCTCGGGCGAGAGCCCGCGCGCCAGGAGCGCCGCGCCGAGGCTGCGCACTTGGGCCAGCGTGTCGCGGTAGGAGAGCTGCCGCCATTCTCCGTTCGTGTCGCGCTCGGCCAGGAAAATGCGCTCCGGCGCCACCTCGGCCCAGTGATGGAGGCGGTCGGTCAGGCGCGCGGGATAGGGGCCGAGCGCGTTGGTGTTGTCGATGAAGATGGCGCCGTCGCCGCGCCGCGTGACGGCGACGTCGAGAGACCCGAGCCTCACTTCCCGCAACCGCTGCATGCGCCCGTCGCCCTCGGCCCAAGTTTTCGCTGGAACCCGACCGCGCCCGTCATATCCTATAACGGACGGAGCGTCCATCATGCCAACCCATCACGACGTGACCTATGCGCTCGACGGCGCGATCGCGGTCATCGGATTGAACCGCGCCGCCAAGCGCAACGCCATCAACGACGCGTTGGTCGAGGCGCTGCGCGTCGCGGTCGAGCGCGCGGGCGGCGAGGCCAAGGCCGGAATCATCTTCGGCCACGGCGATCATTTCTCGGCCGGGCTCGACTTGGCCGAGCACGCCGAGCGCACGCCGATCGAGGGCATCCATCATTCGCGCAAATGGCACGCCATCTTCGACCGCATCGAGCGCGGCCCCATCCCGTTCGTCGCGGCGCTCCACGGCGCGGTGGTGGGGGGCGGCATGGAGCTTGCCGCCTCGACCCAGATCCGCGTCGCCGACGACACCGCCTTCTTCGCCTTGCCCGAGGGCCAGCGCGGCATCTTCGTCGGCGGCGGCGGCTCGGTCAGGGTGGCGCGGCTCATCTCGGCCGCGCGCATGGCGGACATGATGCTGACCGGCCGCGTCCTCTCCGCCGCCGAGGCGCAGAGCGCCAATTTCCTGCACTATCTCGCGCCCGCGGGCCAGGCGCTCGGCCGCGCCATGGAGCTGGCGCAGCGCATGGCGCGCAACGCGCCGCTGTCGAACTTCGCCATCATCAACGCGCTGCCGCGCATCCAGGACCTGGCGCATGACGACGGTCTGTTCTTCGAATCGCTGATGGCGGCGATGACGCAGACCAGCCCCGACGCGCAGGAGCGGCTCCGCGCCTTCCTCGACAAGCGCGCCGAGCGCCTCGCCATTCCGGATCGCGACGACAAGTGACGGCGCACGCGCACATGGCGCTCAATACATGTGCTGGCCGCCGTTGATCGACAGGGTCGAGCCGGTGACGAAGCCGCCGTCGTCCGACACCAGGAACATGACCCCACGCGCGATCTCCTCGGCATGGCCGAGGCGGCCCACCGGGATGCGGGCGACGATCTTCTCCAACACGTTGGCGGGCACGGCGCGCACCATGTCGGTGTCGATATAGCCGGGCGCGATCGCGTTGACGGTGACGCCGCGCGACGCGCCCTCCTGCGCCAGGGCCTTGGTGAAGCCGTGAATGCCCGACTTCGCCGCCGCGTAGTTCACCTGTCCGTACTGCCCGGCCTGGCCGTTGATCGAGCCGATATTGACGATGCGGCCGAAACCGCGCTCGCGCATCCCCTCGATCACGCAGCGGCACATGTTGAAGCACGAGGTGAGGTTGGTGGCGATCACCTGGCCCCATTGCTCGGGCGTCATGCGGTGCAGCACCGCGTCGCGGGTGATGCCGGCGTTGTTGACCAGGATCTCGACCGGCCCCAACTCCGCCTCGATCTTCTTCACCCCGGCGGCGCATTGCTGGAAGTCGGAGACGTCGAAGCGATGGCTCGGAATGCCGGTCTCGCGGCTGAACGCCTCCGCCGCATCGACATTCCCGGCATAGATCGCCGCCGCGCGGTATCCCCCCTCCTTGAGCGCAACCGAGATCGCCCGGCCGATGCCGCGGGTTCCTCCCGTCACGATCGCCACCCGGCTCATTGTCGCCTCCCGACGTAGAGTTTCTAGTCGCGCGCCACGCACATCGCGATGCCCATGCCGCCGCCGATGCACAAGGTGGCGAGGCCCTTCTTCGCGTTGCGCCGGTTCATCTCGTAGAGCAAGGTCACCAGCACGCGCGTGCCCGAGGCGCCGATCGGATGGCCCAGCGCGATGGCGCCGCCATTGACGTTGACCTTGTCGGGATCGAGCCCCAGGTCCTTGTTGACGGCGCAGGCCTGGGCCGCGAACGCCTCGTTGGCCTCGATCAGGTCGAGATCGGCGACGGTCCAGCCGGCGCGCTTCAGCGCGGCGCGGCTGGCCGGGATCGGGCCCGACCCCATCACCGCCGGATCGACCCCCGCCGTCGCCCACGACACGATCCGCGCCAAGGGCTTCACGCCGCGACGCTGCGCCTCGTCGGCCGTCATCAGCACCACCGCGGCGGCACCGTCATTGATGCCCGACGCGTTGCCCGCCGTGACCGTGCCGTTCTTGTCGAAGGCGGGGCGCAGCTTGGCCAGGATCTCGATGGTGGTGCCGTGCTTGGGATACTCATCAGTATCGACCACCGTTTCGCCCTTGCGGGTGGTGATGGTCACCGGCACGATCTCGTCCTTGAAGCGGCCGGCCTTCTGCGCCGCCTCGGCGCGGGCCTGCGAGCGCGCCGCCAGCCCGTCCTGCTGCTCGCGCGTGATCTGCCAGCGCTGCGCCACGTTCTCGGCCGTGTTGCCCATGTGGTAGCCGTTGAAGGCATCCCACAGCCCGTCCTTGATCATGGTATCGACCAGGTCGCCGTCGCCCATCTTGATGCCGTTGCGCAGGTGGATGCAGTGCGGCGCCTGGCTCATGCTCTCCTGGCCGCCGGCGACCACGATCGAACTGTCGCCGCCCCGGATCGCCTGGAATCCCAGCGCGACGCTGCGCAAGCCCGAGCCGCACAGCTGATTGATGCTGTAGGCGGTCGCCTCGAAGGGGATGCCGGCGGCGACGGCGGCCTGGCGCGCCGGGCCTTGGCCTTCGCCCGCGGCGAGGATCTGGCCCATGATCACTTCGTTCACGTCGGCGGGCGCGACCTGCGCGCGCTTCATCGCCTCGACGATCGCGACCTTGCCGAGATCGTGCGGGGCCAAGGAGCTGAGGGCGCCGTTGAACGAGCCGACCGGGGTGCGCGCGGCGGCGGCGATGACGATTTCGGTCATTGGTATGCCCTCGTATGCGGGTGGCGTCCTGCCTCCCTAGATAGCCCTCCGGGGCCGCTTTGGGAACCCGCCACGCCCGCCGAGCCTGCGGACCAGCCAGCGCGCCAGCGGCTGCCACACCTGCTTGGGCGCGGCGCTGCCGACGATCATGCCGATATGGCCGAGGCTCGGCGCCAAGCGCTCGGAAGCGGGGAGCGCCGCGATCAGCGCCTCGGCGCTCGCCGGCGGCACGATGCGGTCCTGGGCCGGCACCACGACGAGGGTCGGCTGCGCCACACGCCGCGGCAGGACCGGCCGGCCGGCGACGCGCCATTGGCCGCGCGCCGGCGTGTCGCCGCCGTACCAGCCGCCAAGACATTCGCGCGCCACCGACAGGGCAAGCGGCACGCCGTCATTGAGCCAATCCTCGACCGCGACGAAGTGCTGCGCCTTCGGCCCGTCGGCGAGCGCCGCGAACAGCGAGAACTTGCGCAGCGCGACCAGCGGATCGGCGGCGGTGAAGAGCGCCTGCAGCACGTCGACCGGCACCTCACCGAGCCGGGCGCAGGCCAGCGCCAGGGGCCCGCACAGGGCGCCGAGGAGGCGCGCATGCCCCGCGTTCTCGCCATGGAAGCCCCATGGCGTCGCCAGCAGCGCCAGTGCGCGCACCTGGTGCGGGCGCCGCGCCGCCAGCGCCAGCGCGATCAGCCCGCCCATGCAGTAGCCCATGACACCGAGCGGCCCGCCCGCCGCCGCCTCCGCCGCGTCCGCCGCCGCCTCGAGCCTTCCGGCGACGTACTCGGTCAGGCCGAAGGCGCGCTCGAGCGCGCCGGGCTCGCCCCAATCGACCAGCAGCGGCCGCAGCCCCGCCCCGGCGAGAAAGCGCAGCAGGCTGGTCTCTTGCGTCAGGTCGAGGATGTAGGCGCGGTTGATGAGCGACGGCACCACCAGCAGCGGCGCGCCGCCCTTCTTGCCGTAATCGAGGAGCCGCGTCGTGCCCTCCTGCCAAAGGGTCGGCGGCTCGGGCAGGTCGCGGCGATAGGGATGATGGCGATAGCGCTCGATGCCGGCGAGAAACGCGCCGACGCGGGACTTCAGCTCGCGGTCGAGCGCCGCCGAGACCCCTTCATGCGCGGCGGCGGCGAGGCTTCTTTGCAGCTCCGCCGCCCGCTCGGCGAATTCCGGCCTCGAGGGCAGCGATGCGTTTCTCAGCAGCGGAAAGGCGGCGCGCGAGCTCGCCCACAACCCGGTCGCGTTCAGGAGATGCAGCGGCAGCGGCCGCGGCCCCTGGCGGCGGGGCGAAGCCGCGCTCACCGACGCCTCCGGCCCTGGGCGCAATGCCGCCAAACAGCCGCGCCATGCTCTCGGCCAGCGCAGGATCGGCTACAATTGCCATCAATTGGTCCTGCCACAGGTCGAGATACCGTTTGGCAAGCTCAGCGAAATCCGGCGGGTCCGCCATGACGCCACTATATCGCCGCGGTCTTTGCCGCGCCAGAAGGGGAGTCGCGGCGCTATTTCGGCGGTGTTATGCTGGCCCCTGCGCGAGGACGACCACAACGGGGCAAAGGGGCATGGCAGAAAAGAGCGTCGTCGAGGCACAGCCGATCGTCATCAAGAAATACGCCAACCGGCGGCTCTACAACACGTCGACGAGCAGCTATGTCACGCTCGAGGATTTGAGCCGCATGGTCAAGGCGGGCAACGAGTTCGTCGTGTTCGACGCCAAGACCGGCGACGAGATCACCCGCGCCGTCCTCACCCAGATCATCGTCGAGGAGGAGCAGAAGGGCCAGAACCTGCTGCCGATCAGCTTTCTGCGCCAGCTCATCAGCCTCTACGGCGACAGCATGCAGTGGCTGGTGCCGCGCTATCTCGAGCACGCGATGGGGACCTTTGCGCGCAACCAGGATCAGATGCGCAAGAGCCTGCAGGACGCGTTCGGCGGCTTGTTCCCGTTCGGTCCGCTGGAGGAGATGGGCAAGCAGAATCTCGCCCTCTTCGAGAAGACCATGAAAATGTTCGCCCCCTTCCCCGGCGGCATCGGCGACAAGACGCGCACCGACAAAGGCGCCGAAGAGGGGGCCAGCGAGGCCACCCTCGACGAGCTCAAGCAGCGCATCAACCTGCTGCAGCAGCAGATCGAGCAGCTCAGCCAGAAAACCAAGGAAGGATCAGGAGGCGGCGCCGCCTAGTGCCAGTGCGCGGGGCGCCGGCGCCGGCGCGGCCCAGGGCTTCTCGAGCACCGGCCGGCCGTAATAGTAGCCCTGCAGGAAATTGACGCCGAGGCGGCGCAGCATCGCCGCCTCCTCCGCGGTCTCGACGCATTCGGCCACGGTCAGCAGATCGAGGCTCTTGGCGAGACCGACGAGATGGCGCAGGAACACCTGGTTTCCCGCCTTCTCGCCGAGATTGCGCACGAACGACCCGTCGATCTTCACGGTATCGACCGCCAGCGCCTGGAGATGGCGCAGCGAGGTGAAGCCGGCGCCGAAATCGTCGAGCGCGATGCGGCAGCCGAGATCGCGAAGCGTGGTGACGAAGCCCGCGGACTCGTCGATGTCGTGGAGCGCTGCGGTCTCGGTGATCTCGACCACCAGGCGGCTCGCGATGTCGCGCCGTCCCTGGAGAATGGCGCTTGCGCCCCTGAGCCAGGCGCGGTCGGTCGCGGTGAAGCCGGAGATGTTGAAGCCCAGGCACATGTCAGGGAACGAGGCCACGTCCTCGATCGCGCGCTCGAGCACGTAGCGGTCGATGAGGCGGATGAAGCCCAATTGCTCGATCGCCGCCACGAACTCGCCGGCGGGCACGACCCGGCCGTCCTCGTCGATCATCCGCAACAGGCATTCGTAATAGTCGACCACGCCGGTCGCCGCGCTCACCACCGGCTGATAGGCGAAGCACAGCCGTCCGTCGCGCAAGGCGCGCTGCACGCGCTCGCCCAAGGCCATGCCGGAGCGGTGGATCTTGCGCTGCTCGTCGGAGATGCGATAGGGCAGGAAGCAGTCGCGCCCGGCGCGCTTGGCTTCGGCGAGCGCGGTCTCGGCCCGGGTCATCACCTCGAACGAGGTCTTGGCCTGCTCGGGATAGGGCGCGCCGCCGACCGAGACGGTGGTGTAGACGGGGCCGGCGAGGGTGTCGATCGGCATCGAGCTGACCGAGGTGAGTATCTTCTCGGCGACGATGGCGATGTTGGATTCGGGACACGGGGTCAGCACGATGCCGAACCGGTCGCCGCCCATGCGGCCGATCACGTCGCTGACGCGAAGGCAGCGGTCGAGACGCATCCCGACCTCGACGATGACCTGGTCGGCCGCCTCGTAGCCGAACACGTCGTTGATGGTCGCGAGCTTGTCGATGCCGATGGCGAGATAGGCGCCGGGCAGGCCGGTGCGCTCGCTCTGAGCCAGCATGTGGTCGAGCGCCTCGCGCAGCCGCTTCTTGTTGAAGTGGCCGGTCAGTTCGTCGTAATGGGCGAGATGCTCGAGCCGCTGCTCCTGCGCCTTGCGCGCGGTGACGACGCGGAGCACGCCCATGAGGCGCAGGGCGCGGCCGGCGCCGTCGAACTCGGCGGTGCCGCGCTCGTGCAGCCAGGCGAACCCGCCGTCGCCGAGCCGGACGCGATACTCGACGTCGAACGCCGTGCCGCGGGCGTAGTGGCTTTGCAGGCGCTGCTGGCGCAGCGGCATGTCTTCGGGGTTGATGCGGGCGGAATAGCCTTTGCCGGTGGCGACCGCGTCTTCCTCTGTCAGGCCCAGCATGCGCGGCGAGCCGTGCCACTCGATGGCGTCGCTCTCGAGGTCCCACACATAAGCGGCGTCTCCGGCTGCGGCGAGTGCGGCCAAGACGCGTGACAAAGCGGCGTTATCCTCCGGGACCATGGGCGCGCAACCACCTGAACGACGGGGGCGAATGGGTCAGCCTTCCACAACCGCGAACGCTACGGGCGAAACATTTAGGAACAATTAAGCGGGGTCTTAGGAGGCGCGCGCCTCGGCCGGGGTGTGGGCGGCGAGGAAGGGCTGCACCGCGTGGTTGAATTCGCGCGGCAGCACCTGAGTGAAATAGTGGCCGCCCTGGGCGAAGAACTTAGCCTCGGCGCCCGGGATGCGGCGCGCCAGATCCTCGGAGAAATAGGCCGGCGTGACCAGATCGTCCTGCGCCGCGACGATCAGGGTGGGGGTGCGGATGCGGGCCAATTCGGCGCTGCGGTCGAAAGCGAGAATCGCGTCGATGCGGCTCAGCATGCGCGCGGGCTCGGGGAAATGGGCGAGGGCCTGGGCCTCGACCTGGCGCAGCTTCTCGTGGTTGCGGGCGATGTACTCGCAGGGATAGAGCAGCAGCGTGTTGGCCTGGACATAGGTCGCCGGACCGAGCCGCAGCAGCACCTCCTTGCGCAGCGCGAAGAGACGCCGAAAATAGGCGTCGGCCTTGGTCCAGCTGGCGGCGACGACGATGCTGGCGAGGCGCTGCGGCTGCTCGATCGCGAGGATCTGCGCCACCGCGCCGCCCGCCGAATGGCCGATCACGTGGGCCTTGGGTATGCGCAGCGCGTCCATCAGCGCGATCACGTCCGCGGCCAGGCGCTCCATGGTCGCGACGCAGCTGGTCGGATCGCTGTCGCCCATGCCGCGATGGTCGTGGACGATCACTTCGAACGAGCGCGACAGCGACGGCACCTGGTCGCGCCAGTATTGCGCCGTGCCGGCGAGCCCCGTCACCAGGAACACCGGAAATCCGGCGCCGTGCCGTTCGTAGTGAAGTTGGCAATCGCCGATCGAGATGCGCGGCATGGCTCCGGGGTCACGGCTCTTGTCGCTGCCGGGCTCGTAACATCGGGGGATGCCGGAGTCAAACCCGTGCCTGCGGAGAAGCCATGCACGGCGCGACGGGCTACCTGGCGCCCAGGCTGGCACTCAAGACTCGATGAGGCCCGCCCAGGCCGCCACCGCGGCCGCGACCACAAGCCCGGAGAGCATGGTGAAGGGCGCCGCATCGCCCGCCAGCAGCAGCCACAGGACAAGGACAGCGCCCCCGGCCGCAACACACCCTAAAGTGGAACGTATTCCGGGCCGCTCCATCCCACGCTTCTTTCTCAATTGCACGAAAGAATCGCCCTGCCGCGACGCGCTACATACCTCGGATGACTTGCCAAAGCCGCGCAACGTGCCTATGAAAGATCAAGTTTTGGCGCATGTCACTCCGGTCCTCTCAAGGACGCCGGGGTCTTTATTCAACGGTATCGCTTGCACCCCTGCGCGGCGCAGCGCGTTTGTGCCACACCGGACGGCTGGCAACTTGGAAGGCGCATTTCATGGCGACTGCTTTGCGAAGGGATTCGTTGCGGAACGGCTCGATGCGGGCAAGCGTCGCCCACATCGTCGCCCAACTGGTCGCGCGGCGCTCCACGCGGCCGGAGGAGGTCCCGGCGCTGATGCGCAGCGTTGAGGACGCGCTGGCCGCACTCGCCGAACCGCCGCCCGCGCCCGAAACCGCCCCGCCCTCGCACGAGACCCCGCCGCCGCGCGCGCCGCGCGCGCGCCGGACCCGGGCGCCGGCCGAGCTTCCGGAAATCGAGGCGCCGGCGCCGGCGCCACAGCCCCGCCTGCTACGGCGCGCCGAGGTGGTGACCGCGCCGCCGCGCGACGAGGCCGAGGCCCCGCGTGCCGCGCCGAGCGGCGTTCTGCGCGGCGTCGTCAAGTGGTTCGACCAGCGCACGCGCCGCGGCGCGCTCCGCCTCCAGGGCTGTAGTGGCGACGTGGCGGTGGAGCCCGCCTTCCTCGACGAGATGGCGATCTCGCGTCTCTACAAGGGACAGGAGGTCGAGGCGACGCTCAGCGCCGAGGCCGCGCCGCGCCTGATGCGCCTGGTGGTGTCCGGCGGCGGCTGGCAAGTGCAGCCGACCGGCGGCATCGTGCGCAACCGCCAATCGAAGCCGGTAGTGGTCGAGCTGAAGCGCGAGACCATGCGCCGCGCCGCCGCCCGCGCCGAGGCTGAGAACCTGCTCGGACCGACCCGCGAGCGCTGAGCATCCTGCGCCCATTCGACTACGCTTCGCTCCGCTCAGGGTGAGGTAGAATTTTCGCCTCATCCTGAGCGGAGCAA
>Ga0209415_10014204_pt1 | contig 13023 bp, 10 predicted proteins | sample PeaSoiSIISIP2007_FD_187696 | JGI IMG/M metagenome (GOLD analysis project Ga0209415, IMG submission 187696) | Peat soil microbial communities from Weissenstadt, Germany - SII-SIP-2007 (SPAdes) (version 2) | ecosystem: Environmental > Terrestrial > Soil > Wetlands > Peat | place: Germany...
CGACGGCACGCCGCGGTCACGCGCTACTTCTTCGAATACGGCCTATTCTTCGCCTGGTCCCTGGCCCTGGTCAGCATTCTCCATATGCGGCGCAGGTATGACGTCGTATACGTCCATAACATGCCCAATTTTCTGGTCTTCGCCGGGCTGGTTCCGAAGATCGGCGGAGCCAAGATCGTCCTGGATGTCCACGACCCCGCCGCCGAACTCCTGGCCTCCATCCGCGGCAGCGATCTGCCGGCCTGGCTGGGGCTCCTGGCCCGGGCCGAGGAGCGCGCCAGCCTGTCCTTCGCCGATGCGGTGGTCACCGTCAACGAGCCGATGCGGAAAAGGATGAGCACCATGTTCCGCGGTCCGGTAACGGTGGTAATGAACCTCCCGGATACCGTGGTCACGGAACCCGTCGATGCCTCCTCCGGCGGCCCGGTCGGCCCCGATCGGATCGTGTACAGCGGCAGCATCGCCCATCGCAACGGCGTTGACCTGGTGGTGAAGGCACTTTCCCTGCTGGAAGGCGAATTCCCGCTGCTGCGCCTCCGGGTCGTCGGGGACGGCCCCGCCGCCGAATCCGTCCGCGGGCTGGCGAAAGAACTGGGCGTGGCGGACCGCGTGGAGTTCGTGGGCTTTGTTACCAACGACGAGATCCCGCCCCTGGTGAGCGGTGCGGCCGCAGGCATATCGCCGCAGCGAGATGACACCTTCGGGTCTTTCGTGTTCTCGATGAAGGTGGCCGAATACATCACGCTCGGGCTGCCCGTCATCTGCTCAGCTATTCCCACGATGCGGCATTACTTCTCCGACGACGAACTGATTTTCTTCGAGCCGGGCAGCACGGACGATCTCGCCCGGGCGATCCGGGATCTTCTGAACGATCCGGCGCTGGCCGCGAAAAGAGCGGTGAGGAGCCGGATGAGGCTCGACCGGCTCGACTGGCCGGCGCAGAAAGAGGCGCTGGTGCACACGGTGGAAACGCTGACGGGCACCGGGGAGCCGGATCCGCACGGCGGAACGGAGCCGGCGCGTGCTCCCCTGGCTGCGGTGGGCTCGGCACGGCGGGCGCCAGGCGGAAGAACAAGGAGATAACCAGCATGTTCAGTGTGCGCAGCACGCCTGATCAACCCACCAGGCTCGGGACCCTGCCCGGGAACGACGGCATCTCGGCGGAGACGTCCGCCGAGGCCCCGGTCCTCGTCGTCGGACTTGGGGAAGTCGGGCGCCCTCTCCTGGAAGTCCTCGGCGCGGCCCACCGCGCGTTCGGCCGGGACGTAGCGGACCGGGCCTTCCATGGTGTCCAGATTCTGCACGTGTGCTTCCCGTTCGGCCCGGAGTTCATCGCCTCTGCCGTCCGCTACGTCGCGCGCTACCGGCCCGGGGTGGTTGTGGTGAACAGCACCGTGGTTCCCGGGACCACCAGGGCCATCCAGGAGGAGACGGCCACGCCTGCTGTGTACAGCCCGGTACGCGGCAAGCACGCCAAGATGGCCGAGGAACTCCGGCGATACCGGAAGTTCGTCGCCGGCACCTCGGCCGAGGCCGTCGCCATGGTGGAGGACCACTTCGCCGCGGCGCAGGTGACGACAGGCCGGATGTCTTCCCCCGAGTCGCTGGAGCTCGCCAAGCTCCTGGAGACCTCCTACTTCGGCGTGCTGCTCGCGTGGGCGCAGGAAATGGACCGGTTCGCCGCCTCCACCGGGGCTGACTACGCGGAGATGGTCAGGTTCTTCGACGAGATCGAGTTCTTCCCGCCGGTCAGCTTCGAGCCCGGCTACATCGGGGGGCACTGCGTTACGCCCAACCTCGATCTGCTCGAGCGGGTCAGGCGGTCGCCCTTCATCGAGGCCATCAGGCAGTCCAACGACGAGCGCAGACGCGAATGGCAGGAGCGCGGCCGCTCGATCACCGAGCGGCTCTCCCCCCGGCCGCGGGCATCGCAGGGCCGCAGATGACCGTGGTCGCCCGCCCGCTGGTGGCACCTCGTCGTCAGGCGCGGACTCTAGCTCATGCATGACTTTCGCACGACTCGGAGGAACAAGTGTTCGATGCTTCGCACTCGCTCACCTTCCTGGACTACTTCCGCGTCCCCTACCAGGTGAGGCCGGCCCGGCGGCAGGACAGCGCCGGCGCCTCACTGCACCGGTTGAGCGTGGCCGGCGACGTCGGCCACACCAGGCGGTCGCTGCTGTGGCTGGACGGGGCCGCCCGTGCGTCTGACCCGCCGCTGACCGCCCAGCTTGGCCGGTACCAGCTGCGGGATAGCACGTTCTTCGGGCATGTTGCGCCCGATGCCGCCATCCGGGCCGTGCTCGGCGACCTCGGCCGGGAATGGCGGCCCGCTGAGCCGATCCTGGCCGCCGACGGCCGCAGGGTGGCCAGCATGTGGCGCGACCGCGACGGCAGCATCCTCCTGCCGTTCGATCCCGGTGAGGTGATGGAGCGGTTCTGGTCGGAGAGCTACGCCGATGTCGGGCGCTCGCAGCTGGCCACGGCCGCCCGCGCGAGCCTGGTGCGCGGGTACTACCTGGCGCGGCCCGCGCTTCCCCGCCCGGTTCAGCTCGGATTGCGGCGCGTGTTCAGCCACGTCCAGGGCAGGTCGTCGTTCCCGCGATGGCCCATCGAGGACAGCCTGCACAACCTCTACGCGTGGCTGTTCGAGGTACTGGCCGACGTCGCCGGTCGGCCGGTGCCGTACGTCGGCCTGTGGCCCGGCGGCCGCTCGTGGGCGTTCGTGCTCACCCACGATGTCGAAACCGCCGACGGCTACCGGGACATCGAACTGCTGCGCGGCGCCGAGCGTGACATGGGCTACCGGTCGTCGTGGAACTTCGTCGGCTTCCGGTACCAGGTAGAGGACGCCGTTGTCCGCACGCTTCAGAACGAGGGATGCGAGGTGGGCGTACACGGTCTCCTGCACGACGGCCGTGATCTCGGCTCCAGGCGGCTGATGGAAAAGCGGCTCCCGGCCATGCGCCAGTTCGCGGACCGGTGGAAAGCGGTCGGCTTCCGATCGCCATCCACCCAGCGCAAATGGGGCTGGATGCCGCGGCTCGGCTTCGACTACGACTCCTCCTACACCGACACCGACCCGTATGAGCCGCAACCGGGCGGGTGCTGCACGTACCTGCCGTACTTCAACGAGGCCATGGTCGAGCTGCCGATGACGCTGCCGCAGGACCACACGGTCTTCTGTGTTCTGGAACATGCCGACCCGGACATCTGGCTGCGTAAGGCGCAGTTCCTCCGCGACCGTAAGGGCATGGTCCTGCTGGTCACGCATCCCGATTACGCGCGCGACCGACGGGTGGCCGACGGCTACAGAAAGCTCCTGGACATGTTCTGCGGCGACGACACGGCCTGGCACGCACTCCCGCGGGAGGTCGCGGGGTGGTGGCGGGACCGCGCCGCCTCCACGGTTCGCTGTCATGGCGGCCGGTGGTCCATCGAGGGCCCGGCGTCGTCGCGCGGGCAGGTGCATTTCGCCGGGGGCCCCGGCGGCCAGTAGTCCGGTCGTCCCGGGCAGGCGCAGGTGAGAGTCCGCGGAGCGATAGGGCCACTCCGCGAACTTTTGGTGCGGCTAGCGCTTGGCGGCCTGGTCAGCGACCTCGGTCCGGCCCGTACCGCCGTGCCGTCCGGGCACCGGCTTGTGGCCGTCCCTCCCGGCGACAGTGTCGGCTGGGAACGCGTCCAGGACGTGGTCGCCCAGGCTACGGTGGCCGGGATCGGCTGGCACCGGCTCCAGTTCGTACAGGCGGTAGACCCTACCGACGTTGCAGAGCATCCATCCGGCGACCTTGCCCCGGACGTGCGCGATGTCCCGCATGCCGGTCCTCACCTGCCCGCGCTCCGACCGGCGCGCATCTGCGACGAGCAGGATCCTGTCCGCGACGTCGGCCAGCAGGCTGGCGTCCGGGGCGGCCAGCAACGGCGGCGCCTCGATGATGATGACGTCGGCCTGCCTGCGGAGATCGCTGAACACGTCAAGGCAGCCGGGTCCCTGCAACAGGGCAGCCGGGTCGAGCGGGGCCTCGCCCCGGGGCAGCACCCGGAGCCCGCGGAGGCCCGAGGACCGGAGGGCGGAAGCCGTTGTGCTCCGGCCTCCCAGGATCCCGGCGAACCCGTCCCCGTCGGCTAGGCCGAGCATCTCGTCGGAGCGGCCATACCGCAGGTCGGCGCAGACCAGGACGGTGCTGTGACCTGCCTGCGCGAACGCGATGGCCAGATTCGCCGCGACCTCGGCCCTGTCCTCCCCGGCCGGGCTTGTGACCAGCAGCGTCATGGCGTTCCGGTGGGCTGCGTGGACCAGCCGGACCCGCAGGTCCCGATAGGCCTGCGCGATGGCCGAGTCCGGGCTCGCCGTCATGGCGAGCCGGGCCGCGGGATGGTGCGAGAATGACTGGAAGGCGGGAACCCGAGCCAGGACGGGTGCCCCGGACTGAGCCTCGAGATCGGCGGGACCACGCACGCGGTCGTCCAGGTGGTCACGGAGCCAGGCGCTCCCGAGGGCCAGCGCGAACCCGACGATCAGCGCGGCCCCGATGTCCACGGCCTTGTCGGGGCTGGACGGCGCGGTCGGCAGCGACGCGGGCGTGATCAAGGTGACGACGGGGGTAGTGCCCTGCGCCGTACCCGTACCATGCGGCGCCCGGGCGGACTGCGACGAGCGGTAGGCGACATAGGCCGCCGCGATCGCTTGCGCTCGCTGCTGCGCTACCCGCGGGCTGGGATCGGAATAGCTGATCTGCAGCAGGAACGTGGTGCCCGGCTCGTGCACGGACAGACCGCTGGCCAGCTCGGCCTTCGGCACGTGCAGCGAGCGCGATGCGGTTGCGAGCACGGCACCGGAGGCCGCGACCCCAGCCTCCGTCCCCATGTCGGGCTGTAGCGTTGCGTTGGCCCCGGGCTGCACGAGCACATCGGCGACGGATACGTACCGCGGTGTCTGGAGCAGCACCAGTGCGCTCGCGGCCGCGACCACGGCCAGTGTGACAAGCACGATCCAGCGAGCATGCGCGACCAGGAAGAGCGACCACGATCCCTGCGTACGTGGCGCGTTACCTTCACGGGCCGTTCTGTCTGGTATCACGGTCGAACCTCCATCATGACACGTTCAGATAGGCGATCGGTGACGACGGCCTGGCGGGCAGACCGGTCCCGGGGCGTCGTCAGGGCGATGAGGAAGAAGAACAAGTCCGCCGAGCCCCGGTAGGTCAGGTGCGGGTCGAAGGCCATGAGCGCGGTGATGACCATGACCGCCACGAGGACGGCGATCCCCGCCACGCTGCGCGCGTCGCACGCGCTGCGCGCGGCCTCCCAGCCCCGCCGGGCCGTCGCGTAAACGAAGAAGAGGAAGCTGGCGAGCAGCGGTATGCCGCCTCCCCAGAGCAGCCACGTGTAGCCGCTCTCGATCCAGACGTAGCCGGCCGCCTTGCTGGCCACGGCCACGCGTGCGCTGGGGCGCACCCCCAGCACGAAGTTCCAGTCAGAGAACAGCTTGGGCCAGAAATAGGTCTCCAGGTTGTACAGCCTCCCGGTCCAGCTGACCGGAAGCCCGGAGCCCGTCTGGAAGCCGCTGAGCCGCTGGCTGATGACGGGCCGCACCAGGTAGGCGCCGGCCGCGGCGGCTAGCGCGACGATCGCCAGGATGCGCGGCGAGCGCAGCACGATGGCAATGCCGACAACCCCCACTACCAGGCCGATGGCGCTGGAGAACTCACCGGCCGCCAGCACGCCGGCCACGAACAGCCCGCCCGCGGCCGCCAGGATAAGCCGGTGCCCGCGGTACCGGGTCCACAGGCCAGCCACGATCGCCAGGTTGAAGATCAGCAGATCCGCGGTGGCGGCGGGCAAGCCCAGAGTCGAGCTCGCCCGCCCGCCCGCTGGCCCGGCGGCCGCATAGGAGTAGTAGTGAGAAAGCAGCTGCGGCACACCCAGCACGGACAGCGATTGCATGATCGCCACCAGCGCGACGACGACCGCGACAGCCACGGAAAGCCACAGGCACCGCCGCACCTCCAGGTCCGTCCGGACGGCCGCGCGGACGATGACGTAGAGGCCGAGGAGCTTCCACATGACCAGTGCGTACAGGAGGTCGTTCGCGGTGATCGCCTGCTGCCGGACCGACATCCACAGTAGCGGCACGACCGAATTCGCCACCGCCATCGCCACCATGGCGGCTTCGACCTGGTTCAGGCGGAACCTCGGCAGCTGGCCCGTGCGCAGCCCGGTGAGGTAGCGCACTCCGAGCGTCGCCCCGGCGAACAGGTCGATCGCTTCGTTCGGCCGGACCAGCGGCAGGACCGAGCCGATGCTGAGGCCGACGGTGAGCGGGGTCAGCCCGATGGCCAGGTAGGCGGCCAGCACCGGCCACTTCCATACGCAAGCCCCGAGCGCCAATGCCAGCAGGCCGAAAAGCGCCTGGACCGGGAAACGTGCCGTCACCACGCCGAGGCCGGCCGCACCGGCCAGGGTCGCCCAGATCAGCCAGCGGCTGGACGGGAAACGGAGCAGGCCGTTTGCTGGCCCGGTACCGGCCCGGCGCCCGCCGGGCGCGGCGGCCAGCGACGGCACGCTCCCGCTAGCCATGGCTGGTCCCTACCGCGGTCTGGTCTGCCTTCCCGCGCATGTGGCTCAGGCCTCCGGCCAGCCAGCTCACCTCCGGGGCCCGCCACAGAGCCTGGACGGTCACGTAGATGGCCACCCCGACCAGGGCGGCAGCGGCTATCCCGACCCTCGGGCCGAGCGGCGGCCCCAGCCAGCGCGGTACCGCGGCGGCCACGAGCCAGGCTGGCCCGGCCATGACGGCGGCACCGGCGGCGAACCGGGCCAGCGACGGTGTGAGCCCCTGCGATCCGGGGCGGCCAAGGGTCCTCCGCACCTGGATCATGAGATAGCACGCGGCCACTGTCACCGATACCGCCGTGGCCAGGCCCAGCACCACCATCACGGTCAGCCCGTGCACCACCAAGGTGATGCTGGCCAGGCCGAGGCATATGACAGTTTGCAGCACCATGGCCCGTAGCGGCGACCGTGTGTCCTTCCGCGCGTAGGACGCGTACGTCGCGATCATGAACGCGGTCCAGCCGACCACCGCCACCGACAGCGGGATCAGCGCGGCGGCGATCATCTTAACGCCCGTGGCGTCCATCCGGCCGAACGCGATTGCTCTGGCCAATGGCCTGGCCAGGATGACATAGGCCACCCCGGCCGGGATCGTCATGAAGAAACCAAGCGCGAAACCGCGGGCGAGGGTGTCGCGGAACCCGGCCGTGTCACCGTCCGCATGCATCCGCGCCAACTGGGGAAGCAGCGACAGCGCCACCGGCGTCGTGGCCAGGGCGTCGACCAGGTAGTAGAAATTCAGGGCGATCTGGAAGGCAACGATCCCGCCGGGCAGGCGGTTCGCGGCGATCAGCAGGATCAGCAGCTGGACGGCGCCCAGCCCCGCCTGCACGAGCGCGGGAAGCGCACGCCGGACGACCGCCTGGACCTCACCATCGCGCCATCCGGCCCGCGGCATGAGCAGCACCCCCGCCCGCCTCGCCCCCCACCACTGCGCTGCCGCGTGCGCCGCGACCGCGCCCGTCGAGCCGAGCCCGAGCAGCAGTATCTCGCCGAGCGGAATCTGGCCGAGCTCGCTGTTCGTGCCGTAGATGAGAGCGGAAGCCACCAGGACGGCGATCGTGCCGAGGTTCTCCACCGTCGGCGCGCCAGCGGCCAGCGCGAACCGCCGCCGGGAGTTCATCACGGCCGTCGAGGTGCCCACCACGCCATAGCAGAACATCTGGGGGATGAACATGGCGATCAGCAGGCGGCCGACGCTCACCTGCGCGGCGCCCACCGCGTGCGGTCCCCCGAGGGCCGCGATCTTCAGCGCCAGCGGCCCAAGGAAGACCGCAAGCGGCGCGACCGCCACCATGGCGGCCAGCGTCACGCCCAGGAAACCGCCCGCCACCCGCTCCGACGCCCGCCGGTCACCGGCGTCGACGTGGCGGACCAGAGCCGGCACCAACAGCGAGGAAAACAGCGAGCCGGCGAGGAAGCCGTAATAAAGCAGGTTCGGCAGCGAGTTGGTGAACTGGTAGGTGTTCCCGAAGTAGGTAGCGCCCAGCACGGCGCCGATCACCGCGAACCGCGCGAGCCCGGTGACACGGCTCACCACCGTCCAGGCCGCCACGGTCAGCGAGTCGCCCGCAGTCGCGGCGGCCTTGGCCTCATCCGCCGTGGTCTGGGCGCCGGCGCCGATCCGCCTGCCGACCGGTGCGCCGACCATACGGTGACGGCCGGGTGCGCTCATGCCGCACCGCGGGCGCTCAGCACGACCGGCACCGTCTTCAGGAGGATGGCCAGATCAAGGGCGAAGCACTGCCTCCGCACGTACTCGATGTCCAGATCTAGGCCCCGCCTCATGGTGAGCCCCCGGAGCTCATCACACGTCCGGGCGGGGCGCGGTGAGCAGCGGCCCAGAAGCGGCCGCCGCGCCCGGTGACTCCGGCGGAGACCAAGGCCAGGCCAGACGCTCGCTGCCCCACTCGGAGGAGTCCATCAGGAGGTTCCCGGACCTGGCCTCCTCCAGCAGCACCGGACGGCCGAGCCGCCGCGACAGCTCGGCCGCCTCCAGCGCCTCCACCACCGCTAGCCCGTTCTCGCCATCGGTCAGCGGCTGGGCGCCGTTCACGATGCACTCCACGAAATGCCGGTCCTGCACGGCCAGCGGCTCGTCGGGCGAAACGTAGGGAGCGACGATATCGCCGTAACGGTACGACATCGGCGGCTGGGTAAGGCTGTCGTCGGGCGGAAGCAGGACTCCCTTGTCTAGGACCCGGATCCGCTCCTCAGCGGCCAGGTCGTTGTATACGGCCATCTTCTTGCTCCCGACCGCCGTGACCCTGCGAACCTTGCACGGGTCAAGCCAGCTGACGTGGATGTTCGCGGACAGGCTGCCGTCATCGAGGTGGTCGTCGTAAAAGAGCCGCAGGTAGGCCACGTCTTCGAGGCGTCGGTGAGCATGACGGGACGCCCATGCCTGCACCGCGACCGGCTTCCGGCCCAGCACGTAGTTGATGATGGAGACGTCGTGCGGCGCAAGATCCAGAATGACGTTGACGTCCTTCTGGTACAGCCCCAGGTTGAGCCGGGCACTGTCGATGTAGTACAGCTCACCGAGCTCGCCGGTGCGGACAAGTTCCGCGAGCTTCCGTACCGCCGGGTTGTACTCGAACGTGTGCCCCACCATGAGGACCACGCCAGCCGCGGCCGCCGCGCACACCAGCGCCAGGCCCCCGGCGCTGGTTGACGCGAGAGGCTTCTCCACCAGCACGTGCTTGCCGGCCTGGATGGCCGCCAGCGCGAGCGGCACATGCGTGCTGGGCGGGGTGGCTACCACCACGGCGTCCACATGCGGAAGCGCCGACCTCAGGTTCGGGAAGCACTGCGTGGCCCGGTAACCGCGGGTCAGGTTCTCCAGGCGGTCTTTCCGGCTATCGACGGCTATGACTTCGTCGACGTCATCGGCGGCATGCAGCACGCGAAAGTGCTTAGACCCCCAGTATCCGCACCCGACCAGGGCAACGCGCAATCCGCTTTTTCTCTGTGCTTGCATCAAATTAGCCCGCTCCCCCTGCATGACCTTCCTGCTTGCCAATTTACGGTATCGGGATTTTGCAGCTAACCCGTCCGTCAAATCTAGGCGGGATCCGCTGATAACACAGCCCTCAGCTGTCGTAGTGCGGTTCAGACCGGTGAGGGTGCGGGTCAGGGCAGGCAACAACTGAATGGCGGCCATTTCAGCGGAACGGCCGCGTAAGAAGGCGTACATCTGGAATGGAGGGGCCTGGCCGGTCCCGGTTATTGGTTATGACTGATACGGCGGTATCGCCGGCCGGGCGGCCTCGGCCCTCGCGGGTTTGGATCGCCGCCCGGCCGACGCGCTGTTATGCATTCCCTGGTGAGCGCGACTGCCTCGAGGGTCGAGTGAACCCGGAGCTTGGCCATCAGATTTTGCAGGTGAGTCCGGACCTGTTGGCGGGCAGATGTAACTGCTCGGCGACGTCGCGCCTCCCCGCGATCCAGGGCTGGTCGGGTGTACGGCGGCCGCGACGGCGACGTCTTCCTCGGCATCCAGCCGGGCCGCTAAGGGGTCGGCTATCGTCACCTCGCGCCTCCTCGCAGAATGGCCGGCACGGTGCGGAGAATGATGATCAGGTCCAGTTTGAAGCTCTGCCGGACCGCGTATTCGACATCGAGCTCTAGAGCTTCGCGCATAGTGAGCCGGCTGCGGCCGCTGACCTGCCACAGGCCGCTGATCCCGGGCTTGACCAGGAAACGCCGCCGGTACCGCTCCTCGAACATGCGCGCTTCCCATGGCAGCACCGGACGCGGCCCGACGAGGGACATCTCGCCATGCAGCACGTTGAATAGCTGCGGGAGCTCATCCAGGCTGCTCCGGCGCAGCCACACGCCGAGTCGCGTGACCCGTGGATCTTGTTCCAGCTTGAACAGCCCATCCGGGCCGGCCGCGGCCGACCGGTCGGCCGAGAGCAGGTGAGCGACGTAGGTGCGGTGCACCAGGTCGTCGTTGTCGACGTACATGGTCCGCAGCTTCAGCATCGTGAACGGACGTATGTCGCGGCCCACGCGCTCCTGCCGGAACAGCGCTGGCCCAGCCGACGTAGACCGCACCAGCCGCCACAGGAGCAGCAGCAGCGGTGCCAGGATGATAATCAGCGCCAGGGACAGTGAAATATCCAGCGTCCTCTTTGCCGCCTCCTGGGCCAGTTTCGGCGCGGCGGTTCTCCTCCGTTCGGCGACGTCGGTCACGGCCGGGACTCCATCGCATCGCGCCGGCCCGACAGCCTGTAGGGGCTCGCCGATGCGCCATCCGCCACCACCCGCGTCCGGATGACGGGCAGGTCCGCGACGCCGCGGCGCGGCACGGCGGGGTTGCCGAAGGCGACGACCGCGGCGGGGATGTCGCGGGTGACCACGGATCCGGCTCCTATCAGCGCGCCCGCGCCGATGCGGACGAACGGCAGGATCGTCACGTTGACGCCGATCTGCGCTCCGGCACCGATCCTGGGGCCGGCCATCAACTGGGCGGATCGCCGGTCGCCGGGGTACAGGTCGTTGGCGATGGTCACGCCGGGCGCGAGGAAGACGTCGTCTTCCAGTTCGGTGAACTGGGCTACGTAGCAGTTGCAGTGAATTTTCACCCGGTCCCCGATGCGGCAGCCGTAGTCGACGACGCTGTTGCTCCAGATCGAGACGTCGTCGCCGATTTCGCAGGCTTCCCGGACGACCACTCCGTGCCCCGTCTGCAGGCACCGCCCGATCGTCGTGCCGTCATAGAGCACGGTGCCCGACCGGAGCGTGGCGCCGGGACCGAGGACCAGCGGGCTCACGTCCGTCCGGGTCGCCGGGTAGCCGATGACCACGCCGGGGTCCGCCGCCGTGGGCGGCCCTGGGGGGCGCTCGGGTTCACTGGACATGAATGAGCTCCGGGTCAGCCGTCCTCTCCCAGAGGACGTCGCGGAGCGCCTCGCACACGAACCCGAGCTGGCCCTCGGTCAGGTGCGGAAACATCGGCAGCGACAGCAGTTCGCCGGCCGCCTGCTCGGCCACGGGCAGCGGGCGGTCCGCGAACCGACGGAGCGGCGGCTGCCGGTGACAGGGCACCGGATAGTGCACGCCGGTCTCGATGCCGCGTCTGGCGAGTTCCGCGCGGACCTCGTCGCGGCCGGCGACACGCACGACGAACAGGTGATAGACGTGGCGCGCCTGCGGCGCGACGCCAGTGAGCCTCAGTCCTGTGCCGCTGAACGCCTCGCGGTAACGTGCGGCCAGCGCGATCCGCTGCTTGGTCCACGTGTCGAGGAAGGCGAGCTTGCCCGAGAGCAGGATCGCCTGCAGGGCGTCCAGGCGGCTGTTCGTACCGAGGCAGGTGTGCTCGTAGTGTGCGGCACCGTGGGCCCGGCCGTGGTTCGCCAGCGAGCGGACCCGGTCGGCCAGGTCTGCCCGCGAGGTGACGACCGCGCCCCCGTCGCCGAAGGCGCCCAGGTTCTTCCCTGGGTAGAAGCTGAAACACGCCGCGTCGCCGAACGACCCCGCCCGGCGGCCGTCCCATTCCGCACTGTGCGCCTGCGCGGCGTCCTCGACGAGGTGGATCCCCGCCGCCGCGGCGGCGGCGAGAAGCCCGGCCATGTCTGGCATCTGCCCGAACAAATGTACGACGATGACCGCACGTGTGCGGGGTGTTATCGCCTCGGCGAGGGTGCCCGGCGTCATGAGCAGGGTGTCGTCGCTGACGTCGGCAAAGCGAGGCACGGCGCCCGCCCGGACAACCGCGGCGGCCGTGGCGATGAAGGTGTTCGCCGGCACGACAACCTCATCGCCGGGGCCCACCCCCAGCGCGGTGAGGGTGAGTTCCAGGGCGTCCGTGCCGCTCGCGACGCCCACCGCGTATTCGACCCCGCAGTAGGCGGCCCATTCTCGCTCGAAGGACGTGACCGCGGGGCCTTGGACATATGCCCCGCCGAGCAGGCAGGCTAGATATTCCTGCTCAACCGAGGGCCAGACTTCACCGGCCATGGCGGCCAGGTTGGTAAAGGGAACGAGGTTCATCTTCGCGGCTGCCTCGCTTCGCCGGGAACGCGGCCGGTGATAAGCGACTTGTGACAGTGGCCCGTCGTCGTCGCTGGGTGACACCGCCGCTTGTCGTAAACGCAGATCCGCTCGCTGTCCGCCATATCGTTTTACACGACCATTCTTTTCGATCCCACCGCGGTAATCCAGCGAACTTTATTCGGGTTGAGCCAGCTGACGTTGATTTTGGTTCGAACGCCGAGGCCGGCATGGTCAAACCGGAGGTAGGCTAAGTCTTCGTATTCCGGATGAACATGCCAGGACGCCCATGCCGTTTCAGCGTGCGGCAACGCATCCTCGATGCGGGGATATATGGTAACGCCGTGGTCAGTCTCCTGGCTTTCATTACCGATTCGGGTGAACGGCGGGTCCACGGTGATAACCGACGCT
>Ga0209415_10014205_pt1 | contig 13023 bp, 9 predicted proteins | sample PeaSoiSIISIP2007_FD_187696 | JGI IMG/M metagenome (GOLD analysis project Ga0209415, IMG submission 187696) | Peat soil microbial communities from Weissenstadt, Germany - SII-SIP-2007 (SPAdes) (version 2) | ecosystem: Environmental > Terrestrial > Soil > Wetlands > Peat | place: Germany...
GCGGGGAAATCGCGGCAGACAACATTGATTCATAGGGCTTCATCGAAACTATTCAGTTCCAGCCGAACCGAGGGACGAGTTTGGGCGTAGGGAGAGCTTTGCTCACAGGCTTGCTGATCATGGCAATCGCGCCGGCATGCGCCGTGCAAGCGGCGGCCGGACCATTTCCCCAGCAAGGTGAAGAAGCGCAGCAGGCGCCGCCCACGCAGGACAACCTGGCGAAGTACCAAGGCCTCACGATCGCAGAAATCCGTTTCCCGGCAATTTCATCGGCCGCTGGACAGCAGCAACTGCGCGACCTGCTCCCCCAGAAGCAAGGCGATCGGTTAGAGCGCGATGGGGTTCGTCAAAGCATCCATGTGCTGTACGATACCGGGCGCTTTGCCGACATACGGGTCGAGGCCGAGGAGACAAAGGACAACCAGGTGGTGCTGTCGTTTGCGACCGCAGCGAACTACTTTGTCGGCGAGGTGCGAGCCGAAGGCGCACCCCCTCGTCCGTCGGCGGGGCAGATTGTGAATGCGTCGAAACTCGCGCTGGGCAGCTTGTTTTCGAGCGAGCGCATCGATACAGCGCTGACGAACATCAAGCAACTCTTGGAGGAGAACGGGTATTACCTGGCGACGATCGCACCGCATCAGTTTGAGGACGGGAATACGCAGCAGATGGCCATCGTGTTCACGGTAACTCCCGGTGAGCAGGCGCGTGTGGGCAATGTGACGGTGAATTGCGATGCAGGATGCGTGCCCGCGGACGTGGCCAAGGTCGCCAAACTGCGGCCGGGCGACCGAGTGTCGGCGCAACGCACGAGGAGTGCGTTGCAGCGGATGCGCAAACGATATCAGAAACAGAATCGGCTGCTGGCGCAGGTCTCAGTTGTCAGCAAGCTGTACCGCCCGGAAGCCAATGTCGTGGACTACACACTCGCCATCGTACCCGGTCCCCAGGTGGCAGTTTCCGCGGAAGGCTTCAAGATTCGACGCGGCGTTTTGAAACAGAACATTCCCGTATTTGAGGAGAATGCAGTAGACGAGGACCTGTTAAACGAGGGCCGCCGGAATCTGGTGAATTATCTGCAAGGCCGGGGGTATTTTGACGCCAAGGTGGACTTGCAGAAACGCAGCGATGAAGCCGCCGGGCAACTGCACATCGTCTATACCATTCACGCCGGGGCCAGACACAAGCTGGTCAAGCTGGAGATCACAGGAAACCAGTACTTTCTCAGCGAGAAATTACGGCCACTGTTGCAGGTGCAGCCGGCTGGACGCTTGTTTGCCAATGGCCGCTACAACCAACGACTGCTGGCAAACGACGTGCGCAGTCTGGAAAATCTTTATCGCGCCAATGGTTTCGCGAAGGTTTCAATTACGCCTACGGTGTTGGACGACTTTGAGAGCCACGAGAATGACGTTGCGGTCAGGTTTGCGATCGACGAAGGTCCGCAGACGCGGGTGGGGGCCTTTCGCATCGTAGGCAATACCACCTTCACGGAAGCCCAGTTGAAGCGGGAGGTCAATACCGCCGAAGGGGAGCCCTTCTCGGAGTATTACGTCGCCGAAGATCGTGAAAATCTCCTGAACTATTACTTCAATCGTGGATTTCCGGAGGCCACGTTCGAGGCAGCGGCGAACCTGACGCCGGGCGAGAGCAACCGCATGGATGTTACTTTCAGCATTCACGAAGGCAAGCAGGTTTCTGTGGACCGGGTCTTAGTATCGGGGCTAGGACACACGAAGCCTTACATCGTACATCGCGAACTACAGGTGGCGCCGGGCGATCCCTTGAGCCAGATCGAAATGCTGAAGACGCAGCAGAAACTGTACGACCTGGGAATCTTCAACCAGGTGGACGTCGCGGTGCAGAATCCAAACGGAAATGAACCGACGAAGAATGTGCTGCTGGATGTGCAGGAAGCCAAGCGCTATACATTCACCTACGGATTGGGTCTGGAATTTCAAACCGGGCAACCGACGGCCATCGGCACGGATCAAGCCAAGGGCCAGACCGGCGTCAGTCCCCGCGTCTCGCTGGCCGTGACCCGGCTCAACCTATGGGGCAAGAACCACACCATCACGTTCAAAGCGGACGTAGGCAGCTTGCAGCAACGTGGGCTGATCAGCTACGCCGCGCCCCGCTTGCTGGGGAGTCCGAACTGGAACCTCTCATTCACCGGTTTTTACGACAATACCCTGGACGTCACGACGTTTACCTCGCAACGGCTGGAAGGGTCGGTGCAGGCCCGAGAGATCATCAACAAGACCAGCACTCTGGACTACAGCTTCACCTATCGCCGGGTGAAGGCGAACAACATTGAGATCAGCCCGGCAGAAATTCCGCTGCTCTCGCTGCCGGTGCGAGTGGGTGAGCCGGCACTGGCCTATATCCGCAATACGCGCGACAGCGATCTGGAAACCACCAAGGGCAGCTACAACGCCGTGATTGCGGGTGTGGCCTCCAGCTATTTCGGTTCGCAGGCCGATTTCAGCCGGCTTTTGATCCAGAACTCCACCTACCACGCATTCGGCAAAAACCGTCCTCGGGAAAAGAAGTTCGTGATTGCGCGCTCGACACGCATTGGGCTGGAAAACGCTTTTGGCAACACATCGATACTGCCGCCGGGACACAATTGTCCCGACCCTACACAGACGAATTGCCCGGACGCCACCGTGATTCCGCTGGCCGAGCGTTTTCTGGCGGGGGGAGGAAACTCACACCGAGGATTCGGGCTTAACCAGGCGGGTCCCCGCGATCCAGTCACCGGCTTTCCACTGGGAGGGAGCGCGTTATTTTTGAACAACCTGGAACTGCGGTTTCCTCCGACCTCGCTGCCCTATGTCCAGGACAACATCAGCTTCGCGATTTTTTGGGATGCCGGGAATGTTTTTGTGGACGGCCGCAGCATGCTGGACAACCTGCTGCGCTGGCGGCAGAAGGATCCCCAAATATGCCTGCAAAGTCCGGCGCCGGGATCCACCACATCCCCCCAGCAGTGCGATTTCAGCTATGTGAGCCATGCGCTGGGGATCGGGGTGCGGTACCGGACGCCAATTGGACCGGTGCGCTTCGATTTCGGGTACAATCTAAATCCACCAGCGTTTCCAAGTTGTCAGGCAACACCCAGCACGGTTGGGCAGGCGCCCTCCACGGATTACTGTGTGCCAAACAGTAATAAGGCGCTCCCCTACTTTGTGCCGCAGCACGAGTCGCACTTTAACGTTTACTTCAGTATTGGGCAGACTTTTTGATGAAGCGAGTTTACAGACTGGTTTGTACGCTGGCCTTGCTGGCGGCGCCGCCGGCTTTGTGGGCCGGAGACGTACTGGATCGCATTGTAGCGACGGTGAACGGTCATATCATCTTGCAGAGCGACTGGGATGACGCGCTGCGTTGCCAGGCGTTCGAGGATGGCCGGACGCTCGAGCAGTTGCCGCCCGCCGAGCACAAGGCGGCGCTCGACCGCCTGATCGACCAGGAACTGTTGCGGGAGCAGATGCACTCCTCGAGCTTTCAGCACGCGAGCGAGCAGGAAGTCGCGCAGCGGATCAAGGATATTCGCCAGCAATATCCAGGGGCAGCAACGCCGGAGGGCTGGCAGGCCCTGGTCAGTGGTGGCGGGTTGACCGAAGATGAGCTGAAACAACACGTCTCCCAGCAACTGGACTTGATGCGGCTGGTAGACGCCCGCTTACGCCCCAACGTCAGCATCGACTCCAAGAGTATTGAGAGCTACTACAACCAGCAACTCTTGCCGCAACTCCGGCAGTCGGGGGCGAAGGAGGTTCCGCTGGCCGAGGTGACTCCCAAGATCAAAGAGCTGCTGACGCAACAGCAGATGAACCAATTGCTGGTGGCGTGGCTGCAAAACCTGCGCTCGGGGAGCGAGATTCGCCGGGAGGCGGGTGATTCCAAGGGCGAATTGCAATGACCGATGCCGGCGCCAAGCCGGGTCGGCGCAAGTGGGGAAAGCGTCTGCTGGTAGTGGCGCTGGTGGTTGTCGTCGGGTTAGGTGGGCTGGCGTGGTACGCAACCACCGATTCCTTTCAGGCCATGGTGCACCGCCGCCTGGTGGCGGAGTTGCAGCGAATCACCGGTGGCCACGTCGATATTGGCACGATCCATACCATCCCCTTCCGCTTCGTGATCGATGTTCGTGACCTGACCATTCATGGCCGCGAAGCGGCCAGCGAAGTCCCCTATGTTCACGTCGACAGGCTGGTGGCAAGAATCAAGCTGCGCTCCGCATTGGGGATCGGACTGGGCTTTGAATCCCTGGTGCTGGAGCGGCCGCTGGTTCATGTCATCCTGTACCCGGACGGAACCAGCAACCAGCCAGAACCCCAGGTAAAGACGAGCTCTGGCAGCAGCGTGGCAAAACTCGTTTCCTTGTCCATTGGTCACCTCGAGATACGCCATGGCGCGATTCTGTGGAATGACCAGAAATTGCCGCTCGATGTCGCCGCCGACGATGTGTCGGCGGAACTGAATTACTCACTTCTGCACCTCCGATACAACGGCCATCTGCTGATCGGCAAGATCAATACCACATTTGACGGGTACCGGCCGGTGGCGTGGATGGCGGAAGCGCATTTCACGCTGGGTCATGACAACCTGGAATTGCAATCGTTGAAAGCGACTTCGGGGCGCTCGCATGTGCAGGCGAACGCACGGTTATCAAATTTTCGAAATCCGGAGATCGCCGGTGAGTACGACCTGACGGTGGATCTAGGGGAAGCGGGCGCGATTTCACGCTATCCCGAAGTGCATTCCGGAGTGCTGCAAGTGAGCGGCAAGGGCGCATGGTCGCGGTCGCAGTTTGCGTACGCCGGAAAGCTGTTGGTCAAAGACCTTGACTGGCGCTCCGAATCTTTGAATTTTCACGCCGACAGCGTGAGCACGCAGTACAGCCTGGATCCGCAGCGGCTCGGCCTAAGCGGGATCACGGCGAAGGTAATGGGCGGAGAGGTGAGCGGAGACGCGGAAGTAAGCAACTGGATGCGGCCGGCAACCCTAAGCAAGAACCGCGCGCAGAGAGTAGCTGCGGAGGAGAAGGGAAGCGTGCGTTTGCGGATGAAAGGACTTTCCGCGGAGGAGATTGTCGCGGCCTTGTCCTCAGCAGCGCGACCGTTTCAAGGCATGAACCTGGCCGGGGAGGGCAGTGGCACGATCGCAACGCGATGGCGAGGCTCCCTGCGCAATGCGGAAAGCGAGATCACACTGGAAGTCGCGCCCCCAGCCCGGGTCTCAGCCGAGCAGTTGCCGGTGAGCGCACGCGGCCACGCCATTTATCGAAGCGCTCCCGCGGAGCTGGAGGTGTCCGAGTTTAACGCCAATACTCGCTCCAGCCAGGTGCGCGCCTCGGGCACGCTCTCGACCCATGCAGCGATGAAATTGTCCATCAACACCAGCGACCTGCGAGAATGGGGGCGCATCCTGGTTGCGTCGGGTTACCAGGAGCGCACACCCATCGAAATGCGGGGGCAAGCGTCGTTTGCCGGATCGGCGAGCGGACGGCTGGCGGAAGTTGCGTTTGAAGGCAAACTGCAATCCGAGGATTTCGAGGTTGTGATCCCAGCGACTCCAACCACATCGAGAAAAGAAATTCGGTGGGATTATCTGGCGGCGGAGGTGGAGCTGTCTCCGCATACTTTTGTGGCTCACAATGGCACCTTGCGACACCGGGAAACCGACGTGGGATTCGATCTGGAGGCGGGGCTTGACGGACGGCTGTTTACCGATTCCAGCGTTTTCACTGCCAGTGTGCAGATGCGCGACGCCGATATCGCCGAGGTTCTGGCGATTGCGGGCTATGACGATCCCGCCAGCGGCAAAATGGACCTGTTCGTGCACGCGTCCGGAACCAGAGCACAGCCCCATGCCGAGGGCACCCTCCACCTGGCGGACGCGGTGGTGCGGGGAGAACCCATTCAGCAGTTCGATTCCAAGTTCTCGATCAACCGGGAGCATCTCTCTCTGGAAGAGATGCGGTTGGCGCATTACGAAGCCAAGGTAAGCGGCGACGGAATCTATGATTTCCTGACGCGCGCCTTCAGCTTCCACCTGAACGGGAGCAACTTCGACCTGGCACGCTTTTCGTCCCTACAGTCCACACGGGTGGCGGTGGAAGGCAGCCTGGACTTTGAAGCGCAAAGTTCCGGGACCCTGGACGAGCCCATCCTCAACGCGAAAATCCGGTTGCACGATCTCACGCTGGACCATGAGCGCATGGGAGAGTATAGGTTCGACGCAGTCACCCATGGGTCCGAGCTGCGCCTGAGCGGGCGCTCGGAATTCAAAGACGCTCAACTCGACCTCGATGGAACCGTCAATCTCCGTGGCGACTGGCCCTCCGATGTAAATCTTCATTTCAATCACCTCGATGTGGATCCAGTCCTGCGGAACTACGGGCGCGGGAGAGTGACCGGACACTCCACCGCTGGAGGCGATTTGCGGTTAATTGGACCCTGGCGGAAGCCGCGGGAATTGCAAGTCAGCGGAGACATCCGAGACTTCTTCGCTGACGTGGAACACATTCAGGTCCACAATAACGGGCCCATCCGCTTCGCGATCTCCGGGCAAGTGCTCGATATTCAGCAATTGCGCCTGGCGGGCCAGGGCACGGACCTGACCGTGGGGGGGAAGGTCGAACTGAGCGGGGATCGTGAACTTGATTTGCGGGCTTCCGGCAATGCAGACCTCCAGTTGATTGAAAGCTTCGACTCCGATTTCACTTCCAAGGGCACCGTGGCCGTGAACCTGGCGTTGGCGGGAACGATGGCCCGGCCGACGATCCAGGGGCGGTTGCAGGTGAGCGGTGGCTCGATCCAGTACAGCGATCTGCCGAGCGCACTGAATGACATCAACGGATCCCTGGTGTTCAGCACCAACCGCCTACAGATTGAGACGCTGACTGCACATGTGGGCGGCGGCCTCGTCTCGGTGGGCGGCTACGCGACCGCCTACAACCGGCAACTGAGTTTTGATCTCACGCTAAAGGGACAGGATGTGCGCCTACGGTACCCTCCCGGCATCAGTTCTGTAACCAACGAGCAGTTGCGTTGGTCGGGAACTTCGTCTGCTTCGACCTTGTCCGGGGACATGACCATCACCAAGTTGGGGATCACTCCCGGTTTCGACTTCGCTTCCTATCTACAGCGCAGCGCGCAAAGCTCGGTATTGCCGCAGACCGACCCGGTGCTGAACCGCATCCGTATGGATGTGCACATTGTGACCACCCCGGAACTGGAGATGCAAACCGCGATCGCGCGGCTGTCCGGGGATGCGGACCTGCACTTGCGAGGTACGGCAGCGAAGCCGGTGCTGCTGGGGCGGGCAGATGTGATCGAGGGCGAGTTGTACTTCAGCGGCACGAAATATCACATGGAGCGAGGGGACGTAACCTTTTCGAACCCGGTGACCACCACAGCGGTGCTGGATTTGCAGGCCTCCACCCGCGTCCAGGATTACGACATCACGGTGAACTTAAATGGGGGGACGGACAAGCTCAATCTGAGTTATCACTCGGAGCCACCCTTGCCCGCGGGCGACATCATCAGCTTGCTGGCACTGGGGCAGACCCAGGAACAGTCGGCGCAGATGCAGCAGAGCAACCAATCAGCTTTTTCCGGGCAGGCATCGAACCTGGTGCTGGGTGAGGCCTTGAACTCAGCCGTCAGTAACCGTGCCCAGCACCTGTTTGGCATTAGTCACATCAAGATCAACCCACAAGGGATTGCCACAGAGACTACACCCACGCAGAACAACCCCTATCCCGCCGTGACCATCGAGCAGCAGGTGAGGGACAACCTCACCGTCGCCTACACTACGAACGTGAACGAAACCTCCCAGCAAATTATTCAGGGCGAATACAACATCAGCAAGAGTCTTTCGATTGTCGGCATTCGCGATTACAACGGAGTGGTGAGCTTCGAGGTTCGATTCCGCCAGCGCAGGAAGTAGGGTATTCCGCGTTTTCACGATCCACCTGCAATCTACTTTCGGTTTGCAAGCCGGGGAAAGTTCCGCGTTCCTTTCGTGAACCAGTTGTCAGATCTCAGTTCCCAGTTCTCAGTTGCCAGGAGGAATCGGAATGCGGAAGAGCCGAGGCTTTTCGCTGATTGAATTGTTGATTGTGGTCGCGATCATCCTGATCATCGCCGGCATTGCTATTCCCAGCCTGATCAGCGCAAAGATCGCCGCGGATGACGGCTCCGCGGTGGGCTCGCTTCGCACCATCAATACCGCGCAGGTTGCCTACGCGTCGGCCTATCCGGCGGTTGGGTATGCCCCGACCATTGCCGCATTGGGGCCGGCCGCCGCCACAGGCTGTACCACGCCGAGTTCGGCGAACGCCTGTCTGGTCGACTGGGTAGTTTCGCAAGCCACGACTGCGGCGCACGCCAAGAGCGGCTATTACTTCGGCATGGGTGTGGTCACGGGAAACGGAGTGAACGTCGGCTACACCGCTGGAGGCGCGCCGGCCAGCTTCAATCACACAGGGGTTCGCGGGTTCTGCTCGAATGAAGACGGGGTGGTGCGATATACACCGGCTCTCAACGGGCCTCCGGTGACCACGAATGCGGCGTGCGCGGGATACGAGGCTTTGCGATGAAGACTACCGAGTCCATGTGGCTCTTGCCCCAGATGGGTATCTACCATAGAATCGGGCCGATGGTCGCAGTCCCGTTGACGGTCGAGCGCTTGGGTGCAATAGGGGGACAGGGAGTGCTCTGTCTGCGCGGCCCCCTGACCATGGAGAATGTGTTGCCTTTTCAGAACGCCATTCGGCGGGAGGAAAAAGAAGAGAGCGTGATCGTCGATCTGAGTGAGGTTCCCTATATCGATTCGTCAGGCTTGGGGTCGCTGGTGAGCGCCTACATCACGCGCCAGAAAGCCGGACATCGGGTGGCGTTAAGCGGGGTGAATGAGCGGGTGTTCCGGCTGTTCGAAATCACCAAGACGGAGTCGCTGTTTCTGATGTTTGAGACTCTCGATGATGCTGTGGCCGCGTTGAGTGGGGCGGCGGAGGCGTAAGGCGGTCTCAGGTCTTTCCGGCTTTGGCCTTGGCCTCTCGCTTTTGCTTCATCCAGCCATCTTTGACGATTTGCCGTGCCCGGCCGATCGCGAGCGAATCTTCGGGAACATCGTCGGTGATACAGGAGCCGGCGCCGATATATGCGCCTTTTGCCACGCGCAACGGTGCGACCAGGGTGGTGTCACTGCCCACAAAGACGCCGTCTTCGATCACGGTGGTGTGTTTGTGGACGCCATCGTAGTTGCAGGTGATGGTGCCCGCGCCCACGTTCACGCCTTCGCCGATTTCAGCGTCGCCGAGATAACTGAGATGATTGGCCTTGGAACCCTTGCCTAGCCTGGTTTTCTTGGTTTCGACAAAATTGCCGACGTGGGCGCCTTCGCCGATCTCGCTTCCCGGCCGCAGGCGCGAATAAGGACCGACGACTGCGTTCTTTTCCACGTGCGAGTCATCCATCACGCAGGCGGGGAGAACCACCACGCCATCATCAATCACCGTGTTGCGGATCACGCTGTAAGAGCGGATGCGGCAATCGCTGCCCACACGCGAATTGCCTAGAATCTGGACGAAGGGCTCAATGACGGTGTCGGCGCCGATTTCGACGTCGCTATCGATCACGCAGGTTTGTGGATAGAAAATGGTCGCGCCATCGCGCATGAGTTGCTGGCATTTGGCGAGGCGGAAATGTTGATCGATTTCGACCAGTTCCGCGCGGGTGTTTCCGCCCAGCACTTCGTTTGGATCGGCAGCGGCGACTGCGACCACCCGCTCTTTCGCTTTGCGCAGAATGGCAGCGATGTCGGTGAGGTAGAACTCGGCGTGAGCGTTGTCGGGGCTGAGTTTGTCGATGTGGCGGAAGAGCGGCGCGACGGCGAATGCATAGGTGCCGGAGTTGATCTCGTGGATCTTTTTCTGCGCGGGGGTGGCTGCCTTTTCCTCGACGATGGCCTGGACTTCGTCGCTCTTGGGTCCTTTGCGGACTATGCGTCCATAGCCGGTGGGATCCTCGAGTCGCCCGGTGAGGATGGTCATGGCGGCTCGCTTGGCGGCATGGAAGTCGCGGAGGTGCGTGATGGTGGCGGGAGTGATCAGGGGAGCGTCGCCGTAAAGCACAATCACTTGGTCATAGGCAGAAAGCGCATCGCGGGCAACCATGAGGGCGTGACCGGTGCCTTTCTGCGGCTTCTGCTCTACGAACTTCACGCCGGTGTGTGCTACGGCTTGGCGAACTCGTTCCGCTTCGTGACCTACGATGGCGTAAACATCCTGGGCAGGAACGACTTTGGTGGCCGCGGCAATCACGTGCGCCAGCAGCGGCTTACCGCCGACTTCGTGCAGCACTTTGGGATGTTTGGATTTCAGACGGGTGCCCTTGCCGGCAGCCATGATGGCAATGGCGAGCCGTGGCGCGGGTTGCGAATTGTTGGTTTTAACCTTTGGCATTCAATTCAATATACCGCGAGAATGGCGGCAAGGGGATGATTTGGACGTTAACTAGAAGGGAGACGGAGGCATGAAAATCGCCGCCCAAGCGGAACTTGTACGGGGCGCCCTCGAGCGTAGAAGTGAACGCGGAAGCCTATCAGGTCGCTCTTGCCAAGCCCATCCGTGCGCTTTGCTTCTGCCATACCAACTGCAACACATCGCGGGCGACGCGGTCGGTGGCGTGGCGCGCGACCTCGCCTTCTTCCAGGTAGTCGCCGAGCACGGGGGTAACGCCCAGCTCTTCAATTGCCTCGCGGTCGACCACCACCTGGGTCGCACCTTCCAACGCGTATTTCGCTTTCAGCTCAGGAGACATTTGCTTCCGGTTGATGATGGCGTAGTCGAACACCTGTCCACCGGCGTGGTGGTTGAGGGCGCGGATGTGGTCGGCGGCGGTGCGTCCCAGACTTTCATTCGCCTGGGTCATCAGATTGCACACGTACACCTTGATGGCGGAGGAAGCGGCAATGGCGTGGGGAATGCCTCGCACCAGCAGATTGGGGATGAGACTGGTGAACAAAGACCCGGGCCCTATGGTGATGAGATCAGCGGAAGCGATGGCGTGCAGGGTTTGAGGCTGAGGTTCGACGTCCGGCGGGACCAGGAACAACTCGTTGATGCGGCCTTTGCTGGCGGTGATCTTGGTTTCACCGCGGACGCGGGTGCCGTCTTCCATCAAGGCTTCCAATTCAACGTGAGAGGTGGTTGCGGGATGGATGTGACCGCGAGTGGCAAGAATCTCTGAGGACAAGCGCACGGCCTCGCCAAAATCTTTGGTGATGGCGGTCAGTGCTGCAAGAAAAAGATTACCGAAGCTGTGGCCTTCAAGGCCGGATCCCTTGTCGAAGCGATGCTGAAAAAGTTTGGACAACAGGGGTTCATCCTCGGAAAGAGCGACGATGCAGTTGCGAATGTCGCCGGGAGGCAACATGTTGAGTTCTTTGCGGAGGCGGCCGCTGGAGCCGCCGTCGTCGCTGACCGTCACCACGGCGCAAAGATCGTGGATGCAGGGTTCGTCGGCCTTCTCGCGGCGCCGTTCGCCGGGCGAGGTCACGTAATGCCGGAGACCCTTTAGCAGGGTAGAGAGGCCGGTGCCACCGCCGATGGCCACGACCCGCAGGCCGGAAGTGCCGCGCCTTTCACCGGGGGCACGGTCGGGCGGCTGGTGAGCAGAGCCCATGGGGCGGCCTAGCGCTCCTCGACGGATTTTGGGGAAGAAGATTCTGCGCCGGGATCGGGATAAAGCATTTCGGTGAAGCGGGGATCCTCGGCCAGATTCTGGAAATCGGAATCGTTGCGGGCCTGGAAACGCAGGGACGGATTGATGCGAATGGCCTCATCGAGATGGCGCAGGGCGTCCTCGACATGGCCAGTGAGACAGTCGAGCGCGGCCAACCCGTAGGCGACAAAATCGGCCTTCGGCGCTTGCTTGGAGAGTTTGTCGAGATGCTCGCGCGCGCCCACATAGTCGCCAACGTTCATCAGCGAAACCGCGTAATCGTAGTGCTCTTCTGCGCTCTTGAATTGAGTGTCGCCGCGTTCCAATTGCTGGTTGCAAGCGCTCAGATGCATGTTCGCGCGATCGGAGAGTTCCTTGTTGGGGCCGGTGAGAGCCTTCTGTAGGAAGCCCTTGGCCTTGTCAAATTTGTGCTCCTGCATGGCGCGCAAACCTGACTCGTAGTTCTGCACAGCCTGTGTAAAACGCGGGTCTTCGGCGACCGTCTTCTTGGGTGTGGTCTTTTGTGCCATGTGCAATACTCTTCCAGTACTCTTCGTAAATACTCCTTTTATCTTATACTTAGCCGATACTTTTTTAACCTTTACTGCGGGCCTTCGAGCCGTCCGCTGGGAAAATCTGCCGTGGCCCTTGGGGAGACCGAGGCGCAGGCTGTGGAAAACCCCTCCGCGAAGGCGACGTGAGCAGGTTACCCGCCCCGGCAAGCGGCGTCAACTAGTTGATTGAAGATGCCGTTTCCAGGTTTACTTGCCGCCAGTCTCCGGCGATGATGCCTTTGCGGATTTGGACGGCAGTTTTGCCCTTTTTATGCTGCGAATACGAATAGTACAACTCTTTGAGGCAAATGTCGCAGCGCGCCCCGTGAGCGTTCTCAAAGCAACTGTGCAGACTGTTGTGTCCCATGCGGTCGCAATAGCAATAGCAAGGCTGTTGATGCAGCGTGACCGGGATCTTGGCGGCCAGTTCGTAGGCATGAATCTGATAAGGCTGCTGGCTGTCGTCACCACAGAGCTGATCGCGTCCCAAGATGGGGGGAAGCTTGGTGTCTTTCGGCGGCGGAGCGGCATTATAGGCCGGAACCGCGCCGGCTTGTTGCGACGCCGCCCAGGGCGCCGAGACAACCACGGTGACCAGAAAAAGAAACGCTACGCTGAATGCGCGCTGCCGCATAGGATCCTCGGTTGATATTGTACCCGAATTGTGAGGCGGGAGGACTCGATCTGGCAACCGCCGCCCGCACACGCAAGCGGCAATCCGTATAAAATCAAGA
>Ga0209415_10014206_pt1 | contig 13023 bp, 8 predicted proteins | sample PeaSoiSIISIP2007_FD_187696 | JGI IMG/M metagenome (GOLD analysis project Ga0209415, IMG submission 187696) | Peat soil microbial communities from Weissenstadt, Germany - SII-SIP-2007 (SPAdes) (version 2) | ecosystem: Environmental > Terrestrial > Soil > Wetlands > Peat | place: Germany...
GGCAGCAGCAGTAGCCGCGGCGCAGCCCCGCCTCTTCAACGATTAAATTAGTATTGGGTTGGCTTCCGAGTAGCCCGTCGCTCGGGATGAAAGAGCATCGCCCTGCATTCAATTGGTAAAGAGTGGCCGCCGGCCGACGCGTCGATACTTGTCAGCACCTAATTCTTCTGATGACTTTCACAGCCAATCCTCCTTCATTCACAGTTGCGACAATCTTCGCACGCCAATGATTCGGTGAGACCGGGACGTCAGTGCCCAGCCGTGGGATCAGCCGTGCCGTCCGACCACTTGGTGACCGGAATCAGGAATATGGTCAGTCGGTCCGGAGTGTCGTTGCCTGCCAGAATCGGGGACCCTGGCAGATCTGCGCCCCAAGTTACAGGGTCCGTTTGCGGAACGAAAAACATCAGGTGGGGATGCCAGTGCCCGTCATGATCGCTCAAGTACCCTTCCTTTGACATCATGTAACACATTGCGCCAGATTCCAGCGTGGGCAATTCCCTCTTATCGAAGGCGGCTTTGATACTGTCAAACATTTGAGCTTTGGATTGTCCAGCCAATATAAGCTCGGTTTTCTTGATTGTGAGTGGAAGGTAGGATCGTGCGGCTGGCGGGTTGAAGCAGATCGGCGCCCGCAGCTTGGGATTCCAAAAGTCAGGATCGTCGATTCCGGCGGTCCATGATCGTTCCACCATACACACGAAGCCGTTCTTACCTTTCATCGCAGTTTCATAACCGTGTCGACCCAGGACCATGACGTCGGCATCATGCGAGATCGATTCCGGGGCCGCGCTCTGCGCCAGTGCTATTTCGGCATTTCGCTCCATCAGGTATTGCTCGAGCGGGGCCATGCTCGGATACGGTGCTTTGGCGTCCTGTGCCTGTGCCTGCCACGCCGCTGCCAACACGATACCCGCCGCGAAGCTTTTTAATGCAATCGTTCTGAGAGCCTTCCGCTTCATTGTTTTCTCCTGAGATACGGATTCTTTTTGCGATACAAACCGGAGGGCCCGACCTTAAACCAGAAACTGACCGAGTGCCAAAAAGTCTTGCTTCTGCACTTCCCTTGCGCCGCCATGCGGGACTCACAGCTGGCAGAGCGCAGCGCCTATTTAATTCCCAGCCAGCTATTGTAAATGGCCTGCTGCCGCGCGGTGGGATGTTCCATGGGTTTGAGCGAGTAGGTGTAGTAGGGGTTGGGCGCGAGCGCCAGCGGGGATTCGCGCATTTGGCCGAGGCGCTGCACGAGCACGCGTACGGTAACACCGGGCATATACGCAGTGACGAGAGCCTCGACATCGTCGGTGGAGGTGATGGCGCGGCCGTCGAGGGCAACAATGACGTCGTCCTTATCAAGTCCAGCGAACTCGCCAGGGCCGCCGGGAGTGATGTTCTTGATCGTGGTGGTGCCATTGTCCTGCTTCGTTAGCGTAAGCCCCGACCAGGATTTCGAGGCGTCAAGTTTCTTCTCGACGGCTACACCCGCATAGGCAAAGTACGGTTCGTACGGAATGGGCTCTTTCCCGCTTATATACCGGCGAAAGATGTCGCTCACGTCCTGCCCGGCGATCTCGGATGCCGAGCGTACGGCATCATCCGGATCGAAGCCGGGCTTGGGCAGCGCATAGCGGGAGTAGAGCAGCCGCATCCAGTCGTCCAGCGATTTCTGGTTGTTGGTGTCCTGGCGGATGGCGAAGTCCAGGATGTGGCCCATGATTTGCCCGCCGTCATAATAGGAATAAAATGTGTTGGCAAGGTTGTTGTCCTGGCTGATGACTCTGCCACCGAACCACCAAGTGTCCCAACTGGTGTCCTCAATGCTCCGCTCGCTTCGCCCCGGCTGCTTCTCGAATTCCGTGATGAGCCGCGCGATGTTGTCGAGGTATTGCTGCGGAGTGATCAGGCTGGCGCGCGCGAGTGCCAGCCAACCGTAGTAGCTTGTGAGCCCCTCGGAAATCCACAGAGAAGGCGTGTGCACCATCTGCGAGTAGTCGAACGGGCCGAGCGGGCGCGGCCGGATGCGCTTGACGTTCCAGGCGTGAAAGAATTCGTGCGCGGAGACGTACAGCTTGCTGGTGTATTGCGTGCCGCGCGCGGGCACCGGCTCGGTGTTGTCCATGTCCTTCGAGAAATTGATCTGCGTGGAATTCAGGTGCTCCAACCCGCCGCCGGTCTTGGGCCAGACATGGAACAGGAAATAATAGTCCTTGAACGGGGCGGCCTGTGCGCCACTGCCAGCCACTGGTTGGAAGATGGGGACGATGGCGCCGACGACTTTCTGCAAGTCAGTCGTGAACTGCGCCGTGTCCTTCCCGCCCATGACGTCGTGGAAGATGATGTGATACGTGCTCCCAAGCACCGCAAAGTCTTTTTCGATGAAGTCGGAGATTTCGATAGGGGCATCGGCGAACCAATCATAGTTTTCCGCGCGAAATGTGTGCTCGGAGGTGTGCTCCATGCCCGTGGCCACTTTCCAGCCGGAAGGCGCGTCAATGGAAAGCTCGATCGGGCGCTCCTTGCCGCCGACAAGATACATCCAGGTGGCGGGCCCGGCGATGAAGGCGTGGCGGTCGTCGTACTGGCCCACGTTGTTTTGCAGTGTGTTGACGTAGACCTGGTAATCGACGGCTACGCCGGTAGCGCCCGCCAGTTCAATGCGCCACGTCTGGTTGTCCGTCTTCCGCCAGGCCAACTCCCGCCCATCCGCGCTGTGGGCGCGAAAACGTTGCACGTTGGCGGCGTAGTTCTCGATGCCATACGCGCCCGGCGCCCAGTCGGGCATGGCGAAGTCAGCGGTGGCCCCACTGAGCGCGTCGGCGCGCACGGTGACGTCCATCAGATGCGTGTTGGGGCGCTCAAAGCGTAGTTGGTATTGGAGTGGACCAGGCCCCGCAGCGATTGAAGACGCCACGAAGAAAAATAGGGCGGCAAGCCTCGAAGCATGAATCACGCGGCGCAGCAACATGAATCCTCCAAAGTACCCAGGCAGGGATCACCGGCCATCCAACGGCGCCGGAATTCTATCAGTTTTCCCGTGCCATTCGCCGCAACAGAAGACGCCGCAGTCCTCCGTTTTGTTCAGTGAAGATGGTCTGACGCTATAACCCCCCGCCGGGTGTGCCTCCGCCCGTGGTGATTCCTGCCTTGCCACCGACTGGCCCAAAATTTGTCATTTCGACCGGAGGGACGGTGTTTTTCGCCGTCCCGGAGTGGAGAAATCCCTCCTCGACTCCTGAATTCGGGGCAAATCTGTAGTGGGCCACTTTCCAGCTGGCGCACTCAGTGGACAGGATTGCCATCAGCGTCAATCTTGTGGACTTCGCCGATGTTCAGCTCGCGGATCCCCGCTTCGACTTTGTTCATGTCCCCCACTATTACCCAGATGAGGTGGCTGGGCAGGATGTACTTCCTGGCGATTTCGTTTGCGCTGTCTGGTGTAATCGCCAGCACCTTCTGCGTATAGGTGTTGTAAAAGTCTTCAGGCAAGTTGTACTGGAGAATCGTGCTGTAAGCGCCGGAAAGTTGCTGCACCGTCTCAAACGTTCCCGGCAGGCCCAGCGTGGCGTTGGACTGCTCGTCTTTAAGCTCCGCCTCCGTAATCGGTTTGCCGCCCACAATGTTTTTATACTCCGCCACCAGCTCGGCCAAGGACTCTTTTGTCTTGTCCGTCTGTACCGGAGAAATACTGAAGTAGGGGCGTTCGCCGCGTGCTGGCAGCAGCCGCGAGCGCACACCGTAGGACCAGTGTTTGTCCTCGCGCAGATTCATATTGATGCGCGAACTGAAGTTTCCGCCGAACATGTCGTTCACCATATCCAGCGGCACTTCGTCGGGATCGTTGTACGCCGGCGCCAGTTGCGCTGCGACAATCAAACTTTGTCCCGAACCCGGGCGGTCCATCACATACACCACATCTTTTTCCGGCTCGGGCACCTGCGGGATGTTCATCTTGGCCACTTCCCCTGCCTTCCACGAGCCGAACAGCTTTTCGAGCTTTGGCGTAATTTCGGCCAACGTCGTATCGCCAACGATAAGCAACGTGGCGTTGTTCGGTTTGTACCAGGCGTCGTGGAATTTGGCCAGGTCCTCGCGGGTCATCTTGCTCACGCTGGATTCCGTGCCTGTGCCAACGAAAGCCCCGGTGTACGGATGCCCTTTGCCGTAGAGCAGCGTAGGCACCACACGCAGAGCCATGGATGTAGGCGTAACCTTCTCCCGCTGAATGGCCGCAAGGCGGTCTTTCTGCAAGCGCGCGAACTCCTTCTGCGGGAAGGCCGGATGCAGGATCAGATCGGCATAAATTTCCAGGGCCTTGTCCATATTGATCTTGAGGGCGTTGAGATCCACGGAAGCGAAGTCCAGATCGGCGCCGGCGGAGAATTCGGCGCTCAGCGATTCCAGTTCTTCGCCGATTTTCAGCGAATCGCGTGTCGGCGTGCCTTCTTCGAGCATGCGCTGCGCGAAGCTGCAGGTTCCCCGGGCGTCCGCCGGGTCTGCGGCGTAACCACTCTCCACCAGCAGCGAGAAGTTTACTACCGGCGCCGAGTGGCGCTCCGCGAGCACGATTTTCAAGCCGTTCGAGAGCGTAGCCTTCTGCATTGGTGGAAGATTCAGCGACATCGCGGAGCCGAGCGCAGGCTCCTTCGAGCGATCGATGGGGGCCGTTGTTTTAAAATTGCTGGGATATGGTTGTACTTCCAGTATGTAATCGCCGTCGCTCAGCCACTCGTTCGCGGCCTTCTTCACCGTGGCGGGTGTGGCTGCCTGGACCCACTTGAGATATTCCTTGTAACATTCCGGATTCCCCGCATACGTCTGGCAGCGCGCCAGAGTATCACTTTTGCCGCCGAAGCCGCCGATGCGCTCCATGGTCCGCACGTTTTGGCCGAAGATTTGTGTCTTGGCCAGTTGCAGCTCGGCTTCGGTGGGTCCGTTCTTCAGGAAATTTTGCAGTTCCTCGTCCGCCGCCGTTTCCACTTTCTTCAGGTCGCCCCCCGGCTTCGCCGTCAGCGTGAGATAAAACTGCCCGGCGATTTCGCTGTTGTTATCGCTTGCAGTGGCGCTCGTAGCTATCTGATCTTTATATACCAGGCGCTTGTAGAGCCGCGAAGTCTTGCCCGCGCCCAGAATCTGTGCCGTCAGATCCAGCAAGGCCTCTTCCGGTGAACCTGCCTGCGGCACGTTCCACACGCGATAAAGCCGCGCTTGCGGCACGCGATCCTGCACCCAGTCCCGGTGCGTGCCGGTCCGTTTGGCAACCCATACTTCTTGGTGGTCAATCGGCGGGCCCGGCGGGATTCCGCCGTAATATTTTTCCACTTTTTGCCGCGCTACTTCTGGAGTGATGTCGCCCGCGATCACCAGCGTAACGTTGTTCGGGCCGTAGTACGTCTTGAACCATTCCTGCACGTCACTCAAGGACGCCGCATCCAGGTCTTTCATCGAACCAATGGTCGTCCAGGAATAAGGATGCCCCACCGGATACGTGTTCTCTGCCAGGAGTTGCCGGGTAACCCCGTACGGTTGGTTTTCGCCCTGGCGTTTTTCGTTCTGCACCACGCCGCGCTGGAGATCGAGTTTTTTCTGGTCCAGCACGCCCAGCAAATGGCCCAGGCGGTCGCTTTCGGCGAACAGCACATAGTCGAGCATCGACGTCGGCACATTTTCAAAATAATTGGTGCGATCACTGTTCGTGGTGCCGTTCAGGTCTGTGGCCCCGATGCGTTCCATCGCATTGATGTAGGTGTAATTGAAGTTCTCGCTGCCGCTGAACATCAGGTGCTCGAACAAGTGGGCAAAGCCGGTCTTTCCCGGCTTCTCGTTCTTCGATCCCACGTGGTACCACGAGTTCACGGCCACAATCGGGGCCTTGTGGTCCTCGTGGACCAGCAATGTCAGGCCATTGTCGAGCACAAACTTCGTGTAGGGGATGTCCGGGACGGGGATTTTCGTGCTCGACGCGGCGGCCACGGGCGCGTGCGCCTTCGCTTTTTGAGCAGAATCAGACTGGGCGTTCGCCGGAATGCACCGCAAAAACACCACGATTAGGACGGCGAGCAAACTCGCCAAGCCCTGCAACTTTGCTTTTCTCAAGGTATGCCTCCGGCACACACATATCTCTACCCCACTGAATGGACGGCTCATCGGGTGACTATGTTAGCAAATAATCTTCGACTTCGAAGCCGTCGCTATCGACCACTGCAAATGTAGTGTCCTAGCGTGTCATTCCGAGCGGAGCGAGGAATCTGCTTTTCCCCTATGCAGAGAGGACCAATCCTCCTCCTGTACTTCCCTCTTCGCGCTGTGCGAGACTCACAGTTTGCGGAGGCGTAGCGTTCATGAAACTCCAGGAACTTGCTCAAAAACTCGGTTGCCGCTTGGAAGGCAATCCCTCAATCGAAATTACCGGCGTCGCCGGAATTGATCACGCCCTATCCGGACAGGCGACATTCCTGGCCAACCGCCGTTATTCGCCCCAACTCAAGACGACCCAGGCCTCTGCCGTGTTCCTTGAAGACGGCGTGGCGCTCGAACGCGCCCCCGGGCTCGCGCCGCTGGCAGCTTTGCGCACGGGCAATCCCTACCTCGCGTTTGCGCAGGCCATTGAGCTGTTCTATCAGCCCCCAGCTTACTCACCCGGAGTGCACCCAACCGCGGTTATCGCCGCTTCAGCGCGGATTGGCGCCCGCGCGCATATTGGCCCCTATTGTTTTGTGGATGAAGACGTGGAGATTGGCGCGAACGCGGTGCTGCATAGCTTTGTGACCCTCTACCGTGGCGCCAAAATCGGCGCGCATTTCTTCGCCCACGCGCATGCGGTGGTGCGCGAATACTGCCGCATCGGTGATCGCGTGATCCTCCAAAACGGCGTTGTCATCGGTGGAGATGGCCTGGGCTTTGCCAAGCGCGCCGACGGCACCTGGCACAAAATGGCGCAGTCGGGCCCCGTAATTCTGGAGGACGACGTCGAGGTGCAAGCCAACGCCTGCATTGACCGCGCCACCGTAGGCGAAACGCGCATCGGCCGCGGCACAAAGATTGATGACCTGGTGCTGGTGGGCCACGCTTCGCAGGTCGGCGCAAACACCATGCTCTGCGGTCAGGTTGGCCTGGCGGGCTCCACACACGTAGGTGACAACTGCATCCTGGCAGGCCAGGTCGGCACGGCAGGCCATCTGACCGTGGGCGACGGCGCGGTGATTACCGCGCAGAGCGGCGTCCCCAACGATGTCCCAGCGCGCGCGCTCTATTCCGGCTATCCGGCGGTGGAGAATCGCCAATGGCTGAAGATGATGGCCGCTCTCAATCGTCTGCCGGAATTGCAGCGCCGCGTCCAGCTGTTAGAGGCGGAGTCGGGGGCGCAGGGAGAAAAGTGAGTGGTTGACGCCGGCTCTTCGTGGATTGCCCCTTGTTTGTTGAGCAGATTCAGCAAAATATTGTCATCCTGAGGCAATCCTCGTCGGATTGCCGAAGGACCTCAACGGATGAGTCGTGCATGATGTTTCAGTCGAGATCCTTCGGGCCACACTGCGCGCCCGAAGGATGACACCGATTACTGTAGATGATAAACATTCAGTAATATACTTTGTGAGGCATTTAGGAAGGCAATTTTCGTTGCAGACTACCGGGCCTCCGGAAACCCCAGAGGCTGCTGCTCGGGCGGTAGTGCCGCTGCCAACTCGTCATGCAAGCGCTTCGTCAGCGCGTCGCGCTGCTCAAACGTGTATTGCGACGCATCAATGGGCGCCAGAAACTCCACCACAATGTTCCCCGGCTTGATATTCAACTTGCGCTTCTCCATCACGCGATGCGCGCCGGAGCACGCAATCGGCACGATCGGCACACCCGCCTTGATGGCCATCACCGCGGTTCCCTTCTTCAGCTCCTGCAAGCGACCATCGCTGCTACGCGTGCCTTCCGGGTAGATCAGGAACGATTGCCCCGCGCGAATTGCGTCCGTGGCTTTTTCCATGCTGACAATGGCGGAATCGCGGTCCGAACGGTCCACGGGAATGAAGTGCGCCAGATAAAACGCCTGGCCCACAATCGGATATTGAAAGAGCGAGCGTTTCAGCAGAACAGCGATGCGCCGCGGAATGGACCACACCACCGCCGGCGCGTCCGCGGAGCTGGTGTGATTCGCGGCAAATATGCACGTGCCGGACGGGATGCGCTCCAGTCCCTTGACGTGGACGCGCACGCCCACGCAACGCACGAAAAACATTACGCCGCCCACACCAGCCCAGTACAGCGGAGCAATATGGCGGGTAACGAAGGTGTAGATCAATAGCGGCGGCCCCGCCACCAGGATGTACAGCGTCACAAAAACGCAGATGAAAACTCCACGCAGCATGCTCTAGGAAAAACTCTCTCCAATCCTCGACGCCCGGTCAAGTGCTCCTTCAGCGATTCCTAGCAGTGACCGGATCGGTGCCGCCATGCAGGATGCCCTCACGAATGCGCCGCGCGCGATCGCCGGCATTCGCACTTTCCGCAACCTGGTAAAACGTTTCGCGCTGCTCGCCGAGCCGAATCTCGATGTTTTGTTCCTTGTCGTCGCGGCGCACGCGCAGGTGCAATGTGTCGCCCGGTTTTTGCTGGCTGAGCCAGCGTTCCGGCCTGCGCGGAGCCTCGCCATTGTTCCAACGCACAATCTCGTCGCCCACAAGGAGTCCGCTCTTCGCCGCGGGGCCATCCGCATCTACGGACCGTACTGTCCAGGGGCCGTTGGGGTCGCGTTCCGCCGTGAAACCCATTGCCGCGTGAATGATTTCCCGTTGGTGCAATTCCAGGCCCGCGCGCGCCAACAGGTCGGTGTAGGGCAGGGGCTCCGCGCCGCTCACGTATTTGCCGAAGAAATCTTCCAACGCAGCACCGCTCACCTTCTCCGCGGTCACCCGTATGTCCAGGCTGTCGCGATAAAACTTCCCCTCTTTGGCGAATTCCCGATTCATCGCACGGAGCACGTCGTCGAGGCTCTTCTGGTTGTCCGTGCGGTCGCGAATCACGATGTCCAGCAGAACGCCCAGCACTTGGCCCTTGGTGTAGTACGAAACACTGCGCTGCGGCTGGTTGTAGAGCGCGTACTTCTCCAGCCAGGCATCCAGGCTGGATTGTTCTGCGCTTTGCCACTGCTCCGCGGGCCGGCCTTCGAGCTCGCTGATCTGGCCGCTGAGGTCCTGGTAAAACTCCCGCCTGCTCCACAGTCCCGTGCGCACCAGCGCGTAAGAAGCGTACGTGTTGGTGACGCCTTCGGCAAACCACAGCGCCCGCGTGTACATCTCGTGCGCGAAGTCAACTGGCTCCAGCGAGGCAGGGCGGATGCGCTTGACGTTCCACGCGTGAAAGAATTCGTGCGCCGCGACGTTTTGCAGGTACGACGCCGATGTCACGTAGATCGCCGCGCAATTGGCGTGCTCCATGCCGCCGCCCGCGCCATTGGTAGCTTTCCCCATGTGAAAAATAAAGGTGTAGTGGTCGTACGGGGCGCCGTCCATCAGTTTGACTTCGTAAGTGACGATCTTGCGCAAGGACTTCTCCACATCGGACCGCTTCCAGTTGTCCCCGTGAATTACCACGCGCACCGTCGGCGTCACATCGGACAGTGTGAACTCCTCGAATTTCGACGCCTCAATCGGCGCGTCGGCAAGCGCGTCGTAGCTGGCCGCTTGTAACAGGTATGTTTGCCCCTGCAGGGCCCCGCCGCTCAGCGTTTCCGAAGCCACGCGCCACTGCCCCGGCACGTCGCTGAGCGTGATGGCGCTCTTTTCCGCGCGCCGCTCTGGCACATACAGCAGAATCATCGCCGGATTGATGAAAGCGTGCTCCTCGTTGAGTTGGCTATCGAACGGGCCGGGATCGTCCCAAAACGTGTCGTAGCGCACGGTGACCGTGCCGCTGCCCTTTACGTGCCAGGTCAACTTGTCCAACTTCTCGATGGGCACGCTTTTGCCTTCCACAAAGGCCTGCACTCGCTGCACGTGGCTGCTGAAATCGCGAATCTGGTAAAGCGCGTTCCACGCGGCCATTTGCAGCTTCAAGTCATCTTTTACATCGGGAATCTCGACGGAAACGTGAAACACGTGCTGTTCCGGATGAGCGAGGGAAACGGTGTAGTGGATTTCCGCGCGTGATGCCGGAGGAGAAACCAGCAGCAGGCAGACCACCGCCGCCGCGGCTGCATATGGCAACCTTCGCGCCTTCAGCGTCACTTGGTCTGGGCCCCGGCGGAAATTTGTTTTGCCGCCAATTTCTTCAGAAGCTTTTCGCACAAGCCATCAAAGTTACCATTGGACATCACCAGCAGCAAATCGCCGCAGCGCGCTTCGGCGGCAAGAAAATCCGCGATTGCGTCCGCCCCCGGCAAAACACGCGCGTCCTTGCCCATGCCGCGAACGGCGGCAGCCACCGTTTCCGGGTCCAGCCGCTGCTCTTCACTCAGTTGCCCCGCGCGATGTACGCTGCCCAGCAGCACGCGATCGCCCAGCGCCAGCGCTGGTGGCAAGGCGTCCTGAAAAACGCGGCGTCGCATGGAATTCGACCGCGGCTCCAGAATCGCCCACAACCGGCGGCCCGGCCAGCGCAACCGCGCGGCTTCAATGGTGGCGCGCACCGCGGTCGGATGATGCGCGAAATCGTCCACCACCACGATGCCGTCCACCTCGCCCTTCACATCCATGCGACGCCGCACGCTTTGAAACGTTTCCAGCGCCTGCCCTGCGGTTTCGCCCCTGATTCCACGTCCCTGCGCCACCACTAGCGCCGCCAGCGCATTCAATACGTTGTGGTGGCCGGTGGCAGCCAGCCGAAATCCGCCATAAGCCTTGCCCTTGTATTTGACGCGAAACTTCATGCCATCGCCGTCAGCTTGCACGTCCGCAGCACACCAGTCGTTGCCGCTCTCCAGGCCATACGTAATCACGGGGCAAAAGGCTTTTTCCGTGGCGTGGCGCAGCGCTTCGCCGGCGGCTGGGTCGCCCCAGACGATGATGCGCCCGCGCCGCGGCACCAGGTTCACCAGCCGCCGAAACGCCAACTGGTAGGCGTCGAAATCCGCGTAAATATCGGCGTGATCGTATTCCAGCGAAGTGATGATCAGGTCATCCGGATGGTAGTGGAAAAATTTCGCGGCCTTGTCCCAATACGCGGAGTCGTACTCGTCGCCTTCCAGGATGAACTCTTCGCCGCCGCCAAGACCGTAACTTTTGCCGAAGTTTTCGGCGATGCCGCCCACCAGGAAATTCGGCTTCTTCCCTGCTACGTGAAAAATCCAGGCGAGCATGGCCGTCGTCGTGGTCTTTCCGTGTGTGCCGCTGACCACGATGGAATGTTTTCCTGGCAGAAATTCCTCTTCCAGAATTTCCGGCAGCGAATGGTATTTCAGCTTGCGGTCGAGCATCTCCTCGATTTCCACGTTGCCGCGAGAAAGAACGTTCCCCACAACCACGAGGTCTGGGGCAGGCGTAAGATTCGCAGCATCAAACTTCGCCGAGAACGGGATGCCCAGCGATTCAAGCAGCGTGGACGCCGGCGGGTACACGCCCGCATCTGAGCCGCTCACGTGATAGCCGCGTTCGCGCAACATTCCGGCCAGGGGCGCCATCGCCGAACCCCCAATCCCGATCATGTGAATGTGCTTTACCTTCGCCAAGTAAGAATCCCCAGTCTATTCGGTCACTGCCGGTTCCAGAATTTCGAGTGTGCCTTCGCCCTTGGCTTGCAGTTGGGCGCGCACGCCCAGCGGAATCGTCAGCATGGGCCGCTTGGTATGGCCGATCGCCGCGCCGTAAACGATGGGAACGCCCAGCGGCCCCAGAATTCGCTCGCAAATTTCAGGAATGGTAGGGCTGCCTGCCACCGCAGCGTCCCCGTCAGAGAAATCTCCCAGCACAATGCCATGCACGTCCTGCAATTTCCCCGCCTGCCATAAGTGCCGTAGCACGCGATCCACTTGATACGGCTTCATCCCGCGATCTTCCAGAACCAGGATCGCTTCCTGCGTGTCCGGTTCCCAGCCAGTTCCCAGTGTCGTTTGCAGCATCGTCAAGCAGCCCCCGACGATGTGCCCCGTAGCGCTTCCCGTGGCCATACTCTCGCCGCGCAGCGGAATACTCCAGTTGGATTTCGTTTCGCGGACAACTTGCAGAAAAGTTCCCTCGTCGTAGCCTGATGGCTGATTGGCCCCGTGATTAAAACCCGCGGCCACCATGGGGCCGTAAAATCCGGTCCAACTGTGCACCTGGTAAAGCAACACTTGGATGACCGTCAGGTCGCTGTAACCAACAAGGCACTTCGGGCCGAAGAGCGACGTGCCCAATCTGAGATCAACAAGGTAGTTCGCGCCGTAGCCCCCGCGCGTGGCAATCACGCCGTCAACGCTCTTGTCGTGAAAGGCCTTGCGGAACACCTTGATGAGTTCCTCATGCCGCCCGGCGAAATAACCTTGCGGCGGAAGCGGCGGCAACTCTTCCACCTCATAGCCAAGCCGGCGCAGTTCCGCCACACCCGCGGCAACTGCGGCAGGCTCTGCGGGTGACGATGGCGAAACTACCGCTAGTCGGGCGCCCTTGCGCAGGGCCTTGGGCTTTTGCAAGAGAACAGACCGGCGCTTCATTCGTGGCGTCCTTCGACCGGAACCACCTCGGTCACCACACCCTGCCGGTTCAGTTGTTGCACAATCTGTTCCTGCTGGTGCACACTCACGTCCGCTTCAAATTCCACTATGGAGTTCGTGCCGGCCATCGAAACACGAAAATGATTCATCACCACCTTCAACCTGGCCATCAGTTGCTGAATTTCTGTAGCGACATTCTCCGCGTGGCTGGTGGTGAACCGGAACACCCTAACCCGGGCCTTCAGGTGCAACCTCTCCGCACCCCAGCTCAGCACCACCAGTCCAAACAACACAATCCCCGTTGCGGCAGCGGCTACTTTATACATCCCCCCGCCCGCCGCCATGCCGATGGCTGCCTCAACGAAAATCGTCGCGGCGGTGGTCATCCCAAGAAGCCCCGCGTTGTCTTT
>Ga0209415_10014209_pt1 | contig 13020 bp, 9 predicted proteins | sample PeaSoiSIISIP2007_FD_187696 | JGI IMG/M metagenome (GOLD analysis project Ga0209415, IMG submission 187696) | Peat soil microbial communities from Weissenstadt, Germany - SII-SIP-2007 (SPAdes) (version 2) | ecosystem: Environmental > Terrestrial > Soil > Wetlands > Peat | place: Germany...
GCGCCCATTCCGAGCCGCGACCACAGGGAGCGGTGTTCAGGAGTTTTTCACCAACCTCTGCCAGCCTGCGGCGGGTTGCCAACCCGCTTTGTCTTATTCGCAAGCGACGAACAGCCCGCTGGCGCTACATATATTTGCATCGCGACGCCAGCAGCCCCGTGGCCTCGTCCAGATCGATATCCGCGATCAGCATCCCCTCTTCACCGTAAGGCTGGTAGCAGAGCAGAGTCCCATCCGGCCGCACCACCGCCGAAGTGCTCGGCGAATCGGCGCTCGAGCAGTTCACCGTGGCGAAATAGCAGGTATTCTCCGCCGCGCGGCACAACGCGGCTTTCTCATGGAAAGTGCTCAAGGGATCGGCGAAAGTTGTAGGCACGAAGCCGCCGGGCTCGGCTTCGTGGAAATGAGGATGGAACACGATCTGCGCGCCGCGCCGTGCGGACCAGCGAACCGTCTCCGGATAGCGCCAGCCTTCATGGCAGATCGCGATGCCGAAGGTCAGCGGACCGGTCTTGAAAACCTGGCGTCCGGAGCCGGGCGTATAGAGGCCCTCCTCGGAAGGATCGATTTGCACTTTGTCCTGAAAACCGGCGATGCTTCCGTCCTGATTCACGACCAACGCAGAGATGACCAGTCCTTCGTCGACGACCCTTTCCGTGCCGAGAATCACCGCGATGTTCGCCTTCCCGGCGGCGGCCGCAACCGAGCACCAGGCCCGTTCGAGGAACGCCGGATCGGGCGGAGGAATGTGCTTGCCTTTCGCGCGGTAGCCGGGAATGTAGCATTCCGGAAAACAGACGATGCCGGCGCGCTCCCTCGATGCCTGTGCAATGGCTTGCTCGGCCAGCGCGACCGACTCTTCGGGAGTCGCGGGAAACCGGATGTTGGCGAGCGCGATTCGAAACAGGTTCACGATGTTAGCTTCCTTTATTTCGCCGCTTTTCAGCAACATCGCACTTTCATCCACCGCGCCTGGAGGAAACCTTAGTTTATAGGCGAGGGCGTGGGATGATAACGGGCATGCGGATTTGTCGATTGCTGTTCTTCTGGGCATGCGTCGCGGCGGTGGGGCAAAGCGTAAAACTTGACCTTGCGGCGCTGGAGGCTGCGGCGAAGGAGGAAATCGAGGCGACGAAGACGCCTGGGGCGGCGATCGGGGTCGTCAGCCACGGCCGGTTGATTTATGCGCACGGATTCGGAACGTCGAATCTGGAGACGGGCGCGCCGGTGACCTCCGCGACGCTGTTCCGGCTGGGGTCGACCACGAAAATGCTGACGGCGGCCGCCGTCGCGACGCTTGCGGCCGAGGGGAAGCTGGAGTTCGAGGACACGGTGGGCAAGCACGTGCGGGGGCTCGATCCGGCGATTGCGGCGCTGACCGTGAATCAGATCCTGAGCCACACTTCGGGACTGAAGGATGCAGCAGTGATGAACGGCCGGCACGACGTTGCGGCGCTGGGTGAGGAGATCAGGGCGTGGACGTCAGACTGGCTGTTCACGAAGCCGGGCGCGATTTATTCCTATGCAAATCCCGGCTATTGGCTGGCGGGATTCGTGGCGGAATCGATCGCCGGGAAGCCGTATGCGGATGTGATGGAGGAGCGAGTGTTCTCGGCGGTGGGCATGACGTCGACGACGCTGCGGCCCACGATGGCGATGACCCGCGAGCTTTCGCAGGGGCACGACATGGTGGACAACAAAATCTCCGTGCTGCGGCCGGCGCCGGATAATGCCGCGAACTGGCCTGCCGGATCGGTGTTTTCCAATCTTGCCGATCTGTCCCGCTTTGTCACCGCGACGATGGACGAGGGCAAGCTCGATGGGAAGCCTGTTTTTTCACCCAAGGTGGTGAAGGCGCTGACGACGCCACACGCGGATATTCCGGGCTCGCAATCGAAGTACGGTTATGGGCTCGACCTGGAGAACCGCGGAGGGTTCCTGGTGTGGACACACGGAGGGTCGCGCGCCGGGTATGGTTCGTTTATCGCGATGATGCCTTCCTTGCACGCGGGACTGATCGTGCTGTGCAATCGGACCGGAGAGAATCTGCCGAACACGCGGGCGAGGATCATGGCGATGCTCGGCGAGCCGCTACGCGGGGGTGTGCCTGTGCAGGAGAAGGAGATTCCGACGAGCGAGTTCGGGAGGTATCTGGGATCGTATCGGAACGGCGACGCGACGGTGCAGATTGTGACGCGCGCCGGAAAACTGTTTTTCCGGCAGATGGAGTTGCGTAAAGGCGACGAGGGATGGTTAGTGATGAAGACCGCCGACGGAAGGACGGCCGGGCGAGTTTTTCCGGTTGCGGGGCCGGACGGAAGGATCGAGTATCTGCATGTAGGCGGGCGGTCGTCGGTAAGAGTACAGTGACTCTCGTTATCGAATGGCTTCGGTGGTTTGGGAATCGAACCAATGGACGCGTTCTGGGCGGATGCGGAACCAGGCCAGGCTATCGATCCCGGCGCGCGTGCCGGCAGGGGCGCGCAGAGTCACGAAAGCTTCGTCGAACGACAGGCGGATGAGCGTTTCATTGCCCAGATCCTCCGTGACCCAGACGCGGGCGGGCGTCCAGCCGGGCTGTTCGGCCATGGAGAAATCGACGTCTTCGGGGCGAATGCCGAGCGTGAGGTCGCGGCGAGCGCCGGTCAGCGCGGGCAATTCGATGGACAAGCCGGCGCGGTGAAAAATTCCGGATTCCGCTGTGCCAGGGAGCAAATTCATCGCCGGGCTGCCGACGAATCCGGCGACAAACAGATTCGCGGGACGGTGATAAATCTCCGGCGGCGTCGCGTACTGCTGAAGAAGGCCGTCCTTGAGGATCGCGATGCGGCTGGCTAAGGTCATGGCCTCGACCTGATCGTGCGTGACGTAGAGGGTGACGACGGCGAGCTCGTGTTGCAGGTGTTTCAACTCGGCGCGCATGTCGATGCGGAGACGGGAATCGAGGTTGGAGAGAGGCTCGTCCATCAGGAACGCCTGTGGGCGGCGGATGATGGCTCGGGCCAGAGCCACGCGCTGGCGTTCGCCTCCGGAAAGCTGCTTGGGCTGGTTGCGCAGCAGATGGGCCAGGCCGAGGCGCGCGGCGACCTTTTCAACCTCGGCGGAGATTTCGGAAGAGGGACGGCGGCGGACGCGCAGAGGATAGCCGATGTTTTGGGCCACCGTCATGTGCGGATAAAGCGCGTAGCCTTGAAAGACCATGGCCACATCGCGGCGGCTGGGATCGAGTTGGGTGATGTCGCGATCATGGAGGCGGACGACGCCTTGATCGGGCTCTTCGAGACCCGCGATGATGCGGAGCAGCGTCGATTTGCCGCAGCCGGACGGGCCGAGGAGGACCACGAATTCTCCGTCGCGGGTTTCGAGCGTCACTCCGCGGAGCGCGTCTCTCGCGCCGAATCGTTTGGTGATGTTTTCGACGCGGAGGCTCATTTTATCGCGCCTAAGGAAAGGCCGCGGACGAAATAGCGCTGCGCGGCGGAGGCGAAAATCAGAACGGGCAGGATGGCCACGACGCCGGCGGCGCTCATGGCGCCCCATTGAATTTCGTATTGCGTGACGTGCGAGGCGATGCCGACGGGGAGGGTCATGGCGGATTGGGTTTGCGAGAGAATCAGCGCGAATAAAAATTCGTTCCAGGCCACGATGAGGCAGAAAACGGCGGTCGCGGCGAGGCCGGGTCGAACCAGAGGCAGCACGATGAGCAGCAGGACGCCGAGGCGCGATTCGCCGTCGAGCAAAGCCGCTTCTTCAATCTCGCGCGGCAGATCCTCGACGAAGCCGCGCATCATCCAGACGACGAAGGGCAGGTTGAGGCCGACGTCGACCAGGATGAGGCCGGCGAGCGAATTCAGCAGGTGGATTTCGCGCAGCATGAGGAACATCGGAATGATGGTGACGATGGGCGGAAGCATGCGGTTCGACAGAATCCAGAAGCTGATGCCGCGGGACCAATCGCCCGGCCAGCGGAAACGTGCGAGTCCATAGGCGGCGGGGAGGCCCAGGGCGAGCGCAATCAGCGTGGAGCAGGTGGAGACGATCAGGGAGTTGAGGAAGTAGTGGCCGAAGGCATCGTGCGCGAAGATTCCAGCGTAATGGCGGAGGGTCGGGGTGAAAGTGAACCAGACCGGCGGCGATGCGAACTGGTCGATTTCGGTTTTGAGGGAGATGGTGATGAGCCAGTAGATCGGAGCGAGGGCGAAGGCCATGGCCAGCAGCGCGGCCGAGTACTTGAGGATCGTCTTCATGAGATTTTCATGAGGCGCATCAGGCCGCGCGCGGCCAGCGTGGTGATGACCAGGCCGACGAACGACATCGCGGCGGCGTAGCCGAAGTTCGAGAATCGAAATGCGGTGCGGTAGATGTAGAGGCTGGCCGTTTCGGTGGCGGAGCCCGGGCCTCCTTGCGTAAGGATGAAGATCTGGTCGAAGATGCGAAGCAGGTCCATGGCGCGGAGCAGGAGCGCGAGAAGAATGGTCGGCTTGAGCAATGGCAGGACGACGTCGCGCAGGGTTCGCCAGTAGCCTGCGCCGTCGACGCGGGCGGCTTCGAGAGGTTCCGAAGGGATCGATTGCAGCCCGGCGGTCAACAGTAGAAACAGGAACGGGGTCCACTGCCAGACGTCGACCAGGATTACAGAGAGCATGGCTGAGGTTCGGCCGCTGGTCCAGGTGAGATTTGCGGTGTGAAATCCAAGTTGACGGAGCATGCCGTTGAGGACGCCGAATTCGGGGTTGTAGATCAGACGCCAAATGACGGCGGCGACCACGGGAGGCAATAGCATCGGCGCGAGGAGGCTGACGCGAACCAACGCGCGGCCGTGGGCTAGCGAATCGACCAGCAGGGCCAGCGCGAGGCCGAGAAAGAATTCGAGCGTGAGCGCGGCGAGCGCATAGAACAGCGTCTGGCCAGCGGCGACGGTGAACAGGCGGTCCTGAAAAAGCCGCGTGTAGTGTTCGAAGGTGAAGCCTCGGGCGTCGCTGAGGCTCACTTTAATAAGGTAGAGCAGAGGATAGATAGAGAGCGCGGCGAGCACCAGCAACGCCGGCGCGACCCAGACCAGGCCTGGAGGCAGGCGGCGCGTCATTTGCTTCTTTCGAGAATGGCCGCGATTTCGCGATTCGCCTGCTGCATGGCGCCTTCGGCCGAGATTGCGCCGGAGTTAGCCTGCGACAGCGCGACACCGAAAGCATTTTCGATTTCGTTCCATTGCGCGGTGCGCGGACGGGGGCGGGCTCCTTCGAGCGCGGCCAGTTGCGCGGGGAAGGCGCGGAATTTCTTGACCAGGCCGGGGGAAAGAAATACGCTGCGGCGCGTGGGGGGATTCCCGCGCAGTGCGGCGTGGGTCAACTGCGGGGCGTCAGTGGCCCAGTAGATAAAATCGAACGCGGCGTCGCGATGAGGCGAAGCCGAAGGCACGGCGAGCAGCCATGAACCCAACTCCGCAACACCCGGAAGGCGCGCCGAGGGCATTTGGGCGAACTCGATTTTGCCGGGAACTTTCGATTTTGAAGGATCGTCCATCGCGGCGATCCAGGCGGGCCAGTTGATGCTCATCGCGGCGGTGCCTTCGAGCAGGTGCGCCGAAACCTCGTCGGCGTTGAAGCCAGCGTAGCCCGGAGGCGAAACCTTGCCGAGTTCGAGCATGAAGCGGAGCGCGTCGATGACCTCGGGACTCGCGAGACTGGGCTTGCCTTGCGCGTCGAAAATATCGCCGCCAAAGGCCCACAGCAGAGGCATGAAATCGGTGACGGCGGAATTGCCGGGCGCGGCGCGCATCACGTAGCCGTACATCTTTTCGCCGGTGCCGATGGTCTGCGCGGCTTTCAGAACGTCTTGCCAGCGGTCGGGCGGGCCCAGCTTGTATTTTTCAAAAAGGTCCTTGCGATAGAAGAAGAGCTGGGAATTACCTACATAAGGCAGCGCGTAAAAAGTTCCCGCGTTGCGGCAGACGGCGAGAGTGCTGGCCAGGAAGTCGGTATCGGGCGGACGCGGCAGCGGAGTGAGACCATTTTCGGCGACCAGCTTGGGAAACCAGGGGTCGTCCATCATGATGACGTCGTAGGCGCCAGTGCGGCTTTGGAGATCGAGCGATTCTTTTTCGAAGAGGTTGGCGTAGGGAAGCTCGACGACCTCGATGCGGGTGTTGTGGATCTCGCCCCACTCGCGCGCGGCGGCCTTGAGCGCGCTGCCTTCAACGCCGGCGTTCACGGCGATGGTGAGCGTATTGTTCGAACCGGAGCGAGAGCAGCCCGCGAGCAATACCAATGCCGCGCTCAGGACGAAACGCATTTATACGTCGACCCACTGGCGTGAGGCGACGGAGGCGAGCACGGCGTCGAGCACGGACTGGCAGCGGACGCCGTCGGCGAAGGAGGGCGAGCGGGTTTGCCCCATGCGGACACTCTCGACAAATTGCCAGGCCTGATCGTAGCGGTAGCCCCAGCGCGGATCGTGGGCGTGAATGTCGCGAGGCGAGCCGGAGATTTTCAGGAGTTTTTCCGGCACGTCGACGTGGTCCAGCAGGCGGGCCGCGTCTTTGGCCGCATCTCCCAGCGAGACCATCAGGCCGCAGGGATCCTGAAGCGAAAACACCGCCGTGCCCTGGGTCCCGTAGACCTCGATAAAAAGATTTTCGGTGATGCCCGCGCCTCGGCCGGCGCAGACGCGCGACATTTCGAAGATACCGGTGGCGCCGCTGGAGAAATTGGCGAGGAACGCAGACCAGTCCTCAACATCGGAAGCAGGATCGTCGCGAAAGCGGCGGTCCGTGGCTGAAAGGGACGCGATGGGCCCGGCGACCAGCTCGACCATATGTATGAGATGCGAGCCGATATCGGCCAGCACGCCCGATCCGGCCTGCGCTTTGGTCGACCGCCAGCCGAGCAAGTGACCCGAGAGAGCCATTTGATAAGCTGCGCGTACGGTGCGGATCGCGCCGAGCTCGCCGGACCGGACGAGGTGCATCATATACTGCAAGGCGGGCGTGTAGCGATACGTGAACGCGGTCATGTGGACGACGCCTGCCGCTTCGGCGGCGCGCAGCATTTCCGTCGCCCGCGCGGTATCGAGAGAGAGAGGCTTTTCGCACAGGATGTGCTTGCCATGCGCGATGGCTTCGAGCGCAATCTCGTGGTGCATGTAGTTCGGCGTGGAGTTGACCACGGCCTGGATGTCTTCGCGCGCCAGCAGTGCGCGATAGCTGGTGGTGACGAAGGAAACGCCGGTTTTTTCGCCGGTTTTCGGGTCAGGGTCGCAGACAGCTGCGATTTCGACGTCAGGACAGAGGCGGAATCCGGGGAGATGAATACCAAGCGCGACGCCGCCCGCGCCGATGATGCCGATGCGTAGTGTGGGCACGAACAGGAAGTTTATCAGAACTCATCGCCAGACCGGATTGGTAAACGCGCCGTCGCCCGCGACATCCCACACGGCCAGCCTGGCCCACTTCCAGTTCTTCGCGTCAGCGGTCCAACGGAATTTGGTGTGCCCGAATTCGCGCGTGGTTTCGAGAGGAAAAATGGCGCGGTGCGTTTCTGAACCGTCGCCCCAGACGATCTCGGCCATGCGCAGAGGGAAGGTGTGATCGACGGTCGCCTGTGCGGCGATTGTTTCCGCGGAACCGGTCAGTTCGGCATCGGGAAGAAGCACTTCGCCGGTGCTGATGAAGCCGTCGCCCCTGGCCACGGCGTCCAGCAATCGGCCGTAATTTTCATACGACGGGAGCGACGGCAGATGAACATAATTGATGTTGAGATGACTGTACAGTTCGTGGGTGGAATCGAACTGGAAAACATCGACTTCGCCCATCATCCGCTTCTTCAGGCCTAGATTGTTCATGTCGTCGACGGTTTTGAACGCTCTCTCGCCCAAACGCGGCGAGGAAAGGTCCGAGGGCATCGCCTTCCATCCCGATCCGAAGTAGCGGGGATCGCGGAAATACGCGGTGTCGCGGATGGCGTCGGGATAGCCGGTCGAGCCCTTGGTGCGGGGGTGCGTCTGATACACGTAGCCGCCTTCGCGCTGCACCATGTCCCAAACTTCCTGCGGATTGCCGACGCGGTAGACGGCGCCGTATTGAGGGTCGGTACTAACGAACGGCTGATCGGGCTTGCGGTCCATGAACCAGTACACGGGCTTGGGAAACACCAGCGCCCAGTGGCCTCCCAGGATCACGTTGGCCTCTTCGGCGGGGATCAACAGGAAATCTTTTCCCGATTGCGCTTTGGTGGCGCGGAAGTAGTTTCGCAGTTCGTCGAGGCGCACCTGGCCCGTGTCGCGAGGGTGGCCGTCGCCGTGATAATCCATGATCATCGCGGCATCGATTCCGGCGGCTTTCATGGCCGGTTTGAACGGCGGCTCCCAATCGAATCCGCGATCGCGGGCTTGCATAGTGTAGGCAAGATGCCAGTGCGGCGCGAACGTCACGTAGCCGGGGAGTTTCTGAAAACGATCGCCATGCGTGTAGCGAAGGATGCCGTCGAGAGTCGCGCGGGCGGGAGCGTCGTTGACCACGATGAACATGCGCATCTGCTGAACGGTCGCGGGAGGAGCGTTCATCCAGGGGTAATAGGGCGAGTCGTCGTCGGGCCACTGGCGGATGCCCATCGAGATGTTGCCTCGCCAGGCGTTGTACCAGACGTAGCCCATGTTAGTGGTGTAATCGCGGGCGAACATGTACTGGTGCGGGGCGGGAAACGCCGCGACCGACCCGCCTGCCGATCTTGCGGCAACGGCGCGATACTTCACGGCGGCGGGCTGACGCTCCGATCCGTAGGGCGGCGCGATGGTCCGGAAATTTCCCTGGACATCGAAGTAGCTGACCTCGGAGTTCATGGTGCCGCCGGGCGTCAGGTCCGAAGCGGCGCGGATGCGCAGGCCGGCGTCGTAAAAATAGGCGACGTCCGGTTCCGCGGTTTTCATCGCCGCCTGCTGTTCGATGAGCCGGCTGCCGGGATAGAAAATGTAGCGGATCTCGCCCTCGAAAATGCCGAGCCGCATTCCATCGAACGCGACTTCCATGCGGTCGCCGACGGTGGTTGCGCGGGCGGATTTGGGATGAAACTCGGCCAGGAAACTTCGCGTGCCTTCCGGCGCGGAGGGAGGAAAATCGAAGAACGCATCCCAACCTCCGCGACGTTTTCCCGTTTCCACGCGGTAGAAGGGCTGGGCTCCGGAGAGCACGTTTTTTCCGGCGACGCCGATGGATGTGATGAGAGGCTTACGCGGGTCCAGGGAGAATTGCGCGGTCCAGATGCGATGCTGCTCGTCCGGCCACTGGACCTCAAATCCGCTGGCGACACTTTGCACGCGGACCGGTCCGGGGCGCACTCCCGCTGTGTCGAGAGTCATGGTTTGCGCGGACGCGAGGGACGCGCCGAGGATCAGACCGATGGAGAAAAAGGTCCGCATGCTACCGCACTCCCAGTACTTGGTTGCAGAAGTTCGCGTGTGATGTGGCGCGAGCTTCAGCTTGCAGCATCGGCTTGAGCCGATGTCCCGCCCGGATGAAGAAACGGCCCAAACGTCGGCTGAAGCCGACGCTGCAAACTAAAGTTCGCGCCACAAAAAGCCTCCCGAATTTGTGCAACTAGGTGCTAGGAGCGATTGGCGCGCTTCGACGATGCGTTTCGGGTACGCTTCGAGCAGCGCGGTTTTGGAGGCGAGCCAGGCTTCGACCGAGGCGATTTCGGCGTCGGCTTCGCGAATAGCGGCGGTGACCGGCTCAAGGGCGGGCCCGCCAGGGATGCGGCGGACCGCGACGAAATTCACCGGGTCGAGCGACTTCAGCAGCACTGCGCGGGGAGTGCGCAGCGAGTTTGCGCTCAAGACGGCATCGACCATGGCCTCGGCCGAGTAGTGACCGCGAAGACCGCGGACGGCTGCCGAAACGATGTGATGAGCGTCGCGAAAACTCATGGGCTCGGAGCGCACCAGCGTATCGGCGAGTTCGGTGACGCTCAGGAAATCCGCATTGGCGCGTTCGGCCATGCGCGCGACGTTGACTTCGCAACCGGCCACGACACCGGCCAGCAGGTGGAGTGCGCGCAGGGCGTCGGCGGTCATGTTGAAGACCAGCGGTTGCAGATCGTCTTCGCTATCGACGATGTCGCCGAAAGGCGTGTTGTGCGACGCGACAAAAACGGCCTGCGCCTGGCCGAGCGCCTTGCTGGCGATAATGCGCGCGTGCTCGAAGGCGACCGGGTTGCGCTTCTGCGGCATGATGCTGCTGATCTGCACCCAGGCGTCGGTAAGGCGCAGAAAGCCGAATTCGGCGGTCGACCACAGCAGAAAATCCTGCGTCACTTTACCGAGGTTCACCATCGATGTGGCGATGGCGCCGGCGGTCTCGGTTATATAATCGGTGGCGGCAATGGCGCCGAAAGAATTCAGTTGCAGGCCTTCGAAGCCCAGCAGTTCGGTAGTGAAATGCCGGTCGATGGGAAATGCCGTGGTGGTGATGGCGCAAGCGCCCAGCGGGTTGCGGTTGACGGTCGAGAACGCGGCCTGAAGACGCTTCTCATCGCGGCCGAGCGTCTCGATTACGGCCAGCAGATAGTGGGCGAGCGTCGTGGGCTGGGCCGGTTGCGTGTGCGTATAACCGGGCATGACGGTCGCGACGTGCGTGCGGGCGGTCGCGAGCAAGACTTTGCGCAACGCGTCGACGGCGGAAACCAGGTCCAGAATTTCGCGCCGCAGGCGCATCCGGTATTGGGTGATATCGATGTCGTTGCGGCTGCGAGCGGTGTGCATGTGCCCGGCGTTTTCCGGCCCGCAGGCGCGTTCGAGGGCCGCTTCGACGTGGAAGAACAGGTCCTCGTACTGGCCGTCGTAAGAGGCGCGGGCAAGCTCGGCGCGGTCGAGCGAATCGAGTCCTTCGAGGCAACGCTGGGCGACAGGGAGCGGAACGATGCCCTGCCGCGCCAGCATCAGGATGTGCGCGTAATGAATCTCCAGCAACGCGTCCAAAAAGTAGCGCTGCGCATCGGCGAAATTGACGGCCAGCACCGTCTCGGAATAGACCGCGTCTGGAAACTCGCTCACGCTCTTACCAGTCCGCCCGGATTCCAATCTGGAGCAGACGTCCCTCCAGCACGCTGCTGACCGGCGCGAACGTCGGGGCCGTGGTGATGACGCCGAGCGAGTTGGTCGCCGCGGTGGTGCTGATGGACGTGACGTTGCGGGTGTTGAATATGTTGTTCGCCTCGAAAATGAACTTGCTGTTAATTCGCTCGCGGATGGTAAAAAGAGTGCGCGTGTAGCGCATGTCGATCTGGTAGATGTTGGGGGTGCGGACGGTGTCGCGCCCGATACCCAGCGGACGCTGCGGCGCGCCGGCGGGATCGCCGTTGAGGACCGTCCCGGTGGTGATGCTGGCCTGGTCGCCCGAAGAAATGTTGCCAAGCACCGTCAACTGATTTCCATTGGCGAGCCGGTTCCAGAATTTATTTTCCAGCGTGTACGTCGGCTGCATGACCGCGCTCAAGGTGAAGGCGTTGGGCCGGTTGATCACCGAGTTGCCGTAATCGCGGCGCCGGTTCGTCGGGTCCAGAATCGCCGTGCTCTGATCGTATCCGTACAATTCCGGCGCGTCGCTCAGCGAATGCGACCAGGTGTAGGATGCGCTGACCTGATACCCTGCCGCCAGCCGATGCAGATAGGTCACCAGCATCGCGTTGTAGTTCGCGTTGGCGCCGCTGTCCTGGAGCTTGATTCCGTTGAACTGCGGATAGAGGCGCGTCGAGGCGTTCACCGCGGTCGAATACACGGGCCGGCCGTCGGCCAGCGTGCTGGTGGAGTTGATCAGGTTGATATCGCGCAGATACGTCAGCTCGCGGGCGTCGGTGTGCACGTAACCCACCGTGAGCGCGTCGTTCTGCGTCAACTCGCGGGTGATTTGCAGGCTGGAGTTGATGGTGTAAGGCGTTCTGTAGGTCGGCGAGAGAGTGGTGATGGTGGGCGGCGAGGGCAGCGTCGCGCCGGGCAGAAAATTGAACACGTTGGGGAACGCCGGCGCATTGGTGGAGGTCGGCGTGAACGAATCCGTGAAGGCGCGCGTGGACCCGTCGTTGATCAAAGACTGATACCAGAGGTTGGTGGAAGGCACGTCGAAGAAAATGCCGGAACTGGCGCGCAGCACGGTTTTGGGCGCGAGGTTCCAGGCCAGGCCCAGGCGCGGGGCCCAGTCCTTGGTGGGGTTGTGGAAGTTCTGCGTGTAGGCGAACGGCACATTCGCCTCGCCCGGAGGCGACTGATAGTAGTCGTACCGGATGCCGTAGATCAGCAGCAGATTCGGCCTGATCTGCCAGCTGTCCTGCAAGAAGAAATCGTAGAAATTGGACTTGTATGCCGCGCCGGGTACGCCCAGAACCGTGGAAAAACTGGTGTAGGACATGGGATTTGTTCCGGACTTCGCCAGCAGGTAATTCGCCACGCTGGAGAAGGTGTACTGGCTGAATACCGCGCTCAACTGATTGTCGTTGTTCTGCTGCCAACTGAAGCCGGTCTTGATGGTGTGCTTGCCGACGATCTTGGTGAAATTGTCGTTGAGGCTGGGGATTTTTTCGGCGAACCGGGAGCCTGCCGGCGAGAGCGGCGTTCCGTTGAATTGCGCTATACCGCTGATCACGATATACGGACCGGGACCGTCAATGGGATCGGGAACGTGATGCTCGTTGCGATAGGGCTCGGACGCGCGCAGCTCGTTGAGCGCGGTGGGAGAAAACGTGGTCAGCAGTTGGAAACCGCCAACATGAGCGCGATCGTGGAAGTCGGAGGCCGCGTCCAGCGCGTTCAGCCCGCCGTTATTCGAATTGAAGGGATATTCGTTGCGGAAGTAGTTGTAGCGCACGAAGAACTGGTTCTTGGCGTTGATATTCCAGTCCACGCGCAGATCGAGAAACTGGACGTGCTGCACCGTTCCGGCGGTGGCAAGCTGCGAGGTGGGCAGCCCGATGGCCGCCGCGTTGGCCGGCGTGATGGTGACCGGAGTCGGCGTACCTCGAATCAGGTGTTCATAGG